>Ga0209415_10001317_pt1 | contig 47490 bp, 44 predicted proteins | sample PeaSoiSIISIP2007_FD_187696 | JGI IMG/M metagenome (GOLD analysis project Ga0209415, IMG submission 187696) | Peat soil microbial communities from Weissenstadt, Germany - SII-SIP-2007 (SPAdes) (version 2) | ecosystem: Environmental > Terrestrial > Soil > Wetlands > Peat | place: Germany... | reverse complement strand
ACGGGACTCATAGCGGGACGCGCGAGGCGTCCCGGGAGATATCCTGGGGTCGGGGGTTCAAATCCCCCCTCCGACACTTCGATTGACTCAACAGTTCCGACCAGCTTCACGTCCGTGCAAGAAGAACGGCCCACCCCGCCCGATGGCCGGATTTCTGAGGTGACCCATCGTTAATATGCGGGGCTTCCATCCGGACCAAAGATCGGGAGTCCAGGAACGATAAGAAAAAATGGCGTTTATCGACGACCTGGGATTTGTTGTCTCTCTGATCCTCGCCGGCGCCGCAGTCCTGACCCTCGCCTCGATTCGGATGTTCTGGCACATCCTCCGGAACGACCCGGTTCGGGTACGGGCGACCATCAAGTCGTCCGCGGTTCCGGCCGGCATCATCGGCATCGTGGCTCTTTCATTGGGCCTCTTCACCGAGTTCACGTGGCCCTACTTGGTGGCGGACGGTCTCGGGTCCTACAACATCTTCTTCGGAGACCCAATCTCGCTCTTCGGGATGGTCATGATCGTCTACGCCATCGTCGGATACTTTGGACTCAAGCTCGAGTACGCGGGCGTATTCGGGTTCGTCGCCGGGGTAATCGTCGCCTGGTATGGGTGGTGGGGGTACACGACCCTAACCTCCTCGGGCACCTTCGGGCTCACGAAGGACCCGCTCGAAACCCTCCTTCTTTACGGCGCGTACGCCGTTGCGGGAGTTTTCTCCCTCCCGGCCGCGCTCACCGTGGATTATTATCTCGAACACCCGGGCCCGACCTTCCCGACACTCTCCTTGAGCATGAAGCCCGTTTCGGAGGAGACTGGGGAAAACAAGGCCACAGGCGAGGGACCCACGACGGGACGGTACCACGTGCCGTACTGGGTGTACCTCGCGACCGTGTGGTTCCCCATCTTCATGTTCCTGGCGGCGATCGCGGCGTGGTTCTACATCGGAGACATTATTCCGGGCCACCTCACCACCCCGCCCTGAGGCATTGGGAGCACACCGGTTCGGTGTCCTGAAAGGGGTGGACGCAGTATTCAGTTGCTTTGCGCGTCGGACCGGACTTCCCTGGGGCCGATTACTTTCATCCGTCCGCCCGCCTTGGAGGGAGCGACGTGAAGCATCGCTCCCGACTCCTTCCGTACTTCGCTCTGACCGTCGCCGGTGGTTCTGATTCCGCGCAGCGGCCCGACTGGGACGCGCTCGGCCGACGCTGGTGGTCCCATGTCCGAATTCTCGCGGACGACCGCATGGAGGGCCGCGAGACGGGAAGCCCCGGATTTGAACGCGCCGCCGACTACGTGATGGAGCAGTTCCGCGCGGCGGGGCTGCGGCCCGCGGGCACGAGCGGCTTCCGCCAACCCATGGATTTTCGGGTGACGCAGATCGACCAAGCCCGCAGCTCCGTCGAGCTGATTCGAGGCGGGAGGACGGATCCGTTGGCGCTCGGCGAGGATGCCGTGGTCGCCGTCTCTTCGCAGACCGCGGCGACCGCGGAAGCCGAGGCCGTGTTCGTCGGCTACGGTCTCACGATCCCCCACCTGGACTATGACGACCTGGCCGGCCACGACGTGCGGGGGAAGATCGTCGTCTTCGTTCGAGGCGGGCCGGCCGTCATTCCTGGCCCCGTCCGAGCCCACTATCAGTCGCAGGAGGAGCGTTCTCGGGCGTTGAAAAGGGCTGGGGCCCTGGGCTGGGTCGGTATCCCGAACCCCAAGGTCCCCGAGTTACCGTGGTCCCGTATGGCCGAGGGGCTCCTTCTACCGAGGATGGAGTTGCGCGACCCGGGTCCCGAGGTCTTCGCGCCTTTGCCGGTGACCATCCTCTTCAACCCCGAGCGGGCCGAAAAGCTCTTCGCGGGCAGCGGGCACACCTTTCAGGAAATGGTGACCCAGCTCGGCTCGGAGGTTTCCCTGCCCCGGTTTCCGTTGGCCGCGAAGATCCGGGTTCGAGTCGCCTTCGCTCGCCGGGAGGCGAGGTGCCAGAACGTCGTCGGGGTGTTTCCCGGCAGCGACCCGGTACTCAAAGACCAGTACGTCGTGCTGAGCGCCCATCTGGACCACCTCGGAATCGGGCCGGCGGCGAACGACCGTCCGATCTACCGGGGGGCGATGGACAACGCCTCGGGCGTCGCGTCGTTGCTCGAGGTCGCGCGGGCCCTGCACGAATCCGCGACCCGGCCGAGACGTTCGATCCTGTTCCTTGCGGTCACTGGCGAGGAAAAAGGCCTCCTCGGTTCCCAGTACTTTGCCACGCACCCCACGGTCACCGGCTCGCTGGTCGCGAACATCAACCTCGACATGTTCCTCCCGCTCTTCGCCCTGAAATACCTCGAGGTGGAGGGGCTGGAAGAATCCAGTTTGGGCAACGACATTCGCGCTGTCGCGGGGCTCCGGGGAGTGGAGACGCATGTGGAGTATGAACCCGACCGCGTGCTCTTCATCCGGAGCGATCAGTATAGCCTGATCAAAGTGGGGGTCCCGGCCCTTTCCTGCTCGTTCGGCTACGTTTCGGGGTCGGCCGAGGAGAAACGGGCCAAAACATGGCTCTCCGAGCGGTACCATGGGCCCGCGGATGGTCTCGACCAACCGGTTGACCTCCCGGCCGCCGCGCAGTTCACCGATCTCCTTCGGGCGCTCGTGACCCGGGTCGCCGACGCCGACCCGCGACCCACCTGGAATCCGTACAGTTTCTTCCGTCGATTCGCCCAGTGACCCGGGTTGACCCGTTCCCCTTCGAACGCCTCCGGCCTAGCGAGCGTACGGCCTCGGCGGAGTCTCCGCCCGGGACTCGGAGAGGTGCTCACACGGAGAACGGGATCAGCGAGGGAAGGACGGTGAAGAGAATCGTAAGCAGACCCACCGCGATGAGCAATCCCCCCAACACCACCCGGAGGCGCTCCTCGGGGACGTGCTGCTGAAGGTATCTTGCCCCCCGAGACGACAGCGCCGTGACTGCGACCAAAGCCGCTGTCGCCGCGACGAAAACAAGCACGACATTGCCGGTGGAGGCCACGAACAAGATCGTCAGGATCTGGGTGTTGTCCCCCATCTCGAGCAGGAACGCGAGCCCGAGGGCGACCGTTCGAACCTGTCCGGCGGTGTGCGCCATCGCCGGTGTCCCTTCGCCCGGCTCGTGCACGGGGGCCGGAACCCGCAGGATCTCGCGGATGCCGAACCCGACAAGGACCAGCCCCCCGGCCACCTTGACCCAGAACAGGTAGGGGGCGAGAACGGTCTCCGCTCCGTATCCGAGGGTGACCGACACGACGGTCGCCGCCCCGAGGCCCACCGAGGCGCCGATGAAGACGTCCCGATGCGGGTGTCGCGTCGAGAGGGTGATGACCCCGAAATTTGATTTGCCCGGAAGTTGGAGGACCGCCACGACCGCGAACACGACGATGCCGTCGATCAGGAGATTCGCGCTCACGGCTCTCGCAGCGATCGGCCAGCTTCCAATAGGGATGTCGGCTTCGACGGGGTGCGCGCCTCGAACCGGTTTCTAATGTCGGGGGCGCGGGAAGGCGGACCGCCCCGGTCCCGCATCCGCCGAGACAATCCCCGCCCACCGTCCGCATCGATGGGACGACCCCCGGTCATGGATTTCGGAAGGACCCGAGTCTTATGGCTTGATGACGGCCGGCGTCCTGTCCGGCCCGAGTGTTGACCCTCCTCGCTATGGAGAAGATGACGACCGTCCGGCGGTAGCCTCATGCCCGACGAGAGCCCCGCGCCATCCACCCCTCTCGAGACAGCTCGAGTTGTGATCGAATCGTTACGGATCGAGCTTGCCACCCGGCTGTACCCGGTTCTCAAAGACCCGCGCATTTACACGTTCATTTCGGACGAGCCGCCATCTTCCGCGAAAAGCTTGGCGACCCTCTTTGCCCGTTATTTGGAGGGTCCCGGCCCTTCTTCGAACGCGGTCTTCCTCAACTGGGCCGTCCGTCTCAAGAAGAGGGGAGATTACGTGGGAACCCTTCAAGCGACAATCGACACGGGCAGCCGACGAGCCTCCGTCGCCTATCTCCTGGGACCCGATTATTGGGGGCAGGGTCTCGCGTCGGAGGCACTCGGTGCCCTCCTATCGCACCTCTTTGCGCGAGGCACCTTAGATTCGGTGGAGGCTCGAATCGATACCCGGAACGATCGGTCGGTACGTCTCGTTCGACGTCTCGGGTTCGAGCTGGTCCGAGTGGACCGGAAGGCCGAGTTCTTCAAAGGATCTTGGGGCGACGAGTATCTTTTTCGAATCCGCAGGCCCTCGCCCTTGTGAGGGGTCTCTCCGACACTGGAGTGGGCTGTCGGAGAACTCGCAGATAGGGACTGGATTCGTTTCGTACTCCCCCCTCCAAGAACTCGAATACTGGTATCCCATCCCGGGCCGGGGAAGGAAGTGTCGACTCCCGTCGCAGGCCCGCAACGGACCATGAAGGCCTGGATATTCGCTCGCTACGGTCCCCCGGACGTCCTCCAACTCCGAGAAGTTCCGCTCCCGGCATTTCGGGACGACCACGAGATGTTGGTCCGAGTCTACGCCTCTTCCGTGAATCCAGCCGACCGACACAATCTGAACCTTCCGTTCATTTTCCGGAAAGGGCATGGTTTCCTTCGGCCGAAGACGGGGCGGACGGGGCTCGATTTGGCCGGCCGCGTCGAGGCGGTCGGAGCGGGCGTCACGGGGTTCCGTGTGGGGGACGAGGTCTTCGGCGTGGGCGCGGGCGCGTACGCGGAGTACGCGATCTCCGACCAAGTGGAAGTCGCGCTGAAGCCGAAAGCGGTAACGTTCGAGCAGGCCGCAGCGGTTCCCATCGCGGCCGTCACGGCCCTCCAAGGCCTTCGCGACAAGGCGCAGGTCCGACCGGGCCAGCGGGTCTTGATCAATGGGGCGTCGGGAGGGGTGGGAACTTTTGCCGTGCAGATCGCCCGGTCGCTCGGTGCGGAGGTGAGCGCGGTCTGCAGTACCCGGAACGTGGAAATGGTCAAATCGCTCGGGGCCGTCCGGGTCTTCGATTACTCGAAAGAGGACTTCACCCAGAGCGGCGAACACTACGACGTCATCTGCGACACTCAACTGAACCATGCTTTGAGTGCCTACCGACGGGTCCTCAGTCCCGGCGGAGTGCTGCTGGCCATCGGTGCCGGGCCGGGGTCGATCGGCCGAGTCCTCCCTCGAATGCTCAAGACGATGATGGGGTCGCGGATCGTCGGTCCGAAGGTGAAGTTCTTCGTGGCTTCGGTCCGGACCGGGGACTTGGTGGCCCTCAAGGAGCTCATGGAAGCCGGAAAGGTGGTTCCGGCGGTCGACCGACGCTACCCGTTCAACCAGGTCCCGGACGCTCTTCGGTATCTCATCGAAGGACATGCCCGAGGAAAGGTGGTCATCACGGTCGGCGAAGAGAACCGACCGGCTTCGTGACACGACGTCCCGTTTTCCGTCCTTCGAACCGATCTCTCACAGCGACGCTGGTCAGGGGCGCCGATGGAGTCCATCTCCTCCGGAAAGGCTATCCCCATCTCGCCTTCCGAAGCCGGTATGCGGGGGTGGTCGCCTCGGACGGGGCTCGCGGTCGCCGTAGTCGTCGTGGTCGTTCTCGGCTCGCTTGGGCTGGTCGCGGGCTTCTCCGCGACGGGCGGAGCCACGTCGACCGCCAGTCACGATAGACCCTCAACCGGCGCCTCTCGGGTCATCGCCTCCCACGGAACGACGTCGCCCTCGGCGACTGGGATCGCGAAGGCGCTCGCCGTCGAGGACCTGCTGCGCTCGAAGGGCATCTCTCCCGCCACCGTGCATCTCCCGAACTTTGCTGGCGCGGTCACCGACACCGCGCAACCGATCCAACCGTCCTACACGCAAGCCCCGGCGCCGATGGGGGTCGCGGACATCGGTCTCGAAAACCGGTCGGGCGCGCTCGTCCCCTACGCGCTCAACACCACGAGCGTCGCGGGCACGGTCAATATCACGAACCTCCAGTCGCTCTACGTCGACGGCGACGGCCCGGATACTTACGGGATCCAGCTAAACTCCGTCGTGAACGGCGTCACCATTTTCGGGAACTCGTCGTACGAGTTCTGGAGCCAGAACTACATTGGCTACACCGTCAGCACCCAGCAGCTCGTCTTTGGGGACGAGGTGTGGAACTTCTCGAGCCCATCGGGTCTCTTCCCGACCAGCAGCGTTTACGGATTCAGCCCCAACGGCACATTCGCCGACTTCCCGGCCCTGTACCAGGGCTACGGCCCTACGATCACCATCGGCTACCCCTTCGCCCTCACGCTCTACCTCAACACCTCGACCATCGCCGACCGCCCCGCGCTCTACTTCAACTACACCGTCTCGAACGACACGTTCCGGCAGTCGAACTCCTTCGACTACCTCATCTTCAACTCCTCGGTCGACACCCCGACGGCCGCCGCCCCGACCCCCTACTACCAGGCGGACGGGTACAACTACGACCCGATCGGCCTCATCAACGACATGGAGATCGACATCCTGGGCAACGACGACGGCGACACCACGGCCTTCCTCGCCGCCGACGCGACGATCTCTCTGCAGTACTGGAACGCCTCCGCGCGGGAAATGAAGGAGGTACCTTCGGCCTACAGCGCCGGTCAGGAGACCGGCGAGACCGCCGTCGGTTTGCTCGTCTACTCGAGCGGAGGCGCGAACCCGGTCGGCCTGGTTCGAGCCGGCCCTGGATTCGTGGGGGGCCTCTGGAACTACTCGGCCCAGCTCGGTGCCGTGGCCGACACGGTCACGGTGCACCCCGTCGCGGAGTACTCGTTCCTCTTCGTGAATGTCGGCACCACGGAGAACGACAGTACCGCCCAGTGGGTGCCCACGTCGACGACCGGGACCACGACCTTCTTCCTCCCAACCGGTGGCACCTACTTCCTCAACTTCTTGATGAGCGAGTTCGACCCCGCGAGCCGTGTGGTGACCGCCACCGCGTCCGTCACCCTTCCGGCGGTCCATCTCGTCGCCGACGCGTCGCGCGGGGTGTACACTCCTCTCTTCGCGTTCACTAATGGCGAACTGGGTGCCATTTCGTCCTCGGGCGCCGGGACGGCGGCGAACCCGTACATCCTCCTCAACAACCAGGTGGGATCGCTATCCCCGCAATTCGCCCAGTGGGACGACTACCTCTTCCCCATCTTCCCCGGCCTCCTGTTCGCCGGCACGTCCGCCTGGGCGCAGGTGACGCCCCCGTCGTTCGAGATCAACCTGCCCTCGTGGAGCTTCGCCGCCGGATACATCGCCGCCCTCGGTCTACCGCTCACCAACGACCTCCAGCTGCAGTTCTACGACGCGTCCAACGTCTCCCTCGTCCGCGCGGGAGGCATCTCGGGCTGGATGAGCGCGTTCCTCTTTCAATTCCCCGAGAGCTCCGTCATGCTCTGGAACTGCACCAACATGCTGGTCGCCTCCAACACTTTCGATGACGAGGGGAATGCGTTGTTGCTCTACGGCGGCACCAACAACACGGTTTGGGGCAACTCGTTCCTCGCGACCCCCACCGCGGCCGCGAACCCGGCGTCCGTGGACGATAGTGGATCGTGGATCACTGGGGTCAACGAAACGGAGTCGGGGGACCTCGTCTACAACAACCTCTTCGAGGTGGGGATCCCGGCGATCACCCCGAACTACGACCCCTTCCCGTGCGACCAGTACGGGTACTGCTCCCCGGTCGCGTACACCGATTCTTGGAACGTCAGCGATCAGCCTGCCACGAACTATGCTATCGTGAACGGCTGGAACCTGACGGGCAGCATCATCGGGACCTCGTACCAGGGCGGGAACTACTGGTCCAACTACGGCACGACCCTGGCTCCGTTCGGCCTGCTGCCGTACAACAACACTGGTGCGATCACGGTCGGCGGGGACTACGTTCCGCTGGTACCGTTCTCGCTCTACTCCGTGACATTCGTCGAGACGGGACTGAAGGCCCACCTACCGTGGAATGTTACGGAAGGCGCTGTGCTCCTGACCTCGAACTCTACCTCGATCGGGGTCGAATCTCCGAACGGAACCTTCCCTCTCAGTGTGGGAGCTCCGGTGAATTACACGGTGACCGCGGCACCCTCTCAGTTCACGGTGGCGGGAACCGCGCTGGTCGTGGATATCACCTTCGCGTTCTTCACGGCCGTACCCCTCGGACAGCTCGACCTCAACGTCACGCCTTCGGGCTCCTCCGTCTGGGTGAACGGCCACTCCGTCACGCTCACCAACGGTGCCGTGTCGATGTCGGTCCCCGCCGGGCGCACGTCCATCGAGGCGACCGATGCCGGGTACCTCTCCTACTTCACCAACGTGACGGTGAACGCCTCCTCGACCGCGACGGTGCTGATCGCGCTGGGCGCGGTCAGCTCGGGCTCGAGCTCTTCGGGCACGGCCGGGATCAGCAACACCGCCTGGGCGCTCATCGCGGTCGCCGCGGCGCTGGCCGTGATCTTCCTCGTGGGCATGGTCTACTTCGCCCGTCGGCCGCGGCAGGGCGCGGGGTCACCATCGGGACCTTCGCCTCCGCAGCCCTGGCAGGAGACCCAACCACCGGTCCCACCCCCGCCCTCGAGCTGAACCCCGCCCGGGGATGGGCGACGACGAACTAGCTCGAGAGGAGACGCTCGGCGAGCTTCCCGACCTCTTCGAGGACCCGGGCCAGGTCGACCGACCGGTCGACGACCGCCACGAGGAGGGCTTTCTCGCCCCTCCCGACGAGGACCGTCGTGGAATCGCTGCCTTCGATGAGGATCCGGTCGGGCGGACGGCGGTTCAGCTCGGCGCCGGCGGTCGCCGCCGCTCCGAAGAGGGTCGCGCACATGATGGCGAACGTTTCGGAGGGGACCCCCGCCGGGAGGTCCGCGAAGAGGACCACACCGTTGCGCGCGACCAGCGCGGTCGCGATCCCCCCGATGCGGGCGTTGAGTTCGTGGATTTCGTTGCCGACGTTCCGGAGCGCCATCATCTCTCTCGAGCTCCTCCCCCTCAGTTGGGCCGGGGAACGAAGGCGACATGCGGCGGGCCGGCTTGGAGGTCCGGTGTCACCACGCAGCCGGAGAAAGCGGGCCGAACCCCCCGGATGATGAGTCCTACTTCGTCCCGATGGAGCTCGAACTCGGTGTCCGTCAGCCGTCGCACACCGGCGGCGCACCCGAGGCCGGATCCGAGAAGACCGACCCCGAGGTTTCCAATCGCTCGGGTCCGCTTCACCCCGTAGAAGAACATCTTCAGGGCCCGGTCAACCCCAAGAAGGGTCTCGAAGACCTCGAACGCCGTGGTCTCGAGGAACGTCTTCTTGCGACCCCCCTGGACCACCCGCTCGGCCTCTTCCATCTTGGCGATTGCCTTCTTCCTCGCGGTGGGAGAGGTGGTATCGATGACCGTCCCTCGGCTCGCGAGGTTCACGACGTACGGGGGTCCTTCGTCTTCTCCGACGTAGTCGACAATCCGGACCCGGCTATCGAATCGGCGCCGGGTGACGTAGCGGGTCATCCGCGCTCGAAAATCGTGCGGAGAATCACGGGAAGGAAGAACCCCGATGATGCCCCGGGAATGATAGAGGATATTCAGGTACGTCGGAAAGAGCAAAAGGTCCAGGTCCTCGAGTCCGACGGTCTCGTCCATCGTGTACAGCGCAAAGCTGCCGCGGCGGAATCCTCCTCCGAGCAGTCGGTCGAAGTCCGCGATGCCCGTGGAGTAACGACCTTCGGGGTCCGGTAGGGGTTTCCATCCGTCGGTTCGGGGGGAGGTCTTCGCAGAGGCGCGCATGCACCGAGCATGGTCGAAAGGGGTTCTTAGAATGATGCCCGGAAAACGAGATTTCTCTGACGGTAGAGCCCCCACATCTCTCGGTACGCGCTCCACGAGTCCCGGTACGCTCGTGGCGTTTTCCGGGCGTACCGAAACGACTTCCGGTCTTTGCCCCGGTCCGGAGCCATGCCGGATCTTGCCCGGCTTCTTGATTCCCGGATCCTGTTCACACGGTCGGCGGACCGACCGTAGGACGCCGCGCTCAGGGTGGATTCGGGCGGAGCCGGGCCGGTCCGGGAGGACGATCGGCTCGTATCAGCGCGACCGCACGGCACGTGAGAACGACCTCGTCGCGATCGTTCAGAAGTTCGTTCTCGAAGGTGACAAGACCTCCGTGAGAGCGGGGTTCGGTGCGAGTCACCCGGACCCGGGCACGAAGTCGGTCGCCCGCGCGGACGGGGTGGAGGAACCGCAGCTCATCGACCCCCGCGAAGGCCTCGACCGTCCCGGACATGAACCCGGCTCGATCCCAGAGACCCGTCAGGATCGAGAAGGTCAGCGCCCCGTGCGCGACGATCGTCCCGAATCGCGTCCACCGGACGAATTCGGGGTCCTCGTGGAGCGGGTTGTGGTCCTCGCTCAGGGTCGCGAAGGCCCGGATGTCCTCCTCCGTGACGCGACGTTCGGGAGTCGCGAACTCGAGGCCGGGACGAAACTCGGAGAACGGCAGAGGATACTCGCTCATCGACGTGAGCGGGCGGGGCGGCGTCGGCGGACCGGGGGAGCGGACTCGGTCGGCGAGCTTTCTCCGTTTCCCCCGCCATCGGCCACCAGGCCGTGGAGGATCATCTCGACGAGCTGGTCGATTTTCGCCTCGGTCAGCCCGTCGCCCCAGATCACATAGCGGGTCGCGACGAAGTCGGCGATCCCCAAGAGTGCGTACGCGAGGAGCTCCGGGTCGGCTCGTTTGAGCTCCCCCGAGTCCATGGCCCGGGCCAATCCCTTCTGGTATCCCAGCGCCATGCGGCGGACGTGCTCGTGATAGAGCGCCGGATCCACACTGGCCGCCTCTCGGACGATCCGGTAGAGCTTGCGATGTCGGCGCAGGTATCGGAAGAACAGCCTCAGGCCCTCGGACTCCATGGCCGCCCGAGTCGGGAGCTTGCCGGTCCGCTCGCTCAAGGTGCGCCGCAGGTCGTGGTTGAGCGAGGCGAGGAGAGCCCGGAAGAGCTCCTCCTTCGAGGTGAAGTAAAGGTAGAAGGTCCCCGACGCGACTCCCGCTTCCCGGGTGATCTCGGAAACCCGCGTATCGTAGTAGCCGACGTCCCCGAACACCGTCTCGGCGGCCCGGATGAGTCGCGTCCGGGTGTGCTGCCCGCGCCGGGTCGGAGGCATCTCGGCGAGAGTGCGGAACGACGACGCGGTGAGGGACGAGGATCGGTTCATGGACCCACCTCGCGACGCAACCGGGGATAATCCTTCTTTCCCGCCGGCGTCCGCGGGATCTCGTCGCGCCAGACGAAGCGCCGCGGGACCTTGAAGTGGGCAAGGTGGGCTCGAAGGAACGTCACGACCTCCTCCTCCCCGACCGGCGTCGCGCGCCGCACGAAGGCGCACCCTACCTCACCCCACCGGGCGTCGGGAATCCCGATCACGGCCGCCTCGGCCACCGCCGGGTGCGACTCGAGCGCCTCCTCGACCTCGGCGATATAGACGTTCTCGCCGCCCGACTTGAACATCAGCTTGGTCCGCCCGACGAAGTAGTAGAATCCGTCGACGTCCCGGCGCAGCACGTCCCCCGTGCGGACGTACTCCCCGCTCATCGCGGTGGCGGTGGCGGCCGGATCGTCGAGGTATCCCGAGAACAGCACCGGACCGCTGACGAGGAGCTCGCCGACGTCGCGGTCGTGGCCCTGCTCGTCCACGAGCTTCATGTCCGCGAGCAGGTTCGGCCTTCCAATCGTACCCGGACGGGAGAGGTCCTCCGTGGTCGAGTAGAGCAAATTGGGTCCGGCTTCCGTGAGGCCGTATCCCTGGTAGAACGGGATCCCCCGCTCGCGGAACGCGTTCACGACGGCGGGGGGCGAGTTCCCGCCCCCGCTCTTTGCGAACCGCAACGAGGCGAGCGAAGCGCGGGCGAATTCGGGTCGGCCGACCAAGTCGATGAACATCGACGGCACGCCTCCCAGGATCGTCACCTTCTCCGCGTCGATCCGGCGGAGGATCTCGACCGGCTCGAACCGCTCCAGGATGATGCTCCGACCGCCCGAGATCAAGAGCGGAAGGAGGAGGACGTTCCAACCGCCCGTGTGGAACATCGGGAAGACCAGGATCGTCGAATCGTCCCCTTGGAGTTTCCAGCCCTCCACGGTCGTGAGGGCGTTCGACAGGACGGCTCGTAAGCTAAGAACCGCTCCTTTCGGCCGGCCCGTCGAACCGCCCGTAAACAGGACGAGCGCAGGGATTTCCCAGTCCGTCGGCTCCTCCGGTCGCTTCGAAGGGGTGCCGCCGGGCTGAGTGAGTTCGTCGAGCGATACCCGCCGGTGGCCCGCGAGCACGGTCGTGGGGATCTCGGGGAAGGTGCCCCGTCCCCGAACGATCATCGCAGAATGCACCCGGCCCACCTCGTCGGCCAGTTCCGGCGCCGCGAGCCGGAGGTTGTGCGGGACCAGCGCGGCGCCGACTTTGAGCGCCCCGAAGAAGAGGATCACGACGTTCATGTCGGGGCCGGAGAGTACCGAGAGGCGGTCGCCGCGTCGAACTCCTCGTTCTCGCAACCGCCCGGCGGCGCCGGCCGCCCGTTCCTCGAGTTCCGCGAACGTGAGGGTGGCGTCCCGAGCCACGTCCGTCAAGGCCACGCGGCTCCCGTGGCGCGCCGCCAAGCGGGCCGAGAGGTCGAGCCGCACGGTCTACCCCCACTGGACGACGGTGGAACCCCAGACGTAGCCCGCTCCGGCCGCCGCCATCACGACCGGCCCCGAGGAGAACTGGCCGCGTCGAAGGGCCTGGTCGAGGGCCAGGAACTGGTCCGCCGACTGGGTGTGGCCGAAATCCTCCAGGTAGAAAGAGCGCGCCGGGTCGACCCCGACGTGGGCGAGGACCGTCGTATGGAACGAGCGCTTCATGTGGTTCAGGAGGAGCAGACGGACGTCCGCGGGTCCGAGTCCGCTCTTTTCGATCGACCGACGGATCACCGTCTCGAAGTTCCGACCCGACACCCGTTCGATGATGCGACGAAACTTCGCTTCGTCCATCAGGCCCTCCAGGTACGCGCGCCCGGCCCGCGAGTAGGCATCGGACGTCGGGAATCGGGCGCCGCCGTTCCGCTCCGCCGCCATGAGCGCGATCGAACCGTCGCTCAGGAACTCCGAGGAGAGGATTCGGTTCTTCGGGTGGTCCCGAGCCACCACGACCGCCCAACCCCCGTCGGCGAAATTGTCCATCCATCGGCCTTGCGAATCACTGGGGCGAACGAGGTACGACTCCTTGGAGGCCCCGACGAGGAGCACCGCACGGAGGTCGCCGTCGGCCACGAGAAACCGCTTCGCGAGCGAGAGACCAAACACCGACCCGGCGCACATGGCGGACAGGTCGAACGCGAACGCCTTCGGGAGATGCAGCCGGTCCTGGAGATAGGCGCTCGCGAGCCAGACGTGGTAGTCCTTCCATTGCGAACCGCACCAGGCCACGAGACCGATATCGGCGGGGTCGATCCCCTGCCGGCGCGCCTTCGAAAGCGCCGAGCGCGCCGCGGAGAGGGCCATGGCGCTCGGCATCTCGGCGCGCGCGCTGACGCGCTTCCCGTGGAATCCTTGCTTCTGGACCACCACCGACTCGGGGATGTGGAACTGGCGGGCGATGGTCCGAGCGCTGACCCAGCGTCGCGGCAGGTAGAGGCCGTAGGAGACGACACCGGGTCGGTTCATTCAGTCCACCTCCCGCACGAACGGAGGCGCGTCGGTCGGGGCGAGGAGGAACTCCTCCACGATCCGGTTGAACGCCTCCGCCCGCTCGAGCAGATGCAGGTGGTTCTGCCCCCGAAAGAGGGCGATCGAGGCGCCCGGGATCGTTTTGTAGAGGGCCAAGGAGTTCGTACAGGGAACGACCCGGTCCTCCGTGCCCGTCGTGACCAAGGTCCGGACCGTGAGGCGCGCGTCGCTTTCACGAGCGTCGAAAGTAAGCGACGACATCGCCTGGAAGGTCCACTGCGTCGGGTCGGTCGGGGACGCGAGCCGGTCGGCGATGATCCCCTCGAATTCCGCCCCGTGGTCCCGGGGGAACGACGGGGTAAGGGCCAGGGACATCGTCCGGCGCAATCGGTCGATCGCCGATTCGTTGGGGACCACCCGGGTCATCTCGGCCCAGGTCGCGGGGGGAATCGGTTGCGAGGTCGGACCCCCGGAGGAAGTGCACGCCAGGATCATTCCCGTGACTCGACCCGGGTCGAGGGCGGCCATCGACTGCGCGATGAACCCCCCCATGGACGGGCCGAGGACCGCTGCCCGGTCGATTCCCTCCGCGTCCAGCACGGCGAGCGCGTCGCGGGCGAATTCGCTCATCGAATACGGTCCGGTCAGGGGGGTGCTTCGACCCACCCCCCGGTGGTCCACGAGCAGGAGCCGAAAGCGGTCCTCGAGCGCGGGCGACTGACCGCGCCACATCCAGAGCCCGTAGCCGAGCCCCTCCAGGAGGAGCAGCGGCGGACCCGTTCCGCGGGCTTCGTAGTAGATCTCGCTCTCGCCTCGGTGTGCGTACGGCATCGTTGATTCACCCTCCGATCATGACCTCGTTCTCCGGGTGCGCCCCGTGCTGGCCGAGATAGACCCGCTGCACCCGGTCGTCCGACAGGATCTCGGCCGGACTGCCCGAAAGCACGATCCGACCGGCTTCGATCACGTGGACATGCTGGGCGATCGGCACCGTCTGCAGGACGTTCTGCTCGGTGAGCAGAATCGGCAGACCGCGACCGACCTCCTCGATCTTCACGATCAGCTCCTTGACCAAGGTGGGATGGAGTCCGGTGGTCGGCTCGTCCATCACGAGCAGGCTCGGATGGGCCACCATCGCCCGGGCGATCGAGACCATCTGCTGCTGACCCCCGCTCAGATTGTGCGCGGGCTCGCGCAGCTTGGCCACGAGGTCCGGGAATAGCTTCTGCACGATCGCGAGGTCGGCCTCGAAATCGACCTCGAGACCGCGCCGCTGGGCGAGGCGGGAACCGAGACGCAGATTGTCAATGACCCTCAGGTCGCCGAACAGGCGGGCCCGTTCGGGCACGGTCGCGATGCCGAGGTCGGCGACCTGCTCGGCCCGCAGCTCGTGGATCGGTTGGTCGTCGAGCAGGATCCGTCCCCCCACGGGGCGGAGCAGTCCGACCACCGAGCGGACGAGCGTGGATTTGCCCGCCCCGTTCGGGCCGATCACGAGCGTCACGCCAGGTCCGGAGGCGAACGAGATCCCGTCGAGCACGACGGAGCCGTAGTAGCCCGCCCGCAGCTCCTCGACCTTAAGCATCCGCCCTCCCGAGGTAGGCCGTGCGCACGGCCGGGTCGTCGAAGAATGTGGACTGGGTCCCGTCGAAGATGACGCGGCCGCGGTCGAGCGCCAGCACTCGGTCGACGACCGGCAGGATCTCCCCCAATCGGTGCTCGACCACGACCATTCGGGTCCCGGCGGCCTTGAGCTGAACGAGCGTCGCGAGGAGGCCCTCGGCCTCCGAACGGCTCAGCCCGCCGATCGGCTCGTCGAGCAAAAGGAGGTCCGGGCTCGCCGCGAGTGCCTTCGCAAGCTCGAGCCGCTTCAGCAGGCCGAACGGGAGCACGCCCGAGGGGTGGCCGCGCACCTCGGTGAGGCCGGTCGCCGCCAGTATGCGGTCCACGTCGGCCCCGCCCCGCATCTTCGCGAACAGCTCCAGGTTCTCCTCGACCGTAAGCGAGCGGAACGGCCGCACCACCTGGTACGTCTTCACCATCCCGAGACGGGCGATCCGCCACGGAGGCAGTCGCGTGATGTTCTGGCCACGGAACTGGATCTTCGCCTTGTTCTTCCCCTTGAGCTTCCTCGGGTCCGGGTGGAGCGCGCCCGCGATCACGTTGAGGAGCGTCGTCTTGCCGGCGCCGTTCGGCCCGACAATCGCGAGCGCATCCACCGACATCTCGAACGACACGTCGTCCAGGGCCCGGTTGCCCCCGAACGAACAGGTGACGTTCGCGACCTCGAGCAGGTTCACGTAGGCTCCTCCGTGGTCATGAAACGAATGAATCGGCGAAGGGGCCGGATGATCCCGTGGGGCACGAACAGGACGAGGATGATCGCCGCGACCACGAAGAGGAGAAGCGTGAGGTCAGAAAATATCGGGAAGAAGTACTCGTAGATCAGGACCACGATGAGCCCGGCCCCGACGCTGCCGACGAGCTCTCCCGTGCCGCCGAGGAGGACGATCAGGATCGGGAAGAGAATGAAGTCGAAACCGAAGGCGTCGATCCCCGAGTAGGTGTTCACCATCGCGTAGCAGGCCCCCGCAAACCCCACGACACCGCTCGCGAGCGTGAACGCCACGACCTTGTAGGGAAAGGTCGAGATCCCCTGCGAGGAGAGCGCGTCCTCGTCGTCCCGGATGCCCCTCAGAATGAGCCCGAAGTGCGAGTTCCGAAGGACAAAGAACCCGACGAGTACGACCGCGTCGGCAATCACGAGTAGGAGGAGCATTCCCCCGTAGGTCGGGGCGAGGAACGGCAGGCCGTAGAACCCCTCGGTCGGCCAGTGGAGCTGGACCCAGTAGGCGGCGACGAAATCGGTTCCGAGGAACGGCAGCAGGAACGAAAGGAGCGAGAAGTACGGTCCGCGCAGGCGGAGGGTCGGCACGGAAAAGAGGAACCCGCCGAGCAGGCCCGACCCGAAAGCGACCAGCAGCAGAAACGGCACGTCCCGGTCGCCGTGCCAGGAGAGGTACCCGGCCGTGAGCGCCCCGACCCCGAAGAAGAACGGGAGGCCGAAGTTGAGGTAGCCGGTCATCCCCGAGGAGAAGTCCCAAGCGAGCGCGAGCAGGATGTAGATGGACGCTAGGGTGAGCGAGAGCGCGAGGGACGACATCGAGGTGGTTCCCGCGAGGAACGGCAGCGCGGCCAGGACCACGAGCGTGGCCAGGAACACCGGGTCGCGCAGGGCCCGAAGGAGCCGAAGCCGGCCGCGGGACGCTCGGCGAACCACCTCAGCGGCCACGCCGGATCCCTCCGATCCCCCTCGGGAGGACGATGATGAACGCGATCGCGACGATGAACGCGACGATGTCGGAGAGGCTCGAGCTCGTCGGGTACGAGAACTGGACGTAGAACTGGCTGAACGAGAGCAGGAACGCGGCCGGGAGCGTCCACTTGAACTTCTCGAGTCCCCCGATGACCGAGACGACGAACGCGATCACGAAGGGCTCGACCCACATCGTGGGCGTGACCTCCTGCGCGGGGACAATCAGCACCGCAGCGAGGGCGACGATCGCGGAGGAGACCGCGACGACCACGATGTAGACCGTACGCACCCGGATGCCGAACAGGGACGCGGTCTCGGGGTCCTCGGCGGCCGCCCGTACCGTCCGGCCGTAGCTCGTCCACTCGATCCAGCCCCAGAGGCCCAGAAAGACGACGATCGTGACCCCCGCGGTCCAGAGGTACACGGGGCTCACGGAGACGCCGTAGAGCAAGATCTCGTGGGTCGGGATGAGCCCCGGGATGATGAGCCCCGTCTCGCCTTGGAACAGGGGCGGGTACGCGAAGAGGTACTGGAGAAAGAGCGCCACCAGCAGGGTGACGACGAGGAATCGCATCGGGTCAGGGGCGAACTTCACGCAGAGGAGGAAGATCGCGACCCCCACCGCGACCGCGATCGCCATCGCCAGCACGATGGCGACGACCAGATTGATCCCGAGCTCCACGGCGAAGTAGAAGATCATGTAGGCCGTGACCATGTAGAGGGCGCCGTACGCGAGGTTCAGCACCCGGGAGATCCCGAGCAGGAGGGTGAACCCGAGGGCGAGCAGGACGTACGTGAACCCGAAGAGCGTGCCGTAGATGACGACGGGGGCCAGAATGCTCCCGACCAAGCGACGCCCCTCCCGCGGTGGCCGGGGTCCGACCGGTGTTCTTCTGCCTAGAGAACTACCGTGAAGTCCCCGTTGCCGACCTCAGTTCCGTTCGGCGCTTGGTAGTTCTCGAACGAGACCGTCGACCCGGGCTGGAACGTATCGGCCGCGAGGAAGCTCGGGGTCGACCAGAGGGACGACCAGAGCGGGTACAGCTGCCCGTTCGCGTGCCACTGCATCCCGAAGGCGGGGATGGTGGGGTTGGGGTCGATCGGAACGAGCAACCCGTGGCTCGAAGAGAACTGGACCTGGCCCATCGGCCCCGTGTAGTTCGTCTTCTCGAGATACGGGATCACCGCAAGGGGCGCGAGGCTCCCCGCCTTCTCGATCGCGCTGGCGAGGTAGTAGAACGCCGAGTAGACGAAGCCGTCCGCGAACATCGGGTTGATCCCATACGCCGCCTCAAAGGCGTTGTAGAACGGGATGGACGTGGCCGTGATCGCGGTCGGGAGCGTGGGTCCCCAGCCGAACGTCATCTCGCCCGCCGAGGCGCCGTTCGTCATCTTGAAGTAATTGTTGGTCGAGCTCGTCCCGTTGAACTCGGACATGACGTCCGCGCCGAGGAGGAGCGGCCGTACGGCTCCGGGCTGCAGCGCGGTGTCGGCGCCCCAGTTGAACGCCCCATAGTTCGAGATCAGCAGCGGAGTTTCCGTTCCGGCCGCCAGCATGTAGATCGCTTGCGTCCCGTCCGCTGCAAGGGTCGAGAAGAGCGAATCGTAGGACCCCCCCGAGGGCGAGAGGGGGAACTGCTCGATGTAGACCGGGTTGAAGCCCACCGACTTGAGGACCGGCCAGAGCGGGGAGGCCGGACCGCCGGCGCCGATGTCGGCCTCGGTCCAGGCCGCCTGCTCTCCGAGGACGGCGATGTTCGTGACGTTGGTGTCGAAATGGGTGGTCGCGCGTTCGTTGTACGCCTCGAGGAGGAAAACGGGCAGCGCCCCGTACTGGGCGTTCTGGTTGGTGGTGTTGAGGAATCCGTTGAAGATGTACTCCCCGCCCGCCGAGTAGTTGTTCGCCACGTACTGCGAGATCCCGGTGTCGGCGCCGAAGGTGATGTACAGCTCCTTGTCCTGGGCGACGATCGGAAGCTCCGAGAGCACGACGTCGCTCCGATATCCTCCCATCAGGAAGTTGACGTGGTCGCTCGAGATGAGGCTGGTGACACCCGCGATCCCGTTCGCGATCGGGATGGACGGGTCGGCCTCTTCGGTATCGTAGGTCACGATCTTGTACTGGTAGCTCGTTCCGGCGACGTTCACGCCCCCGGCCGCATTGATCTGGCCGACCGCGAGCTGCGCCGCGTCAAGCATGTTCTGTCCGATGAGCGAGTTGAGTGGGAGCGGCATCCCGACCGTGATTGTGTTCTTGCTCGAGGAAGAGGTCTCGTACTGGTAGACGAAGTACCCTCCCACGCCCGCGGCGACCAAGACCACCACCACGATGATGGCGGCGGTGGCTCGAGAGATTCTGCGTTTCTTGGCGGCCGGACTCGCGGGAGAGGCCGTCGGGGGTACAGTCGACGCCGGGTTCGTTGGGGCGGTGGGATTCCCTGAAATATGAACCACCTTTCAGGTTGATGGAATACGCCTATTTAATCCCCTGACACGGGAGAAATGGTGCGGCCCCGGAGCGAGTTGGAGGGTCGGAGTTAGCGGCCGGCACCCTCCATGGTCCCCCGTAGGGTTCAAGGGCAAGCGGGACACCTTGCCCGTCGTGAGAAGCGCCTATGCGACTCGAGGGCAGTGAACGGAGCCCGCTCCCCGAGCCGCACGGCGTGGGGCCGCTCGACGGGGCGGAACGCGTGGAGGTCACGATCCTGCTGCGTCGCCAGTTCGCGAGCCTGCGGTACCCCGACGTGGTCCGACTCGCTCGCCGCTCTCCGTCGCAGCGCGGCTATCTCAGTCGCGAGGCGTTTGCCCAGTACCACGGGGCCGACCCGGCCGACGTCGAGCGGGCGACGGTCTTCGCCCGCGACCAGGGCCTGGAGGTGGGTGTCTCCGCGATCGGAGCCCGAACTCTCCGAGTCGCGGGGCCGGCCCGCCTCCTCGGGCCCCTCTTCGGCGCGCCGCTGGAGCGTTGGAGCTACCCGGGAGGCAGCTGTCGCGGACGCACGGGATACCTCTCGCTTCCGAAGGAACTCGAGCGCATCGCGGTGGGAGTTTTCGGTCTCGATAATCGCCCGCAGGCCCGAACTCATTTCCGACGGCACAAGACCTTCGCGGCTACCGACGTGGCTTACACGCCTCCGGCGGTCGCCGCGGCGTATGACTACCCCGCGGGGACCGACGGGTCGGGCGAGACGATCGGCCTCCTCGAGCTCGGAGGAGGTTTCTCGCCCTCGGACCTGACGAGCTACTTCGGTCAGCTCGGGCTTCCCACTCCGAGTGTGACCGCGGTATCGGTGGATGGAGCCGGGAACGCCCCCACCGGGAATCTCGACGGTCCCGATGGAGAGGTCGAGCTCGACATCGAGGTCGCGGGGGCGGTGGCTCCCGGGGCCCACCTCGTCGTCTACTTTGCTCCCAATACCGACCGAGGATTCCTGGACGGTCTCAACGAAGCCGTTCACGACACAACCAACCGTCCCTCCGTCATCTCGGTCAGCTGGGGCAGTCCGGAGAGTTCCTGGACGGCCCAGGCGCGCGCCGCGCTCAATGCCGCCTGTGAGGACGCCGCGACCATGGGCGTCAGCGTCCTCGTAGCGGCCGGAGACAACGGGGCCAGCGACGGAGTGTCGACCGGCGTTCCGACCGTTGACTTTCCGGCCTCGAGCCCGTTCGCTACGGCGTGCGGGGGTACTCGACTGCTCCTCACGGGTGGGAAGATCGCGAGCGAGGTGGTCTGGAACGAACTCGCGATCGGTGAAGGAGTGACGGGCGGCGGGGTGAGCGAGGCGTTTCCCCTCCCGAGTTTCCAATCCCCGGCCAACGTCCCGAAGGCGCCGAACGGGTTCGTCGGTCGAGGAGTACCGGACGTGGCGGGCGACGCTGACCCGGCCTCCGGCTATTCGGTCCGCGTCGACGGGACGGACACCGTCATCGGAGGAACGAGCGCGGTCGCCCCGCTCTGGGCCGCCCTTCTCGCCCGGATCAACCAGTCGCTCGGCGCCCCGGCGGGGTACGTGAACCCGCTGCTCTACTCACCGGCCGGCGCCGCGACGTTCCATGACGTGACGAGCGGCAACAACGACGGGTACTCGGCGGCTCCGGGCTGGGACCCCTGCACGGGATGGGGGACTCCCGATGGAACCCGGCTTCTCGAGGTCCTACGTTCCGCTTCGACGGCTCCCTGAGCAGAGGCCGCGGCGAGACGAGAATCCCCGTTCACTCTTGGGGCATCAGCCAGAACTCGTTGCCGTCCGGGTCGAGGAACTTCGCAAGCCATCCCCACGGCAGCTTCTTGGGAGGCATCGAAAACCGGACGTGTCGGCGCTTCAACCGGGCGCAGGTGGCCGGGAACGATTCGTTCGTCACGAGCAGGATACCGGTGTTGCCGACCTCGGACTTGGGCGGCTTCTTGCCCGCGCGGCCGCCCATCTCGCACAGATGAAGCCGGAACTTCCCCGACCGGTCTCCGACGGTCGTCCAGTGTTCTACATCGTCGTCGAAGATCCGAAAGCCGAGGGTGCTTACGTACCACCGGGCGGACTTCTTCCGGTCGGAGACCACCACGGCCGCGGAGATCGCGCGGATCGTCATCTTCGATTGGTCCCCAAGGGAACCGGCCCCATAACGGCTCCGAAATCGCCGGTGGGTCCGCGCCGGGCGCTTCGGGTTTATCGACCTATGCGACCCGGGCGCTCGCAAGGAGCGAGTCGAGCAGACCGACGGGGGGACAGCCGAGGCCGAGCAGGGTGTCGTGGAAAGAGCGCAGGTTCCCTCCGAACCCGGAATTCAGGAGACGGGAGCGAGCCTTGAGGATCGCGAGCTTTCCGAGCGTGTAACAGAAGTACTCGGGGTTGAACGTACCGCGAATCGCTTCCCGCTCGGCCGGGAGGAGCTCGAAATAGGCTTCCCGTTGGAACAACTGCGTTCCGGCCTCGAGCGTCATGCCGCTCGTGTGGAGGCCGATGGAGACGAGAAGGCGGCAATCGCGCAGAAGGGCGTCGTGGAGCTGCGCGGCCTCCGCAAAAACGCTCTCGCGGGCCAGGCCCTTCTCGATCGCGAGCTGCTCCGTGTAGTGGGCCCATCCCTCGACGAACGACGGCGAGAGGAAGACCTTCCGGGCGAGGCTGCCCGACGACCGGCGGAAGTGCAGGAACTGTAGGTAATGCCCGGGGTACACCTCGTGCACCGTGATGTTCCTGAGCATCGGCACGTTGAACGAGCGCAACCACTCCTCCTGCTGCCGGTCCGTCCACTTCGCGTCGATCGGCGTGACGTAGTAGATGCCCTCGGGAGACGTCGCGTCGAAGGGGCCCGGAGGGTTCATGCTCGCGGTCGAGAGCGCCCGTCCCCAGACCGGGGTCTCTTCGACGCGGCAGCGAGCCTCCTCGGGCACGGTCACGAGGGCGTTCGTCTCGACGAACCGGCGCGTCTCGTCGACGAACCCCCGGGCCGTCGGAATCACTTCCTCCGCGTCCGGGTGGTTTTGGTACAGGCGTTCGAGGAGCTCGGGGACCGTCATGTTCTCGCCCTTCGCGATCTCCGCGAGGCGATGCTGGTTGCGGGCGAGGTCCTCGGCTCCGGCTCGCCGGATCTCCTCGAAGGCGGTCTCGATCCCTTCTCGTACGAACAGGAGACGCTGATAGCGGGCGGGTCCGAGGGCAAACTCGGGAACGGCCTGGGGAAGGTGATGCTCCCGCAGCCACGCGAGGAAATCGGTAACGGCGGCCTCGGCGGGAATCCGGGCCGACCGGACCTTCTCTCCGAGCTCGACGCGCGCGGCAAACTCCTCGGCCTCGGTGAAATGGGCGGGGAGCCCGCCCCCGATGGCGAGCGAAAGGTCGAGAAATGGTTTCGGGAGCGGCGCGCGAAGGCGCTCGCGGCCGGTCGTGAGAAGGCGGGGCACCTGCTCGAGCGTGCGCACCATCGCGCGGACGCGAACCTCGACGGGCGCGTAGTCCCGTGCGAGGTAGGCCGTCATGGAGACAGCGCCGAGGTAGTTCATCGGGTTGCGTTCGAGGTCGGAGACCATGCGCAGGTCGAAGAGCGGGCTTTCGAGAAGGAGGCCCAGCAAGAATCCGTCGGTCTTTCGCCCGGCCGGCAGCGAAGCGCGGTCCACGGAGGCGAGACGCTGGAGCAAGGCGTCGGCGCCGCCGACCCAACGGTCGGTCGCCGCTGTGGAAAGGTCGGGCAATCGGCCGTCGTACTCGTGCAGGCCGAGGCCGACCGCGTACGACGGTTGGAGGACGAACAGATGATCGACGATCGCCTGTTCGAGCGTGTTGAATTCCGAGTTCACGGTGCTGGAGGTGCTCATGCTAGTTCCGCTCGTGGAACGGACCGGGCTCAAAAGCTCCCGGGCGCAGCGGCGCGTGTCGGGCGGTCGCTCACTCCACCCACGTCATGCGACAGGTGGGGCAGGTCCGACCCTCGAGCGGGGTTCCGCAGACGAAGCACTTCGAACGCGCGTCGAGCGGGGCCGCGGCGGGCGCGCTCGGTTCGGTCGGGCGGTCGGGGAGTGGGGGTGGGATGCGACCCGGCCCGGGAACTTCGGGAACCGTCTTCACTGGGGGCGATTCTTCGACAGCAGGAACGGAAGGGGTCTCGGCCGGTGCTTCCGTATCCGGAGCCGGTTCGGTCGGAGATGGCTCCTCAGTCTCCGGTGCTTCTTCCTTCTCTCGACGGAATCGACGGAAGAGGGCCATTGGCTGGCGCGAGCTAGAATCCCGTCATAAGACCGCCGTTCGTCCGAGCGCACACGTTTTTCGCCCGAACGGCTCTCCTCCGCCATGACCCCCACCCCTTCCGAACGACTTCGGGAGCTCGGTCTCACCCTTCCTCCACCGCCCAAACCCGCCGGCACGTACTCCGCCGTCGTGCGCGATGGGGAACACGCCTGGGTCTCCGGGCAGATCGTGACGGAAGCAGGGAACGTCGTTCATCCCGGACTTGTAGACCGGGATGTCTCGATCGATGTCGCCCGGGAGCTCGCTCGCCGCACCGCCCTCCAGGCCTTGAGCGCGCTCGCGGCCGAACTCGGTTCGGTCGACCACGTCCGTGGCTTCCTTCGGGTCACCGTCTTCGTGGCTTCGTCGCCCGGCTTCGGTCGTCAGCACGAGGTGGCGAACGGGGCGACGGAACTTCTGGTCCAGGTCTTCGGAGATGCCGGGAGACCCGCGCGCGCGGCGGTCGGCGTCGCCGGTCTCCCGCTCAACGCGCCCGTCGAGGTCGAGTTCTTGGCCCGGACGGCCTAGCCCAACCGTGAAGCCCGCGACGTGGGAAGGGGTGTTCCGGGACGGCCGGGACCTCTACACGGTCAACCGCAATCCGGGAACGACGGTCTACGGCGAGTCGCTTTCCACGGTGGACGGCACCGAGTATCGAGCCTGGGACCCGTTCCGGTCGAAGCTCGCGGCTCTTCTCCTGAAAGGAGCTCCCGGGGACGTCCTCGGCGGGCCTCGAACGGTGCTCTACCTCGGGGCGGCCCACGGCACGACCGCGAGCCACCTCTCCGACCTCTGGCCTCAGGCGACGATCTTCGCGGTCGAAAAGAGCCCCACATCGTTCGCCCCCTTGCTCGCGCTCGCTCGGACGCGACCCGGGCTCATCCCCATCTTGGCCGACGCCCAGCTGCCCGAACGATACCAGGCGGACGTGGGGGCGGTCGACCTCCTGTACCAGGACATCGCGCAGCGGAATCAGGCCGGGATCTACGTGGAGAATGCCCGGGCGTGCCTAAGCCCCGGAGGCCGAGGAGTCCTGATGCTCAAGGTTCGCTCGGTCACCCAGCGGCGCCCGACGGCGAGCGTCGTGCGGGAAGCCCGCTCGGCGCTGGTCGCGGCCCACCTCGCGGTCACGTACGAGACCGCCCTCTCCCCGTTCTCCCGAGAGCACGTCGCGCTGGCGGTGCGAGGCTAACGGCCCACTTTCCACACTCCGCCGGGAACTGGCGCACAAAGTAGGTCGTTCACCTCCTCGGCGCGGGTGCTTGTTTGAGGACGGCCCACGTCGCTCGGGGAAGTTCCGCGCTTCCAATCACGATCGACTCAGTCCTCCTAGTGGGAATCTTCCTCGGGGCCCTCGGTCCGTCCGCACCTCCTGTCCCCTCCACATCTCCGGCCGTGGCGGCCGTGCATCTGCCGATGAATGATGAAGGAGCCAACCTCACCATCGACCCCCCCTCGTTCTGGATGCGATCTGGCTCCAATCTGACTCTCCGAGCGGTTTGGTTGGCGGCCTCCCCTGAATGTCGCATTCTCCCACTGTGGTACGCGTGGTCGACTGACGAAAGGAACGTGACGGGATTCCTGAATTCCACGATCGGCCCTACCACGTCGTTCACCGCGGACTCGTTCGACACGGGCACGGTGACCGTGGCGATCAATTCGGGCGCATTGCTCGACTGCGGAACAGGGAACACCGTCATCAACCGATCGAGCGCAGCGAACGTTTCGATCGTCGCATCCTTCTCGTTATCCTGCGTCGAGCTCGGCCCGAATCCAATAGTCCCCGGCGAAACAGCACTCCTCCAAGGCACGATCGTCGGGGGGGAGCCTCCCTACCAAGTGGAGATCGCCTGGGGCGACGGGACGAACTCGCTCGTTGTCCTTCGAGGGGCCGGACCGTTTTCTATCGGCCATGGGTTTCCCGCGGGGCAATACGTCCCCACCCTGCTGGCCACCGATTCGGGCGGCGATGTCGCCGATACTTCGGTGGATGAAGCGCTCTCGGTCGGGAGCGGACTCGAGGTGGCGGTGATTCCCGCCTACTCCGGAGCAGAAGTGGGCGTGCCAACCGAATTTGCCGGGCTCATTGTGGACCCGCCGCCGGGGGCAATCACACTCTTCGACTGCTCGAACGCGACCGAACAAGTCAGCACCGCGAGCCCGCTAACCTCCAACGAAACCTCGTTTTCTTGCACGTTCACCGCGCCCGGAACCGCGGAAGTTCTCTTCGGGGCGTACTCGCCTCGCCCCGGAGGACCCACTGCCAGCATCGTCCTCTACGAGTCGGTTGATCCGCGTCCCAGCATCTCGGTCGGCCCCAATCGGGCTGTTGGAGAGGTCTCCGGTGTCGCCCAGATCCCAGTCGTAGTGAAAGGAGGGGTTTTCCCAATCTCACTGGCTTGGAATCTCTCTGGAAACCGTTCGGGTGGAGATGAAACGCTCTGGACCGGCGGAGGAGGGGTCCTCTCATTCTCTCTCCCAATGGCCGGCGACTTCGCGATCGGGGCCCGGGTGAGCGATGCTCTTGGAAGTGTGAGTATCAACGACACGGCATCGATTCGAGTCGACCCGGCATTGGAATCCAACGCCAGTGGCGACAGCACTCTCCGTTCCTATGGTGCAGTCGCGGCCGTTGATGGAAGCGCACTCTCCGGATGCTTGCCGTACGCCTGGTGGGTGGTCCCTTCGGTCCCTCCGGGGAACGAGTCTGCGGAGAATGGAACGTTGGAGAACGACGGAGGATTCGGCTGGACCGGATTCTATCCCCGTGAGGGAACTCTTTCGGTACAAGTGGTGGTGGCCGATAGTTGCGGCGTAACCCGCCAGTCGAACCTCGCTGTGGCGCTCGTGTCTCTCCTCTCAGCGGAGGTCACCGCGGCACAGGGATCGCTCTCTCCCGAGGAAACCCTGCTGATTGGCCTGTCAATCGACGGCGGGTTGCCGCCATTTCACCTCTATGTCAACGCCAGCGACAACGAATCCTGGAACCGAACCCTTCCGACGGATGGTAGATTCGGCTGTATCTTTCCCAGTGACGGGAACCAGACGGTTAGGCTCAACGTGGCGCTCGCCGACCTCCTCGGTAGAGTCGTCCGAACGAATCTATCTGTCGTGTTGACTTCTCCGCCCGCCCCTGGGCCTCCTCCGCCTCCGGCGGCCGTTCCACCGCCGCCGACGGCACCAATATCGTCCAATAACTCGACGAGTGCGACGTCGGGGGACCTGACCGAGCTCCTCGCGTTCGTCCTGGTCCCCCTCGGCGTTGCCGGGACGTTCCTGGTTCTTCGCCGCCGCCGTGCCCGAGTCGATTCACGGGATGCTCCCAGGGTCGACCCCGAGGCGGTGCTGAAGGGGATCATCGAGCCGGCCGATGGTGCAGAGAGATTCACGGTGGAGTTGCTCGCGGAAGAGGCGGGCGTCCCACTGGGCATTGTCCGGTCGACCATCGATCGATTGGTCACCGAACGAAAGGTCTTCGCCGAAAGCGGGGCGGACGGGGAGGAGGTGCTCTCGTGGTCGCACGAAACCGGTCGCTAACGCAAGGTTGGCCGTCTCTGGCTTCAGGAAAGCGGGCCATCGCCGTGCTACTCATCGTCGCAACCGCGCTTCCGACACCGGTGGTTCACCTCCCTCACATCCCCCCGACCCATCTGGAGACCTCCGATGCGACCCCCGCGACGCCGGTAAGCAATTTCACCACCTCGATCAATCGACTGGTCGAGCTAGTCGCCCTAGCGGGCAGTGGGATTCTCGCGCTGGTCTGGGCCCGGGTGGCGATCAGCTGGTTCTCGAACGACATCACCAAGAAAATCCAGGCCAAGGACCGGGCTCGGGATGCTCTGATCGGGACGTTGTTGTTCATGGCGGCGGTCACCGGCCTGCTCTACGGACTCGCTCACTGGGTTCTGACCGGAAGCTAGAGGGATCCCGTGCTGATTCCCTCCCTCGACCTAGGTGACCTGGTACGGACCATTCTCTTCCTTCTCTTCGGTGACCTCACCGCGATCCTCACTGCGATCATCGGTCCCACCTACGACAATCTGCTCGTTCCCGAACTCCAAACCGGCGCGCTCTTTCCTTCGCTGCTGGGTTCGGGAGGGGACGCCAGCTATCTTGCCACCGCCGCCCGGTTCTCGGAGTTCATCCTCTCGAACGTGGTCGATCCAGCGGTCGCGCTCGTAGCTCTTGGGGTGGGCATCCTGTACCTCTCTCGATCCGTCGTCACCCGGTGGGCGGAATCGCTCGACGCTCTGCTCCCTCGGCTCGTCCTTGGCGTGGTCGGGGCGAATTTCACGGTCCCGATCGCCGGCGCCATCCTGGGCGTCGCCGGGAGCCTCTACCCCGTGGTCTCGGGGTGGGACGGGGGGGCTTGGCAACACTGGGTAAATCTTGCCGGTTGGGGGCAAGTTTCCTTCTCCTGGGACAACGGAGCTCTCGCGTTCGTCCTCTCGCTCGCCGAGTTCGGGGCCGTCTTCGCCCTCCTACTCGCGATAGGAATTCGGGATGCGGTCCTCGCCGTACTGTTGGTGCTGTTGCCGATCTTCACGTTGCTGTGGCCTCTCCGACCCCTCTCCCCGCTCGCCCGGAGAGGATGGCTGCTCTTCGGCGAACTGGCCTTTCTGCCGTGCGTGATGGTCGTTCCTCTCGAACTGGCCGTCGGCAGTCCCAATCCCGTCATGCTGGTCTCCTACCTCGCCGTGGCCGTTGCTTCGCCGTACTTTCTCTCCCTCGCAGGCACCCACGTAGCCTCGTTCGGGTTCGCGGGAGCGTCGAGCGTCGTGCATTCGAATGCTCAACGCGGTCTCTCGGTCGCCCCATCCGCCGCCACCTCCACCCTCGGGCCGATAGCCACCGGGGCCCGATCAAGTGGTTCGGTCGGGCGTTCGCTCGCGGGGGTGACCCGGGCTGCCGGGTCGGCCGCCGCACCGGCAGCTGCTCCGCTCGCCGTAGGTGAACTTCTGGGCCATGGAGCCTGGCACCTCGTCCAGCACCTGCGACCTTCCGCGGAACCCAGCGCACCGGCGGCTCCACCCGCGTTGCATCGAGGAAGTTCGAAATGATATGGCCGATTCCGAGGCCGGTACCCTCTCGATCGGTCTTCCCGAACGGCTCGATCGTCGTATGCGACTTGGACCGTTTCCCTCCTCCCGCGATGCCCTCAAGTTCGTCACATATGCCGCCGCAGGGGCATTGCTCTCGCCGTTCGCGAGCGCGTGGGTGTGGCTGCCGATCGTCCTGGCGGGTTTCGCAGTGTCGGTGTGGCGTCCGGACGGTCAGTCCTTGGACGAGCGATTACTCGCCCTGGTGCAGTGGAAGTTCCGCTCCCTCGCAGGGGGGAAATCGGTGAAGGAACCAATGACCCGCCCGCTCGTCCGACAGGGACTCCTTCAGCTCGCACCCCATCGATACGTGGCCGTGGTTCGCACGGGGGGGACGCCCGTGGCCTATCTGCCTCCGGACGAGTTGGTCCGGCGATTCGAAATCTATCGCGAACTGATCCGTTCCACCACCGACAGTTTCGCGTTTCTCTCGACCACGACGCCGATACGATCCCAGGCGCTTCGCCCCGCGAGCCAAACCGGTGATGGTCCGGAGGGTCCGGCTCGTTCCGGTTACTCCGAGCTGGTCACCCTGCTCTGTCGGCGTCGACTCCTGCGCCGAGTGTATTTCGTCGTCGGAACACTCGAAACGGGTCCAGACGCCATCACGAAACTCGAGGGGCGCGTCGCGAACCTGATCGAGAGGCTGGGTTCCCTTGGAATCCGCCCGACGCGCCTCCGCGACCGGGCGCTGGTGGAAGGGGGGCACCGATTTGGCTGGCCGGTCGAGGTGCGTTCTGCGTGATCGAAGGAAACGTTCCTCCTCGGCTCTTCGAATTCGAGGCGTTCGGCGCCGCGGTCGGCTCGGCGGTGGTCTGTGGAGCATTGTCCGTGCTGGTTCCGATCCTCGTCGCGCCGACCGCGACCCTCGCTGCTCTTGCGCTGGCAGGATGGCTCTCCCTCGCTCGACGGCGGGGTTCACTTTCTCGGATTGGCTTCGGCGCTGGGTCGGTCGTCGCCCTTTGCATCCTCGGGGGGGCGAGCGTGGGCTTTCTGGCATCTCCCCCATTCCTCGCGCCCTTCCGTGGTCTCCTGCTTGCCGGAAGCCTCGTTCCGCTGTTCGCCGTCGGGCGAGCTCGTCCCGCGTTCCGCGAACCGGTGTTCACGCAGTCATGAGCGGTCGGATTCGTGCCCCGATTCCCAGGGAAGCCTCGACCTGGTGGCGGGTCGGCCGGAGCTATCGTGCTCCACTGTTGGTGCGGCAATTTCCGCCCGAGGTGCCGTTCGGGTTCCTCGGCCGAATTCTGCCGACAAATGAGACACTGGAGTTCTTGGTTGAGGCCCATCGGATCTCGTCGACACATGCCCTGGAGCTCGTTCAGGGGGCTCGAGCCGTGGCGGAGGCCGAGCTCGCCGCGGGGGGCAATGGGGGTCAGAGGGCCGAGCTCGAGGTAGAGCGAGCGAGTGCCGAGGAATTGGGTCACGCAGTGGCCCGGCGGATGCAGGACCTGTGGAAAGTCGGGCTTCGTTTCGTCGCGCTCGGCCCCACTCGACCGCACGTCGAGGCGAAACGTGCGCGACTTTCGGAGCGACTCTCGGCGATTGGGTTTCGTTCACGAGTCCCTCGGTACGAGATCCGAGACGCGCTTCTACCTCCCGACCTCTCGAGCACCGAGCCCCGACCCATGGGGTATTGGCACACGCTGCCGACCGATGGTCTTGCCTCGCTCTTCCCGTTCGGCGATGAGACCCTAATCGAACCGGGCGGTATTCTACTCGGTCTTGCCCTGTCCGACGCGAGCCCGGTCTTCGTCGATCGCTGGTCCCATGCGAGCCACTCCTGGGGAATCTTCGGGATGACCGGGGCCGGAAAATCATTCGCCGCGGCACTGTTGCTGCTAAGAACCCGGTGGCTGCGGCCCGACACCTCGATTGCGATCCTAGATCCCCTCGGAGAGTATTCGAGCCTCGTCGAAGCCCTCGGAGGATCGGTCATCCGGGTCGCGGATGGGGCCGGGGGCCGGCTCAACCCGCTCGACCCCGTGACCACCCGAGGCGATCGGAGAGAGAAGGCGGCACGAGTCGGCACGATGATTCGGGCTCTCTTTCCGAGCTTGCGGGACGAGGAAGCCGCGGAGCTCGACGCGGCCGTGACCCAGCTGTACGAGAGAGGCCCGGAAGTGCCCACGCTCACCGACCTTCGCGCCCGAGTCGTCGAGCGAGCCGGCCCTTCAACCCGGCTCGTGACCTTGCTCGAGGTGTTCCGTTCCGGTTCGCTCCGGGCATTGGATGGATTGACTACGGCGCGTCCGACGGAAACGGTAGTCTCGGTCGATTTCCAAGGCGTGCCGGACGACCAGTTGCCGTTCCATCTGACCTACGTCCTCGACTGGGCGTACGGACGAATGGCCAATCGCCCCGGTAGCAAGCTACTCCTGGTCGATGAAGCGCACATTCTCGCCCGGCACGCAACCACCGAGGAGTTCCTCGATCGCGTCGTACGGCATGTTCGGCATTTTGAGGCGGGACTCCTCATCCTCTCGCAGAGTCCGGAAGACTTTCTGGTCCGACCAACGGGACGGTCACTCCTGCGCAACCTGTACGCGACCGGATTTCTTCGCCTTCCGGAGGTCTCGGCCGAGGCTCGATCGTTCTTCGGTCTCACGGGCGCGGAGGCCGAGTGGTTAACGAAAGCTCGCCTTCCGCGAGAGACGGGGTATTCCGAATCGCTCTGGAGAGTAGGAGAACTCCACCTCCCCCTCGCGATCGTGGCGTCGACTCCGGAGTACGAGTTCCTGGAGTCGACTCTGGGCCAACCCCGGGTCCCCCCGGAAGGGACGGCTGCCCCTCCAAAGCGAGGTTTATAGGGGTCCGTGAGCCGGAGAGAGAACGTGGGCGCGGAGGCAACGATCACCGGCCCGACGCGCCGCCGGACGAGTTGGAGCCTGAAGACCATTGTCGAGGACGTGGCGGGCCGTCCGATCGGAGAACTGCAGGACCCGGAGCGGCCCGTGCACCCGTACCTGAAGGGAAGAGATCTGGGAATCCGGTCGGAACCGGCGCGTCCCCCCCGACCGCTGGTCGAGGCATACGATCCGGTCGATCATCTCTATCCGCCGCTGGTCGGACCAACCGGGCGGGAATTCCACGGGCCCGATCACGAGAACCACGCCGAGACGATCGACCGACACCGACCGCTCCCGGGGCACGTCCCGGGCCCATCCCACCGACCGGAACGGCTCTACCTCCATTACCTGCTGCTGCACATGGACCGTTTGAGCGCTTCCGCGCTGCGCTACCTCAAGCTTGCCGTCGACGAGGAACTCGCCCACCGCGCCGAGCCGCCCCCGATGCCGGCCCAGGGCTCTCCCTCCGAACCAGGGTCTTGAACTTCTGATTCCGAGCGCTCGCTTCGAGCGCTCGGTAGGTGGCCCGGTCCCATTCGACCCCGATCGCGTCTCGACCCCAACGGGCTGCGGCCCAGAGCGTGGTGCCGGTTCCGGCGAACGGGTCGAGGACCGTGTCGCCCACCACGGAGAACATCCGCACGAGTCGCTCCGCGAGCTCGAGCGGGAATGCGGCGCTCCGCCCGCGCGGAGAGGTCTGACGGGCTCCGCGGATGTCGGTCCAGACCTGGCTGAACCAGCGATCCCGCTCGGATCGGGTGAACCGACTGGCGAGCCGGGTCGCGTCATGCGGCGGAAAACGCCGCAGCGCTCCTTTCCGGAAGAGCAGAACGAACTCGCAGTCAAGAGTGACGTACGCGTTCGGAGGGAGGAATCCCGACCCGAGGAACGCGTTCGGGCGATTGGTCGGTTTCTTCCACAGGACGTAGGGGAGCGGAACAAAGCCGAGACCCGAGGCCGCGACCAAGGTCTCCGCCGGATTAGGCCAGAGACGGAATTCGCCGCGGTCCGAACGCAGCGCGTCCCCGATGTTGACCGCGAGGATCCCGCCGGCCGCGAGAACCCGGTGGCACTCCGCCCACGCGTCGGACAGCACCCGGAGCATCCCTCGATAATCGGTCGCTCCTAGGGCTCGAAAGAGGTTGTCCCATTGCGGGATCATCGGGTACGGAGGCGAAGTCACGACGAGATGGACCGATCCGCTCGGGATTCGGTCGAAGCGACGCGCATCCCCATGAATCAGCCGAACCGACCCCCGAGCCGGCCGCCGCACGAGGGACCGCAACCTGAGCACGGTTATAGTCGACCGGCCACTCGGAGTCGCATGCGACTCGACCGACCGGTTCTCCAAGTCGCGCTCGACTTCGAAAACCTCTCGCGGGCTCTCCTGGCCGCCCGCGAGGCGGTCGAGGGCGGAGCCGATTGGGTGGAGGCGGGAACTCCGCTCATCAAGAGCGAGGGATTGGACGCGGTCCGGGAGCTCAAGAAGGCGTTCCCCGACCACCGGATCGTCGCCGACCTCAAGGTGATGGATACGGGCGCCTTCGAGGTCGAGATCGCCGCGAAAGCCGGCGCCGACATTGTCACGGTGCTGGGCGCGGCGGACGACGACACGATCGCGGACGCGGTCCGAGGCGGCGAGCTCTACGGCGCCGAGGTGATGGTCGACCTTCTCGGGGTCGCCGACCCCGTCGCTCGAACGAAGCGGGCCGCCGAGCTCGGCGCGGCGGCGGTCTGCTGGCACGTTGGGATCGACATGCAGATGGCCGGAAAGACCCCGTTCGCGGTGCTGGCCGAGCTCTCGAAGGCGTCCCCGATCCCGGTCGCGGTCGCCGGGGGCCTCACGAGCGAAAGCGTCGCGGAAGCCGTGCGTGCCGGTGCCGGGATCCTGATCGTGGGCGGTGCGATCACCAAGAGCCCTAAGATGTCCGAGGCGACCCGAAGGATCGTCGAGGCGATCCGTACACAGAAAGAAATTCCTTCCGAGCACTTTCGTCGGTATGGCGCCGCGGACCTTCGAGCGGCCTTCCTGAAGGTCTCGAGCCCCAACGTGACGGACGCGATGATGCGCCAGGGAGGGATGCACGGGCTCCTTCCTCACCTAAAGAACTCGACCGTGCGGATGGTAGGTCCGGCGGTGACCGTCGTGACCCGCGACGGGGACTGGGCCAAGCCGGTCGAGGCGATCGACCGGGCCGGTCCCGGCGACGTGATCGTAGTGGACGCCGGCGGCGGGACGACCGCGGTCTGGGGCGAGCTCGCGAGCTGGTCGGCCCACGGTCGCCAGGTCGCCGGCGTGGTGATCGATGGGGCGGTGCGCGACCTCGACACGATCCTCGAGATCGGGTTCCCGGCGTTCAGCCGGTCGGTAAGCCCGAACGCGGGCGAGCCGAAAGGTCACGGGGAGATCGGCGTCGAGGTCCTGGTCGGCGGCCAGCGGGTGCGCCCGGGAGACTGGATCGTCGGGGACGTGAGCGGGATCGTCGTCGTACCGCGCGAACGGGCTCAAGAGATCGCGAACCGAGCGTTGGATGTCCTCGAACACGAGAACCGCGTTCGGGAGGAGATCCAGCGCGGATCGACGCTGAGCGCTGTGCAGAAGCTCGAGCGCTGGGAACGGGTCGGTTAGCTCACGCCCGATCCGGCCAGAAAGATCATTTCCTCTCGGTCGAGGTTCGCCATGTGAAGATACCAAGGATTTCTCGGCGTGCCCACAGGTTTTCTCGAGTCGTCTTCTCCCAAGCGAGCTGGCGCCGATTTGGTCCCGCCCAGAAGTATTCCCAGGGGAGGTCGTACTCGACGCCCCAGAGTACGAGCGGTTCGGGTTCGGCCATCGGAAGAGTCAGACGGGTTCGGCCCTGCAACGCCGCGTCCAGACGGTCGATCGAAACTCGCCCGCCGTCCACCTCGCGAAGAGCCGCCACGATCTTACGCACCATCCCCCAGACGAAAGAGGGGGCGCGAATTTCGATCAGTGCTCCACCAGGACGCGAGGTAACAGTGACGGATTCGATGGTCCGCCAGACCGGAGTTCCTGTCGGTTGGGCCCGGCCGAACGAGCGAACGTCGATCCGACCCGAGAAACGTCCCGCCACGGCCCTCCACTTCCGGAAATCGTGGTCTCCCTCGGCTTGGAAGTACCGGTAGACGCGCCGCGTGGCCGAGCGGACCCGAAAAGATTCGGGCACGGCCGACACCGCCGAGAAGAAGATGTCCGGCTCGGCACCGTTCAGGAATCGCAGCAGGGCGGGCGGGGAAAGCGTCGAACTGAGGACGAGAGCGTTCCCGACGGCGCTCACTCCCCGGTCCGTTCGGCTCGCGACCTGAATCTCGGGCGAGAGTACGGACGGCTCGATCCCTCGACGTTTGATCGCCCGGAGGATTTCTCCCTCGACCGTCCGCAACCCGGGCTGCCGCGCCCAACCGTAGTACGCCGTCCCGTCGTACCCGAACCGGACCAACCACCGCGTCGTGCAAACCGGGACGGTCCCCCGGGTCAAGAGCGTTCTCAGACGATCGGGCACCGGGGACGAAGGTCGCACGGGCCCCTCGTTCAAGTGTAGGTGACCAGACCGACATGCCGAAGCGGCTGTCGGCGCTCGCCGAATGTTTCGAGGGCGAAGTTCGACTCTATTGATTATATGATGGAGAGTGTTTAACACTATATTCTACTTAGAATATCTATATGACGGTTCTCTCGGTCCTATCGGCTGATGCATGGCACGGGCGAATCGTCAGCCCGGTCGTTGACCGTCGGTGGGAGCGACCCTTTCGGGGGCTGCCCATCGAGATTCGATCGTGACGTTCGCCGGGAAAACAAGGAGAACACAAACAGATGAGCGGAACGAACGAAAGTACGAATACGGCTACGGGCGACCAGATCGTCCGGAAGAAAGGGTCGGGCCGAACGGCAGCCTACGTAGTGGTCGGGGTGGTGATCGTCGTGATCATCATTCTCCTCGGGGGTTACTATGGGGCGGGCTGGTTCAAGCCCGCGAGCACCTCGAGCACGGGGACGTGTAAGGTTCCGAGCGGACAGACCATCGACGGCGCCGGCTCGACTCTGGTCGCCCCGTTGATGGTCGCCTGGTCCCTCGCGTACACCGCGAGCACGTACAACTACGCCAGCGTCGGAAGCGGCGCGGGCATCACCGATATCACTCAGAAGACCGTCCAAATCGGCGCTTCCGATGCTCCGATGAACCCAGCCCAGCGAACAGCTCTCCCCTCGAGCGTCCTGACGATTCCGGAGTCCGCCGGAGGGGTCGTACCCATCTACAACCTACCCATCAGCGCGACCCTCAAGTTCACGGGTCAGATCCTTGCGGCGATCTATCTTGGGGACATAACGAACTGGAACAACACCGCGCTCCAGGCCATCAACCCGGGTGTCACGCTCCCGAACGTGGCCATCTACGTGGTACACCGTTCGGACGGCAGCGGGACGACGTTCGCGTGGTCGAGCTTCCTCTCCCTGTCGAACGCGACGTGGAAGGCAAGCTACGGCCACTCCACGGTGATCAACTGGCCGGCCGGGCATGGCGAGCCAGGCAACTCGGGCGTCACGACCGCCGTGAAGGGCACCCCCGACGCGATCGGTTATGTCGACATCAACTACGCGTTGACGAACGGCGTCGCGTTCGGGTCGGTCCAGAACCCCTCGGGGAACTACGTCGTCGCGAACGTGACAAACATCGCGTCGGCCATCACGGACTCGAACGTCGTTTTCCCCTCGCCGTCGGGCGACTGGTACAACGTCACTGTGGAGAACGCGCCGGGGGCGCACGACTATCCCATCGCGACTCTGACCTACGTGTTTGTCTACACGGACCTGGGGGCGGCCTACGGTTCGTCCTTCAGCCAGTCGAAGGCGCAGGCGCTGGTGGACCTGCTCGCGTGGATGGTCAGTCCCACGGGTCAGTTGTATGCGGCCCCGCTCTACTACATCCCGCTGGTGTCGGCGACCGCGGCCTTCGACGTGAGTGAAATCAACTCGATCACCTACAACGGCGCGAAGCTCACTTCGTGCGTGCCGACGTGATAACGACGGGAACGAGCTAAAGCCTGAGCATCTCGTCCGGGGGACGATGGAATGAACCCGGACAACCCATTCCCGGCCCCGTCGAAAGGGGCGACGCCGAGGAAGGTCCCGCGATTCGGGGACTGGACGTTCCTTGCCTTAGTGATCGCGGCGACCCTCCTGGTCGTCGGTGTGATGGTCACCCTCGTGGTAGTACTGCTCTACGGGTCGCGCTTTACAATCCAGTCCCTCGGATTCTCATTTCTCTATGGCACGACGTGGAATCCGAACAACAACGTCTACGGAATCCTCCCGTTCCTCGACGGGACCTTGATCACAAGCGCCATCGCTCTATTCCTCGCCGTCCCGCTTGGACTCGGCGCCGCCATCTTCCTCACGCAGCATGCACCCGGATGGCTCCGAGGCCCCGTCGGACAGCTGATCGAGCTCCTGGCTGCCATCCCCTCCATCGTCTACGGATTCTGGGGGCTCATCTTCTTCGTCCCGATTGAGCGGAACTACACCGAACCGTTTCTCAAGACATGGCTCGGCTGGACGGGCCTTTTCGGCGGGACCCCGTTCGGGGTGGACTTCCTCACGGCGGGCATCATCCTCTCGATCATGGCCGTTCCCACGATTACTGCGCTCAGTCGGGACGCGATCGCCGCCGTTCCGCGCGCCCAGAAGGAGGCAGCGATCAGCCTCGGAGCGACCGACTGGGAGGTCACCCGGCGCGCCGTGCTCCCGTACGCGCGCAGCGGAATCGTTGGCGGGATCGTCCTGGGGCTGGGTCGGGCGCTTGGCGAAACCATGGCCGTCGTGCTCACCATCGGAAACACAGACAAAATCGGTACTTCGTTGTTCGATTCCGGGGAGACGGTGTCGGGCGGGATCGCCCTCGGCTTCTTCGAACCGACGGGCCCCCTGAACATCTCGGCGTTGCTTGAGGCGGGTTTGGTCCTCCTTGCGATCACGCTCGCGATCAACCTCGGCGCCCGAACGATTCTGCACCGGTTCCAGTCCGGTGCTGCTGCGGGGGCGGAATGACATTCGACCGCGCGACCCGCCGCAAGTGGTTCAGCCATGGGATGGTCGTGCTGACGGGGCTTTCGATCGTGGTGGTGGCGACCCCCCTTGTCTGGATCATCTACGAAACCGCCCTCCTCGGGGGCTCGGTCTTCAACGTCGCCCTCTTCACGCAAGGAATCCCGTACCCTTGCACCCCGGGGAACGGGATTACCTGTCACCAGGGGGGCATCGTCGTACCGATCGAGGGAACCCTGATTCTCGTCGGTCTGGCGGCTCTTTTCTCAGTGCCGATCGGGATCGGAGCGGCCATCGCCTCCGTCGAGTACGGGGGCCAACGGCGGTGGGCCCGCATCACGGGCTTGGTCGCGGACGTCCTTTCGGGGGTACCTTCGATCGTGGCAGGAGCGTTCGTCTACGCCCTGCTCATCCTCTACGATCCGGCCATCGTGTTCAGCACCTTATCGGGGTCGCTCGCCCTCGCGGTGCTGATGCTTCCGATCGTGACCCGTGCCTGCGAGGAGGCGCTGCGAACCGTACCACACTCGGTGCGCGAGGCCGCCTACGCGCTCGGCATCTCGCGGTGGAAGACGTCCGTTCGTATCGTTCTCGTCGGCGCTCTCCCCGGGATAGTGACCGGAATCCTCCTCGCGATCGCGCGAGCGGCCGGCGAAGCCGCCCCACTGCTCATCCTCTTGGGGAATGGATGCGCGCACTCCCTCCAGGGGATCCAGGACGAGGGATGCTCCCTGTCGTACTGGATATGGTTGGGTGCGACGAACCCGTACCAGAACTGGGCCAACCTAGCATGGGCGGCGGCCCTCCTCCTCGTACTCATTATCCTCGTGCTCAGTGTAGCCTCGCGACTGGTGTTGGACCGGATGGCTCGACGCATGCGAGGGGGGTAGGCAGCCATGGCGCTCGCGGACGAAACGGCCAAGATGGAAGTGCGTGGTCTGAGTGCGTTCTACGGCGAAACGAGCGCGATCCAGGACATCAGTCTGAAGTTCCCGGACCGCAAGGTGACCGCGATCATTGGCCCGTCCGGGTGCGGCAAATCGACGTTCATCCGGTGCCTCAACCGGCTCCATGAAACCACTCCGAGGACCCGCGTGGAGGGGTCCGTCCTCCTGGACGGCGAGAACCTCTACCAGATGGATGCGACATTCGTACGACGTCGCGTTGGGATGGTCTTCCAGAAGCCGAACCCGTTCGCGACGATGTCGATCTACAACAACGTCTCCGCGGCGTTGCGGTTCAACAGCCGCCCCTCCCGCGAGGAGACGGACGCCGCAGTGATCCGCTCGCTGAAACAGGCCGCCCTGTGGGACGAGGTGAAGGACCGGATCGACTCCGCGGCGACGGGGCTCTCGGGCGGGCAGCAGCAGCGTCTGTGCATCGCGCGAGCCCTCACCGCCAATCCCGAGGTCCTGCTGATGGACGAGCCTTGCTCGGCTCTCGACCCGATCGCGACAGCGAAGATCGAGGAGCTCATCGCACAGCTCAAGAATGACTACACGGTGATCATTGTGACGCACAACATGCAGCAGGCGGCCCGGGTCTCCGACTACACCGCGTTCCTTTACCTCGGCAAGCTCATCGAGTTCGGCCCGACCGGGGACGTGTTCGAACGACCGAAGGAGCACCTGACCGAGTCGTATATCACCGGGAGGTTCGGATGAACAAAGACCCCCTTGCCGACACGGGCGAACCGCGCGGCTACGACCTCGAGGTTCGCCACCTCAAGGACCGGGCGATTCGAATGGGGGGATGGGCACTCGGGATGGTCCACGACGGCTGGCGCGCCTACGATGCAGGCGACCTCGCCGCGGCGCAGAAAGTCCTCGACCGCGCCGGGCCGCTCGACCAATTCGACGAGGACATGGAGCATGCGACCATCGCCTTCCTCGTCCTGCGCCAACCGGCGGCCGTGGACCTCCGGACCGCCGCGGGCCTCCTCAAGAGCACGACCCACCTCGACCGGATCGGCCGGCTCGGTTTTGACATGGCTCGCATCACCTCTTCCGGCCCGCCGAAGGAGCTTGCCGAGCTCCGGGCCCTCCTCCAACAGATGGACGACACGGTCGAATCGATGATCCGGCAAACCATCGACGCGCTGAACCACGACAACGTGGAGCTCGCCCGGCACCTGTTCCAGCGGGATGACGCGGTCGACACGATGCACCGACAGGCAAATCAGCTGATCATCGCGAACCTCGAGAAGGACCCCGCGCTCGCGCGACGTCTCGCGGGAGACCTCTTGGTCGCCCGCCACTTCGAACGGATCGCCGACAACGCGTGCAAGGTGGGAGAGAAGACGATCTACGCGCTCACCGGACAACGACGGTCGGAGTATCTACCCCGGCACACGACGCGGCCGTACGTTTTGGAAGGCCCCGTGCCCTCTCCCGGCGGGGCACGTGGGTGAGGGAACTCGCTCCCTAGCTACGGCCACCGATGCGAAAGCTCCATAGCGGGTCATCCGCCTGACCGCCACCGCGCCCATTCGGTGCTCCCGTAGTCTAGTCCGGTCAAGGATAGAGGGCCTTCGAGGTGTCCTTCGGGATGCCGAGGACACCCTCCAACGCGGGTTCAAATCCCGCCGGGAGCATCCCCCTCGTGGCGGCCGAGGGACCAGGTAATCGGTCTGGCTACCCGTCGGGGATTCAGCTCGTCGGGGGGGTCCTCGGCTGGGCCAGCCGATTAAGCTCGTCAAACGTAATCGCCCCGTCCGTCAACAGACCATACGTTCCCCGAGTAAGGATCTCCTCACCGGCTCGTTTCAGCAGTCCGAGCGCCGCGTAGGACGCGGAAGGACCGAAGCTCACCCGCTTCACGCCCAACGCCTCAAGCTCAGCCACCGTCGGGAGTCCTTTCCGGACCATCACGTTGACCGGACAACCGAGCGCCTGGACGAACGTGGAGATCGAACTGGCGTCGGTCAACCCCATCGGGTAGACGCAGTCCGCTCCCGCGTCCCGATACGCCGTCGAGCGACGGATCGCCTCTCGAAGGCGCTCGCGCTCGTCGCCCGGCGCATGCCGGAGTGCGTCCGTTCGAGCGTTGATGACGATAGGGATACCCATCGCGGTTCCCAGCTCCCGGACCGCCTTGATCTTCCGGACCTGGAGCGCCGGCCGATGCAAACTGCCGGTCGGGGTGTCGAGGTCCTCGAGGTTGATGCCGACCGCTCCGGCTTCGATCATCATGCGGACCGTGGCAGCCACCGCACGAGGAGTCCGCCCGAACCCCGAGACCACATCGGCACTCAGAGGAATCGACAATCGCTCCGCGATGCGTCCGACGACCGCGGCCACTTCCCGTCTGGGAATTTCTTCCCCGTCCGGGTACCCGAGCGAGACCATGAGTCCCGCACTCGAAGTCGCGACGGCGGGGAAGCCCGCGTCCTCGAAAACTCGGGCGCTCGGGACATCCCACGCGTTGGGAAGCACGAGCGGATGGGGCCCGTGGTGCAGGGCACGGAATTTTTCGGCTTTCTCGGCTTGGGAGGACATTCGAGAACGCTAGCGAATCGGTCGTTATAGCCTCCTTAGGGCGGCTTTTCGACCGTCGACCGGGAAAGTTGTGCTCGGGGGTGTCGGACCGCCGGCTCTTTCGCGGGCGGTTCGAAAGTATAACTAGAACCGCACGGCGGTACGGCCGGGGTCCGAATGACGACCAAGGATCAGGCTTCGGTAGCGGCGCTGGACGAAGAATACCAAGCCGCGGTGGCCCGGAACGACGCGACCACGATGGAACGGATCCTCGCGCGAGGTTTCGTACTGGTCAATGGCTCCGGAAAGGTGTTCACGAAGGAGGACCTGCTGGCGGAAGCGCGGAGCGGTCGGATTGTTTACGAACGTCAGGACGACTCCCAGCGCACCGTTCGGGTCTGGGGAGATACTGCGGTCGTTACTGCGTTGCTATGGGCCAAAGGCAGGGAGGATGGCACGCCGTTCGAGTACTGGTGCTGGTTCAGCGACACGTACGTCCGATTCCCGGACGGATGGAAATACGCCTTCGCCCAGTCCGCCACCCATCTCTCCAAGGCGCCCTGAGCTCCCTACCGACTGATTCACTAGATGGACCAATCTCGGCAGGTTTCACACATCACTGGGTTAGACTGATTCCTCGATCTCTCCCGCCTGCGGAGTTCCCGCGAGATGCTCGGCGACGGTTCCGAGGATCTCGAGATGCCGGTCGACGTCGGAGTCCGTGTGCTGGACCGAGATCGTCCACTGCTCGTCGGGACCGGTCCCGCTGGGGATCAGGCCGCGATTGAGGGAGTGGTAGTAGTAGAGCATCGATCGGTCTCCGTCGACCGTCAGGAAATCCCTCCAGTTGCGCACCGGGTGGTCGGCAAAGAAGACCGTGCCGGAAACTCCGTCCGCACTGACGAAGGCGGTCACCCCTGCGTCATCGAAGACCTCGGCGTACCCTTTCGCGAGTCGAGCGTTCAACCGCGCGGACCGTTCCAGACCTTCGTCCGTCAGGATGTGCTCGAGCGAGGCAAGGCAGGCCGCCATGGACAACGGGTTCGAGTTATACGTCCCGGCGTGCGCGACCTTGCGAGGCCCGACCTCGTCGAGAATCCCTGGGCCCGCGGCGATCGCTGAGAGGGGCACGCCGCAAGCGATCGACTTTCCGAGCGTCATGAGATCCGGCCGCACGCCGACACGGCCGGCGCCGCCCCGGGGGTATTTCGCGCCGGTCTTGATTTCGTCGAAGATGAGGAGAGCTCCGAGCTCGTCACACAGTACCCGCAGGCCGGGGAAGAAACCGTCCTCGGGAAGGATGAATCCCATGTTCATCGGAACCGGCTCGGCAATGATGGCCGCGAGGTCGTCCTTGTGCTCGAGGGCGATCTTTCGCGTCGCCTCGAGGTCGTTGAAGGGCGCCACGAGGGTCTTCTCGGAGAGTTCGGGCAGAATTCCCGGGGATGCCGGCGCTGACTTCGGGTGCTCTCGGGGTCCGGCGACCTGAAGGCGCGGCTTCACGCCCACGAGCAACGTGTCGTGCGAACCGTGGTACGACCCTTCGAACTTGAGGACATACTGCTTCTTGGTGTAGGCACGGGCGAATCGGATCGAATGATGCGTCGCCTCCAACCCGGTAGTGCTGAACCGGACCTTGGCCATTCCGTATCGGCGACATATCCGCTCGGCCACTTCGGGTGTCCGTTCCCACTCGTACCCGTACACGCTGCCGTTCTCGAGTTGACGGGTCAGCGCTTCGACGAGCTTCGGGTGAGCGTGCCCGCTCTGGAGCGAGCCGAATCCCATGTTGAAATCGAGGTACTCGTTTCCGTCCGCGTCCCAGAGGCTGACTCCTTTCGCGCGGCTGACGAAGAAGGGGTACGGGTCGAGGAAGCGATAATTGGAGTGGACGCCGAGAGGGCTCCACTTGCGGGCTCGCTCCCAGATCTCTCGGGAACGAGGAGTACGACGCTCATATTCGGCAAACGCCGCTTGGAATCGAGGGTCCACGTTCCCACACTCCTCGCGGGTTCCCCGAAGGGACCCAGTGGTCGCAGAGCGGAGACCCCTACAAAACGCCTGCTCGAGGGAGTCCCGGTGGACAATCCCTGGAGTCACCCCCGCCACGGTCAAAACCTCCGAGGGCTCCGTACAGAAGGAATCGATGGGCGTGGCGGCCGACCTCGAGAACTACGTCGACGGAGGCTGGGTCCGCGCCCGAGCGACGGGACGACTCGACGTCTTCGATCCTTCGGACGGGTCCGTCCTCGCTCGGGTCCCGCGCTCGGGGGCAGAAGATGTCGATGCCGCCGTCCGAGCCGCTCGCGCAGCCTTCCCCGCATGGCGAGATGTCCCCGTACCGGACCGCGCGCGCCGAGTGTTGGCCCTACGTCACCTGCTCGAGGAAAACGCGGAAACTCTCGCTCGTTCGATCGTGCGGGAAAATGGGAAGACCTGGGAGGAGGCGCGCGGGTCGGTTCGCCGTGGCATCGAGGCCACGGACTTCGCTGCCTCCGCCCCGACCACGATGCAAGGGTCGTTCCTCGAGGACGTCGCTGCCGGGGTCGACACGACGCTTGTCCGTCAGCCGCTCGGAGTGGTCGCCGGGATTACCCCGTTCAACTTCCCGATCATGATCCCGATGTGGATGGCGCCGCTCGCGCTCGTGTGCGGAAATTGCTTCATCCTGAAGCCGTCCGAGCGGGTGCCGCTGTCCCCGTCGCTTCTTCCGCCCCTCTTCGAGAAGGCCGGGTTCCCCGCCGGCACGTTCAATCTCGTGCACGGCGACGCGGAGGCGGTCAACGCGATACTGACTCACCCGGGCATCAGCGCCGTGTCATTCGTGGGGTCTGCGCCCACCGCGCGACACATCTACACGACGGCGGCGGCCCACGGGAAACGTGTGCAGGCGCTCGCCGGCGCCAAGAACCACTTGATCGTGATGCCGGACGCGGACCTCGAACGGTCCGTGCCGGCGATCGTGTCAAGCGCGTTCGGGATGGCCGGTGAACGTTGTCTCGCCGGCAGTGTTGTCGAGGCGGTCGAACCGGGAGCGGACCGGCTCGTGGAGCGACTGGTCGAGGCGGTCCGGAATCTGTCGGTCGGCCCGGGGGACATCGCGGGAACTGAGGTCGGCCCAGTCATACGGGCGGATCATCGAGACAAGATCCTCCAATGGATCCGAGATGGGGAGGCGGCCGGGGCAAAAGTGGTCGCGCGGGGCTCCGCGCCGCCCGGCTCGAGCGGGTACTTCGTCGCTCCCGTTCTCCTCGACCAGGTGCGCCCCGAAATGTCCATCGCCCAGGAGGAGGTCTTCGGCCCCGTACTCTCCGTCATCCGGGCGAAATCTCTCGACGAAGCCATCGAGAACGCGAATCGATCTCGCTTCGGCAATGCGTCGGCGATCTTCACCCAGGACGGAAAGGCCGCGCGGGAGTTCACGCGGCGGATCGAAGCGGGGATGGTAGGGGTCAACATCGGGATCCCGGCTCCGGAAGCCTACTTCCCGTTCGTCGGCTGGAAGGGGTCTTTCTACGGCGACCTGCACGCGGCGGGCCGGGACGCGATCGACTTCTACACCCGCAAGAAGGTCATCACATCGCGCTGGTTCTGAGCTCCGCTACGCGGCGGGAGACGAGCTGACCTTCGCATCGGCGACGGAGAGGGCCTTGTCGAGAACGGCGAGCCCATGGTCGAGCTCCTCCCGCGTCACGATCAGTGGCGGCGCGACGATGAGGTGGGAGACCCATCCGATACAGAACACGCCTTCCTTCATCATCGCCGCGGTCACTTGTTCCACGACGAGCGGGCGGCCGGCCATCTTGTCGTCCTCCGTATTGAACGGCTCCCGAGTGGTCCGGTTCTTCACCAGCTCGACGGCGGCGAAAAGTCCCAATCCACGGACCTCCCCGACCGACGGATGGCGGTCCTGGATCTCCCGCAGGCGAGCGAGCAAGTACTCCCCGTCTTTTCGAGATTTCTCGAGAAGATTCAGCCGGCGATACTCACCGATTGCCGCCACGGCGGGGGCGAGGGTGAGCGGGTGCGCCTCGTAGGTGTGTCCGTGGGGGAAGTAGTTCTCGAGGAACGCGTCGTGGACCGCCGTGGTCGTGGCGGTCAACCCGAGCGGAATCTGGGCGCCCGTGATCCCCTTCGCGGTTGTGAGGATGTCCGGCACGACGTTCCACCGGTTGACCGCGAACCACTCGCCGACGCGTCCCCAGCCGCTCATCACTTCGTCCGCAATGAGGAGCGTGTCGTGCTCCTTCGTGATCTCCCGGATCCGGGGAAGGTACTCCGGAACCGGAACAAGGACGCCGTTCGTGCCCACGACCGGCTCCACGATCATCGCCGCGACGTCCCCCTCTCGGGACAGCTGGTAATCGACGTACTCGGCGCATGCCACATCGCAATCGGGGTACGTTAGGCCGAACGGGCAGCGGTAGCAGTAACAGTCCGGTGCGAACACCGTGCCCGGCACCTTCTCGAGCTTCTCGATCGCGCGCCGTCGAAATTCTCCCGTGACCGAGATAGAGGCGGCAGTCGACCCGTGGTAGGATCGATAGCGGGCCATCACCTTCGTACGGCCGGTCACGGCCCGTGCGATCTTGAGCGCGGCCTCGTTGGCCTCGGTGCCGGACGTGGAAAAGAACAAGCGGTTGAGTCCCTTCGGCAGGACCTCGAGCAAGGCGAGACTTGTTCGGGCGCGAGCTTCGGTCGCGAATCCGGGGGCCGCGTAGGCGACCGATTTCGCTTGGGCCGCGATTGCCTCCGCGACGGCCGCATTCCCGTGGCCGAGGTTGGTAGCGATCAGCTGCGAGGAAAAGTCAAGGTACTCTTTGCCGGCCGGGTCCCAGAAGAGAGAGCCTTCCGCCCGGGCGATCACGAGCGGGTCCCAGCCTCCCTGGCGACGCCAGGTGACATAGTTCGTCTCCCGGACCACTTTCCGGATCTCGTCCCCGTCCATCGGACCAAACTCCCGGGTTAGCTCCTTTGAGCCAGTGCGGCGAGTCCCCGTCGGCTTAAGACGGACCGGTCCGCGCCGGCCCTGCGTCGGGGAGACCGAAGAGCCGTCGCGCGTTTCCCCCGAGTATCGCGGCCCGGTCGCGCTCGGGGAGGTCGAGGGAACTGACCAGCTCCAGGGCGACCTTGAGGTCGAGGAGCGGCCAGTCCGAGCCGTAGAGAATACGTTCGGCGGAGCCCACCATGAGGATCCCCTCGAGCAGCCGTCGCCGGCAGAGCTCCACCATCCGTTCGAACAGCGGATGGGACGGATGCGCCAGTAGGCCCGAGGTGTCGGCGTAGACGTTCGGGTTCTTGTAGACGACTTCCGCCGCCTCATCGACCCACGGGTTTCCGAAGTGGCAGAGAACGATCGGCACTTCGCGGAATCGAACGGCGACTTCGTCCACCTCGACGGGACGGGCATACTTGACGAGCCCTTTCGTGTCCATGGTGTCGCCGGTGTGGATGAGGACGGGGAGCTTCCGTCGAAGTGCGTATTCGTAGACTGGATCCAGTCGGGGGTCGTGGGGATAGAAAGGCCGGTACCCAGGGAAGAGCTTGATTCCCGCGAGCTCCGGTGTTCCGTCCCAAAGAGCGATCTGCGCGGCGACCGCCTCTGGCCCTTCCGTCGGATCGACCGTCGACACGAGACGGAGCCGCCCCCCACTGTCCGCCACAAGCCCTCGAGCCTCGACCAGACCTTCCCGGACCGTCGGCGCATCGTTGACCTGGATGAGAATTCCCCGGTCGATTCCCGCGGCATCCATCTCGTGAAGGAGACCCTTCACGGTAAAATCGAGGTCCGCGCGATAACCGGTCGACCGGATATCGGGCCACCAGCGGCTCAGGTGAAGATGGGTGTCCACAGGCGAAACGGCTCCGGTCATCTCGGTCTGCTCCTCGGGGGATGGGACTCTCCGCTAAGAGGTGTCGGCCGAGTCTTATTAGGGAACGGAGGGCATTCCGTCGGCGGTAGAGGCTCATGACCGCGAAGAGCGACTGGCTCAGCTTCCCTGACGCCCCACGCATCGTCGTTCCGCCCCCCGGTCCTCGATCTCGGGAGCTGCTCTCGGAGCAGGCGCGACTCGAAACCGACGCGATCGGCTACCCGCACTACTTCCCCATCGCACCGAAGGTCGCCCAGGGAGCTACGATCGAGGACGTGGACGGAAACCGGTTCATTGACTGGGTGGGAGGCATCTGTGTCCTCAATCTCGGGCACCGTCACCCTCGCCTCGTGGCCGCGCTCGAAGCCCAGTCCCAAGCAATCTGGCATACCCTGGAGCTCCCGACGGAGGCACGCATCCACTTCC
>Ga0209415_10001316_pt1 | contig 47492 bp, 43 predicted proteins | sample PeaSoiSIISIP2007_FD_187696 | JGI IMG/M metagenome (GOLD analysis project Ga0209415, IMG submission 187696) | Peat soil microbial communities from Weissenstadt, Germany - SII-SIP-2007 (SPAdes) (version 2) | ecosystem: Environmental > Terrestrial > Soil > Wetlands > Peat | place: Germany... | reverse complement strand
CCCAATATCAATCCGCAGACCCTTCTGCCGGTACAGAGAACCGGCGTAAATGACGACCTTCTCGGCGGCTACAGCAACATCTTGCGCGAAGTGTTCAGCGTGCCCACGGTGAACTACACTATCGGCGTCACCTTGAGCCTTCCTTTGAACAACCGTTCCGCCAAGGGCGCTTACGCACAGCAAGAACTGCAGCTTCGGCAAAATGAACTGGCTGTGCAGAAGGAAGTCAATCAGATCCGCATGGACGTCCAGAATGCTCTGATCGCCGTGAAGAACGCCCGGGCGCGCTACCAGTCCGCCAAGGTAGCCAGCGACGTCGCTCAGCAGGTCCTGGATGCGGAACAGAAGAAGTACGAGCTGGGCGCCTCGACCTCCTACGCGGTGGTGCAGCACCAAGTCGACTTGGCCAACGCCCGATCGTCCGAAGTCGCGGCGGTGTCCGCCTACGCGCAGGCCAAGCTGCAGCTCGATCTGGCTGAAGGCACGATCCTCGAGAGCAACAACGTCGTCATTAACGATGCCAAGAGCGGCCACGTGTCGAAGGCTCCCAGCGCGATCCCCGCCGTGCCACCTACTCCGACTCTTACTCCGAACGGCAGGGCGGCAGCCGCCACTCCGCTCGCCAACGCGCCGGCGGCAAATCGCTAGTTCGTCACCCGGCAGTCACTTCGGTAACTCTTTCCATGTGGGAAACCGAGGGTCCCGCAGCGGCGCCGTGGTCTTGTCGCTTTTCGTCAATAAGATAAACGCGAAATTCCAGATCGGCAGCCGGATTGCTATCTGAAGAGCCGTATGCAGATGTCGCAGGCTCAGGGAACCCGGCTGTCCCCCCACATATCAGTACCTCACAATTGACCCACCGAATCCTTCCCTTTACCCCCTGAAACCCCTCGCAGCCGTGGTTCCTGAAGCCTGGACGAAGAGGCCGCTCCGTGCCCGTCGCGGTTCGGCTGAGCCACTGAACCGCGAGAGTTAACGAGCGGCCAGTCTCGGGTATAATCGAGTAGGTCTTATGCGATTCGGCACTGTATTGCGCAGCGTCTTGGTGTTTTCTACAGTCGTGACGCTTGCGCTGGCTCAGCAGCCACAAACACCCATTCGCATTCAGGTGAACGAAGTCGTGGTTCCCGTGACCGTTACCGACGAAAAGGGCCGGTTTGTATCCGATCTGGAACAAAGCGATTTCAAGCTTTTCGACCAAGGCAAAGAGCAGACCATCCGTTACTTCAACCGCGAGCGCAACCAACGCGTGGTGGTCGGTTTCCTGGTGGATTTGAGCAACCAAAGCCGTGGCCAATGGAAGAGCCTGCAGGAAGCCACCATCGAACTGGTGCTGAACCTGCTGCCCGGCGACAAGAAATATGCCGGCTACCTGATCGGCTACGGCAACGAGGCCGAGCTGATGGTCAACACGACATCGGATTCTGATCCCATTGTGGAAAAGTTGCGGAAACTTTCGCCCAGCGGCGGCTCAGCGTTTTACGACGCTGTGTACATGGCCTGCACCAGCCGCAAGCTGGTGGAAGGCGAGCCGGTGGATCCGCGGCGGGTGATCGTGGTCATCGGCGACGGCCATGACAATGCGAGCAGCAAGACGCTCGATCAGGTGATCGAGCTGGCCCAGCGCTACCAAGTCACCATCAACGCCATGAGCACGGACGCCTACGGCCTCACCAGCGATTCCAGCAAGAACCTGGAGCGCATGGCCCAGGAAACCGGCGGCCGAGTCGAGTATCCGCTGATGAACGTCTACAAGGATGTTTCAGGATTCCTGTCCCAGGCGTCCGACTTTGGAAACTACCAGCTCACGGTGGGAACCGGCGGATATTCCGCGGCCATCCTGGGGTCGATTTACAAATCGATCTCCAACATCGCGGGCGAAATCACCGTGCAGTACGTGCTTCGATATGTGCCCAACGAGACAGACGAGTCGCGGATCAAACGCTCGCTTGAAGTGAAGGTCGATATCCCCAACGTAACCGTCCGGGCGCGCACATACTATTACCCGTTTAGTCCGTAGATTCTTGATCTACCACCGGGACAGTGGAGTATGCCATGATTCCTTGGGAGGCATGGCGATCCTTACCACCCAGCTCGCGCGTCTGTCCGTCCTGCAACTCGAGATGCCTGGAAACGCACCCGTGAGTGCTGGAGTGCTGCTGGAAGACCCCGCGAATAATCGTCTCTATCTCCGCTTGCGCCGCGATTGGGACGTGGTCGCCCCCGCGGAAGCCGAGGTTCTTTCGGAACTGGAATCGGACCTGGCGGCAAAAGCCCAGGATCTGGGCGCCGGGTGGGTTCTCGATTACCTCCAGGATACGCTCTCGAACACCCTGACGATTTCCGATCCCCGGGAAGTGATGGTCGAGGATTTCGACCGCGCCGTAATGCGTTGGTATCGCGAACTGGTCCATGCGACGGTGCGGCCCTTCGTTACACATTTGCCGATCTATTCGCTATCGGTGGCGGCGGGCAAGTTTCTGGAGAACCAAGAAGTCGCCGAGCAAGGATGGGAGGAGGTCCCGTCTGGTCTCCACCCGACGCCAGCCATGTTTGTGGCGCGCATTGCAGGACGCTCCATGGAACCTCGCATTCCCGACGGCAGCCTGTGCGTGTTTCGAGCGGGCGTGACAGGATCGCGCGAAGGACGCCTGGTGCTGGTGGAATACCTGGGCGGCGGGGCGAACGACCGGCATACGGTGAAGGTCTACCACGGCCTCAAGCGCCAGCTTCCTGACGGGACCTGGGAACACAAGAGCATCCTCCTGAAACCCCTGAATCCGGAGTTCGAGGCCTGGGAGCTAGACGCCGAGGAAGATCGTTTTCGCATCGTGGCGGAATTCGTCCAGGTACTCTGCTGACAAGCAACCGCTCGATGACTCTCGCGGCTCGGAACGGCTGTCTACGGAGCCGCGACAGTGATGGAGCGGTATCGGGCGTAACCCATCTCGCCGCGAACAGGTCTAAGATATTGAGTATGAGGTCTGTGATCGTCCCCCTTTTCGCAAGCCTCCTTCTGGCGACCTTGGCAGTCAGTGCGGATGACTACACCGGCCCGCGGCCGCCCAAGCCCGACGTGCTCTACCTGGTCCACGCCTCCAATCTGATCCCCACCGAGGTGACCGAAGCGCAGCAGGAAGGCAAGAAAGACGACACCACATTTTCTGTCCCGGGCGCGGCTTCTTCCGTCAAGACGCCGCTGGCCGAGCCAATCTTCCTTCTGCGCAGCGAAAAAATCAAGGCGGATTCGCTGGAGTTGTATCGCTTCGAGGTGAAGAACGGGCGCCGGCAGCTTACCCTTTCTCGCAAACGGTCAGACAAGTCGGGACCGTTTCATCTCTCGGTCACGAAGCTGGATAAGGACCTGTATCGCGTAGAGGCCGACGAAGCGCTCGAGAACGGGGAGTACTCGCTGTCCCCGAACGGGTCGAACTCCGTATTCTGCTTCGAGATCTACTGAGATCGAGCCTCCTCAAGTAACGTCCGGACCTGCTAAAATCAGCCTTACACCTGTTGCCGGAGTTGACGTCGCCTGGCCCTTCCTACTGAACAAGCCAAGTCGCTGCCCCAAGCGGAGTCGTCCGCTCTGTTCGGGCGCGTCTTTAAAGCCTTCCAGTTCCGCGACTTCCGGATGATGTGGACGGGCGCCTGCACCTCCCAGGTCGGGACCCAGATGCAGACCGCCGCGCAAAGCTGGCTGGTTTACGAGCTATCGAAGCACTCCTCCGCGTACCTGGCCATCGATAATTTCCTGGGGACGTTGCCGATCGTACTGCTCTCCCTGGTGGGCGGAGTGTTCGCCGACCGCCATGACCGGCGGAAGGTTCTTCTGGGATCGCAATATACGCAAACGTTCTGCGCGTTCCTGCTGGCCACGCTGGTCTTCACCGGAGTGGTCCGGGTTTGGCATGTCTGGTGTCTGTCATTTACCGTGGGCGTGGCGCAGTCCTTCGGCGGCCCGGCGTATTCGGCTCTGGTTCCCTCGCTGGTCCCGAAAGAACACCTTCAGAACGCCATTTCGCTCAATTCCATCCAGTTCAACCTGGCTCGCGTGATCGGTCCGGCGCTCGGCGGTATCGCGCTGGTCAAGTTGGGGGCGGCCTGGAACTTTACCTTCAACGGAATTTCCTTCGTGGGCGTGATCATCACGCTGTATCTGATCCAGACGGCGTTTGTTCCGGCCAAATCGCGCGAGCCGATCCTGACCAGCATGAAGCAAGGCATCCAGTTCATGCGCCGGCAGCCGGGTATGGAATCGCTGATCGTGCTGGCGTTCTTGATGACTACTTTGGGATTCCCGATCATCACGTACCTGGTTGTATTCGGGGAGGACGTGTTTCACGGCGGACCGCAAACCTTTACGCTGTTGCTGAGTTGCTCCGGCGCGGGCGCGGTCACCGGAGCGCTGGTGGTGGCGGGGTTGGGCCGGCTGAAGCGAAAGGGCACCGTGGCGCTCGTCATGCTGTCCGTACTGGGCTTCTTCACCATGGCCTTCGCGCAGTCGCCGTCGGTGCCGGTCGCCTGCGTGATGCTGTTTCTGGCGGGGGCGTCCTTGATGGGAGTCTTCTCGATGCTGACCACACTGGTCCAGATGATCATTCCGGATGAAATGCGAGGCCGTGTGATGAGCGTGTATAACCTGGCGCTACGGGGCGGCGGGCCCGTGGGCGTTCTCCTGGTGGGCACTCTGATGATTCCGCGCTTCCATGCGCCTCTCACGTTCACCATTACCGGCGCACTGGAGATCCTGCTGGCCGTTTACTTCCTGACGGTGAACCGGCGGGTGGCGGTGTTGTAGGTTGCTGAAAAAGGGGACAGGCTACTCTGTCCCCTCCAGCAAGCTCCTGACTTTGCCTACCAGCGTGGGAGTGGACAGAGCTGCCTGTCCCCTTTTAGCCCCCTTTTAGCTCGCGTGCTACCCTCGAATCGTGCGTTTCCGTAAGCTGTTGTGGCTCGCGGCGGGTTTAACCGCGCTATTCGGAAGCCTGCACGCCTTCCAGCGCCCTTTCCGCGAATTCCCCGGCATGGAGTACAACGATTTCCCGGTGCCGGCCGATTATCGCGAGCAGACCGAGTTCGTCTTCGCCCGGCTGATGTATCCCGAAGTGCGCTTCAGCGTCGGGTTCGGACGCCGCACCAATGGAGACTGGAGAGAAGGCTACACGTATTGGACCCAGGATTACCCTCGCGCCGACCGGCATTTTCTGACGGCGCTGCGGCGGTTATCGCGAATCCAGGCGCGCTCGGTCGAACAGCCCGTGAATCTGGAAGACGAGGACGACGTCTACAACTGGCCCTGGCTGTACGCGGTCCAGCCGGGTCACTGGGAACTGACGGATGCCCAGGCCGCCCGCATGCGCGATTTCCTGCTGCGCGGCGGATTCTTCATGGGCGACGACTTCTGGGGCGACGACCAGTGGGAAGTCTTCGAAGCCAGTATGAAAAAAGTCTTCCCGGATCGTCCCATCGTCGACCTGCCGGACAACGATGGGATCTTTCATTCGGTCTACGACCTCAGCGACCGTTACCAGGTGCCCGGCGCGCGGTATCGCTACACCGGCGTTTCGTACAAGTGCGAAGGCTGTCCGGCGAAATGGCGCGGCATCTACGACGACAAGGGCAGGGTCATGGTCGCTCTGACGTTCGACTCGGATCTGGGCGATTCCTGGGAATTCGCCGACGATCCCAGCTATGACGAGAAGTATTCGGCTCTGGGAATTCGCATCGGACTGAACTACATCATGTACTCGATCACGCACTAACAATATGCGGTTCCTGGCTGTATTCTTGACGTTGCTCGCCGCACTCCCGGCCCGGGCCGACTGGCTCCGCCTGCGCGGAACGCATACAGAACTCCTGACCAACGCCGGGGAGAAGGCAGGACGGCGCGCGCTCAACCGGCTGGAACAGATCCGCGCGGTCTTGCCTGCCTCAGGCCAGGACAGCGGCCGCGAGCTTCGCGTGGTCCTGTTCGATTCGGAGAAAGAGTTTCGCGAGTACGCTCCGGGCGAGACAACCTCGGGCCTGTATCAGAGCGGCCTGGAACGCGACTATATCGTGACCTATACCAGTGGGGAACTCCCACGCGTGGTGACGCATGAATTCGTACATTTCCTGCTGAACCAGACGCCCGCGCCGCTTCCGCGCTGGTTTGAAGAAGGCACGGCGGAGCTGTACTCGAATACCCAGATCAACAGCAAACGGGTGCGCATCGGGAAGGAACTCGAAGCGCATATGAACTTGCTCCTGGCGCGGCCGTGGCTCACTGCCAAGCAACTGGTCGCGGAGCGGCCGGAGGCGAATCCGAAACAGGAAGATCAGGAACAAGCCGAAAACATGTTCTACGCGGAGAGCTGGGCTCTGATGCACATGCTGAACCTGTCTCCGAACTATCGCGATCATCTCCCGCAATTCGTTACGTTGTTAGCCCAGGGCGCGGACGGATCGGAGGCCTTCCGCATGGCGTTCGGCCGCGATTTCGAAAAGGCAGTGGCCGAGCTGCCGTCGTACCTCAAGAAGATTCGCAGCGTTCAGCTCGACATCCCGCCGCCGGCGAAGTATTCCGCCGCGCCACCCGAGCCGTTGTCGGAGGTTGACGCCGCGCTGTTACGGGGTGACGTCGCGTTGCGCCGGGGACTGGCTCAAAAAGCGCGCGGTTTGTTCGAGGAGGCCGCGAAGGACCATCCCGACTCGGCTACGGCGCAAGCCGGACTGGGCATGCTCGCCATGACCCAGAATCGTCCTGGCGATGCCCGCCGCTACTTGGAAAAAGCCCTGCAGCTTGACGACAAGGACGCAACCATCCTGTTCGAGTACGCGCTGCTCGAGCGCGATGCGGGCGCAGGGAATGAGCGTGTCCGTGAGCTGCTGGAGAAAGTGGTGGCGCTGAATCCGAATTTCGGCGAAGCGCAGTTGTTGCTGGGAGTGCGTGCCACCGACGATCGCAACTACGACCGAGCGGTAGCGTATCTGCACGATGCCGCCCGGCTTCTGCCGCGGCAGTCCTATGTATGGAATGCACTGGCGTATGCGCAGCAGAAGCTCGGTAACTATCCTGAAGCGCTGGATGCCGCGCAGCGGGCCGTTCGCACGGCTACGACCGACGAGCAGGAGCACGCGGCGGAAGCCCTGCGGGACGCTCTTCGCGACCAGGTGTCAGGCAAAGTCGCCCGCTAGTCGGACGGATTCCGCGATTTTGTCCTGCACTCTTAAAGAGGCTTCTGCGTCATTTCTTCAAACGCCCATGCGAATATGTCTTGTCCTGGCAGTGGCCACAGCCGCGCTTCAGGCCGCCGATATCAAGGGTACCGTCGTAGAGAACCAGACCGGTCATCCGGTGGCGCGCGTCGCGGTCACTTTGGAGTCCGTGCCAGGCGGTTCCGGGCTGAGGCGATCCGCTCGCACTAATTTAAACGGATTCTTCGAGTTTCCGACGCTTCCCGCCGGCGTTTATCTGCTCACTGCGGCGCGGACTGGCTTTGCCACCCTTCAGTACGGACAAAAGCAGTGGAAATCCGCCGGAATGCCCGTGACAGTTGCCGAAAACGATTCAGCCGCGCTCAACATCCGGCTTCCCCGCTATGGAGCGATCGCCGGAACGGTGTTGGACGAGAACGACGTCGGCTTGCCGGATCACGACGTGATCGCTTACCGCAATACCCAACCGCCGCGGCCGGCTGCCCGTGCAAGATCGGATGACCGCGGCGTGTTTCGTATCTCTGGCCTGGAGCCAGGCAGCTATCTGGTTCGGACGGCGGGCAAACAGTATGAAGATATCAGCTATCTTCCGACGTTCGGGAAGGAATCCGAGACCGTCAGCCAGGCTTTCCCGGTGGAAGTGGAGATGGATCAGCAAGTGGATCGGGCAGACGTTCGGCCTGTTACCGGCCGGTTATTTATGCTGACGGTGGAGGCGATCACAGTCCCTGCGAATCCATCGGAACCACTGCCCGTGACGATGACGCTGGCCTCGGAGCTGGGAAGAGAAACGGTACAAGGCAACGTCCACCGTTTTGGTCCGATGCCCGCAGGAGAATACGAATTGTTTTCCCAAGCTCCCCTTGACCGGCGTCCGGGATTTCAGGGCGACTACCGGAAAGTTAACCTGAATCAAGACACTTCGATCAAGTTCGTGCTGCATGAGGAACCGGACGTCCTGTTCACGTTTGAGGGAACTTCGGTCCAAACCGGCAATCCGGGTTCGATCAAAGTGTTGGCAAGGCGAAACGACCTGGCAGGTCCCGGCTCCGAGCAGGTGCTGAAGCTGGAGAACAATAGGGCGCACCTCTCGGCTGGACCGTGGCAACTTGCGCTAGTGCCGGACTCCACATTCTATGTATCAGGCTTCTCGGGTCAGAGAAACCAATCATCCGGCAACGGCCGAGCAGACGGCTGGAACGACTTTACTGGCGGCGTTGGCGTTCGGTTCACTCTGTCGGGTAGCCCAGGCGCGATACACGGAACTGTCAAATCGGGTGCGGATCCGGTTGTTGGCGCACCGGTATTTGTGGAATCAGTAGATCTGGAGCCTGCACGGCGAGTTACACAGATGTTCATAACGCGCACCGACGTGCATGGACAATACCGCTTCAGCGGCCTCGCCCCCGGCAACTATCGTGTGTTGAGCTCATTCGAATACTTAACCGTCGATTCCACGACGATGGCGCAGACTGCTGCCAAGTCAGTGGTTGTGGAAAATACGCACGATATACAGCAGGATCTAGATTTGTTCGTGCTTCCTTAGCCGCTATTTCATCGCGGCGACGCCGGCTTGCGCGGTGCGGCCGTCCTGATCGCTGCTGCCGCCGGAGGCGCCGACGGCTCCGATGAGTTTGCCGTCCACGATAATCGGGATTCCGCCTTCAACAGGTACCGCGCCGGTGAGGCGCAGGATTCGCAAACCTTCCCCGCCCGCGGCCAGCGTGTCTTGAAACGATTTGGTCGGACGGCGGAAAAGGGCGGCTGATTTCGCCTTTTCGATGGCGATTTCGACGCTCCCTAACTGAGTGTCCTGCATCCTTTCGAAGTACACGAGGTAGCCGCCGGTGTCGACGATAGCCACCGCCATCGCCCAATTGTTCTTGCGAGCCTCGGCAATAGCGGCAGCCGCTAGCTTCTTCGCGGTGTCGGCAGTGATGGAGACGCCGTAGGGAACGTTGGCGGGCGGAACGAGTTTCGCTTGGCCGAAGGCGGCAGCGGCGAGCACCAGCGCGAGCAAGGTTCGTTTGAGAGGCATTGGTTCATTATCCGTCAAACCGCAGGACGCAGTCGGGACGTAGCAGCGAAGCTCGCGCACAGGCACCTTAGTACTCTGTCCAGTACTTCCGGGCAACTTCAATCGGTACTCTTAGCCGATTCCGAGCGGCTGCGGCGAATGCGATAAAAGATTGCGGGAATACGGAATGAAAGCCACGGCCAAAACACACCGCAGGAAAGCGTACAGGAAACCGGCCGGCATGTCCTCGATTCGCCTCGAGATGAAGGACGCCATGGGCAACCCACGCCGCGTGGCCGCCGATCTTGTCGATGTCATCGACGGGGGACTGGGCCTGGCGTTGACGACCCCGGTCGAGTCCGGCGCCATCGTGGTCGTGCGCGGCAACTTGGGCGAGAACCGCACCGCGGACCAACTGAAAGCCGTGGTGCGATGGTGCACCGGAAAAACCGACGGCACCTTCCGCGCGGGCTTGGAATTTCTGGTTGCGCCGGAGCAGAGGAACTCGGCCCATTCGGATACGCTGGACTGCTATGCCACGATGCAGTTGAGCCCGGATGCCGACGCGGCTGCGATTTCTCGCGCCTATCGATTACTCGCCTTGCGATACCATCCCGACAACATCGAAACCGGGAATAGCGAGATGTTCCTGCGGATTTCCGAGGCGCACCGGATCCTCTGCGATGCCGAAAAACGCACCCAGTACGACGCTTGCCGTCGCGCTGCCGCAAGCCAAGGAGCGAAACGAAAGCCCTGCGATGTCGCGAGTGAGGTGAGAGGTTCCCGCCGTGGAGTGGGGGTTCTCAGGGGCTGGGGCGCGGCCCTGCAAAGTTTGTAGGGCTGCCTGCGACGGTCGGCGCGCGCTTGGTTTTGGGCAAGAGCAATGCAAGCGCCGCGGACACGAACAAGGAAACGCCGACCATTGCGAGACCTGGGTAGATTCCCCGAGCACCGCCCGCAAGGGCTCCGATAACGGTCGGCCCCACGAACCCGGCGAAAGCCGAGATGGAATTGATCAAGCCGATGCCCGAGGCTGCCGAGAATCCTGTCAGGAAGCTGCCCGGAAGCGACCAGAACGGCCCCAGAATGCTGTAGATTCCCATCGCGGCGAAAGACCAAAGCACGATCGAGAGCAACAGTGAACTCGTGGCGCCCAGCAACAGCACCGCCGCGCCTCCAACCACTGCCGAAACAGCCGTGTGGTAACGCCGCTCCAACCTGCGATCGGAGCTGCGGGAAACCAGAATCATCGCGGCCAGGCCGGCAAGGTGGGGAATCATTACCAAGATGCCCACGGTGGTGTTGGAGTAGCCGCTCGAAAGCGAACTGATCGCTTGCGGCATGTAGAAGCTCATCGCGTATAGCCCGACGTTGAACGTGAAGCCGATCGCCGCCAGATGCAGCACCCGCGGATGTGCCAGCGCGCGCCACGCCGAGATGGAGTGCTCGCCGGTCTTCTCTTGAACTTCGCGAGCCAGTTCGCCGGTGATCCAGCCCTTCTCGTCCGGGGTGAGAAATGTCGCTTCCGCCGGGCGGCTCGGCAACAGGAAATACGTGAGCACGCCGCAAACGATCGCCGGAACTCCTTCCAGGATCAGAAGCCATCGCCAACTGCCGAGATCGAGCCAATGCGCGTGATCCAGGATGAAACCCGAAACGGGAGCGCCCAGGATACTGGCGATGGGCAAGGCCGCCATGAACAGCGCGATGACCCGCGCTTGCTCCCGCTGCCGGAACCAGTACGTCAGATACAGAACGATACCGGGAAAGAAACCAGCCTCGGCAACGCCCAGCAGGAACCGCGCACCATACAATTGCGTCACGCTGTGCGCAGCCCCGGTGAGCATGGCAACCATGCCCCAAGTGATCAGAATGCGGGCGATCCAAATGCGGGCGCCGATTTTATGGAGGAGAAGATTACTTGGGATTTCGAAGAAGAAGTAACCCCAAAAGAAGATCCCGGAAAGCAGTCCATACTGCGCGCTGCTGATGGCCAAGGCGGCGTTCATCGTCAGCGCCGCAAATCCGATATTGATGCGATCGAGGTAAGCAACCACGTAGAGAAGCAACAGGAGTGGGATGAGCCGGCGGCGAAGCTTACGGATGGTCCTGGTCTCGACCTCGCCCGCGGCGATAATGTTTCCGGCAGCCATGATCACCCGCGGGCACTAAACCTGCGACTCACTCGATCACTTCCGCAGCGCCGCCTGCCAGTTGGAAACCACCGTCAGCCGATCGGTATTACTTTCGGTGCGCGAATCTAGGATCAGCAGGAAGCGCTGGCCGTCGGGCGTGACGTCGAACTCGCGGAGGGTACCTTGTCGAAAGTTAGCGGAGAACAGGACGCGTGGGGTTTCCGCCCGAATGTCTTGCGGGCTGGTATCAATCGCTGCCGCCATCACTTTTCCATCCAGGGTCTCGTAGTAGAGTTCCTTGCCATCTCCGCGCCACTTCACGTCGTAGGCTCCGCCGTTCGAAACCTGCCAGCGGCCCTTCGGTCCGTCGCCAGCCCCCGGGAATGCCTGCACATACAGTTCACTCCGTCCGGAGTCGCTGGACGCGTAGGCCACCCAGCGGCCGTCCGGGGAAACTGCGCCCGTGTTCTCGTCAAACTGCGTTTTCACCACGGGAATCGGCTTCCTGTCGCCTGCAAGCGGCAGCGCCATCAAGTCCCGGCCCGTTCCTGGATTCACTTCCCGGTATAGAAGATACTTGCCGTCCTTGGTCCAGTCCAAGACAAATTTTTGGTTCGGACCCTCGGTAAGACGTTCTTCCTGTCCGGCGCCGGATGCATCCTTCCGGTAGATCTGTGCCACGCCGCCCTCGCGATCTGAGGAGAAGGCTACCTGCTTGCCGTCCGGAGACCAGACGGGCAATCGATCTCTGGCGGGATCGAAAGTCAGGCGGGTCATCACGCCTCGCGCGAATTCCCGCAGCCACACGTCCTGGTTCGCCAGCCCGCCCCCGGCATCCGTCCGCCCCACCGCCATCCGCGCTGCACCGGGAGCCAGCGCCACACTCGTGAAATTGTCCTCGGGAGCAGCTTCCCCTAACTGTTTCCCGTCCCGGCTCAGCCAGACGATGGGCCGTTTTTGCACAGACGGATTGGCAAAATATGTGAGCAGCCCGGCATCGGATGCCCAGAACGCCGCCCGCACGGGATTACCGGGATTCAGGCCGACGTCTTCGGCCACGGAAACTGGATCGCCGTCCAGCTTCAGCGCGTCCGGGTCGAAGCGCTGGGCTAGCAAAGTTTGGTCCTGCATCCACAGCAGGTAGCCCGGATACGGCGCGCGGGGCGGAACGTACACCGCTTTGGCCCCCGTGCGCATGATCTGCTGGCGTTGTTGCGGATGGTCCAGGGAACTGGCGTAGACGCCGCGCACGTCCTGATCGACGCTGTCCACGAAGTAGAGGAACCGGTTGCCGTCCGCCAGGAATTGCGGATACCCGTGGCCGGTTTCCTTCTTGGCGGGGTCGATCTTGGTCAGGAGAGTGGCGCCGCCACCGGATGCCGAGACACGTCGCAGCCCGGCCGAGCTGCCGAACAGGATCACACCGGCGCTATTCCAGGTCCCGGTCGGCGTCACAGCGGGACCTTCCGCGTCACCCAGTGTGAGCGGAGCGCCTCCTGTGAGCTCAATCCGCTTCAGCTTGCCGCCCGTGAAGAAAGCCAGGGACCGGCTGTCCGGCGACCAGGTCGGGAAATTGCCTCCGTCCGAGCCGGGCAAGGGGCGCGCGGTGATCGAATCCAGAGGTCTCAGCCACAGCGCTGGCGCGCTGGCGCCGTTGAGTCTGGCCGCGAAAACCACGTACCGCCCATCGGGGGAGGCCGCGAAACCGCCGTACTCATTGACGAAGACCGCGTCCGGCGGCGGGTCCATCGTGAACCGGACAGCTTGCGACGCAGGCGGAGTCTCGCGAAAATGCACGAACGCGAGCGCGGCCAAACCGGCGATGGCGGCCACCGCGACCGTTGCCGCTACCCACGGCCATTTCGAGGTGCGCGCTTCGGCCACCGCCGGGCTCTTTCTCAGTTCCAACAACAAGGCCACGCTGCTGATATCGCGCAGCCGTTTCTTCGGATCCTTCTCCAGGCATCTTTCGAGCAGGCCCCGCAACTCGGCCGGCACGGCGCTTAAATCTGCCTTGTCCCGCACCACCGAGGCGAGCGTGTCGGTCAGGTCCTCGCCTTGGAATAGCCGCTCGCCAGTGAGCATCTCATATAGCACTACTCCAAAAGCCCAGATATCGGCACGCTTATCGACGTTGAGACCCCGGGCCTGCTCGGGAGCCATATAGGCGGCTGTTCCTAAAATCACGCCGGCCTGGGTGGCCGCCATGCTGATAGTGGGCGAGTTCTCGCTGGGCGCTCCACTGGCGGCCGTCGGCATTACTTTCGCCAGTCCGAAGTCGAGCACTTTTACGATGCCTTCCGGCGTGATCTTGATGTTGCCGGGCTTCAGGTCGCGGTGGACGATGCCCTTGTCATGCGCCACCTCCAGCGCCGCCGCGATCTGGCGAGCGTAGTGGAGCGCGGTCTCGCGCGGCAGCGGGCCTTGTGGCGATTCCCCTTCGATCAGCTCCATCACCAGGTAATTGGGCCCGACGTCGTACAGCGTGCAGATGTTGGGATGATTTAGGGCGGCGACGGCCCGCACTTCGCGGTCAAAGCGCTCGTTGAAGCGTTCAGCAGAGACCTTGATCGCAACGTCGCGGCCCATCCGTGGGTCGTGTGCGCTGTACACCTCGCCCATCCCGCCTTTACCGATGGGCGCAATGATTTCGTAAGGACCGAGTTTGTCGCCAGCCGCTAAGGGCATGATCCGGAACGATTCTACTCCAAAAGAAGCGTCAGCTGCCTGATTTCCGGTCCGGAGACCCGCGGCGGGGGCGATATCGCGCCCTCGCATTGATATAATCCTTGCGAAATGCCCCGATCGTTTCTTTCGCGGGTGCGGAAAGCTGTTAAGCCTCCGCCTCCTCTGCCGACGCGCCGCCGTCTGAATCGCGCCCAACGCCGCCTGATCCGCGGGACCTCTATCGCCGTTGCTATCGGCGCCAGCACGTGGGCCGTCTACGCCTACATCGCATCGGCTCCCGACCGAGCCAACAGCCATTATCGGGAGGGCATGCGCCTTTTGGGTCCCGGCGATTTCCAGGGCGCCGCCGCACAATTCACCAAAGCCATCGATATCTTCCCGGAGTACGCCGACGCCTACCTCGGACGCGGCAAAGCACGCCAGGCGGCCGGCCAAAGCGATGCGGCATTGGCCGATTTCGAGAGAGCCATCGCCATCAATCCGACTCTGGAACTGGCCTACATCTCGCGCGGGACGATCACGCGCTCACAGGGGAACAGCCAAAAGGCTCTGGCGGACTTCACCGAGTCCATTCACCTTCATCCCACGTCGGACGGATACTATCAGCGAGCGTTGACGTACCAGACCCTGGATCAGCCGAAGCGTGCCGTGGACGATTACAGCCTCGCCATCACTTACGATCCCGGTGCGCCGTACATCTATCGGGCTCGGGCGAAGGCCAAGCGGGACGTGGGTGACATAGCGGGCGCCCAGAAGGATCAGGAGACGGCAGAGGCCCTGGAGAAGAAGCAGTAACCGAATGTTCGTTCCGCTCACGCCGCTCCGCTGTCTGCATCGCGCCGTGGATCTGTACGGATCCAGAATCGGCGTGGTGTGCGGGGACCGCCAGTTCACCTTCCGCGAGCTCGAACAACGCGCGGAGCGGCTCGCTACAGGCTTACAGAAGCTCGGCATCGCGGCAGGCGATCGCGTGGCGTATCTGAGCTACAACAACCACCAGTTGCTCGAAGGCTACTTCGGCGTGATCCAGGCGCACGCCATTGTGATGCCGCTGAATGTCCGCCTTTCCGAACCGGAACTCGCTACGATTCTGCGTCATTCGAGCGCGAAAATGGTGATCTTCGAAGATGATTTCGCGGACACTGTCGGGATCCTGCGCCGGAACTGTCCCGATGTGCAACGCTGGATCTCGATTGGTGAAAAGGCTCCGGGAGCCGATCTGACGTATGAAGAACTCCTCGACCAGGGCTGCCCTCAGCGCGCCGACATCTTCTCGTACGACGAGATGGCCATCGCCGAACTCTTTTATACCAGCGGGAGCACTGGCGCGCCCAAGGGCGTGACGCTATCGCACCGGACGTTGTATCTGCATGCCCTGACGGTGGCCCTGGAATACCGCGATCCCGAAACCATGGTGGATCTGCACACCATCCCGCTCTATCACGCCAACGGATGGGGCCATCCGCAGGCCTCCACGATGCTGGGCATTAAGCAGGTGATGGTGAGGCGCTTCGAGCCGTCGCAGGTGTTCCGGCTTATCCAGGAGCACAAGGCGACTAACATGGCCGTGGTCCCGACCATGGCCAACGCGCTCATCAATGCGTTGACTAACCCTTCGGGCGCTCCGGATCGCGCCCAGTGGGATTTGTCCAGCCTGCGAGTCGTGAACATCGGCGGCGCGGCCAGCTCTCCGGAACTTGTGGAACGCGTCGAGTGCGCGTTTCCAGGCTGCGTATGCACGGCGGGTTACGGGCTCACCGAGACTTCTCCGGTGATCACCATGGTGCAGCCGCTGGATACGATCCACTTGAGCCCGGCGGAACGCCGCGAACGCCTGGCCACGACCGGACGCGAGGTGGTGGGCGCATCGGTGCGGGTGGTGGATGCCAACGATCGCGATGTCCCTCGCGACCGCAAGACTATTGGTGAAGTGATCGTGATGGGCGACCAGGTGATGGACGGTTACTTTGGCGATCCGGATGCCACGCGCGCCGCGATGAACGGGCCCTGGCTGCACACGGGCGACATGGCCGTTTGGGACGAGGACGGATTCATCCAGATCGTCGACCGCAAGAAACAGATCATCATCTCCGGCGGCGAGAACATCTCTTCTCTGGAGGTAGAAGCTGCGATTTTCGCGCATCCGGCAGTGCTCGAGTGCGCGGTCGTGGCGGCTCCGGATCCCAAATGGGGCGAAGTTCCGGCCGCGATCGTGGTGCTTAAAAATGACGAGGCGCTTACCCACGAAGAGCTGCCAGACTTCCTGCGAACGCGACTGAGCAGGTTCAAACTGCCCCGGATCGTCGAGTTTTCGGAAAATCCTCTTCCCAAGACCGGGACCGGCAAGATCCGCAAGAACGAGTTGCGCGAGCGGTTCTGGGCTAGCAAAGCCAAGCGGGTTCAGGGCTGATGGTTTTCGTCCGTCTGGAGAATGGCGATGAGCTTCTCACGTTGCGGTTGTGGGAGGCGGGGACACTCGGCGTCACCGAAGGCGACGGTTACGTGGACGCATTTTTCGAAGACGCGGAAGTGGCGTCGCAATTTGGCGTGCCGCAGGCGATTCAAGATGTGGATTGGGTTGCGCGGACGCACGAAGCTTTTCCTCCGATCTTGGTCGGTGAGAAGTTCTTCATAGCCGCGCCCTGGCGCACCGAACCGACGCCGCCGGGCCGGCTGAGGCTGGTGATCAACCCCGGGGGGCAGTTCGGCACAGGCTACCACCGCTGCACGCAGCTATGCCTGGAGGCGATGGAAAAGCTGGTCCGCCCGGGCGACTCGGTGCTGGACGTCGGCAGCGGATCGGGCATCTTGTCTCTTGCGGCCAGGCTCCTGGGCGCGGAACGCGTCGTCTCCTGCGACATCGATGCGGACGCCGCTGGACCCGCGGGCTTCAATGTGCCCTTCTTCGTCGGCAGCGTGGACGCAGTGCGATCGGGCGCCTTCGACGTAGTGGTCGCCAACATCAATGAAGACGTAATCGGTTCGATGCGCGCAGACTTCGAGCGCGTAGCTCGAGTGCGCATTCTGTCGGGCTTTCAGGACGATGTCGGCGAGTGGGACTGCGTCGTGATTTAGACCGGCTTCTCCGGCCACCTATGCTTCGGATACCGCCGCGAGAGTTCCTTGCGAACCTGCGGATACAGCCGCTCCCAGAATCCAGCGAGGTCGGAGGTGACCTGCACCGGCCGCCGATTCGGCGCAAGAAGGTGCACCACCACTGGCGCGCCACCGATCCGCGGCGTGTCGCGCATGCCGAAAAAGTCCTGCAAGCGCGATTCGATCCAGGGTGGCTTGCCGGGCTCGTAGTGAACCTGCACCTCGCGGCCACCCGGAAGCCGAATGCGATCAGGGGCGGCGTGGCTCAAATGCGGCGGGCGCATCTTGCCCAGCAGATCTGCCGCTTCCAGCTCCGCGAAACTGACTCGTCCCTGGCACTGCGCCGCAAGCACAGCCTCGGCATCGATGGTGATGCCCCCGAAGGCAGCCCGCGAGCACACCTGCTCGACCGCGTCCCGATCCGCGAATCGGCCGACCCCGGCTTCGAGAGCTTTCTGTGCGAGCAGGCGCGAAGTATCTTCGCCGGGGGCCGCGGGCGCGCGTGTTTCTTCAATGACCAGCTGATCGTAAACCAGGGCTGTCACCTGCTCGACGCGCTCGGCTGTGCGATTCCATTCGAGTGAGACTCGATCGGAAGCTCGCTCCAGCAGCCATTCGGGCTCGATCGGCGCAGCCAGGCGAACCAAGGGCAGTCCGTGCTCGCGCCGTTCCTCGATATCGACGGCGACGAGAAACTCCCAGCGGCAGTTGGGGAAGCGGGCCGAGCCACCGGCTGATAGTAGAAGTTCGCCGTCACGGCGATGGCGCGCGACACGATCGGGAAACGCGGCGAGAATGCTTTGCAGGATCGGCGCGTCGGTTGCGCTTCGTACGTCGCGTCCGCCAATTCGCTTGCGGAGCTGGTCGAAGATTCTTCGCGTCTGCGGCTGCCAGTCGGATTCGGCCAGCGTGAGCAGATCCGACGATCCCCTCTCGCCTGCCCTGAGTACCGCGGCCACGGCGCAGCCTTTCTCAGGGACGCCTCGCCGTCTCGCTTCGAGCACGAGCTTCGCGAGTCGAGGCGGCAGAGGCAGCTCGGCCATCTCGGGCGTAACGCCCAGCCGGTCCAGGAGCGCATTCGCTGCAGCGAACGCGGCCTCCGGCGGGCGGTCCAACCAGACACATTCCTCCTGCCTTATATTCATCGCGCGCAGTTGCAGGACCAGTTGGGAAAGCTCGCGGCGTAGGATCTCTGGGACATCCGCGGCCGGACGGCGATGGAAATCTTCGGCGGAGTACAGGCGGATCACACGACCAGGGGCAGTGCGTCCCGCTCGTCCGGCGCGCTGCGTGGCCGATGCCTGGCTGATGCGGCGAACCTCGACGGAAGGCAGTCCGGTCCAGGGCGAATCGGCCGCGACCCGGGCGAGGCCGCTGTCGATGACGGCGGTGACGCCTTCGATGGTCACCGAGCTCTCGGCGACGTTGGTCGACAAGATTACCTTAGGACGATCCGCGGGGGACACGGCGCGATCCTGCTCGGCAGGCGAAAGATCGCCGTGGAGGGGCAGGACCAGCAGGTTCCATCGTGTTGCCAAGGGCTCGACCGCGCGCGCTGCGCGCCGGATTTCGGCCGCGCCGGGGAGGAAAACAAGTACGTCGCCGGTGACACCGTTCTTTGTGAGACGCTCCAGTGCGGCGCGGACTTGTTCGTCAAGCGGCGCGGGCGAGTTCGGCGTGTACTCGATCGCCAGGTCATACAACTTGCCTTCTGAGCGCAGTATCGGGCAGTCGCCGAGGTACTTTGCGACAGGGGCGGCATCGAGCGTCGCCGACATGACGATCAGCCTCTTGTTCTGCAGTCGCCGCAAGAGCGCCAGGGCCAGATCGGTATCAAGATGGCGCTCGTGGAATTCGTCCAGGATCACCGTGCCGACCCCGGCCAGCGTAGGATCGGACAACAGCCGCCGCGTCAGCACACCCTCGGTCAAAAACCGCAAGCGCGTGCGAGGTCCGCTCACGTCCTCGAAACGCACCTGATAGCCGACGGTTTCGCCGACGCGCTCTCCGAGTTCGCTGGCGACACGTCGAGCGGCGAGTCGCGCGGCTAATCTCCGAGGCTCGAGCACCAGCACCTCACCGGCCTCGCGAGCGAGTAAGGCAGGAGGAACACGCGTGGTCTTCCCTGCTCCCGGAGGCGCTTCAATGACGAGATGCCCGGAAGCCGGTATAAGCGGCAGCAGATCGTCGATCGGAAGCTTCATTCGTCTACAACAGCCCGAATGGTTTCCGGGGCGTTGCCTTCCAGGCGATTGTTGACGAAGATGTAGGCGGCGCGGCGTTCCTCGCGCATGCGGCGGATCAAGGCGCGCAGCGCGTCGCGAGCCTCGGGATTCTCGTCGCGGACGCGATCGTAGGGCGTGAACTGCTGCACCGCGTCCTCATACGCGCGGCCTTGGCGCAGGAGCGCCCGGGCCACCGTGAAATCCGCGGGAAACGCATCGGGCAGCGCCATCTGCTCAGATAGCACCGGCATTTTGGTCCAGGCGTTCAGCACATGCGCCGCGCGGTGCTGGCGCAGACAATCGAAATAGCGCGGCTGCAGATACTCGCGATTGCGCACTTCGACCGCATAGCGAAACGTCGCCGGCAGCGCTCCCAGAAACGGATCCAGACGCGCGGCGAATTCGCGAGGGCGCGCCCCGCGAGCTCCGAACTCGAAGATCAATGCAGGGATACGGGCGCGATAGGGCTCCAGCGGCTCGAGAAACAAAGCCGCCAGAGCATCGGCGTTCAGATACGACTCGTTAACCAGTCCAGCCCGCGGTCCGTAGCGGGCGTGTTTCGGAAACACTTCCACCGTCACTTCCTCGGGAACTTTCAGCACGAATTGCAGCCCCGGCGGCGCGGAGCCGAAGAGCTTCTTCCAGTATTCGGGCGACGGGAACTGGTAAAACGAAAAATCGCCGCAGACGATGGGGAACGTCTCGGCATATTCCCCCAGGCACTCGGCTTCAAAACGCTTTTGCGAGAACTTGCCGCGTGTCTGGTAGCGCTCGCGCGTGTAGATCTGGTCCAGCCAGCCCGGATACTTCCAGGAACTGGTCCCGATCCAGATGTTTTCGTTCGCCAGTGTCCGCAAGCGTGCCGCAAGCCCCGTGCGGTCGAAAGAAGACGGCGGATCGAAGAGAGGGAGGGTCACCGAGCGCGCGCGGAACGATTGTAGAACGGGTCGGCGCCGGCTTCGATGATCCCGCCCGGCATCATCCGGATCATGACCGGAGCGGCACCATTGTTATAGCGCGACATGATCTCGACCTTATGCCCGCGCGCCGCCAGATCGACGGCAACCGACTGGGGAATGCGCTCATCCAGCATCAGATTGCCGACGCTCCAGGCGTGCTCGTCCAAACTCGCCACCAGGTGCCGGGTCTGGTAGCGCGGATTTTCGATGGCGGCCTGCGCATTCATGCCGTAATCCATCACGTTGATCATCAGCTGCACGAGAGCCTGCTCCTGGTCGTCCGCGCCGGGCGTCGAGAGCGCCAGGAACGGCCTCCCGTCCGGTTCCATAACCAGAGTGGGGCTCAACGTCACGCGCGGGCGCTTGCCTCCGGCCAGCTCGTTGGGATGCCCGGGAATCAGCACGAAGCTCTGCCCGCGCTGGGTCAGCGGGATGCCGGTATCGCCCGCGATCACGCTGGGCATCCACGCACCCGAGGGCGTGGCGGAGAACACGATGCCGTCGCTATCCATGGTGTCGACACAGGTGGTATCGTGCGCCATCAGCACATCGTCGATTTTGTACGACGCCATCTCCGATAACGACGGATGCCGCCCGGTTTTGCCATCGATCGGACCGGGACGAAATTCCATCGACGCGCGCGGGCCGATCAGCTTGCGACGTTCCGCCGCATATTCTTTCGTCAATAGTTCCTGCACATTCAGCTTGCTGAACTTGGGATCGGCGTAGTACGTGTCGCGATCCGCATATGCTAGCTTCATCGCTTCCACCTGCCGATGCAGGTAGTCGGCCGAATTCAGCGGCGGCTTGCCGTCGAATCCCTCCATAATGTTCAACGCCTGGAGCATGGCCGGTCCCTGGCTCCAGAACCCGGGCTTGTAGACGATGTATCCATGGAACGTGGTCGATACGGGTTCTTCCGGCGCAAGCTTGAACGCAGCCATGTCCTCATAGCGCAGCAACCCGCCGTTGGCTTTGCTGAAGGCGTCGATCTTGCGGGCGATCTCGCCGCGATAGAAGTAGTCGCGCACCGCGTCGATGGCGGCCTCGCGAGTAGCATGTCCAACTAGCGCTTTCTTTTCCGCCGCGACCATCGCCCGCAGCGTGCGCGCCAGGTCGGGCTGGCGGAAAATCTCGCCGACGGCGGGAGTTCGACCATTTGGCATGAAATGGGCCTTCGACGTCGGCCACAGCTCCAGGAACGGCACCGCCCCGGCGAAACTGCGCGCGCGCATGTCGTCGACGGCGTACCCGTCGGCCAGTTCGATAGCCGGCGCGATCACTTCCGCGAATGACTTGGTTCCGAACTCGCGCAGCGCGACCAGGCCCGCGTCCACCATCCCGGGAACCAGAGCCGGCATCAGACCCGCATCGGGAATAATGCCCTTCAGATGAGTTTCCGTGCTCTCGCGAAATGTGATGTCGCCGAGCTGCAGCTGGCGCTTTCGGAATAAATCGGCCGAGGCAAGCTTGGGCATGGTGCCGACGCCCGCGATCGAAAATACCTTGCCCGCCTTGGTGCGGATCAGGATGGGCGCTTCGCCTCCCATGCCGAAGTGCGAAAGCTCCGTCACCGATGCCGCGAACATCGTGGCGATGCCCGCGTCGACCGCCGTGCCGCCTTGATCGTAAAGGCGCATTCCGGCGTTGGTGGCCCAATCGCTACCGGCCGCAACGGCTCCGTGGGTGCCGCGCACCGGCTGCCGCAGGGGGGGATCCGGACGGCGGGTCTGCGCGCTGCAGATGGTTACGGCGAACGTCGTGGCGATCAGGAAAAGTCTTCGCTGCATGAGGCTACTCGGCCTTCATTATAATGGTTTCGCGGTGGACCACACTCCGGAAGCGTCGTTATCTGAACAAGCGAAAGCGGCTTCCGAGAACGAACCCATGCTGTACTGTCCGGTGTGCAGCCGCCGTCTGACCGAGCGAAAATGCAAACTATTCTGCGAACAGTGCGGCTATTACATGAGCTGCGCGGATTACTATTAACCCCATGAGCGACCTGGCCGATATCCTGGAGCGCTTCCGGCGCGGCGGCGAACTGTTGGCGATGTCTACCACCGGCGCGGCCGGCGCGGAGCTCGACTTTAAGCCGGCCCCCGATAAATGGAGCGTGCGGCAGATCGTGTGCCACCTGGCCGATTCGGAAGCCGTTGGCGTGATGCGCATCCGCCAGATCGCGGCCGAAGACAACCCCACGCTGCAAGGGTTCAACGGCGAACTCTGGGCCGATCATCTGGATTACCAGCGGCGCAAGATTTCGCAGGCACTGGAAACCTTCCGCAAGCTGCGCACGGAAAACCACGAACTCCTCAAAGCTCTGCCTGAGGAGACCTTCTCGCGAACCGGGAACCACACGGAAAGCGGCCGGCTGACGCTGCTGGATCTGGTCAAGAGCAACGCCGAGCACGTGGAAGAGCACGTTCAGCAGATCCAGCGCACGCGCGCGGCGTACAAAGAGCATCGCGCCAAGCAAGCGGCTCAAACTCCCGTCGTGCCCTAGGTGTGGCCCTAACGGGTACCATAACCAAGAATGACCCCTTGGACTCAACGCGGCCTGATTTTAGTGGCCGTCGCGTTTGTCTCCGCCGGGATGCTATTCGTTCCGCGGCTGGGCATCGAAGTGGATGAGGCGATCGTCGCCAACGGCATCTACGATCACGGCGACCCCTGGTATTCGTGGCATTTTGGGGATAGCGAAGTGCCCGTCATGCTCATCAGCTACCTGGGCGCGCTCAAGACCTGGTTTTACAATGGCGTATTCCTGTTCACGCCACCTCGCCCGATGGTCCTGCGCCTCCCCATGCTGCTTTTCGCCGCGGCATCGCTCTGGCTGTTCTTCGAACTGCTGGACCGTACGATGAGCCGACGTGCGGCGTGGATCGGGACGCTGCTGCTGGCCACCGATACCAGTTACTTGTTGCTGAACACCGCCGATTATGGTCCCGTCACTTTGCAATTCGTGTTCAAGCTGGCAGCGCTGGTCTTGCTGGTGCGATTTCACAACGGCGGATCCAAACGGGCTTTAGCAGCCGCGTTTTTCCTGTTGGGATTGGGAATGTGGGACAAAGCCGTATTTGCATGGGTTCTGTTCGGACTGGTAATCGCGGCCGTGGCCGTGTTCCCGCGCGATGTGCGCAAACAGCTCAGCCGCGCGAATATCGCGGTGGCCGGACTGGCGATGCTGGCGGGCGCGCTGCCATTGGTGATCTACAACATCGCCCGACCGCTCGAAACACTGCGGTCCAATGCTCACATAAGCCAGGCGGAATTGCCGCACAAAACCGACATCCTCGAACAAACTATGGACGGCCACGTGCTCTTTGGATTTTTGACGGCCCTCGAACCGGGGCCGCAGCCCGGCCAGTCGAAACACTGGTATCAGTCGCTTTCACTCGCGGCCAGCCGCTGGACTGGCCATCCGCATCACAACGCCATGCTGGTGGCGGCGATCGCGTCGGTGCTGTCGCTGGCGTTTCTATGGAAATCGTCCGCGCGCCAGCCGATCCTTTTCGGACTGATCGCCTGCGCGGGCACCTGGCTGCCCATGATCCTGACCGCGGGAGCCGGCGGCGCGGCGCAACACGCGATCCTGCTGTGGCCGTTTCAACTGCTTCCGATCGCTGCGGCGCTGGCACGGATTCCTGCTGCCCCTGCCGCGCTGGTGACCGCGCTTTTGTGCGGGTCGAATCTAGCCGTGACCAATCAGTACTACGCCGACCTGATCGTCAACGGACCCACTGTCCGCTGGACCGATGCAATGGATCCGCTGCAGCGCTATCTGGAAGATCTTCACGCCCGCCGGATCGTCGCCGCCGACTGGGGGTTCATCGAGACCATGAATCTGCAGAGCGAAGGCGGGCTGCCGATGATCTACGCCGACACCGGCAGCGACCAGGCTCTCGTCCTGCTGCTGCGCGATCCCTCGAACATATTCGTCGCACACACGGCGGGATTTGCATTTCATCCGCAGGAGCGCACGGCCCTGGAGGCTGTGGCCCAGCGCGAGCATTACCAGCAAGAACCGATCACTACAATCCAGGACCGCAACGGGAGGCCGACGTTTGACGTTTTCCGATTCCGAAAACTTCACTTGTAACATCTGCGGGCTCGCATGTAAGCGCCTTTTGGCGCCGCCCGGGCGCGAGGCCCCGAGCTGCTCCGGGTGCGGATCCACGGTTCGCATGCGCAGCCTGATCGCGCTGCTCTCCCGCGAAATCTTCGGCGTCACGCTCGCAATTCCGGATTTTCCCGTGGTCAAGGGTGTACGCGGCATCGGCATGAGCGATGCGCCGGAGATGGCGCAGCGGCTGGCGGAAAAGTTCGAGTACACCAACACGTTCTATCACACGAATCCGCGCCTGGATATCGCGGATCCCGCGCAGGACCATCTGGGCCGGTACGATTTCATCCTGTCGAGCGAGGTCCTGGAGCACGTCTCGCCGCCGGTCGAGCAGGCTTTCTTGAATCTGAACCGGATGCTCAAGCCGGACGGGCTGTTGCTGCTCACCGTGCCGTATCGAATCGACGGGCGCACGGCCGAGCATTTTCCCGAGCTGCACGAATATGCGCTGGCTTCACCGGGCGGGCGCACGGTGCTGGTGAATCGCCGCCGTGACGGCTCGCTCGAAGTGTTCGAGAACCTTTCGTTCCATGGCGGCGCTGGATCCACGCTCGAAATGCGCGTCTTCACCGAGGAGTCGCTGAAGGAGATTCTCGCCGGGGCAGGCTTCGCCAGCATGCGCATCGCGTCGGAGGACGTGCCGGAATTCGGAGTTCTCCATGGAGAGAGCTGGTCGCTGCCTATGGTCGGGCGGAAGGGGGATTTCCAGCCGCCTGCCGCGGAGATCGCGGCGGCTTATGGGCACGTCGCCCGGACCAGCGCTTCTCTCGCGCGCCAACTGGAAGAGCGCACGCAATGGGCACTCGCGCTTCAACGGGAAAAAGAAACCGCCAAGTCCGATTTCCAGCACGTCGCGGCGGAGGCGGAAGAGGCTGGCACAGCTCTGGCCAAAGAACGCGCTGCACGCGCCCAGCTTGAGTCGAGCTGGTGGACGAAGGTCGGGCGGAAGCTGGGCTTGGTGACGTAGTATATCCGACAGGAGTGTGTGATGGATCTACCTGCTCTAATACCGATCGTGGTCATCGCGTTGTACGTGCTTTCCAGCATCAAGATTCTGGCGGAATACGAACGCGGTGTGGTCTTCCGCCTTGGGCGCGTGCTGCCGACGCCCAAGGGTCCTGGCGTGGTTCTGGTGTTCGCTCCGATTGACCGCATGGTGCGCATGTCCTTGCGCGTGGAGGCCATGGAGGTTCCGGGGCAGGATGTGGTCACGCGCGATAACGTCACCGTCAAAGTGAATGCGGTGATTTACTTTCGCATCGTCGATCCGACGAAAGCGGTCATCGAGGTGGCCAACTATCTGTACGCCACATCGCAGCTGGCGCAGACGACGCTGCGGAGCGTACTCGGCGAAACCGAACTGGACGAACTGCTGAGCCAGCGCGAAAAGCTCAATATCCGGCTGCAAAGCGTGCTCGACCAGCACACCGGCCCGTGGGGCATGAAAGTCACCATGGTGGAAGTAAAGCAGGTGGATCTGCCGGAGCAGATGATCCGGGCGATCGCCCGCCAGGCCGAGGCCGAACGCGAGCGCCGCGCGAAGATCATCCATGCCGAGGGCGAAGCAGAAGCTGCGGCGAATCTCGAAAAGGCAGCTGAGATGATGGCCCGCCAGCCGGTGGCCATCCAACTCCGTTACCTTCAAACTCTGGTCGAGATCGGCTCGGAGAAGAACACGACAGTTGTGTTTCCGCTCCCCATGGATATACTCTCGTCAGTAACGAAGCTGTTGGACAAAGTCACGAAGGAAGTCTAAGTGCCCAAGAACGACGACGGCGAGTTCGAACTGATTCTCGGGAACCGCCAATTGATGGCCGTGTTTTTCATCGTGGTGATTCTGCTGGCCGTATTCTTTGCGCTGGGCTACATCGTAGGGCGGCCGTCGGGGCCGATCGCGGTACCCGAGGTAGCCTCTCACCGCACGGAAACTAAACCGGCGGACACGTCTTCTTCCGCGCGCGAGGCGACCACGCCTGCGCCGGCGGCCGCGCCCACGGAAACCGCTGCGCAGCCCAAGGAAACCGCATCGCAGCAAGGTCCCGCGACCAAACCCGCGCCGACACCCGAGCCGGTGGCGCCTGCGCCCGCAAAGACGCCCGCTCGCGTAGCGACCTCCGATCAGCCGGAATCCGGACGGACGTACTTGCAGCTATCGGCAATCGACCACGATAAAGCCGAGATCATGGTCGAGCTTCTGCGTAAGAAAAGCTTCCCTGCCATCGCCGCGGAGATCCCCGAGAAGCCGGGTGTGTTTCGCGTTCTGGTCGGACCTATCTCCGAGGCCGACATCAACAAGACTCGTGCCGCCCTGCAAGACGCAAGTTTTCCGGGAAAAGACGCCGTCAAGAGAACGTTTTGAGAAGCCACTCGCTAGTGCTCATGGTTCGGTGCTGAACCGCGAACGCCAGTGAGCGGCCAGGCTTTGCCGTATGGACGCGCTGATTCAATTAACTCCTGCCGCGCCGCGCTTGCCCGAATGGCTGCGCAAACGGCACACGCATTTCGAATCCGTGCACGACATCAAGTCCGAGCTTCGCCGCCTGAACCTGCACACGGTTTGCGAATCGGCGCGCTGCCCCAACATGCATGAATGCTTTCACCGCGGCACGGCGACCTTCATGATCCTGGGCAACCTGTGCACGCGCGGTTGTGGATTCTGTTCGGTGCCCAAGAGCCGGCATCCGGGTTCGCTCGATCCGGAGGAACCGGCCAATGTGGCCCGCATGGCGGCGGCTATGCGATTGCGCCACGTCGTCATCACCAGCGTTAATCGCGACGATCTGGACGATGGCGGCTCGGGACATTTTGCGGCAACTGTTCGAGAGGTGCGCCGCGTACTTGCCGGAAACGCACGTGTCGAGGTGCTGACTCCCGATTTTCAGGGCGACCTCGCGGCGGTCGCGCGGGTTCTCGATGCCGAGCCCCACATCTTCAATCACAACATGGAGACCGTTTCGCGACTGTATCGGCGGGTCCGCCCCCAGGCAGACTACCGCCAATCGCTCGATGTGCTGAAGTTCGCGAAACGCTACCGCCCGTCGTCCCTCACGAAATCGGGCGCGATGCTGGGCCTGGGGGAGACTCCGGAAGAAGTTCAGCAACTCATGCGCGATCTGCGCGCCGCAGACGTCGATATCGTGACCCTCGGTCAGTATTTGCAGCCAACCCGCCGCAATCTGCCGGTTGCCGAGTTCATCACACCCGCGCAGTTTGACGCGTATCGTGACTATGGCCTGTCGCTCGGATTTAGAACGGTGTTCAGCGGACCTCTGGTTCGCAGTTCCTACATGGCGGACCATATCGGGAGCACCAAGCCCTCGTGAACCTCGCGCTGTCGTTGCTTTCAGGGGTTCTGCTGGTCCTGATTTTTCCCAACTTCAATCTCACCCTGCTCGCGCCCGTGGCGCTGGCGCCGCTGCTTATCGCGTGCGCGCGCGAAGATTCCTGGAAGCGGAGATTCGTGCTGGGATGGGCTTCGGGATTCGTGTTCTGGTTCGCCGTCTGTTCCTGGATCCAGTTCGTGCTCGAAGTGCACGGCGGCATGGGGCGCTGGGGCGGATGGGGCACGTTCACACTGTTCGCAGTGCTCAAAGGGCTCTATACCGCGGCGTTCACGACTCTGGTGGGTCCGGTAATGCGAACGGCCTGGGCGATTCCGGGCGCGGCGTCTCTATGGACCGCCGTCGAATACGCGCACGGAACCATCGGCCTGGCTTGGATCGGCCTGGGGTTCGCGTGGCTCGATCTGGGAAACGCCGCGATCGACATGCCGCTGCTCCCGCGCCTCGCGCCCATCACCGGCGTCTGGGGACTGTCGTTCGTGCTGGCGATGATCGGGTGCGCAATCGCGCTTGCAGTTCTGCAACGGCCGTTAACGCACTTCACGTGGTTCGCCGCGTTCGCACTGCTGCCGCTGCTGCCGGAACTGCCTCCACCACACGCGGGAATCGAACGGGTACGCGTGGTGCAGCCGAACATCGACACCGAAGCCGAGTGGTCTCCCGAAACGATGGCTCTGCTCGAGCAGCGCATGATCCTGCTCTCCGAGCCCGCCAACGCTCCTCTGATCGTGTGGCCGGAAGCTCCCGCGCCATTCTATCCCGAGACCGACTCTTTCCGGAAATACATGGGCGATCTCGCGCGCGACGCCCACGTTCCGATCCTCATGGGCGGCGTGGGACAAACGCCGACGGGTGAGCCGCTCAACTCGGCGTTCTTGTTCCAGGCGAATGGCGAGATGGCGGCGGAACGTTACGACAAGATCCGCTTGGTACCGTTCGGGGAATACGTTCCGGATGCCTTTGGGTGGGTCAATCGCATCACACATGAAATCGGCGATTTCGTCCCCGGAACGCGCATCGTGACCTTTCCGTTGGATGGTCACAGGATCGGCGCGTTCATCTGCTACGAATCGGCCTTCCCCGACCTGGTTCGCCAGTTTACGAAGTCCGGCGCCAATGTGCTGGTGAATCTTTCGAACGACGGCTATTTCGGCCACAGCGCGGCACGCGAACAGCATTTGGAGCTGGTGCGGATGCGGGCGGCGGAGAACCGGCGCTGGATTCTGCGCGCCACCAACGACGGCATTACGGCGATGATCGATCCGGCTGGACGGGAAATCGCACGCTTGCCGCTGTACACGCAGACTTCGGCGGTGTTCGGATACAACTCGCTGACGGAATTGACGCCCTACGTCCGCTTCGGCGACTGGTTCGCGTGGGCCTGTCTGCTGGCCGGCACGGTCAGCTGTGTCGGATTACGAGGACGTCGCCGTCCTTGACGATGTACTCTTTTCCTTCCAGGCGCAATAGGCCTTTGTCGCGGACGCCGGGATAACCGTTGTGGTCCACCAGCGCCTGCCAGTTGACGACTTCAGCGCGGATAAACTTCTTCTCGAAGTCGCTGTGGATCGCGCCGGCCGCTTTCACTGCGGTGCTGTTCATGGGAATGGTCCAGGCGCGGACTTCGGTTTCGCCCGCCGTCAGGAAGCTCATCAGGCCCAGCAAGGAATAGGTGGCCGTGATGATTCGCGCCAGTGCCGATTCCTTTAACCCATAGCTCGCCAGGTATTCTTTCGCTTCCTCGGGCTTCAGCTCGGCCAGTTCGGCTTCAACCTGCCCACAAACAGCGGTCACCGCGATGTTCTTGCGCCCGGCGAATGCGCTCTGACGGTACTCTTCTTCGACTTCATGCAGCCGAGGAGCGTCTTTCTCCCCGATATTGAGCACGCACAGCACGGGCTTCAGAGACAGGAACTGGAATCCGCGGATTCGCTTTTCGTCTTCGTCGCTGAATTCCAGCTCGCGCAGTGGCCGATCCGCTTCCAACTCGGCCTTGATTCGCTCCAGCAGCGCGAACTCCTTGTCCAGGTCAGGACTCTTGATCTTCTTGCGATCCTTGTCGACTCGCTCAAGACGCTTCTCCACCACAACTAAATCGCTTAAGATAAGCTCGATCTCCACGTCCTGGAAATCGCGCACCGCATCGACGGAGCCTTTTTCGTGAGGGACCGTATCGCTCTCGAAGGTGCGCAGCACGTGCGCCATCGCGTCCACCACACGCAGGCTGGCGAGATAGCTGGGATCGCGCAGGGCTTCTTTCGAGATGGCCGGAAAATCCAGATACTCGACCGTGGCGTGAGTGATCTTGGGCGGATCGAAAATCTTCGCCAGCGCGTCTAGGCGGGCGTCGGGAACTTTGGTCATCCCGACGCGCGTCTCCATGGAGCCCACGCGGGCGGATTGATTGACGCCTGTCAGAATCGTGAACAGGCTGGTCTTGCCTACCATCGGCAGGCCTACAATGGCTGTTTTCATCTGTTTGAATCGCGCACAACGCTGAAAACCGCTGTGCGCTCCTTCTGTATCGCGCACAACCCAGCGAGGTGCGAGTTCCTATTATCGCGTGTGCGCACCTCGCGCTGTGCGCTCCGGAGTTTGCACCCGCACGACGCAGCCAGGTGCGAGTTCCTATTATCGCGTGCTCGTCGGTCGAACCCGCTCCATTACTGTCGCGGCTCTGTTTGTCGATTCCGAGCCGCGAGAGTCATCGAGCGGTCTACAGGGGCACGTCCACCAGCGTCAGGATTTCGGTCAGCACGCGCTCGGCTGCTTCGGTCGACCTTGGCGCCAGGGCGACACGCGAGTTCACCACCACGCGATGTGCGAACACCGGCAGCGCCAGCCGCTTGACATCGTCCGGCGTGGCGTAATCGCGACCTTCTACCGCCGCCAGCGCCTGGGTCGCGCGATACAACGCCTGCGCCCCGCGCGGGCTCACACCCATCGCCAGCGATTCATGCGAACGTGTCCGTTCCACCACCGCGAGCATGTAATCCACCAGCGCGTCGTCCACGTTCACCCGCGCGACGGCTTCTTGCAGCGCGATCAACTCATCTCCCGACAGAACCGACCGCATGGTCTCCGCGGGCGTTGCTCCACCGCGCCGCACGATTTCGCGTTCGGCTCCGGCTTCCGGATAACCGATGCGGATGCGCATCAGGAACCGGTCGAGTTGCGACTCCGGCAGTGGGTACGTCCCGTGATGCTCTACCGGATTCTGCGTCGCCACCACCATGAAAGGCTGCTCCAATGGGTAGGACCGGCCGTCGATGGTCACTTGCAGCTCATTCATCGCTTCGAGCAGCGCGGACTGGGTTTTCGGCGTCGCGCGGTTGATTTCGTCGGCCAGCAGAAAGTGCGTGAACACCGGCCCGCGTTTGAATTCGAACTCCTCGGTGTGCGCGTTGTAAATCGTGACGCCGACCACGTCGCTAGGCAGCATGTCGGAGGTGAACTGGATGCGGTGGAAGCTGGAATCGACGCTGCGCGCCAGAGCCTGGGCCAGGGTGGTCTTGCCGACGCCGGGGACGTCCTCAATCAGCAGGTGGCCGCGGGCGAGCAGGCAGGTGAGCGACAGGCGCACCACCTCTGGCTTTCCGCGAATCGCTTCCCCTAGCGCCGCCTCGATCTCGGAGAGCTTGGAAAGCGAACCGGGCGGACCGTACGTGGTCTCCCGCTGCAGCATCTATTTCATGATATCGAAACCGTCTCAAGACGTTCCCGCGGGGGTTCCTGGTCAATTCTCCGAAGGCCGCTCAACGCGATCGATGATGAGCACCTGAACCGGCCCCTTGGTCGCCTCCAGCCTGAGGCCGAGCTGTTCCTGCATTGCCGTGAACAGACTGGGTTTGGTGGGTTCCACGGATCGCGGCAGGTTGCCGCTGAATTGGCTTTCGTCCGGCGTCCACTCCAGATCGAAATCGTAGACTCCGGAAAGCCCGGTCTGATCCACGACCGCGCGGTCGAGCACGGCACGCTGCATCATCTTCGCGAGCTGCACTATGGTTGCGCTACGTGCAGGCAACACGACGTGGACGCCGCCCTTTTCCTCCGGGTAAATGACATTGACTAACTCCGGAAGCGCGCCGGGAGGCGCCGCGCTTGGCTTCAGCTTTGGCCCGCCCTTGGCCACGGTGATCGCGAAGATGGGGAGTTCTTTTGGCTCGCGATGAAAGGTGAGTTGGAACCTGTCGGTCAGGAGCTTCCGCAGCATCGCCATCTGCTCGTCAAGGTTCGGCTGGACCTCGCCCGGCGTCGAGGCAAGAATATCGAAGAGGTCGGAATCGGTCCAGGCCGGTCCGGCTGAGATCGCCCGGGGCGTAAGACTGTAAGCAGCCGCAACCAGCTGCTGCAAGGAAAAACCCCGCGCGTAGAATCGATTGACGCTCTGCATCCGGATGTACCGGCCACGCGAATCGGGGGAGGTTGGCTTGATCGTCGCGACTTCGAACGCGTTGAATGCAGGCCGCGTTGGCGGGGACTGCGCGAATATCCCAGTAGCTGCAAGAGCTAGAAGCGTAACCGCCGGTTTAAGCGTCATGAATCGCCCGTCCGTATTGTCTCCGACGCGTCAGCCCCAGGAACGTTTGTAATAATACATGCCTTTGATCGTCTTAGGCGTTGAAGGGCAAGTGCCTTGACATGATTTCAAAAGCGGGAGCAATCGGCTTCTTCCTGTCGGCAGCGTGCGCTTTTTCGCAAGCGCGATTCGATGTCGCCTCCATCAAACCGAGCAGGCTGTCCGGCGAAGGCCGTAATCGCGAAAACGTCACCGCGAATCCAGGCACGCTCACCATGCATAACGTGAGCCTGAGATCGGCGCTCCAGTGGGCGTATCGTATGAAGGAATACCAGGTATCCGGCCCCGCCTGGATCGGCGATGAGCGATACGACATCTCCGCGAAAGCAGCGGACACGGCGGGCGAGGATCAACTTCGCGCAATGCTACAAAACCTGCTGGCGGAGCGATTCAAGATCGCCCTGCACCATGAAAAAAAAGAGTTGCCGTTCTACGCGCTGCTTGTGGCCAAGAACGGGCCAAAACTCGCTGCCGGTAAGGCCGATGGCAAGAGCGTGTTGGAACCTAAGGGAATGGGGCTGGCGGCGCAGGACACTTCATTGGGCGAGGTCGCGGATTTATTAACGCAAATCGCTACCCGACTGAATCTTCCGCCCGTCATCGACATGACCGGACTCAAGGGACGCTTCGATTTCACCGTGGATGGAACCGACCTCCTGCAATCCATTGGCGCCGGGGACGCCGCGCCGGATCTATCGGCGATTATGGTCGGCGTGATGGAGATTCTGCAGGAACAACTTGGATTGAGGGCCGAACTGCGCAAAGCTCCGACGGATGTTTTGATCGTCGACCGAGCGGAGAAACTTCCGACGGAGAACTGAGGCGCTTATTCCAGGCTCATGTTCACGACCTGGAAGTGAAACCGTTCCGGAGGCAGCGAACTGATCGGGCTCTGGCCCATGCTGGCCCAAGTATTGTATGCGGTGTGGGCCACAGTGGAGTTCAGATACAGCAGAAACTGGTCGGAGAAGCACTTGAGCGGCGGAGGCTGGCGGAACGTCAACCGCATGCCTACGGCTTTTTCGAGCGCCACGCCGCCCGTCTCGACGGCTTTGTCTTCGAGCAGCGTGACGAAGCTGCAGCGCCCGGCGTGCGGCCACAGGTCGGCGCGCAGCAGATTGCGCAGGTCCATGCGAGTCTCAAAGGTCGTCTCGCACTGGCGAATCCATTCGAGCACATCATCGCCCCAGCGCCAATGCTGGACGAACTCCAGATACTGTTCGGTTAAGTTGAGCGCCAGATCCATTTTGCGGCGATCGATTTCGATCTGCGCGCGGGCTGGATCGGTTTCGATGGAAGGCGGGGCCAGCATGTCCTCGCGCTCGATCAGGTCATTGGCCATTTCCATGACCTTGTCGAGACGTTTCACACCGGGGGTCGTGCGCACCAGAAGCGGCGGCAGTTCGTGGGTCTTGGACCCAGGCAGTTCTACGAATTTTCGGTCACCCAGTATCATTACCGCACCCTGGCAACCCTTCGTTTCCCTACTCCTACAATAACAGACGCAAACGTTTTAGCTAGCGTTACTTGATGGAGAAGGCTTCATTTCCTGCACTACAGATCGGGAGTTTGTACTATTACCTACATGGCAGCCTCCTACTCCATCGGGATCGACTTGGGCGGAACGAACTTGCGCGCCGCCGCGATCGACAAAGACGGCAAGATGCTGGAGAAGATTTCCGGGAGCACGCCTGTCGCGTCGGGACCAGGGCCGGTGGTCGACGACATGGCCCAGTCGGTCGAAAAGCTGCGCGAGCAGTTCGGCCGCGATGATCTCGTCGGGATCGGCGCCGGCGTGCCCGGCAATATCGACATGGCCAAAGGAGTGATCGTCGGCTGGGGTAACATGCCGATCTTCAATGGGTATGCGATGCGCGACGAGCTCAGCAAGCGCTTGGGTACTAAGGTCATTCTCGAAAACGACGCCAACGCCGCCGCGCTGGGCGAAAAATGGATCGGCGCGGGCCGCGGCGTGGACGACCTGGTTTTGTTGACGCTCGGCACCGGCATCGGCGGAGGGATCATCGTGGGCGGGCGCATTCTCCACGGCCAGATCGGCATGGCCGGCGAGATCGGCCACATGACCATTTCGCCGAACGGGAATCCTTGCGGCTGCGGAAATCGTGGATGCCTCGAGAAACACGCCTCGGCGACGGCGGTTTCCGCGATGGCTCGCCTGCTAGGCCTGGGTCACGATCTGACCGCGCAGCAGGTCTACGACCTCGCGGTTCAAGGAAACAACCGCGCGCGAGAGATTTTCAAGGTGATGGGCGAGGCGCTGGGGATCGCCCTCGCGAGTCTGGTCAACATTTTCAACTTTCCGCTGTTCCTGCTGGGCGGCGGAGTGGTGGCGTCGTGGGAATTTTTCGCCCCGGCGATGCTGGCCGAAGTCGAGCGCCGGAGCTTCACGTACCGCAGTACGCTCAAAACCGCTCCGACGCGCATCGAGGCGGCCAAACTCGGCGGCGACGCGGGTCTGTTCGGCGCGGCCTGCCTGCCTCTGCAGGAAACCGCTCCATAACTGTCGCGGCTCGGAATGATTTCGCTAGACGTGAGAACATAATCGTATGCGCTGGCCCGTATGCCTGCTCCTGCTTTTTTCGGTCGTAATCGCCCGATCCCAAGACACCGTCCGCACCATGTTCCCGGCGGTCCGCGGGCTCCACGAAATGGTCGCCGCGGCCAACAACATGGAGGTTGCCGCGGGGATCAAGATCCTGGCACAGGGCGGCAACGCCGTGGATGCGGGCGTCGCCACGGTGCTGGCCGCCACGGTGACCGAGCAGAGCCGCGTGGGCCTGGGCGGCGAGATTCCGATCCTCATCAAGATGAAGGACAAGCCGGTGATCGTCATCAGCGGCGTCGGAGTGGCCGGCTCGAAAGCCACGGTGCAGTTCTTCGAGAAAAGAACCAACGAGCCCTGGGAGCAGCCCGGCCGCGTCGCGCCGATACCCGCCATCGGGCCGCGCGCCGCCCTCACGCCGGGCCTGGTGGACGGACTCCTGCTTGCCCTTGAGAAATACGGAACCATGTCCTTCGGGCAAGTGGCCGCGCCCGCCATCGAGTACGCCGACGAGGGGTTCCCCATCGGCGAAGAGTTCGCGGAATTCCTGGGCGAGCTGACCCAGTATCACGCGTTCTGGCCGGCTTCGTTCCGCTTCTTCTATCCGAATGGCGTCCCTCCCAAGCGCGGCGAGATCGTCAAGATGCCCTCGCTGGCGAACACACTGCGCCAGATGGCGGCCGTCGAGCCGAAAACCAAGGGCGATCGCGCCGCCAAGATCCGCGCAGTTCACGATCTGTTCTATAAAGGCGAGATCGCCGCCAAACTGGCCGATTTCATGGATACCAACGGCGGCCTGTTCACCCGCGAAGACCTCGCCAAGTTCCACGCCGAACAGGATGAGCCCCGCACCACTACGTACCGCGGCTACACCATCTCCAAGCCCGGTTTCTGGTCGCAAGGGCCGGTGATGATCGAGGCGCTCAACATCCTGGAAGGCTTCGACCTCAAGAAAATGGGGCACAATAGCCCCGAATACCTCCACACCATGATCGAGGCCGTGAAGCTGGCGTTCGCCGACCGCGACCGCTACTACGGCGATCCGAAATTCAGCAAGATTCCCGAACAGATCCTGCTTTCGAAGGACTACGCCGCCGAGCGCCGCAAGCTGATCGATCCGGCGCACGCTTCTATGGAGAGTCGCCCGGGCGACCTGCACACTTCGGTCGCGATGGTCAGCGGCAACGGCAAATCATCGGACAAAGACACAACTTGCGTGAACGCAGTGGATAAGGACGGCAACGCGTTCTCGGCCACGCCCAGCGGCGCATGGATTCCGTCGGTCATCGCCGGCGATACCGGCATTCCGCTCTCGGTGCGCCAGGAAGTGTTCGTCCTGACGCCCGGGCATGCCAACCAGGTGGCCCCGGGCAAGCGTCCCCGCGTGACGCTGAGCCCCACCATCGTGACACGCGACGGCCAACTGGTGCTCACTATGTCGACCCCCGGCGGCGACAATCAGGACCAGGCCATGCTGCAGGCGCTGTTGAACATCCTGGAGTTTGGCATGTCGCCGCAGGAAGCCGTGGAAGCTCCCCGCTTCCAGTCGACGCACTTCTATAACTCCTTCGGCTTTCACGAGTTCACGCCGGGCAAGGTGAGCATCGAAGGACGCATCCCGAAGCCCACGATCCAGAAGCTGATCGAGCTCGGCCATCTGGTCCAGCCTGCCGCGGATTGGAGCAACACGTCGGCGCCCACCGTCATCCAATTGATCGGGGGCGTGCTGAACGGCGGGGCGGATCCGCGCCGCGCGCGCTTCGTGTTTGGCCGCTAACACGGCGTTTTGACATCCACACGAATCGTGTGTATGCTCAAGACATGAACAAGCGTATTAACATCGTTCTGCCGGCCTCGACGGTAACCGTGCTCGATAAAGTTGCGCCCAAAGGCAACCGCAGCGCGCTCATCGACCAGGCCGTGCGACACTACGTGCGGACGCGCAGCCGGCAGAACTTGCGGGAACGCTTGAAAGAAGAGGCTCTCACCAATACTCAGCGAGACCTTGCGATGACCGCCGAGTGGTTTCCGATGGAAGAGGAAGCATGGCAGCTCGCTCAAAACCAGAAAAGGAAGGCGTAGCGTTCCCCCGCCGCGGGGAAATCTACTTGGTCGGGTTCGATCCTACCGTCGGCCACGAAATCCGCAAGACGCGGCCGGCACTCGTCGTTCAGAACGACGTCTCCAATCGGTACAGCCCCATCACCATCGTCGCCGCCATCAGCTCGCAGTTCTCCGATCCGCCATTTCCGCGGGAGGTTGTTATCGATCCCGAGGATAGCGGCCTGGCGCACCGCTCGGCAGTCATCCTGAACCAGATTCGCTCAGTGGACCGGCAGCGGCTCGCGAAGCGGCTCGGCTCGCTTTCGACTCAAACGATGAGGCGAGTAGACGAAGCTCTCAAGATCAGCCTCGGGTTGAGCGAGCTGTGACTACACGAGGAGCGCCCTGGCGTGGATTGTTGGCCGCTAACGCTATAATAGAAGTGGAGTTATTTGTGCTTCTTTCGCGATTTCTGCGCCTGTCGGCGCACGTTCAGATGCTGCCTATCCTCGAAGGCGGCGAGGAGATCCTCGTCGGCGGCCAGGCTGTGCTCGAAGGCGTGATGATGCGCGCTCCGCACAGCTATTGCGTGGCCGTTCGCAAGGCCGATGGCGAGATGGTGACGGAAGAAAAGCCCCTCCATCGCATGTCGGAAAAATACCCCATTTTCCGTCTGCCGATCTTCCGTGGATTAGGGACCTTGGCTCAGGCCATGACCCTCGGTGTGAACGCTTTGCAGTTTTCGGCCAACGCGGCTCTCGACGAGGGTGAGTCGAAGACTGGCGAAAAGCCGGTGGAGATCAGCTCCACGATGATGGCCGTCACGCTGATCGGCAACCTGGTGTTCTTTATCGCGATGTACAAGTTCGTGCCGCTGCTGCTCGCCACTCAGCTGGGCCACGTGGTGCCATCGCTTTCGGGCCGTTTCGCCACCAACATGACCGACGGCGCGATCCGTATCGCGATCTTCATCCTGTTCCTGTTTGCGCTTTCGCGGTTCAAGGACATCCGGCGCGTCTTCCAGTATCACGGCGCCGAGCACAAGGTCGTCTTCAACTATGAATCGGGACGACCCGTCACGGTAGAGAACGCGCAGGAGTTCGTCACCTTCCATCCGCGCTGCGGAACCAGTTTCATGCTGGTGATGCTCGTGATCGCGATGATCGTCTACGCTCTGATTCCAGTGGATGGTTTCTGGATCAAATTCGCGGTGCGCTTGGCTATGTTGCCGTTCATCATCGGCTTGAGTTACGAGATTATCCGCTTCGCCGCCAAGCGCCAGGGCACGTTGATGGGGCTCCTGAGCGCTCCCGGACTATGGCTGCAACGCATCACCACGCAACCCCCCGACGATTCGCAGGCCGCCGTCGCGATTCACGCGCTGGAGGGCGCCATGGCGCTCGAACAGAAGCAGGGCGGCGAGTTAGTGATCGCCTAAGTTCTTTCCGCGCCTATGGAATATCAGAAAAAACTCGACGACATCGAGCGCCGCTTCGAGGAGCTGACGGCGCAGATGGCCGACAACGCGGTGATCAGCGACTCCGCGCTGTATCGCAAGATCTCCAAGCAGCAGAGCGATATGGGCGATATGGTGGCCAAGTATCGCGAGTGGAAGTCGGCTAACAAGAATTTGCAAGAAGCGCGGCTGATGCTGGCGGAAACCGACCCCGAGCTTCGCACCATGGCCCAGGACGAAGTCGCGCGCCTGGAACCGCTGCTAGTCAAGTATGAAGAGGAGCTGAAGGTGCTGATGCTCCCCAAGGATCCGCTCGACGAGAAGGACGTCGTCCTCGAAATACGCGCCGGCACGGGTGGCGATGAGGCTACTCTCTTTGCCGACGAGCTCTTCCGCATGTACGGGCGCTTCGCGGAGTCGCGCGGCTGGAAGGTGGAAGTGACCTCCGCCAGTGATTCGGCGGTAGGCGGGGTCAAGGAAGTCATTGCCCTGATCAGCGGCAAGCGCGTCTATAGCCAGATGAAGTATGAGAGCGGCGTACATCGTGTGCAACGCGTTCCGCAGACCGAGCAGCAAGGTCGCGTGCACACATCTGCGGTCACGGTCGCGGTGCTCCCGGAAGCGGACGAGGTCGAGATTAAGCTCGAGCCCAAGGACGTTCGCGTCGATACGTTCTGCTCCTCGGGACCAGGCGGGCAGAGTGTCAATACTACATATTCCGCGGTCCGCCTGACGCATCTGCCGACGGGCGTAGTCGTATCCTGCCAGGATGAAAAATCGCAGATCAAGAATCGGGCGAAAGCGGAACGCGTCCTGCGGTCGCGCTTGTATGAGATTGAGCTCGAAAAGCAACAGGAAAAGATTGGAGCCGAACGCCGCAGCATGGTGGGCTCGGGCGATCGCAGCGAGAAGATCCGCACCTACAACTTCCCGCAGAACCGCGTGACCGATCACCGCATCGGGCTCACGCTCCACCAGCTCAACCTGGTGATGGAAGGCAAGCTCGAACCGATCGTCGACGCCCTGACGACGTACTATCAGACCGAAAAGCTCAAAGAGCAGAGCGAAGCGGCTTAGATCGATGAGAAGTCGTTCGCCGCGAGGAGCGGCCCCTTGGACATCCGCACCGCACTGCTGCAGGGCCAGCAGCTTTTAGAAAAAGCTGGAATCGCGGTTCCCCGTTTAACCGCCGAAGTTCTCCTGGCGCACGCCGTGGGTCACGATCGGGCCTGGCTCGTTGCCCACTCCGACGAAGAGCTGCGCGAGGTTTGGTGGATCCACTATGGACGCTACCTGCATCAGCGCCTCCAAGGTCAGCCAACGCAGCAGATCACCGGGGTTCAGGAATTCTACAGCCGCGATTTCCGCGTGACGAAGGACGTTCTGATCCCGCGGCCGGAGACCGAGCACGTGATCGAAGCCGCTCTGAAGCTGGGTGCACGGAACATCGTCGATATCGGAACCGGATCAGGAGCGATCGCCATTACGCTGGCTCTGGAAACCGGCGCTCGCGTGGTGGGCACCGATATTTCGGCCGCTGCGCTGAGCGTTGCCGCGGCGAATGGACACAGGCTCGGTGCAGCGGTCCAGTGGATGGCCTGCGATCTTGCAAGCGCTCTCAAGAGCGGCGGTTTCGATCTGGTGGTTTCGAATCCTCCCTACGTGCCGGCGCGCGACAAGACCACACTGCAGCGCGAGGTCCGCGATTACGAACCCGAGGTCGCACTCTACGGCGGAGACGACGGCCTGGAGATCTATCGCAGGCTAATCCCGGAAGCCGAACGCTTGCTCGCACCCGGCGGCTGGTTGGTGATGGAAATCGGCTACGCCTTGGGCGACGCCGTGAGCGATATGCTGGTCGCGTGGAAGGAAGTCGAAATCCGGACCGATCTGGCGGGTCTGCCGAGGGTGATCCTCGCCCGGCGGCGGTGAAGCTCTATTTCCATCTCGATATGGACGCGTTCTTCGTTTCCGTCGAGGAACTCTTCGATCCGTCGCTCAAGGGCAGACCAGTGGTCGTCGGCGGACGGCCCAATGAGCGCGGAGTAGTATCCGCCGCTTCGTATGCGGCGCGTAAGTTCGGCGTGCACTCGGCCATGCCGCTGCGAACCGCCTACAAACTCTGCCCCCAGGCGATCTTCGTCGACGGCCACCGCGAGCGCTACATCGAATACTCACACAAAGTCTATGAAGTCCTGCAGCGCTTCTCGCCGAAGGTCGAAATGGCGTCGATTGACGAAGCCTATCTGGATCTCACGGGTACCGAGCGCCTGCACGGCACACCGCTCCAGGCGGCCCACAAGCTGCACCAGGCCGTCCACAAAGCCACCGCGTTGAACTGCTCCATCGGAATCGCTGCGTCGCGGATGGTGGCCAAAGTGGCTTCCGATCAGGCCAAGCCCAACGGCATCCTATGGATCCTTCCCGGGCAGGAAGCCAGCTTTCTGGCGCCGCTCGAAGTGCGCAAAATCCCCGGTGTAGGCAAAGTTACTGAGGGCCGGCTCCACGCTGTCGGAATCCGCAAGGTGGGCGATCTGGCGGCGCTCGACGAAACCTTTCTCGAAGAGCGTTTCGGCAAATGGGGGCTGGCGCTCGCAGGCAAGTCGCACGGGATGGACGCGGGCGGCTGGTTCGATGCGGAGGTCGGGGAGGGCGGCGGCCCGAAGTCCATCAGCCACGAACACACGTTCATGGTCGACACGGCCGATGCCGCGGCGCTCGACGCGATCCTGGTGCGCCTTTCGGAAATGGTGGCACGGCGGCTGCGCGATCATCGCCTGTGGGCGCGCACCCTGCAGATCAAGCTGCGCTATTCCGACTTTTCGACGTTTACACGGTCGCGTACGCTCGATCACGCTTCACAGATCGACACGGAACTGGCGGCGGCCGCGCGCGAGCTCTTTCATAAGAACTGGACTGGTAAACCCATCAGGCTGCTGGGAGTCTACGCGCAGTCGCTCGAGGCAACCGAAGGGCAGACCAGCCTCATCGACGAGCCTCGCGCCGAGGACTGGCGCAGAACGCTCGCGGCCGTGGACAAGATCCGCGAGAAGTACGGCCAGGATGGCATCATATCGCTGGCCTCCGGAATGAATGCGGCCTTCCGGCAGCGGGTGCATGAAAACCCCGAAAACCTGCCCGGCAAGGATCCGAAAAAAGAGTAGGGTATCCTAATGACAGTGCCGACGTTGTCTATAGTCGTACCGATCCACAACGAAGAGCCGTGCATATTGCCGCTCTATGACCGGCTGACCGCGGTGCTCGAGAAAATCCGCCGGCCCTACGAAATTCTGTTCGTGGACGATGCCTCCACCGATCGCAGCTTTGACCTTCTTGCCAACCTTGTTGAGACGGACGCGCGCCTCAAAGTCATCCGGCTGCGCCGCAATTTCGGACAGACCGCGGCCCTGGCGGCGGGGTTCGACGAATCCCAGGGAAACATCATCATCTCGCTCGACGGCGATCTGCAGCATGCGCCCGAAGACATCCCCGCGCTGCTCGAGAAAATCGACGAAGGCTACGATATCGCCAGCGGATGGCGCAAGGAGCGGCTGGATAACGCGGTCACGCGCAAGATTCCTTCGCGGATCGCCAACTGGCTTATGGCCAAGGCGTCCAACGTGGACCTGCGGGATTTCGGCACCACCTTCAAGGCCTACCGCGCGGAGATTCTTAAGGACGTAAATCTTTACGGCGAGCTGCATCGCTTCATTCCCGCGCTGGCCTCGTTCTACGGCGCGCGCATCGCCGAAGTGCCCATCCGTAACCTGCCGCGGGCGAACGGCGGCTCGCATTACGGCCTGGGTCGCACGTTCCGCGTGGCATTCGACATCTTCACCATCTGGTTCCTGCTGAAATACTTCACCCGGCCGATGCATTTCTTCGGAAAGTGGGGATTGCTCAGCGCTGGAAGCGGCACTCTGGTCCTGATCGGCCTCGCAGTGGAAAAGATCTGGACGGGCATCGATATGGTTCAGGCGCACGGGCCGCTCATGCTGGCTGGCGCGCTCGCGCAGGTGACCGGTGTGATCCTGTTCTGCACGGGACTTCTGGGAGAGGTGCTCACGCGAACCTATTTCGAAAGCCAGGGCCGCCGCATCTACGCCGTGCGCGAAATCCGCACCCGGCGCGAAGAGAAAGCTGCCGGCGGGGCTCGCTAATAAACCCCGGAATGGCCGTTGTTCCCAACGTGATCCGCGCGGTAATTTTCGATTTCGGCGGAGTCCTCTGCTTCCACCCCGATGAAGCGCGCTGGCGCCGCGCCGCGCAAGCCGTAGGCCTGCCAGTATCCGATTTCATGCCGGCCTTCTGGGCCCACCGTATCCGCTACGACGCCGGGCTCTGCGAACCTGCCGATTACTGGCGCGCCGTGGCTGACACGGCCGGCGTGCGCATCGAAGACCAGCGTATCCCCGAGCTGGTCCGGCTCGAAATTGAGCTGTGGAACCAGTACGATTCCCGGGTGCTCGCCTGGGCCGATCAGTTGCGCCGCGCGGGATATCGCACGGCAATCCTGTCCAACCTGCCTCGCCCGCTGGGCGAAGAGCTCCGCGCGACCCCCGGATTTCTGGACCCTTTCGATCACCTCACGTTCTCCTACGAACTTCGCAAAGTGAAGCCGCAACCGGAAATTTATCTGGATGCAATCCGAGGAGTGGGCGTAGAGCCTTCCGAGGCGCTATTCCTGGATGACCGGCCGGACAACGTCGAGGGCGCGCAGGCCGTGGGGATGAAAGCCCTGCTCTACTCCACCTGGGAAGATTTCGTCGGGGGCGGCCGCGCGCATTACGACTTGCCTGCTCCCGGGTTGACGGAAGATGTTGCCCGGCGCCAGTAGTCTTCGAACAGGCTCTTCATGGCCTCGGCCATGCCTTCGTGTTCGAACACCACAGCGGTCCAGGCGGGCTTGGTAGTGACCGGGTCCACCAGCGCCAGCAACCCGCAGCGGCCGTCCATTACGGCCATTTTCATGGGGACTTTGTCGATCTGCCGGATCTGAACTCCCGCGTTCTCGTATTCCGTGAGGAACCGCTGATGCGCGGCATCGAGTGTACCTCGCTCCACGATCAGGCGGCATCGGACACCGCGTGCGCACGCTTGAAGAACCTGCTCAGCATCCAGAGGATCCACTGCGTAGGGCGGGCGGGAAAATTCGAGATACTCGGTGCGAGCTTCGGCCAGCATGCCGCGAAACTGGCCCGCGGTCTGGCCCGGATCGTTGACCAGGCGCAGGAAATCGAGCGTGCCGCTGCCGCCCTGCCCTTCCGTGAAGGCGGTCATCAGATCGTTCAACAGTCCGGAGGCCGCTTTGTTTTGCTCCGCGAGTTCGGCTTCGAGCGCGTGCGTTCTGCGCGCAAGGTAAGCCGGCAATGCCTGATCGGGCGGAACCGCCGAGAACAGCTTGGTGCGGTCCTGAATCACGCGAGCAAAACCTTTCTCGACCAGACTATCGAGCACTTCGTAAACCTTTTGGCGAGGCACGTGCGCTCGCGCGGCCAGTTCCAGAGCCTTGAATCGCGGATGCCCGACCAGCACCAGGTACGATCGCGCTTCGTACGCGTTCAGGCCCAGGGCCTGGAGCCGCTGCCAGAAGCGGCGGAATTCGAGCTCAGATGGTTGTTCTCTGGCCATTGAATGCTACGGGAATGGTCGAGCATAGCAAATTGCTACAATCGCCGTTAGGCGTTACTTAAGGAGTACGGTCTTGACTAAATCTGCCGCCGGCCTTCCGGAGACCCTCGGAGCACTTCGAAACTACAAAGATCTGGCTGCCAAGCTTCCCCAGCGCACCGTGAAAGACGAGCTGCGCGAGAATCTGATCTGCCGGCTGCAGAAGCACGAGCCGCTGTTCCCCGGCATCGTGGGATTCGACGACACCGTTGTTCCGCAAGTGGTCAATGCCGTGCTCTCGCGCCACAATTTCATCCTGCTGGGTCTGCGCGGCCAAGCCAAGACACGCCTGATCCGCATGCTCGCGACTCTGCTCGATGAGCGTGTTCCCTACATCGCCGGTTGCGAGATTCGCGACAACCCCTTCGCCCCGATTTGCAAATCCTGCCGCGACAAGATTCACAAGCTGGGTGACGATACGCCGATCGCCTGGCTTTCGCGGGAAGAGCGTTACGTCGAGAAGCTGGCCACTCCTGACGTCACGATTGCGGATATGATCGGCGATATCGATCCCATCAAGGCAGCTCGCGCGGGGCAGAATATCGCCGACGAGCTGACCGTCCACTACGGCTTGCTTCCGCGCGCCAACCGCGGTATTTTCGCCATTAACGAGCTGCCCGATCTGGCCGGAAAGATCCAGGTGGGCTTGTTCAACATCATGCAGGAAGGCGACGTTCAGATTAAAGGCTACCCGGTGCGGCTGCCTCTGGATCTGATGCTGGTGTTCACCGCCAACCCCGAGGATTACACCGCGCGCGGCAAGATTATCACGCCGCTTAAGGACCGCATCGGCAGCGAGATTCGCACCCACTATCCGGTGGCGCTCGATCATGGGATGGCGATCACCGAGCAGGAATCCTGGGCCAAGCGGACTGCGCCCATCGAGATCCGAGTGCCTTCCTACATTCGCGAGGCGGTGGAGCAACTGGCGTTCTCGGCCCGCGAAGACAAGCGCGTCGATAAGCGCTCCGGCGTCAGCCAGCGTCTGCCGATTTCGGTCCTGGAAAACGTCATTTCGAATGCCGAGCGGCGGGCGCTTTCGATCGGCGATGCGGTCGCCGTCCCCCGCGTGATGGATATTTACGCGGCGCTGCCCTCGATCACGGGGAAACTCGAACTGGAGTACGAAGGCGAGCTTAAGGGCGGTGACGCGATCGCGCGCGAACTGATTCGCCTGGCTGTGGGCAAAGTCTACACGCGGATTTTCGACGGCGAGAATATGTCGACGATCATCCAGTGGTTCGAGCTGGGCGGCTCGCTCAAGCTGGACGAGACGCAGCCCTCTTCGGACATGATCAAGCAGCTTTCGGGCATTCAGGGATTGCTCGAAAAGACCAAGCTGCTGGGCTTGGGCGCGAGCGAACCAGATGCGGTCCGGGCCGCGGCCGCCGAATTCATCCTGGAAGGCCTCTACGCGCACCGGCGGATCAGCCGGAACGAAGAGATCGGGTACACGGCCGAAGTGCGCCGGCGGGAGCCCGGCCCCGACGATCCCAAAGCCAAGGCGCAGCGCAGGAACTATCAGTAAATGCCAACCGCGATCACCGAGAATCTATCCGTCCCACCTCCCCTTGAGCCGCCGCGAAAGCGATGGACGCGAAAGGAATGCGTCGCGCTTGAGGCTTCGGGTATCTGGGACCAGCAGCATCTCGAACTGATCGAAGGAGAGCTCATCAGCAAGATGGGCAAGAAGCGTCCGCACGCCAACGCCATCGCCGTCGTGCATGCGTGGCTTCTTCGAGTCTTCGGGGAACAGTACGTGAATCAGGAAGCCCCCATTGACGTGGCTCCGGAGGACAATCCGACCAACGAACCAGAGCCAGACCTCATCGTCTTTTCCAAACCCTACCGTGAATTCACGGCAAGTCCGCAGCCGGCGGATCTTCGTTTAGTCGTCGAGATATCGGATTCTACGCTGGGCTTCGATCTTACGACCAAGGCTGGCCTCTACGCACGCGCCCGCATCGTCGAGTATCGGGTGGTCGACATTCCGGCGCGACGAATCATCGTACATCGCGATCCGCAAGAGGGGCAGTACAGGTCAGTAGTCGCCTATTCCGAGCAGGAAAACGTGAATCCTCTCGCCTCGCCGGATAGCGAGTTTCCCGTCGGGTCAGCGTTCGCTGGATAGCTTTACTTCCAACGAAGACGGTTGCCGTCATGGAAACAGAACAGCCTTCAAAAGGGAGTGAGAGTAAAACCGCGGAAGAGTTGTTCTTGGATTCCTTTCAGGGCGACTACGATGATGACGCTCCCTGGGACGCCGTCAAAGAACTCCGGCGACGAAACACGCCGGAAGTCTTCAACCTGGCGGTTAGTTATTCTCAGTCCAAGGTTTCTTTAGAACGTGCGCGGGCGTTAGATGTCTTAGCTCAACTTGGCGCCGGCAAACCAACCTCCGAGCGGGCTTACTTGGACGAAAGTATTTCCATCGCTGAAACATTCCTGGGCGACGATGATCCAGTCGTCGTGCATTCCGCAGCCTGGGCCCTGTCTCACCTGCGCAATGATCGGGCCATCTCTGCATTAATCCGGTTACGAGTCCACCCTGATCCTGGGGTAAGGTTGGCGGTGGCATCCGGTATCGTGGGCACTGGCCGCGTAGATTCGATTCAGACGCTGATCGGACTGATGGAGGACGTCGATGACGTGGTCCGAGATTGGGCGACGTTCGGACTGGGTACCCAGTGTTCCGAAGATTCGGAAGAGATCCGAGCGGCACTGCGCAAGCGTCTGAACGATACGTTTGAAGAGGCCCGAAATGAGGCGATCTGGGGGTTGGCGCGGCGCAAAGATCGAACTGGATGGCAGCAGCTTCTTGATCGTCTTCAGACCGATCATTGGAGCGGCGACGAAACGACTGCGGCTGAAATCCTCGGTGTAGGCAGCGACACGCCCGTCGATAGTCTCCGTAAGAACCTGCAATCCCTCATGTAAGAAGCAGAAGCGTCCACGTGGTAGCTTGAAGTAGGGAGGTTCTCGCGCCCGCATGAAATCGGTACGCTATTCCAAGTACACGGGCGAGGACCTTGGTCTGAGCGCTGAGGACCTGATGAAGGCGCTTTCCGACTTCTTCCTCGAGAGCGGCTTCAACAACCCCTACATGCAGTTCAGCGAGTTCAACGAGCACTCGCTCGACGAACTCAAGCGCGCCATCGAAGAAGCGCTACAGAAGGGCGATTTCTTCGACCCCGAGCGCGCCGAGCAGATCAAGCAAAAACTCGAAAGCATGAGCGAAGAGGAGATGGACCAGTTGCTCGGCAAGCTGGTCCAGAAACTCGTCGACGAAGGCTACATCAATACCGAACAGGAGTCCGGCGGCGCCGGCAAGCAGGAAGGCAAAGTCGACGTCAAGATCACCGACAAGAGCGTCTATTTTCTCGGCTTCAAGACGTTAAAG
>Ga0209415_10001315_pt1 | contig 47505 bp, 47 predicted proteins | sample PeaSoiSIISIP2007_FD_187696 | JGI IMG/M metagenome (GOLD analysis project Ga0209415, IMG submission 187696) | Peat soil microbial communities from Weissenstadt, Germany - SII-SIP-2007 (SPAdes) (version 2) | ecosystem: Environmental > Terrestrial > Soil > Wetlands > Peat | place: Germany... | reverse complement strand
CGCCACCTGCGAAGCCAGGCGCCCGAGCGTCTGCCCGTCCGCATCCACGACGTACCACTTGCGCACAATTTCCCCCTGTTTAGGGAAATAGGTTGACATCAGAACTCTCCCAGATTGAATAAGGCTGCGAAAGAAAACCGCTCGTTGATTCCCCGGCGAGGACGCCAGGACCATCAGGCGGGCAACCACACGTCTACCAAGTCTTTAATTTACCGGACTCTGCAAAGAATTGTCAACGCACTGTTCCTCTCAAAGCTCTGGTGGTAACGTACTCTCGGAGGTTGCTTATGAGACTTCTCCGTAGAATTCTAATGGTGTCCCTGCTTCTTTCTTTACCGGCGTTCGCGCAGCACGGCGGACATGGCGGAGGCGGCCACGCCGTCGGCGGCGGATACGTCCCCAAGCATGGCCCGCCCGCTTTTCATGGCACACCCCGTCAAGCCGAGGCAAAGCCCTCCTTCCGCGATCAGGAAGGCCATCCCGAGGCTCCCCACGTCCATCGCAACGGCGAGTGGGTGGGCCACGACACCGGACGAGACGATGCCCGCTTCCATCTCGACCATCCCTGGGAGCACGGCCGCTTCGAAGGCGGCTTCGGCCGCGGCCATGTCTGGCGTCTGGGCGGAGGCGGTCCCGGCCGTTTCTGGTTTGGCGGCTTCTTTTTCAGCGTGGCCGATTTCGACGCCGGTTACTGCGACGGCTGGCTCTGGGACACAGACCAGATCTCGATCTTCGAAGATCCGGACCACGTTGGCTGGTATCTCGCCTACAACGTCAGGCTGGGTACCTACGTTCACGTCTCGTATCTGGGGCGGTAGCCGCTCTCGGCCGCAGCACGCAACTAACGGTTAGTGGAATTCTCAACCTTGACGGGCGGGGAGCAGCGCTCCCCGCTCTTTCTCGAGCAAAACCGATATGCCCGCGAAGACCTCGACCGGCCGCGTTGCCCTCTACGACCGCCTCATCGCCACCAACCCCAAAATCGAGCGCAAAGGCGATGCCAATCCCTACACCTCACTGAACGGCAACATGTTCACGCTGCTGCATCAGTCCCGGCTGGCCATCCGTCTGCCCGAAGACGAGCGGGAGAAGTTTTTGAAGAAGTACAAGACGACTCTGTTTGAAGCCTACGGCACCGTGATGAAGGAATACGTCGCCGTGCCCGACAACCTGCTCGAAAACACGAAAGAGCTGAAGAAATACCTGGACCTGAGCTTCGAGTACGCCAAAACGCTCAAACCAAAGCCCACCACGAAGAAGCGCTGACACCATCCCGCGCTAAACCAAAAAGAAGTTCTTCAACGCTCCCATCTTCACCTGCTCCTTTGCTACTGCCGCGCCCAGCCGCTGCATGTTCGGAATCTGATCGGCCGCATCCATCTCGCGCACCTTGACTGGATCTACGTCCTGAAGCCCCAGCTGATCCAGTCGCTGCCGCGTCAAACCCACGGTGACCCGCTGGTACGTCACCAGCTTCTGCGCTCCCAGGCCTGCGCTGACCAGGTCCAGCGCACTCAGGTCGGGAATGCCGGACGCCGCCCCCGACGAAGTCAGCTCCATCGTGGCGGATTGAACCCCGGGCGGGCGCTGCCCGATCAGATGCATCAGCACGTTCTGCTGCAGGGTGGCCTCATTCATCAGTTCCTTGATCATGTACTGGGCCCAGTCGAGCATTTCGAAGCTCGACGCTTTCCCCGGCTCGATCGTGACCGAACTGTATCCCGTCCCCAGCGACATCAGCAGCAGGCGATCCGCACCCATCGGCCACCCCAATCCATAGGCGGGAACCGTCGCTTCCAGAAATACTTGGAGCGCCGGATTGTTATAGCTGCTCACCCCGCCGTCAATGAATTCGTAGCTCTGCTTCTGCCCGGTATCATCGGGAACCACGATCGTCTGCGGCGGGAAGTAGGTCGGCGCCGCGCAGCTCGCCCGCACGATCTGCCACAGAGGTAGTTGGGAGTTATTCTTAAAGAACTTGCTCTTGGGATTGTTGCTGAAAAACCAGTCGTTCCCTAAAGTCGCATTCTTGGTAACGATCAGAATCTGCGTGCGCAGCTGGTCGCTGCCCAGGGTGGTCGCCTCCCCCAGCACATCTTGCAGATGCTTCTCCAGCGGGCCGCTCGGATATTTGTGCCAGAATTGCACCGGCAGGAACGACTTGGTGAAGATTCCCTGACCGAACTTGAGATAGAAATCCCGCAGCTCGGTCGCCGTTTTTCCCATGGCCAAGCCCGCTGCCAGGATCGCGCCCGTGCTGGTGCCGCCGATCAGGTCGAAGCGTTCGCACAGCGGCTTTTGCGTGCCGGTCAGTTGGTTGAGTTGCTGCTCGATCAGGATCAGGGCTTCGGCGGGAATCAGGCCGGCCAGTCCGCCGCCATCAATGGCAAGAAGCCGCCGTGGCGGGTTCGCCGCTAGAGTATCCGCTGCCATGGGGTCCTCCGGCAGATGCTCATCATACCCCTGAACTAGCGCGCGAGCAGATGGATTCCACGACCCGCTCGGTGCCGATTCTTCTCACCAAAGACACCAATTTTGCCGCGATGTACAACGCGCAGAGCTATCCGATTTACGTGGTGGTGGACCGCGACGGAACATCGCCGGCGAACAGCGCGGCGCTGCCGGCGAGCGCGGCCTGCGCCGGTTGCTGAAGCGCGCCGGCTTGGAATCAGAGAATTAGAGCTGCCGGTTCAAACGTGGACCACGAGAACCGGGCACGGGCCCAGCTGCAGCACCCGGTAGGTTGTCGAACCAAATACCGCCCGATCCAATGCACTCCGGCCACGTACTCCCATGGCCACCATGTCGAACTGCCCTTCCTGAGCGAATTGAATGATCTGCCGGTATGGCGTTCCGGTGCGCACTGCCGTCTTGATTTTGAGAGGCTTGCGCCCTTGCGATGGGATCATTTTCTCGAGTTGCCCGGTTGCTGCCGCTACCGCCTCTCCCGTCTTGGCCGGACTTGGAGCTGCTTCCAACACGTGCAGCAGCGTGAGTTCGGCGTCGTACTCCTCTGCCGCAGACACCGCATAGCTCAAAGCCCGGTCCGAATTCTCGGAGAAGTCCGTACAGTAAAGAATTCGATTCAAGTGGTGCCCGCGACCTTGCTCTTCGCGGCCCGCCGCAGAGTCGCGTGGCGCTTGACAGACCGCCAGAACCGGGCAAGAAGCCGTGCGCATGACGCGCTCGGTCACTGACCCCAGCATCAGGCGGTCATACCCTCGCCGGCCGTGCGTTCCCATGACAATCCCGTCCGCTTTCTGGGCTTCGGCAAAGGACAGAATCGAGTCAGGAGCTGTTCCGTGGTGCACTACAAGCTCCGGCCGAATTTCACCGGAGGTGTTGTTCTTTACGAATTCCTGCAGTTGTTCTTTCCCGTTCCCGAGAACCGCCTGGCAGAACTCGTCATAGAGTGACGCCGAGGCGGCAAAGCTGGCCGAGGGATATCGCCAGAGTTCCACGATGTGTTGCGCCACCACCCTGGCTCGATAGTGTTCGGCGAGCGAGAGCGCGTAGCGATATGCCCGTATCGAGAACTCTGAGAACTCGATGGGACAAAGGATGAGTTTAATTTCCAACATGGCCCCGCTCCACCGGCCGCTCGCCAAAGCCGGGCTGCACGCCAGGGAAACGTCACACGACGAGCAGCGCTGAGAAACCTGCTACTCCCGGCCTAAAAACGGATATCAATCTCATTCCAGGAAATGCTTACTCCAGAAAATGAAATGTATACGCCTTGCCGGTCGAGCCGGAAGCGGTCGAGTTGGTCAGCCCAGGCGCCAGAAACCCGTACTCGCCTCCCGAGGCCAGCTTGTCGGGTAAGGTCAGGGTATAGATGTGCTTGGCGATCCTGGTTTGCTGAAACTGCACGGCATCTTTGGTGGCGCCGCCGGAAGAATGAAAGACCCCGCCGGTCTTGGTCCGGAATTCGCGGTTGTCGCTATTGACGTGCATATGTACCAGTTGGTAATCGGTGGCTTCGGAGCCTTCGGGGGTTTTGATCAAGATCTCCAGCGGGGTCCTCAACTCGGTCCCGCTCTGTTTGCCATTCAGGTGTCCGTTCACATCTCCTTTCACAATGCCGTTGGTGGCGAACGACTTCAGCGCGCCGCCTGTTTTCCAGTTCACCGATTCCGACGGAATGAGGGTCCAGACGTCCTTTAATTTGTAATAAACGCCGATATCGAGATCCTCGTATGGATCTTTCCCCGCCGCTGCCGCCGCCGCGGGAGCAGCGGCCGGCGCAGCGTTCTTGGCCGCCATGGCGGCCAGCACCTTTTCCGAAATGCCGCCCTTCTTCAGGCTTATCAGGGTGTCCGGTGTCAGCTCGTAGTGGCCCGGCTGGCTCTGGATCATGGAGACGATCACATCGTCGCCTAATCCGGCTTTCGCCATTTTTTCAATGGAGGCATTGGTAAGAGCTTCCTGCGCAAGCGCGCACGTAGCTCCGCAAAGAATCGAGAGCAACAACACAACCGCCAAAGAACGGAGGCGCATAGACAACTCCTGAGCTGGTTTTAACCGGGGAAATTATACACTTCACTCGCCGTTGCTCATAGGCCGGGGCGTAATCGGATCCCGCAGCGCTGCCCTGACCCCCGGCCACCGCCCTCCCAAAATAAAGCTTGACATCAAAACTACATGTGTAGTAGTACTGCATACGTCAGTAGGAGGGGCAGAATGGCCGAACCCAAACTGAGCAAGCTGGAACTGCAGATCATGGATACGCTCTGGACCCGGGGCAGCGCCTCCATCCGCGAGATCCAGGAAGCTTTCCCCGAGAAGGACCGGCCGGCTTATACGACCATCCAGACCATGGTCTACCGGCTGGAAGCGAAGAAGGCCGTGCACCGGGTCAGGAAAGTCGGCAACTTCCACATCTTTGAGGCGGCGGTCTCGCGCAGTGCGGCGCAACGCAGGCTGATTGACGACCTGCTCGCGGTCTTCGGCGGCCGCTCGCAGCCGGTCATGGCGCACCTGATCGAATCGGGCAAACTCACGCTGGCCGACGTGAAGGAAGCGGAAAAAACCCTCCGCAAACTGGAGAGAAAGGACGTGCCATGATCCCGCAAACTCTGGCTTCGACCTGGACATCTTTGTGGGCATCGCAGTGGACCCAGGCCGCTTCGGCCATGGGCAATCACCTGTGGCAGTCCACGCTGTTGGCCGCCATGGCCGGCGCACTCACGCTGGTCCTGCGGAAAAATCAGGCGCGGGCGCGCTACTGGCTCTGGATGGCCGCGTCGGTGAAGTTTCTGATTCCATTTTCATGGCTGGTCGCGATCGGCAACCGGCTGGCATGGTCGCGGCCCGCGTCGGCGAACACCAGCCTCTACGTCGTGATCGAGCAGGTCAGCCAGCCCTTCGCGCGGCCAGTCTTGACGGCTCCGCTGGCTGCGCCGATTGCCTCCGGCTCTCTGCTGCATCTGCTCCCCGCGCTGCTGGCGGGCGTGTGGTTCTGCGGCTTCGCCAGGGTGCTGCTGCTCTGGTGCGTGCGCTGGCGCCGGGTCTCGGCGGCTCTGCGGAGCGCGGTGCCGCTGCACGAGGGGCGCGAAGTGGAAGCCCTGCGCCGGCTGGAGCGCGCTTCGGGAATTCGCACCCGAATCGAGCTGTTGCTTTCGCGCGCCATGCTCGAGCCGGGGATTTTCGGCATGACTCGCCCGGTTCTGGTCTGGCCCGAGGGAATTTCCGAGTACCTCGAAAACCCGCACCTGGAAGCCATTCTCGCCCATGAACTGTGGCACGTGCGGCGCCGCGACAACCTGGCCGCGGCGATCCACATGCTGGTGGAAGCGGTCTTCTGGTTTCATCCCCTGGTGTGGTGGTTGGGTGCGCGCCTGGTGGAGGAGCGCGAGCGCGCCTGCGACGAGGAAGTTCTGGAATTCGGCAGCGAGCGCCGCGTCTATGCCGAGAGCATTTTAAAGGTCTGTGAGTTCTGTGTGGGGTCCCCGCTGGCTTGCGTTTCCGGAGTTACGGGGGCAGATCTCAAGAAAAGGATGGTTCATATCATGTCTGAGCACGTGATTCGCAAACTCGATTTCAGCAGAAAGCTGTTACTCGGCGCGGTCGCCTCGCTGGCCATCGCGGTTCCCATCGGGTTCGGATTGGTCCACGCCACGCCCAGCCGCGCCCAGTCGCAGAGCGACAGCGCGGCCGCGAGCACGAACCAGTTCGAGTCTGTATCCATCAAGCCCAGCCAACTCAGCGCCTCAACCTATCCCGGCGGCAAGAACCAGATGATGAGAATGATGTTCGGTCCGGGCGGCTACCAGGCGGACAACGTCACCCTGCGCATGCTGATTCAGGAAGCCTATGGCCTCCAGCCCAATCAGATTTTGGGAGGGCCGGACTGGCTCGACACCGCGGCTTACGACGTCGAGGCAAAATCCGCCGGCGACCCAATGCAAGCGGCTCCGGAAAAACGCCGCCAGGAAAATAAACGCCTGCTGCAGGTCATGCTCGCCGACCGCGCCCGGCTGGCCGTGCATCGCGAGACCAGGGAACTTCCCGGGTATGTGCTCACCCTGGCCGAAGGCGGCTCGAAACTGCAGCCTGCGCAACCAGACGGACTCGAAAACACGGCGCAGCTTCCGGTAATTCAAGAGCGGCAGGGCGCCGAGGAAAACTCACCCCTTCCCGGCGGTAATCCGACGAATGTCGAACGGCGCGTGAAGATTGGCCCAGACGGGCATCCCATGACTGGGTTCCAAATGTTTACCCAGACCAGTGCCGACCAGGGGGTAGGAGTCTCCGCCCGTGGCGTCCCGCTGGAAGCAATCGTCCGGCAATTGTCAATGCAACTGAAGACCAACGTGGTGGATAAGACCGGCCTGCACGGCCTTTACGATTTCAACCTGCACTGGGCGGCGAATGCGGGCGACAGCAGTACCGCGTCCGACAGCGCTTCCGAGCCCTCGTTGTTCACGGCCGTTGAGCAACAGCTGGGACTCAAATTGCAAGCGCAGAAAGCACCCACGCCGGTGCTGGTTATAGACCACATCGAAAAGCCCGAGGAGGTTGCGAGCGCCAGCCGCTAGCCTCAGGAATTGGGCTGAGTTCACCGCTGCCGGGGAGAACTCCCCGGCAGCGGTTTTTTTTCGCCTGGGATTTGAGAGATGAGAGATTAAGAGATAAGAGATAAAAGTCGGCGTCCGACTTCGGGGTCACTCATAGGCCAGCGCGTCAATCGGATCCCGCCGCGCCGCCTTGACCGCCGGATATAGCGCCCCGGCCAGCGCGCCCACGATCGCAATCACCGTCGCCCGCAACACCCACACGTTGCTCCAGAACAGCCGCAGCACCGGCCGCTCGAACATGATTACCCGCCGCGTCACCATGCTGATGAGGACTCCGGCGATGATCCCCACCACCGCCAGCAGCATCGTCTCCCGCAGCACCACGTTGATGATGTAGAGCTTCGACGCACCCATGGACTTCAATATCCCAATCTCGCGCGTGCGCTCCATCACCGCGGTATACATGGACTGGAAGATCACCAGAAATCCCACCACCACGGCCACCCCGATCACGATCTGAATGGCCATCTGAAATCCCGGCAGGTTGTCGGGGGTCATCATAGAGAGATACTCCTGCATGGACCGCACCGAGTATTTCTCCATTCCCGGCACGTCGGAGATGGACTTGGCCACCGCGTCGGCATTGGCCGGATCGTCGAGCTTCAAATAGAACACCGAAGCGCGGCCCTCGGCGCCCACCAGATCCTGCATGGTCTCGAGCGGCAGGAACTTGCGCCCGCCCTTGCCGTGGGGAACGATGCCGCAGATGCGAAAATCGTGATTCAGAATCTCGATCGTATCGCCGACTTTCTTGTGGTTCATGCCGGCAAAGAAATCGTCCACGATCACGTCGTAGGGCGCCTGGAATGGCCCGCCCGAAAGATAGCGGAATCTCGGCGCCAGCGTGTCGTAACTCGCCAGTTCAATGCCGTAAATGATTTCCAGGGGCTTCTGCGTAAACCACCAGATGACTGGAACGGCCGTCGTCACGTGCGGCGTCTTGAGCAGCACGTTGCCGACTTTTACCGGCAGCGGCGCGCCCGACATGCCCACCAAAGCCGACGAACCCGGCGGCATCACCATTAAATCCGCGCCCACTCCAAGCTGGCTTTCCTTCGATCCGTTCAGCAGCCCGTAAAAAAGCGCCACCACCAGCAGAATCATGGTGACTTCGAGCGCGATCGCGCTGGTCGTAATCAGCGACCGGATCGGCCGGTGCACCAGGTTGGCAACCACCATTTTGTTCATCATAGAGAGTGGTCAGTCATCAGTCATCAGTCATCAGTAGTCAGTCATCAATCGGCGGCAAAAAAAATCGAAAGTCGGCCTGGCAGCTAGCTAACGAAGCCCCGTCACTATTGAGGAATGAGCACTCAGATCACTGCCGGAAAACTCTTTGGCCTCTGCGGGACGACTGACCACTGATGACTGACTACTGTTGACTGATGACTAGACTTTCCTACCGCCCAGTCGCGCCCTGCTGCTGCGGCCTGGCCAGGCTCGACTGCGGACGATCCAGGTGAATCACATCCGCGCCCGCCGGCTGCTCCAGCACAAACTGGTCGTCGGTCAGCGGATGGTTGATCTCCACCTTCAGCATGTTCATGGTGATGTCGTACTCTTCCTGCGGCCGGTAGATCTCGATCCGCGAAGGGTAACTCACGCCGTCGTAGTCTTTGTACTCGGCGTACTTGGCATCGGTGGCCACTCTGCCGTCTTCGTCGTAAATGAACTGCCGGTGCGGCTTGAGATCAGTCCGGCTGAAGATGATCTTCCGCGACAGCCCCCACCCCTTGTCGAACTTCCGGATCACCACCAGTTCGTAGTCTTCCTGCAGCACGCGATGCCCTTTGGCGTCGTGCTGCGTCTCGTAGCCATTCTCGAGCACCGCTATTTCAGACTCTTTGATGGGCGGAATCAGCAGCGCCTCGTAAATGTTCTGCGGCCGGATGTTTTCCATCGGCTGATCGGTATTGGGGGTCGGCATCCCGTTCAGGCCCAGCACAAACCGGTTCTTGGGCGGAATCCAGAGCTTGAACTGCTGGCCGTCGCTTACCATGTCGAAGGCGGTGGTGCGCACGATGGGCATCAGCCCGATCATGTGCAGCGAGGCCGGCGTCCGGGCCAGCACGTAGCCCCGGATTTCCTTGTAGTCGGTGATGTGGCCCTTCTTGACCCCACCGGCCGACGAATCAATATCCACCGTCGCTTTCAGCGACTTCATGGTTTCGGCCTGCCGGTTGATGGCATCAATCAGGCCCTGCTGCGACGACTCCTTCAGCTGAGCCTTGGAATACTGCTCTTCCACCGGGCGGGTGCGGAACAGGCACCCACAAAGGGGCAGTGCCGCCATCATCACTACGACTGACCAAAATGGGGAACGTCTCATGCGTGTCTGTAATCCCTCAGCAACATTTGAGTATAGCGCGCCGGAAAGGATGCGGGAGCAGAGGAAGACAGTTTGCCAAGTGTCCCAGGGCCGCCACTGGAGCCGTTCCCGATCCCGACATCCCGAATAGAACCAGTGACTTACCAAAGACTGCCACACCTTTGTCAGCTATCCCCAGCCCCGCCATCATCTAAACTATGGCGGTCGCCATGAAGAAACTGCTCTGGCTCATCCCGGTTGCGGTCCTGGCCGCTGGGGGCTGGTTCGCCTGGGCCGTGCTCACGCCCGTCGAACCCGCGGGCCAATCCTTCGTCCTGCTTCATCCCGGATACTCCACTCACCGCATCGCCGCCGAGCTCAAAAGCGCCGGACTCATTCGCAGCGAGGAAGCTTTCGTTCTCTGGCACTATGTCCATCGCAAGCGCTCGCTCAAGGCCGGCGAATACCTGTTCGACAAGCCGGCCAGCATTATTGATATCCAGAAGCGCCTGCGCCGCGGCGACGTCTACTTCCATACCGTGGTCGTGCCCGAGGGCTACACCATGTTCGACATCGCCCGGGCCATTGAAGCCGCCGGCCTCGGCTCGTCCGACGACTTCCTGAAGGAAGCCCAATCCGACACCGCGCTGATCGCCGACCTTGCCCCCGGCGCCCATTCTCTCGAGGGCTACCTTTTCCCCGAAACCTACGAATTCACCCGCATGATGACCATGCGCGACATGGCCGCGGCCATGGTGAAACAATTCCGCCAGGTCGCCCGCCAGATCGGATTAGTCCCGGACTCAGCACAGACCGGCCCCGCGCTGATCGCCAGCCGCCAGGAGCAACCCGCTTCCGCGTCAGATGCGACGCCCGTCGATTCTCCGAATGATGTCGCCCGCGCCGTCACCATGGCTTCCATCATCGAAAAAGAGACGGCTGTCCCTGAAGAGCGTCCGCTCGTCGCCAGCGTCTATTACAACCGCCTGACCAGGAGAATCGCCCTCGACGCCGACCCCAGCATCATCTACGCCGAACTGTTGGCCGGAACCTACCAGGGCGCCCTGCACCACGCCGACATGCAGTTCAAATCTCCCTATAACACCTACCGCAACCCCGGCCTGCCGCCCGGCCCCATCGGCAATCCCGGACGCAGCGCGCTCGAAGCCGCCCGGCACCCGGCGCAAAGCGACTTTTACTACTTCGTCGCCGACGCCCAGGGCCACCACCGCTTCGCCCGCACCCTCGAAGATCACAACAAGAACGTCGCCGCCTACCGCAAAGCGGTAAGAGGGCGGTAGCTCATGTGGGGATAGTCCATGTAGGGACAGCCGCCTCGGCTGTCCAGCGGAGCGAAGCGACGCGGGCTCTCGCACGCCTCAATCACCGTCGCTGCAACCATCAGTGATGCCCGAAACGTATAATCCCGCTGTGGTTCCTGAACACAACGGCGCGGTGCATCGAGTCCTAGGCCTCGACGTAGGAGCTCGCAGAATCGGTGTGGCCGTCTCCGATGGGCTGGGCATCACCGCTCAGGGCCTCGAGACCCTTCATCGCAAAAACAAACGCACCGACCTTGCTCACCTGTCGCGCGTCATTCGCGATTACGAAGTAAAGGAGATTGTAGTCGGCCTCCCACTTCGCATGAGCGGCGCCGAAGGCGTCCAAGCCGAGAAAATCCATGCCTTCGCCGACGATCTCCGCAAGCACTTCAAACTCCCCGTCCATCTCTGGGACGAGCGCCTCACCTCGGCCGAGGCCAACCGCCTGCTGCGCTCGACCGAACTCTCAATCGAAAAGCGGGGCCAGGCCGTGGACCGCATGGCCGCGATCCTGATCCTTCAGGGATGGATGGATCGCCATGCCTGGTGACCGCCGTTCAACATTTGCCATCCTTCGTATTAACTATTAGATAAACCCGCGCCATCCCGGCTCCCGTCGAAAGTCTCTTGCTTTCAGCCTTTCAGCGGAGTAGCATTTTTAAGAGAGTCAACAGTTCCCCCCGGCCATCCCTTCGTCGTCTTGGGCGCAAACACTTGGGTGCAAACATATGAACGGTACGGACCTGAATTTTCACATCGGCGACAAGGTGGTGTATCCCAACCATGGCGTCGGCGTGATCGAGCAGATCGGAAGCCGGACCGTTGGCCCTACCGTCGAGCGCTTCTACCTGCTCAACATCAAGGCCAGCAACCTCAAGGTGATGATCCCCTGCCACAACGCCGGCAACGTCGGCCTGCGGCGCGTGGTGCGCAACGGCGATGTCCAGAAAGTGCTGGATTTACTTTCAGTTACCGAAAACGGCAGCAACGGCGATTGGAAGGACCGCTTCAAGGAAAACTCCGAGCGCATGCGCACCGGATCGTTGATCGAAGTGGCCAGCGTGCTCAAGAGCCTGATCGCCCTGCACCGCGACAAGCCGCTCTCCTTCCGCGAAAAGAAGATGCTGGAGCGCGCCCGCTACCTGCTGGTAAGCGAACTGGCCATGTCCCGCAACTGCGACGAATTCAAGGTCGAAGAGCTCCTTACCACCACCCTGGCCAAGATCAACCTCCGCTTCCCGGAAGCCTCAGAACTCCAGGCCTAGATCCCCCGGAGTGCCCTAGTTCGAATCTCATCTGTTTTGGAACCGGTCATTCCGAAGCCCCGCGCTTTCACCAGCGGGGCGAGGGATCTCCCGTTTCCCAGTGTTCGTGGAGCGGGAGATCCTTCGCTCCGCCTGAAAACCGGCTCCGCTCAGGATGACGCCAAGGCAAGAGGCGGGAGGGACTCAAACCGGCGCACTTCCCCTCCTTCCCGCCATAGCAACCGCTCGGCGGCGTGTGTCATACTTGCCAGCTGTTTTTCGCGCAGGCACTTCCATGAATGATCCCACCCAAAAGCACAAAGCCGGCCTGGGCACTCGCTCCGTCTGGGCGGGAGAGCAGGGCGAACGCTGGGCCGGCGCCACTCAAGTCCCGGTCGCCCTGAGCGTTTCTTACGGCTACGAAACGGTTGAGGAATGGCTCGAAGTCGCTCTGGGCCGCCGTCCCGGCCACATCTACGGGCGCAACACCAATCCCACCGTCGCCGCCTTTGAAGACAAAGTTCGCGACCTCGAAGGCGCCGAAGCCGCCACCAGTTTCTCCTCAGGCATGGCCGCCATCAGCAATACGCTGTTCACGCTGCTTTCGCCGGGCGATCGCGTGGTCTCCATCAAAGACACCTATGGCGGGACCAACAAGCTCTTTATCGAGTTCCTGCCGCGCTTCCAGATCCAAGTCACGCTGTGCGATACCACCGATCACGAAGCTCTCGAGGCCGAGATCGCCAAAGGCTGCAAGGTTCTCTATCTCGAGACCCCGACGAACCCAACCATCCGGATCGTAAATATTGCCCGTCTCGCCCGCGCCTCCCGCAGCCACGGGGCCGTGATCGTGGTGGATAACACTCTTGCCACTCCCATCAACCAGCGCCCGCTCGAACAGGGCGCCGATCTGGTCATTCACAGCGCCACCAAGTTTCTCGGCGGACACGCCGACGCCCTGGGCGGCGTCGTCTGCGGACCCAGGGATTTGGTCAGCCGCATCTACCATTTCCGCGAAATCAACGGCGCTTGTCTCGAGCCGATGTCCGCCTACCTGCTGCTGCGCGGCATGAAGACGCTTCACCTGCGCATCCGCCAGCAGAACGAAAACGCCCTGCAGATTGCCCGCTTTCTCGAATCGCACCCGCGCGTGGCGAAGGTCTTTTACCCCGGGCTCCCCTCCCACGAGAATCACGCCATCGCCCGCCGCCAGATGTCCGGTTTTGGCGGCGTGCTCAGCTTCGCCCTCGTCGGCGGCTTGGAGACGGTAAAGACCTTCCTGCCACGGCTGCGTTACGCCCACCTCGCCGCCAACCTGGGAGCGGTAGAAACCGTTGCCGGCCCTCCCGCCACCACCAGCCATGTCGAATCGACTGCTGAGGAGCGCGCCGCCAGCGGCATCCCGGAAGCCTTGATCCGTTATTCAGTTGGCATTGAAGACGCCGCCGACCTGATTGCCGACCTCCGCCAGGCCCTCGACGGCCTGAGCGGCCCGGCGCCCGGCTAGCCCCCACCGCCCTGAACCAGGCTTCATGTCTGGTGTTCCGCGGGCCTTTGGCTTGTGCTAGCATGGCGCTGTTATGGCCACCAAATCGCAGTTCCCTCGCCAATATCCGTTGGTTGTGATGGCATCGTTTCTGCTGGCGGGCGCAGTCTCCCTGGCGGCTGGCCAGCAACCACCGTCCGACACGTCGAGCAGCGCGGCCGCGCCCCAAAGTGCCTCCGCGGCCCCTCAGGCCTCGTACACCGTCGAGGTGCTCTCATCCCAGGAGTGGACCGATACCAAAATTGACGTGCGCGGCGGCACCAAGCTCAAGATCACCGCCGACGGGACCGTCACCTACACGCAAAGGAACAAGAATTTCGGTCCGACGGGAATTCCCCGCGGTTTTGCCGACCTGATCCACGAATACGCCGTACCCGATGGAGCCCACGGAGAACTGATCGGCCGGCTGGGCACCGGCAACGCCGGCGAAGCCTTTGAAATCGGCGCCAGCCTGACATACATCGCTCCGGTTGCCGAGCGCCTTTACCTCGGCATCAACCAGAGTATGAAAGACGCGGCCGACGCGACTGGCAGTTTCCACGTGACCGTCGAAGTGCTCGAGCAGGGCTCGATCACCACCCTCGGCGGTCCCGCGGAGTCCGAAATTCCGGGCATCTCCGAGTTTCTGGAGAAGATCCCACGCCGCATCGCCGATCAACAGCACAACCCCGGCGACATGGTGAACGTTTTTCTCATCGGCAACGAAGAGGACGTCGTGAAAGTCTTTACCACCGCAGGCTGGGTGAAGGTAGATAAGTCCGTGGGGGGCACGATCCAGGCCGGTCTGCTCGACACCTTCGAGAAGAAAGACTACCTGACCATGCCCATGAGCACGCTCTATCTTTTCGACCGCCCGCAGGATTACGGCTTTGCCCACGCCGAGCCGGTGCGGGTGGTGATGTCGCGCAATCACCTGCGGGTCTGGAAGTCGCCCTATGAGGTCAAAGGACTTCCGTTGTGGTGCATCGCCGCCACCCACGACATCGGCTTCGAGCGCGACCAGCGCAACAACGGCCTCACCCACAAGATAGATCCCTCGATTGACGGCGAACGCGAGTATGTGAACCAGACGCTCTCGGCCACCGGCCTGGTCGTCGCCCGCGGCCACATGGCGCCCAAGAGCCCCCTGACCACCGCGAAAACCGCAACCGGGGGCGAATTTCACTCCGACGGACGGATCCTGGTTCTCGCGCTGAAGAGCGCGGAATAGGAGCGGTAAGGTTCGGTATCAGATGGCAGCGCCGTGGAAGAGCGGCGTTTTAACGCCGCGTCAAGACGGGCATTTGAGAATGGGCTTCAGCCCCTGTGAACCGTTTCTTTCGGACGGAAAGAGCGGCCACCAGCCCTAAAGGGCCTAGATGTCTTGCGCCTGACGCGGCCCTGAAGGGCCGCTCTTCCACCCTGGGGGCCGCATAAGATGAGCCAGCCCCGAGCGGGCGAAAGAGAACCTCCCAACCGCCTTCATTCGCCCTGCCAGGTTTATAATGTCTCAAGTCTCGCCGTAGCCCGGCCTCTTGTAATCCATGACTGATCAAATCAAACGAAAACTGAAGGACGAAATTGACGCGCTCGAACACGAACTGATCCACGAGCTGCCCAAGGAAATAAAAAAGGCCGCCGCGCTCGGCGACCTCAGCGAAAACGCCGAATATCACATGGCCAAGCAGCGCCAGGAGTTCGTCAAGGCGCGCGTCCGCCAGCTCGGCAAGCGCCTGGCCGATTTGTCCATGGTGAACATGAACAACATCCCCCACGATAAGGTCGGGCTCGGTTCGACGATCAAGGTCTACGACAACACCAAGAATGAAGAACTGGAATACAAGCTGGTGACCAGCGAGGAATCCGATGTGACCACCGGGAAGATTTCGACCACCTCGCCCATCGGTCGCGCTCTGCTCAATAAAAAGGTCGGCGACGAAGCGGTCGTGGTCACACCCAATGGCAACCGCACCCTCGAAATCCTGAGCCTGAGCACCATCCACGACGAGATCGAGCCTAAAGAGGCGGGCGCCTGATGGCTCCCAGCTGGACCTCCGCCTTCGGCCGCGCCTGCGGCGTCCTGCTCGACACCATCGTTCGCTGGCTCGCGCTCTCCCGCATCAATCCCAACGTGCTGACCTTCATGGGGCTGGTGGTCAACACCTGGGCCGCGATCCTGTTCGGCTCCGCCAACGCCGGAAATCAGAAGCGCATGTTCATCTACGCCGGCCTGGTCATCATTTTCTCCGGCTTCTTCGATCTCGTGGACGGCCAGGTCGCCCGCGCCACCAACCGCGTCACCCGCTTCGGAGCCTTCTTCGACTCGGTCGTAGACCGCTACTCCGACGCCAGCCAGTTCCTCGGACTGCTCGTCTTCTACGCCCGCGGCGAGCGCTTCTTCTACGTCGTGCTCTCGGCCTTCGTCATGATCAGCGCCATCATGGTCAGCTACACTCGCGCCCGCGCCGAGTCCCTGATCGGCTCATGCCGCGTCGGATTCATGGAGCGCCCCGAACGCCTCGTCCTCGTCATCCTCGGAGCCTTGTTCAACCGCATGGCCCCGGCGCTCTGGGTCATTGCCGTACTGAGCACGATCACCGTGATCCACCGCATGCGCTATACCTACACCCGCACCCAGGACCCGCCAGTAAGCGCCACCAAAGCCGGCCAAGCCGCCTAAGCTGCAGAAATCTGAAATGCCCATGTGGGGACAGCCGCCCCGACTGTCCAGCGAAGCGCTCATGTGGGGACAGCCGCCTCGGCTCTCCAGCGAAGCGCTCATGTGGGGACAGCCGCCTCGGCTCTCCAGCGAAGCGAAGCGAGCGCCGCCGGCACACACGCGCGGTGGTGATCCAGTACAACTCTGTCATCCCGAGCGCAGTGATGGAACGAGCGGCAGCGAGTTCGATCACGCAGTCGAGAGCCTGCCCTGAGCTTGCCGAAGGGGACCTTGTGTTTCCCGATTCCCGAATTGAAACAGGCCCAAGAATTAATCTAACCCTCATTACACACTGATTCAGGCTTGAGCTTAGAATTTACTGCGCGGACAGTGTTTAGAGGGTGTTGCCAGTGGGTACTGGACGCGGTCCGCGAAACCGTCGAGTGGCTCATCAGCCATTAGGGTTCGAGTCCCTCACCCTCTGTAGTCGCTCGACACCACCAAATCTGCTTGACTTCGCCGCCGCCCACGCTATTCTATAAGTGGTTTCGCGGACAGCGTTCAGTACCGACTTAAGCCTCGGCCGATAACTGGGGCTTTGCTATTCCCACCGGCAGGGCCCGCCCTCAAAACGCAAACCCTCATTTCGGCACTCCGCCAGCCGCCGCAATCGCCGAGAAACGCTCACTCCTCCGATCCTGAGAATTCTCTTCTCCATGGATCTCTCCGCGAACTCCGGCGGGAGCAGTGCTATCCTATCCGGTCGCATCCGAGGTCCGAGGTCAGACGTCCGAGGTCTGACGTCCGAGACCTCATCGTTTCTGGGGATAACCCTTGCCCACTGATCCCGTTCTCGTCGTTCACGGCGGCGCCTGGGCCATGCCCGATGACATGGTCGAGGCCCACCTCTGCGGCGTCACCAACGCCGTGGCCGCGGGATGGCGAGTGCTCGCGCGCGGCGGCTCGGCGCTTGACGCCGTCGAGGAAGCTGTCGTCATCATGGAAGACGATGAGACTTTCGACGCCGGACGCGGCAGCTTTCTCAATCGCGACGGCAGAGTCCAGCTCGACGCCCTGATCATGGACGGCGGCACGCTCCGCGCCGGAGGCGTCGGATGCGTCGAGCACCTGCGCAATCCAGTCCGCGCCGCCCGCAAGATTCTCAGCGAAAGCCCGCACGTTTATTTTGTCGGCGAAGGCGCCGAGAAATTCGCCGCCCAGCACGGCATCCCGCTGTGCAGAAACAAAGACCTGGTCATCCCGCGCGAAGTGGCCCGCTTGCGCCAGTACCAGGCCCAAGCCGCCCAAGGCTCAACCCAGCATGGCAACGAGCTCTTCGCGCCGGCCGCCGATGACGCGACCATCTCGCACGACACCGTTGGCGCCGTGGCCCTCGACCGCGACGGCAACATCGCCGCCGCCACCTCGACCGGAGGCACGCTGAACAAGGCTCCCGGACGCCTGGGCGATTCCTCGCTGATCGGCTGCGGCTGCTATGCCGACAATCTGAGCGCCGCCGCGTCCACCACCGGATGGGGCGAGCCCATCATGAAGCTGGTGCTCGCCAAGTGGACCGCCGACCGCATCGCCGCCGGCAATCTGCCCGAGTGGGCGGCCAAGGAAGCGATGAACTACCTGAAGCAGCGCCTCAACGGACACGGCGGCATCATCGTGCTCAACCCCGAAGGCCACTTCGGCATCGCCCACAACACGCCGCGCATGGCCTGGGGATATAAGACGGTGAAGAAGCAGGAAGCCGGGGTCGAACGCGAAGGCTGATCGCGCCGGACCTCCTCAGACCGCGGACCTCAGACATCAAAGTCCCTGCGAGTGCCCGTTCAAGGTCTAAGGTCCGAGGTCCAAGGTCCGCTTTTTCACCTCACATAAAAATACCGCACGAAGTGAAAAAAGACCGGGGCCGCAAAGCACATCGAATCCATCCGGTCGAGAATTCCGCCATGTCCCCGGATCAGCGTGCCATAGTCTTTCACGCCGCGATCGCGTTTGATGGCCGACATGGTCAAGCCTCCGGCAAATCCCATCAGCGTAATGGAAAGCGAAACCAACGCTGCCGCTGCGGGTGAAAATGGCGTCATCCACCACAATGCAGTGCCAATCAACGTCGCCGTCGCGACTCCGCCGATGAAGCCCTCCCAGGTTTTGTTCGGACTGACCACCGGCGCAATCTTGTGTTTGCCCAGCAGTTTTCCCCAGACATACTGCAGCACGTCGCTCAGTTGATCCACCAGCACCAGATACAGCAACAGCTTGGCGTCCGGCCCGTAACCTGGAATCTTCAGCATCAGCAGCGCCGGTGCATAACTGAGGCAGTAGATGCACACCATCAGTCCCCATTGGATGGTGGCGGCACGCTGCAGAAACGATTCGGTATCGCCGGCCAGCGCCAACCGTGTCGGAATAAACAGGAAGGCATACACCGGGACCAGAATGGCGAACAGTCCGTACCAGTGAATGCCGATGAGAAAATACTGCGCCGGAGTAAAAATGAAAAACGACCAGAATAGCGTCCGATGATCGGCGCGTCGCGTCGGCAGCAGCGTGACATACTCGCGCAGGGCGAGCAGCGACATCATCCCGAACAGGACCAGCGACCCAATCTGCCCGACCGCCAGCGTCAACCCGAAAATGGCGCTCATCACCCACCATGCGCCGATGCGCGCGTTCAGGTTGCCGATCGTCGCCTGCGCTTCGGGCCGCTTCACCGCCAGCTTGATCGCCCAGCCCAGCAGGCTCGAAACCGTGAGCAAACCCAAGACTCCCGAGAAGGCCCAAACCAGTTGTGGATCGAGGTTTTTCATAAGTCTCGCAGTCGGCACACCGCTTCCCGCGCCCGCGCCAGGAAGACAGCCTTGCTCTCGCCTGCTTCAAGCGCCATCGCCGGACCGAACGTCAGCCGGCTGATGAACGGCACCGGCAGCACTTCCCCCTTGGGCAGAATCCGGTTCAAGTTGTTCAAGTACGCCGGGACCAGCCGCAGCCCCGGCCGCCGCTGGCACAAGTAATAAAGCCCGCTCTTGAACGCAGCCACTTCCTCGCCCGTCCCGCGCGTTCCCTCGGGAAACAGAATCAGCGATTCGCGATCGCCCATCCCTTCCACCATCTGTTCGATCGCCAGCCGGGGATCGGCAGGCTCCTGGCCGCCGGGCGCCGCATGCCTGGCCACCAGCACCGCGCGAAACACATTCACCGCGAGCGCGTGTCGCAATCCTGCACTCCAGTAATCCTGCGCTGCGACCGGCCGCGCCAGCGCGCGGATTTCCGCCGGCAGCGACGACCACAGCACGACGAAATCCAGATGGCTCGAATGGTTCGCAAAATACACCGCTTGGCTCGGTTCCGGCTCGGAATCCACCCACTGCACTTGCACGCCGCTGATCAGGCGCGCGGCCGCCGCGATCATCCCCGCCAGCAGCTGCGCGCTCATGATCCCTTGTTCTTTAGGTCCGCGACAATGTGGGCCGTGCGCCGCGCACACGTCACCAGCATGCCCGCGATCATCAAAATCAACGCGAACCATACGACCTGTCCTCTCCAACCAACATAGTTCTCGAACACCGACAACACGCACGCCGCGGTCAGCAGCGCCATCCGGTGCGGCTTGGCCATGGGACCGAGAAAATATTGTGGAACTCCCAGCGTGCCGCCGAGCAGGCGGATGTAGGCCGTCATCACGGCCAGCACCGCCGCCAGCCAGCCCAGTTCGCGCCCCAGGCTGAGATGGGCAACCGAATAACCGGCCCCGACCAGAATCACCACGTCGGCAAAGCGGTCGGGCATGTCGTTGAAAATGTCCCCGTAAATTGTCTTCCGCCCGCCTTCAATGGCGACCAATCCATCCAGCATGTTGCATAGCAGGCGCAGCTGAATGCATGCCGCAGCGATGAGGAACAGCGCCGGACGCATGGCTCCTTTCGCTCCTGAAGTCAGCCCGAGACACGCCCCAGCTCCGATGGCAAACAGCAGGCTGGCCATGGAAATTGCGTTCGGCGCCACGCCTGCCCGCGTGAGCCATCGCGCCAGAGCCTGAGCCCAGGCGCGTTGCCGCGTCTTCAGCGGCCGCCGCGGCCCGCTCTCCGGAGTCATCTGAGGAGCGCTCATATCTGGTTGGCGCAAACCCGAGAATTGTGCTACTAAGAGGATCGCGTGTGCAAAGGAAATCGTGGTGACGGGTGGCTCACTTTGCAAACTGTCCGGGTCCGCATCCGCCGAACTTCCTTTGTTGCAAATATGATGTTGCGAACATGATGTTGCGAACATGATGTTTCGAACATGGATGTAGCCAAGATGAACCCGCCATGACCCTCAAGCGCATCGCGATCAGCTTGCTGTTAGGACTGGCCGCCGGTCTCTTCGCCTATTTCCTGGCCTGGGGCCTGTTTACCACGCACCCGGAGCTGGGCATGGAACCAGCCCGGGGGCGTACGCTTGGGATTTGGGTTTCGATCCCCGCGTTCTTGGCCAGTCTGATTTACCTGTCGGCCAGGAATCGCCGCTGATGGCGGCAGGTCGCAAGGCTCCGGCAGATTCCGCCGAGCCGCTCCAACTCAAGTCGCCCCAGCTCGAGCCTTCGTGGGCGAACTGGCTGACCCGATGGCCCGGCGTCGTGCTCGCCTTCTTCTGGGGCTTCGCGGAAGGCACGCTGTTCTTCATTCTTCCCGATGTGCCGCTGTCGCTGGCCGCCCTGTACCGTCCCCGCCGCGCTCTGCTGCACCTCGCGGCCATTGTCGCCGGGGCACTGCTGGCGGGCGCCCTCATGTTTTCCTGGGCCGCCCGTTCGCCGGCGGCGCGCCATGCCGTCGCCCATGTTCCCCTGGTGCGTCCGGCAATGTTCCAGCGTGCCGCCGACGACTACCGCGAACTCGGCCCCTCGGCCGTCAGCCTGGGACCGGCACGCGGCATCCCTTATAAGGTCTACGCCGTCCTTGCTCCCGAGCATGTGAGCTTGCGGTCGTTTCTGATCGTCACCATCCCCGCGCGCGCCTGGAGGCTGCTCGCCGTGTGGCTGCTCTTCGCCGTTGCCGGCGTTTTCCTGCGCAGACTGCGCCGCGCAACGCTTCTTCCGGCAATTCACGGATTTTTCTGGATCGTGGTCTACGTAGTTTATTGGATAAAGGTGAGGTGAGGTGAGTCTGCGCAGCGCCCTGACGTAGTCGCTCCCGCTCTACAGCCAGCCCTTGGTGCGCGCGATCCGCGCCGCTTCCACGCGGTTGCCTGCGCCCAGCTTGCTGATGGCCTCGGAAAGATAATTCCGTACGGTGCCTTCGGAAAGGCCCAGTTCGCCGGCAATGTCGCCGCTGGCCATGCCTTCGCCCGCTAACCGCAGCACCTGCCGCTCGCGGTCGGTGAGCGGATCCACTTCGCCCCACGCCTCGGTCGCGAGTTCGGGATGAATCACGCGCAATCCCTGATGCACCCGGCGCACCGCGTCCGCCAGTTCTTCGGCGCGCATGTCTTTCAGCAGATATCCCAACGCCCCCGCCTCGAGCGCGCGCCGCAAATATCCGGTGCGGGCGAACGTGGTCACGATCACCACGCGCGTTCCCGTCTTTCTGCGCTTCAACTCGGCGGCCACGTCCAGCCCGCTCAAGTGCGGCATTTCAATGTCGGTGATGAATACGTCGGGCTTGTGCGCCAGCACGGCTTCGAGCGCTTCCTTGCCGTTATGCGCCTGCGCGACCACGGAAATATCGTTTTCGATTTCGAGCAGTGCCGCCAGTGCCCCCAGCACCATGCCCTGATCCTCGGCCAGCACCACGCGGATCGTCTTGCGCCCTTCTTTGGAATGTTCTTTCTCGGGGAGATTCAATTCTGGCCGCCTTCGCCTTGCGGCACAACTTCTTGAAGCGGCAGCGTGATCGTAAGCTTCGTTCCCGAACGCGTCTCGCGCACAAGTGTCCCGCCGAGCATCTCCACCCGCTCGCGCATGCCGCGCAGCCCGTTGCCTTCGCCGCCGCAGCCGCGGCCGTCATCCTGAATCTCCAGCCGGCAGGAACCGTTCTGCTGTTCCAGCCGCATGCGGCAGTTGCGGGCCTGCGCGTGGCGCACTACGTTGGTCACGGCCTCGCGCACCGCCAGCGACAGCACACTCTCCTGCATCGCCGGCAACTGCAAGGTGCTGGCGGCGTCGCACTGCACCGACAAGCCGGCGGTTTCAAGTGTGGTCTTGGCCTGCGCCAGTTCCGCCGCCAGCCCCTTGGCGCGGTAGCCGCGAATTGCATCCCGCACCTCGGCCAGCGCCTGTCGCGAAATCTGCTCGACTTCGCCGATTTCTTTTCCCGCCCGCGCCGGATCGCGTTCCACCAGCTTCCACGCCAGTTCCGATTTCAGCGCGATCACCGACAGCGTGTGTCCCAGCACATCGTGCAGATCGCGCGCAATCCGCTCCCGCTCCGCCACTTTGGCCAGGTGCTCGATCTCTTCCTGCGCCCGCAGCAGTTTCTTGCCTGCCCGCATGCGCTCGGCGAAGTGCAGATTCGTGGCGCCCACCACCAGCGTGAGTCCCCCGGCGAATAGCAGAAACCAGCCACTCTGGTGAAACGCCCGCCAGCAGATCAGGATGACCACTTCCACGCCCAGCAAAAACTTGATGGCGTCCCATTCATTGTCCAAAATGAAAGGCGCCATGGCCCCGGCAAAAATGAAAAACGTATCCGCCCCGCCGTTATATGGAGTGTAGGCGACGCCCAGCGCGACCATCGCCACCGTATGCAGCATCGCCTGCCGGTTGCTGACCCAGAACATCCCGAAGTAGAGCAACAGAAACACGATCGTCCCCACGATCGTAAAGAACCACTTCAGCGCGCTGAAGTGGCCGGCGATCGGGTCAATGAGAAAGAAGCCGAAGTAGAAAACGCAGAACAGCGCCCAGTGATAGTCGCTGCCTTTAGGAAGAAGTTTCATTGCACCTCGGTGTCGCGGTTGCTCACGAACCTTCCTTCATTATTCTGCACCCGGCGTCAATTGGGGATTCTCGAGGCGGTTGCGCCCCGTGCCCTTGGCCACACGCCACGCCAGAACCGCCGCCGGAATCAGCACCGGCAGCCATGCCGATCCGCCGTAGAACGCCAGCACACCGAACATGCATAAGGCGAATGTTGATCCGTAACTCTTCTTGGCTTCTGCGCTCATGTTGTACCTCCGGTTCGAGTGGCGTCGGGTGCCGCGTCATCCGTACATCTTTTCCTGATCGCGCTGAAATCCGATCCGCGCCGCGCCCAGGCAGATCATGGTGAACGCTATCAGCGCTCCCCAATGCGCCGCGCTTGGCTCGCGCCATCCCGCCCCCACCGCTCCCAGTGCCAGTTGCGACAGGTGATACGGCGGCAGCACCCGCGCGATCTGCTGCACGACGTGGGGCAGGAACATGAACGGAACCCACAGCCCGCTGCAGAACGACATCGGCAGGTAAATCAGGTTGATCATCGGCGGCGCCGAGTTTGGCCCGGCGAAATATCCGAGCGCCAGGCCCATCGCCGAAAACGGCAGCGATCCGGCCACCAGCGTTCCGAGCAACCGGGCAAACTCCGTCAGCGGCATGCGCACTCCGCCGAACGCTACCCCAAGCGCGAACAGCGCCAGCACAATGATGGTGCTGAAAATCATGCTGGTCACCAACTTGGCCGCAAAATAGGCAAACGGCGGCATCGGACTCGCCCGCTTCACCTGCAGCCATCCCAGTCCGCGGTCCGACGCTAATCCTGCGGCCGTGCCGAATAAAGACGCTCCCATTACGCCGAACGTCCCCCACGTCGCGATCATGTACGTGGGCACACCCGTGCCGCCGATCGCCTGCTTCGCGTTCAGCACCAGCCCGAACAGCACATAGAACATCAGGGGAAAGCTCAACACCGACGCCGTGTACACGCGCAGCCGAAGGTTCTTGAGGAATTCGTACTTGGCTTCCTTCCAGTAGATCGTTGCCGTGTGCCGCGGTGAACGTTCGATGCGCACGCTGTTCAAGGTCATGGCTGCAGTGCTCATAATTCTCTCCTTGTGATCTCAACCTAGGGTGGGGATTTCTTCAGTTAGGACTCAGTTGCGCCGCATCCTGCGTCAGCGCCAGGAACGCCTCTTCCAGTCCCGCCCTGGTGATCTCCAGCCCCGCCAGCGCGGCATCCCGCGCCAGCAGTTCGCGGACGACCGGCTCTGCTTCCGCGGCATGAATCTCGACCGCTTCGCGATCTTCCCGCACTTCCTTCACTCCCGGAATCTGCCGCAACTCATTCACGCCGATGCGCGTGATGCAGCGGATCTTCTTCCCGCTGGTCAGCGCCTTGATCTCGGCCGGTGTGCCTTGGGCGATGATTTCTCCCTGATTGATCACCGCAATGCGATCGGCCAGCGCGTCCGCTTCCTGCAGGTAGTGCGTGGTCAGCAGCACGGTCTTTCCCCGGCTCACCATGTGGCGAATCTCCTCCCACAGCAAACGCCGCGCCTCCACATCCAGACCCACCGTCGGCTCGTCCAGAAACAGCAAGTCAGGATCGCCGCAGATGGCCAGCGCAAACAGCACGCGCTGCTTCTGCCCTCCGGAAAGCTCGCCGTACTTGCGATCGCGCAGCTTCTCCAGTCCCGCCGCAGCCAGCACTTCGCTGGCCGGCATCGGATTCGGGTAATAAGTGGAAAACAGATCAATGTGTTCGCGCACCCGCAGCGTCTCCGGCACTCGCCCCACTTGCAGCATCGCGCCGGTTCTCAGCCGGTTCTCGGGATCGGTCGGGTCCCCGCCGAACACTCGCACTTTCCCGGCATTCGGCGGCATCAGCCCCAGCAGCAGTTTCACCGCCGTCGTCTTGCCCGCGCCGTTGGGGCCGAGCAGCGCCACAATCTCGCCGGCCCGCACCCGAAAATTCACTCCGCGCAGCGCCCGCACCGCTCCGTAATTCTTGTTCACCGCCTCCAGGCTGGCGACGATGGCGTCTTCGCTCGGACTCTTTCTTGTGGCCTGCGCTGGTTCTAAAGTTGCGATCATCTCTGCTTCTCCCCGGCAGGAACGCCGTCTGGCGGCTGCAACTCGATCTCGACAACCGCATCATCGCGGAACCGCCGCCGGCCCGCCAGTGCCATCCATCACGCCCATCGCATGACAAATGTCATTTCGCCCGTGCGGCGACCTTGGCCAGATCCATTGACAATTTCATTCCACACCTCCAGGGCAAAGGGCCTATACAAAGCCCCAGCGTCGGCTGAGCGGAAGAGTGGTTGGGCGGTGGCCTGTTACGAATTCAGAACAGGGGGCGGAAATTCACAACCGCTGCAGTGGCGCGGTGTGATTTGCGTTTCGCTTTGCATCCTCTCGACTCCTCAGGTCCGGCAGGCGGGAGCATCTGTTCTGAATTCGTAACAGCTTGGCCGGATAAAAGAGATTGCACAATTTGCGCTTCACTTGGTCTGTCCCTTTGTTTATCATGCTTCATTGCTTGGAGCGTGCAGTTATGCTACCCGCTGGCAAGAGCCTTCGTACGTTGCGCGAAAAACTTGGCCTGACCATGCGCGACGTGGAAACTTCCAGCGCCCGCATTGCAGAAAAATACCGCAACGAGGAATTTTCCATTCCTCCCAGCCGTTTGTCCGACATCGAAACCAAAGCCATTCTTCCCAGCATCTACCGTCTCTACACGCTGTCGGTTATTTACCGCCGCGATCTGCGCGAGCTGATGTCCTGGTACGGTGTGGACTTGAACAACTCCGCCGCCGACCTGTGTCTGGTATCCCCGCCGCGATCGCACGTCTCCGATGCCCTGGCCGGGTTGTCTTCCGTGCAGTTTCCCCTGCGCATGGATCCCGCATTCGACGAGCGCCGCACCACCAACCTCGGCCGCATGGTCGAAAAATGGGGTCTGGTTCCACTGTCTTACCTGGCCCAGTTCGCCACCAGCGATTTCACCTACGGTTACGTCGGCACCGAAGATTTCACCATGTACCCTTTGCTCCCGCCTGGAAGCTTCGTGCAGGTGGATGAAACCAGGAGCCGCGTGGCGGAAGGTCACTGGCGTTCCGAATATGAGCGCCCCATCTATTTTGTGGAGACTCGCGAAGGCCATACCTGCTGCTGGTGCAGCCTTCGCGGCGATGACATTGTTCTTCAGTCCCACCCGCTGTCGCCCGTTCCCCTGCGCATCTTGCGGCATCCGCAGGATGCCGAAGTCCTCGGCCAGGTGGTGGGCGTGGCTATGAAGTTGACGGAGTGGCGCGCCCTCGATGCTTCTCCAGGCTCGAAAGCGCCTCCAGCACTGAATTAAGGTGAGTGGCAGCCGGCGAATCCCTGCGTTCGCCCGGCAGCAGATCATCGAAGTGATCGCGCAGACCCGCCACGCAAAGTGCCGCCTCCATCCCGTTGTACCGGCTTGATACTTCCAGATCCTTCTCCAGCGTGGCCAGCGGTGTCCGCAATACTCTGGTGACCACTTCGCCATGCGCCGTCTTCCACGCGCGCTCGGCCGGTTCTTTCCCGTAAACCGCTTCCACTCCCCAGTGTTCGTACTGCCCCCGCGCCGGCCGAAGCGAAGCCAGATATCCGAGCTTCCCCAGCAGGCCGGCCACCGCCGCCAGCGTGGTTTCTTTGACGTCCTGCAGTGCTGATTTCAGCGCCATGTTGGGTTGGCAGTTTGTTACGAATTCCGAACACTCATCGCTTCAAATCCCGCTGTGCTCCTGCCTTCTCGGCCATGAGAGTATCACCGCGCAAATCGCAGCACAAGGAGGAACTACCGTGAAACGCTTGCTACTCGCTATCGCCGCCGCCGTGATTTTATTGAACACTTTGGCCCTTCCCGTCGCCCGCGCTGACAGTCCCTCGGGGACCAACTGCAACGGCGGAGGCTATTGCAAACCGTAGGCCCACCCCCGACTTACGAAAACCGGACGCGACCCACAAAGTTTCCCGGCCCCAGGGCCGTCGCGCTATAGTACTCGCCGACGGCCATGTTTGAAGCTCACTCCTACCTGTGGCACTACTTGTGGGTCGCGCCGAATTTACTCTCGGCGCTCCTGGCCGTTATGCTGTGGAAGCGCGACCTCCTCGGGCAGTTCCGGACCTTCTTCCTTTACGCCTGCTACAACACGATGCAGTGGGCAGTGCTGTACACCATTGATCTGAGCGAATCCACCCCCCCGGTCTATTACTGGGTGGCCCTCTGCGTGGGTTTGGTGGTCGAGTGCATCATCTTGTTTCTCTTGGTCTCTGACATCGCCGCCGACGTGTTCGGCTCCTATGCCGCGATCGCCCATTTCGGAAGACTTCTGATCCGCTGGGGCTGTGGGGTTCTTCTGTTGGTAGCCACGGTCGTGATGGCCCTGGCCGGCGAGGAGAACCCCGCCGCTCAACTCATTCCCGCTTCTCACAAGCTGCAACTGGGTATGTCCGTCGTGGTAACCGGGCTCCTGCTGCTCCTCTTTGGCATGGCGGCCTACTTCCACCTGCGCTGGGACCACCGTTTCTTCGGCATTGCCTTCGGCCTGGGCATCATCGCCTCGGTTCATTTGGCCACATGGGCAATTATGGCCAACGGAAAAATGCCAAGTCACCGCCCCTGGCTCGATATGTTCAACATGGCTACGTTCCATGTTGCCGTCCTGTTGTGGCTTTACTACTTGCTGGTTCCCAAGCCGGCGAGGGTGCACCCTCCGCTGGCGTCCTTGCCCGACAATGCTCTGACCGCCTGGAATCGGGAGTTGGAAAGGTTTCTACATACGCGAAAAATGGCAGGCCGGGCAGCGGCTTCTCCCCGCGGCGCCCGGCCACTCCCTGATGCCGGCGCTGCCAAACGGATTGAACTTCTCGACCTCCAGGCTTTCCGCAATCTCGCCGACCCGGCGGAGGACACCTATCTGCGCCAACGCCTGCCGGCTGCCGAGTTTCGGCGCTTGCGACGGATGCGCCTGCGGGCCATGGCAGCCTATGTCAAGGCTGCAGGGCGCAATGCCGCCTTCCTGATCGAAGTCGGACAAGGAGCCCTCGCCAACGCCGATCCAATCGCCGCCGAAGTGGCGCGCGAGTTGGTCAATCAGGCCCTGTGGTTGCGCCGCAACGCCGTTCTGGCCCAGCTCAAAATCTATGCCGGCCTGGCCTGGCCCCTTTCGCCTCTGGGCGCCTTCCCGATCCTCGACGGCTACCAGCAGCTCAGCCACGCTGCCATGCTTCTCGGCCGCATCCAGGACCCGTCCCCGCCGGTTCGCATTTCGTCCGGCCCGGCCGGACCGTGATCCAAATCACAGACACTTATTCCCTCATTTGGCATCCTCGGCGCGACCGCGCCCCCCCGTCGCCGGGGTAACTGGAAGACGACGTTGTTGGATTCCTGACTTGTTTTGCGGCCTATTTTGTTATAAAACCAGCGGGCGTGCCCAACTTAGCGTGACTACTTCGGGCGTTGTGCCGTGGAAGTCGTTCCCGCCGTCCTCTCGCCTCTGCGAGTTCAGGGAGAACCCTATGATCCGCACTTTCACCGTTGTCGCTGTCCTCTTTTTCTATCTGTTGCTCTGCGCCGCCGCATTCGCCCAGGGTGGTGCCGCCACCGGCGATCTCCACGTCACGGTGAAGGAACCCAAAGGAAATGCCGTAGCCGACGCGACAGTCACGGTAAGGGACGCCGCCAAGGGCCTGGAGCGAACCGCCACCAGCGACGGCCAGGGCGGCTACAGCGCCCAACTGCTGCCCCCGGGCACCTACACCGTCACGGTCGAGGCCAAAGGCTTCACCAAGGTCGAGGCCAAGGGCGTCTCCATCACCGTGGGCAGCCAGGTGGAACTGCCGGTCGAACTTTCCGTTTCCGGCGGCACGCAGGTTGTCGAAGTCAGCGCCCAGGGATCTCTGGTGGAAACCTCCCGCAGCTCCACCACCGACACCATTGGCCAGCGCCGCATTGACAATCTCCCCATTAACGGCCGCAACTACATCAATTTCACGCTGACCGATTCGCAAGTCGTGCACGACGCCGCCCCGAACCTGGGCGCTGCGCCGACTTCCGGCCTCAACATGAGCGGCCAGCGCGCCCGCTCCAATCTGGTCAACGTAGACGGCACCGACGCCACCGACAATTCGGTCAACGGCGTGCGTTCGACGGTCTCGCAGGAAGCGGTCCAGGAATTCCAGATCATCACCAACAGCTACGCCGCCGAATACGGCCGCGCCTCCGGCGGCGTCGTCAACATCATCACCCGCTCCGGTTCGAACGACTTCCACGGCGACGTCTACGGATATCTGCGCAACCGCAACTTCCAAGCAGTGAATCCGTTCAGCACCGTCTCCAATCCCGCCTACACGCGGGTGCAGGCCGGCACCGCGTTCGGTGGCGCGCTCAAGAAGGATAAGACGTTCTATTATTTCTCGTACGAAATCACCCGCCGTCACGAGACGGGATTTTCCAGCATCGGCCAGGGCAACTTTGGCCTGCAGCCTTTTGATGCGACAGGAATCTACAGTCCCCTCCTTCCTGCCGGCACCGTGAACCTTCAGTTGAGCTCGGACCAGGTCAAATTCCTTAACAATCCCATTGTGCAAGGCACGATGGCGGCCAGTCCAGCCTTCGCGGGTGAGGTCCAGCAGTATGTAACCCTTGCCGGTGCTTCCTCTGGCCAGTCGGTGCTGGGAGCGTGGCCTTCGGGGCTAGTCGGGGTCTTGACCGGTTTCGCGCTAGACAGTTGGTCCGGCTTCCCCACCAACTGCACGCCGGCTTCTTGCGCTGCCCCCGCAAGTTTTGGGGCCAGCCACGTTCCCGGCTCCTACCAGACGCTCGATTCCCAGATTGGCAATTTCCCCATCTTTGAAGGCACCAGCCTCTACTCGCTGCGCATTGACCACAATGTGACCAGCACCAACCGGCTGATGTTCCGAGCCAACGTCAGTCCCAGCACAGTCACCGGCATTGAGGTCAGCGGACAAGATCAACCTTTCGGGCAGAACGCTTACTCGCGCACTTCCGAACAGACCTTTCGCGACGTGGCCGGCACGGTGCAGGACACTTGGGCCATTGGGACGAATCGGGTGAACGAGTTCCGCTTCCAATACGCACGCCGCGGTCTGTCCTTCTTCTATAACACGAAGATTCCGGCCGGTTCCTACCCCGCCGTCAACATTCCCGGCTACGCCTACTTCGGACGCGAGCCGTACTCTTACATTCAGCGAACCGAAACACGCTACCAGTTCACCGACAACTTCTCCTGGAGCATCGGACGCCACAACACCAAGTTCGGCTTCGATTTCAATTACCTGCCGCTGAACGCCACATTCACCGTGAACTATGGCGGCGTGTTCGACATTAGCAGCATCTCCGCTACCAGCCTTGGTTTTGTCAACCCGATCCCCGGCACACTGCCTAATTTTCCGGTGCTTTCGCCCGTGCAGGCCTGGGGAGCCGGCATCCCCCAGGATTTCATTCAGGGCCTGGGCAGTCCCAGTGACAGTTTCAAGAACATTCCGATTGGCGTGTTCTGGCAGGACTCCTGGCGCGTGAATCCGCATGCCACCCTGAACTTCGGCATCCGCTATGACGTCGAGATTCCGCCTACCTTCAAGCCGCCGGGCGCGCTCGCCCTGGCTGGCTACAACTCCTTGGGATTGCAAAAAGGAATCCAGACCGACAAGAACAACTTCCAGCCACGCCTCGGTATTGCCATCGACCCCAAAGGTGACGGAAAGACTGTCATTCGAGGTTCTTATGGCTTGTTCTTTGACCACCCGCTGCTCGGCCTGTACTTCCTCGGCGACGCTTCCGATGGCTCAACCAGCGGACAGTTGGCGTTCCCGGGTGGAGGCCCGTGCACTACTAGTTCGTCGCCTTACAACCCCGGCAATCTCAACGGCTCCAGCATTCTTACCGGAGTATTGGGAAATGCGAATTGCATGCCGGTCAGCCAACTGAACTACCTGCCGAATCAGCAGCAATTCCAGTCCTTTTTCCCGGCCGGCCAGTCCAATCAATCGCTGTTCCTGCAACAGCAATATCTGACCAACTCGCCTGCGCCGTTTTCTCCGTTCCCGTTCCCGCTGGCATTTCAACCTTTCGGCTACCCGCAGGCGAAGAACTTCGTATACGCCTACTCCCAGCAGGCGAACTTGACCATTGAACGCGATCTGGGCGGCGGCTTCGCTCTCAGCCTCGCCTACAACTTCAACGGCGGACGCCACCTGAACCGACCCATCAACGCCAGCCCAGTGCGCGGCGATTTGGCTACGCAGAACTGGATGGCCGCCGTCGCTGTCGCCGAGGCCGGCGGCATCCTGCCGGGCAACACGAACTTCCCCACCGATCCGCTCTTCGTCGGTACTCAGGACCCATCTGTATACGGTGTATTTCCCGCCTGTGGCCCCAGTCCGCTGGCCGCTTTCCCCGGCGCAATGCCCTACTACATTCCCGCTGCTTTGACCAACCTGTTCCGCACGTCGGGTCTGAATGCCTCGATGGTCACCGCCTTCCCCACCTGCGTCACCGACGCCATTGCCGATCTCGCGGTCGCCGGGCTGAATGCAAACTGCAACCCAGCTACTCTCGCCAGTTGCGTGCCTTTCGGCGATATGGACGCCAACTACTCCAACGGCAGTTCCATCTATCACGGTTTCACCGCGAACCTGCGCAAGCGTTTCAGCAATCACTATGAACTGCTGACGTCTTACACCTGGTCCCACTCGATTGATGATTCGACCGACCTGCAGTCCACACTTACGCCGCAGGACAGTTTCTTTCCAGGCCTGGATCGCTCTTCGTCCCTGTTCGATCAGCGCCATCGCCTGGTCGTCAGCGGGGTTTTCCAGACCGGCAAAATCTCCGGCCGCGGATTTGGCGGCAAGTTCCTCAGCGACTGGACGTTCGCTCCCATTCTCGATGTCTCTTCCGGACGCCCTTTCAACATCATCACCAATGGCGGAGACAACTTCCAGCTCTCTTCGCTCACCAGCCGCCCCAATATCGTCGCCGCCGGAACCCCCACCAACGGTTGCGGTTACCAGAGGGTTGCGTCGAAGTATTCGCCTACGGGATTTTTCCAGGAGCCATGTTTTGCGGACATGCCGCTGACCACGGTCTTCAATCGCCAGCAGGCGCTGCAGTTCCTCGACGGCAACCTCGGCCGCAACGCCGGTGTCACTCCATGGGACGTCTTCGGCGACATGCGCGTCGCCAAGCGCGTTTACTTCGGCGAGCGCTTCAACATGGATCTGATCGCCGATATGTTCAACATCGCCAACAAGAACAACACGGCGGCTGTGAGCCCGCTCTTCACCAACGCCGGACAAGCCACCGCCTCCTACGACCCGCGCCAGTTCCAGTTCGCCATGAAACTGAACTGGTAGAAAAATCGGACCTCCGACCTCAGACCTCAGACCTCGGGCGTCGGCCCCGCGGACCTTGGCACCGCGCTGAGGTCCGAGGTCTGAGGTCTAAGGTCCGACGCCCCGGTGTTACACTTTCCTTACATTCATCCTTGGCGCTTGCCCGGAGTTCGTTTCCTTCATGCCTGAAACTCAAATGCCCAGCTCACGCACCCGTGTGGTCCGCGAAGCTCACCGTGGCGTCTACGACCGCGAAGCGGTCTACCGCATCCTCGACGAAGGCTTCCTCTGCCACGTCGGCTTCGTCGCCGACGGCCAGCCCTTCGTCATTCCCACTTCCTACGGTCGCAAAGACGCGAACCTCTACCTTCACGGCTCCGCCGCCAGCCGCATGTTGCGCCAGTTGCAGACGAACGACGGCGCGCCGGTCTGCGTCACCGTCACCCTGCTCGACGGGCTGGTGCTGGCGCGATCCATCTTCAATCACTCGATGAACTACCGCTCGGTGGTGATCCTGGGAAAGGCCGCGCTGGTGGACGATCCGGAAGAAAAGCTGGCGGCGCTGCGCGTGCTCTCCGAACACATCCTGCCCGGCCGCTGGGATGACGTGCGCCAGCCCAACCAGCGTGAGTTGAAGCAGACATCGGTCCTCCGCCTGCCGATTGAAGAATTCTCCGCCAAAGTCCGCACCGGCCCGCCCATTGACGAAGAGGAAGATTACTCGTTCCCCACCTGGGCAGGTGTCATTCCGCTGCAGATAAAGTCCAGCAAAATCATCCCCGACCCCAGACTCGACCCCGCCCGCCAGGCGCCGGAGCACGTGCAACACTACATGCGTAAGTAATAGATTTACCAAGCTTTGTGGCTTTGAGATTGAGGGCAATTCCGAGTTGACTTCAGAAGTAAGGTGATATATCTTTACTGTAGAGATATATGGTAAGGATTAGCCAAAAAGTGAGCTACTCCAGTTCCCTCAGCTCCAAGGGGCAAGTCACAGTTCCGCAGCAAATACGTCAGCGCCTGGGTGTGACGGCTGGCGACCGGATCGAGTTCGTCATCGAAGGCGACCGCACGGTCATTCGCCCGGCGCGGGACGATGACGATCCGTTCCAGAAATACGTGGGTATCCTTGGCCCATTTCCTGGCGGCGAAGCGGGAATCAAGGCGTGGATTGACGACATGCGCAGCGAGGAAGAGTAGGCCGCTCCAGCGATGAAGACGGCCCTCGACTCCAATGTCCTTTCCGCTCTGTGGTCCGGGGAAACCTCCGCGGCGCCCATCAGGGAGGAGCTGCGGATGGCTCGCGCGCAAGGTAGCACTGTGATCTGCGCGCCGGTTTACGTCGAACTGGCCGCGCACCCTCTGGTTTCACCCGGCTTCGTGGATGAATTCCTGGCGGACACGAGAATCGGTGTGGAGTTCGGATTGGATGAAGAGGTGTGGCGCAGGGCCGCCGAGGCTTTCGCCGCCTACGCGCAACGCAGGCGGCGGTCGGGCGGAGCGCAACCGAAACGGGTTCTGCCCGACTTCCTCATTGCCGCGCACGCGCTGTTGCGCGCCGACCGTTTGTTCACGCTGGACCCTTCCCGCTACCAGACGGACTTCCCCGATCTTCGGCTGGCATAGCTTCCAGCTCCAATCGCGGGGATTTTGACCTGCGATCTCGGCTCGTTTCTCTGCGTCCTCCGCGCGCAGAGGTTTTGAGTCAAGGCACCAGCAGCAGCTTCCCCGGCATCCGATGCGCTTCCATGTCGCGATGCGCCTCGGCCGCCTCGGCCAGGGGATACTTCTTCGCAATCCGCAGTTTGAGCCTGCCGTCCTCGATCAGTCGAAACAAATCGCTGGTGCGCGCCAGCAACTCCTGGCGCGTGGCCGTGAAGTGGGCCAGCGTGGTGCGCGCCATGTAGAGCGACCCCTTCTCCGACAGCTTTGCCGGATCCACCGGCGGCACAGGCCCGCTCGACATGCCATACAGCACCAGCATCCCACGTGGCTTCATGACGTTCAGATTCCTCTCGAACGTCGCCTTGCCCACGCCGTCGTACACCACATCCACACCCTTGCCGCCAGTCAGCCGCTTCACTTCCGGCTCAAAGTCTGCCTTGGTGTAGATGATCACCTCATCCGCGCCCGCTTCCCGCGCCAGCTTGCCTTTTTCCTCGCTCGACGCGGTGCCGATCACCCGCGCCCCGATGGCATGCGCCAACTGCACCAGCAGCAGCCCGACTCCGCCCGCCGCCGCGTGCACCAGCGCGGTCTCGCCGGCTTTGAGCTTGTGCGCATCGTTTGCCAGATAATGCGCCGTCAGCCCCTGCATCATGGCCGCCGTCGCCTGCTCGTCAGTGATCGCCTTCGGCACCGGCACCAGATGATCCTCCGGCGCCGCCACGTACTCGGCGTACGATCCCAGCGTCCCGCTCCACGCCACCCGGTCGCCCAATTTCACCAGCTTCGCCTGTCGGCCCACGGCCGTAACCACGCCCGCGCCTTCCTGTCCCGGGATAAACGGCAGCGGCGTGCGAAAACTTCCGTCGCGAAAATGCCCGTCAATCGAGTTCACTCCCGCCACCGAGATCTTGATCAGCGCCTCTGCCGGCTTGGGCTGTGGAACCGGAACCTCGGCCAGTTCCATCACTTCCGGCCCGCCCGTATGCTGCACGCGAATCGCTTTCATGGATTCCCCTTCACCACAACATTGTCAGAGCATAGATGACAATTTCCGACCAGCTTCCGCTCACGGGATCAGCAGCAGCTTTCCCGTCGTCTTCCTTCCTTCCAGGTCCCGGTGCGCGCGCTGCGCCTCGGCCAGCGGATACACGTGCTCGATCCGCAGCTTCAGCTTCCCCGCCGCCATCAAGCCAAACACCGCGCCCGACCGCGTCACCAGCTCTTCGCGCGTCGCCGTGTAGTGCCCCAGCGTCGGCCGCGTCACAAACAGCGATCCTTTGACCGAAAGCGCAATCAGATCCAACGGAGGCACCGGCCCGCTCGAACCGCCATACAGCACCATCATCCCGCGCGGACGCAGAATGTTCAGTCCCTTCTCAAACGTCGTCTTGCCCACCGAGTCATACACCACATCCACGCCCTTGCCCGCGGTCAGCCGCCGCGTCTCGGCCTCAAAATCCGCCAGCGTATAAAGAACGATTTCATCCGCTCCCGCCTCACGCGCCAGCTTCGCTTTTTCCTCGGTCGAAACCGTGGCGATCACGCGCGCCCCGATGTGGTGCGCCATCTGCACCAGCAGCAGTCCCACGCCGCCCGCCGCCGCGTGCACCAGCGCCGTCTCGCCGCGCGCCAGCGGATACGTGTCATGCGACAGGTAATGCGCCGTCATGCCCTGCAGCATCACCGCCGCAGCCTGCTGCTCGGTCACTCCAGCGGGAATCGGCACTAGCCGGTCGGCCGCCACCGCCGCATATTCGGCATACGACCCGAGCACGCTGGTCCAGGCCACGCGATCGCCGGCCTTCACAGACTTCACGTCCCCGCCGACCGCCGTCACCGTGCCCGCGCCCTCCTGCCCCGGGACGAACGGCAGCGCCACCTTGTAGCGGCCCTCGCGCTGGTACACGTCAATAAAATTCACGCCCGAAGCGGCCAGCTTCACCACCGCCTCATTTGCCTTGGGCTGAGGAACCGGCAATTCCGCCAGTGCCATCGCCTCCGGCCCGCCAACCTGCCTGATCTGGATCGCCTTCATAACCGTTCCCACCCCAACCAAGATTTTCGCAACAGGATTTTCGCAACAGGAGATTCTACATGCCGGGTGCCCCATTTCTCGCGCGTTCTGTGCACGAGAAGTGGGGGGTTTGACAATGTCGGGTGCGGATTTTCGTCAAAACCGCACCGGCACAGACTCTGCTACACTGGCACGCGTTCCATCCAAGGAGCTTGCCATGGCCGATCAGCCGCAATCCTACTCGCACCACACCCGCTGGGATCCCGCGTTTCACTTCTTCCTGATTCCGGTCTTTGCCCTGGGCGTCATCATGTCGCTGATTCATTTCTTCGCGCACATGATGCACAACGACTTTCGCGGGAACTTCCACGCGTTCCTGCTGGTTCTGCTGGCCTTCGCCCTGATCACCCTGATGTTCAAGGTGCGCCTCTATTCGCTCAAGGTGCAGGACCGCGTCATCCGCCTGGAAGAGCGCCTGCGCCTGGGCCAGCTTCTCTCCGAGCCGCTGCGCTCGCGCATTCCGGAACTGACCGAAGAACAGCTCATCGGCCTGCGCTTCGCCAGTGACGCGGAACTTCCCAAGCTGGCCGAGCGCGCCCTGAACCAGAAACTCTCCCGCGACGACATCAAGAAAGCCATCCAGAATTGGCGGCCCGACAACTGGCGGGTGTGAGGTGAGTACCGAATCCGCCTGAATTACTGCGACGGCAGACGCTTGCGCGGAACCCGCTCATCGCGCATGGCGAGCTCGTAGACCACCCACGCCGCCACCGCGGCCGATTGCTTCAGGTCGTCTTCGAGCACGTGGTCGTAGGTGTCCATGTTGGTATGAGGAGCCCGCGTGTTGTCGCCCTCCATGTAGTCCCGTATCCACTGGAAAGCCGGCAGGCCCAGCTCGTCAAAAGGCATGTGATCGGTTGACCCGACGTTGGCGATGGACAGGGTGGAAGCGCCAAGGTCCTGGAACGGCTCCAGCAAGCCGCGGAAAATCGGCCGGGACGCCTCGTTGCCTTGCAGATACAGCCCGCGAATCCGGCCGGTGCCGTAATCCAAATTGAAATAAGCATCGAACTTTTCATGTTCGGGCTTGAACTCGAAGCGCGCGCCCCCGCCCGGCCCGCCTTCCGCGGTCACCTTCCGTCCCAGATGGGCCGCCACATAAGCGCGAGATCCCAAGCTCCCCTGCTCTTCCGCGCTCCACAGGCCGATGCGGATGGCGCGGCGCGGCTTCAGCTCAAGCGATCGCAGGATCCGAATCACTTCCAGCGCGGTGGCCGCGCCCGCCGCGTTGTCGGTCGCGCCTGTCGCCGAGTGCCAGGAATCAATCGAGCCGCCCACCATCACCACTTCGTCCTTCAAATCGGTGCCCGGAATTTCCGCCACCACGTTGTAGCTCATCGGGTCGTCATCGGAAAAGCGCGCGGCAATGTTCATCTCCACCTGCACCGGAATCCCGCGCATCACCAGGCGGACCATGCCGTTGTACTGCTCGGCGGCAACGTTGACCTGCGGCGTGACCGCCCGGTGATTAAGGTCCCAGGCATGCGCCCGTTTTTCAAACGGCACATCGGGCGGATACGGCACGCTGGCTGACGTCACGTAGACCGTTCCCCCGTCCCGATACGCCGGTTCCAGCACGACCGCGGCGCCTTCGCTTTCGACCAGCTGCCATTTGCGGTAATTGAGTTCCTGCGCCGCCCGCTGTTCCGGAGTGAATTGGAATGGCCGGGGCTCTCCCGGAGGCTCGGCAGTGGCCAGACGCAGCAACTCTTCATCGGTCTGCCGGTGCGCCGGCGGTTCGAAGAGCGGGTCTACCGGCCGGACCGGAGAAAAAAGAACGATCTTGCCTTTGAGCTTGCCCTTGTACTGATCGAGGTCGCCGGCTGTCTTCGCGTCGAGCCAGACAACTTCCCCGCGTACTGTGCCATTCGTGCCGGGGCTCCAGGCCTTGGGATAGGCAATCAGCGGGCTAAATCTCGGCGAAACTACGTTCGCGGTGAAGCCCTCCAGCGACCAGCCGCGGCCAAAGGGTCCCCAGGCTTCGAGATGAGCATTCGCCAGGCCCCATTCCTGCAGCTTGTCGCGAGCGTATTCTTCAGCCCGCTTCAGGTTGCGCGAGCCGGTCAGCCGTGGGCCAACCACGTCGCTGAGGTAGCCAACCGTTTCCATGATCTGCGAATGATTCAGCGCTGCATCGCGAATGCGGCTGGCCGCGTCCCGGTCCACTTTCTCCTGCGCGGTCGCGACCGCAGACGTCAGCACAAGCGCAGGGCACAGGCATGCCGCGAGAAGTCTCTTGGAGAAGAAGGGACGGCGCGTTGTTTCCGGCATCAGGCGGCACTCCTTTTGCGAAGCGTTCTATCCCTCACCGGATTGCATCCCTCGCCCGCTCCATCAAGTTGCGGAAGCGCTCGGAAGATTCTTTGGAACGATTTTTGGCGGCCTCCGTTTCGCCCTCGCCATGAACCGTATTGAAGTTGGCGATAATCGCCCGGCCATTGAGCGGATTCAACACGAAGAATGCGGAGAATCCCGCCTGGTGTCCGGTATGCCCGACCAGCGTGATCGCATTCGCCCCCGATCCTCGCGGATACAGAAAGAATGAAAGCCCGATCGAGGTCCCCGCAATGACGGAATCATCCACCGGCGCCACCGGACGCCACATTTCATCGAGCGACTTGCGGTCCAGAACTGCCTTCGCGGCCGCGTCCGAATTCGTTCCGGCCAGAAAGCTGATCCATTTCGCCAGATCGTCGAGCGGCGCGTTCAACCCGCCATTCGCGGTGGTGATGCCGGTGTCGAACTCGCGTCCAAATGCCTTCACCGACTCGCGCCCCTGCGCGTCCACCTGAATCTCGTAACTGTTCGCGCGGTCCGCCGCCAGGTGGTAGGGGCTGACGTTGTAAAACGATCGCGTCATGCCCAGCGGCGTCAGAATATTTTTCTGCACATACACCTGATACGGATCCCCGGTGACCGCCTCGATCACCCGCGCCAGGTAAATGAACCCCGGATTCGAATACTGGAACTTTGTCCCCGGCGCGAACGCCAGCTCCTGATACGGCATCATGGCCACCAGCTGCGACCACTCCGTCGGCTCAAACGGCTCCCACGGCTTGCTTTCTCCATAGGGCCAGGTCGGACTCTGAAATCCCGCCGTGTGCGAGAGCAGGTGACGCAGGGTCACGCGGGCAATGCCGTCGTTTTCGCTGTGGACGCGCGCCAGTTCCGGCACGTACTTCAGGATGGGATCGTCCAGCGAAATTTTCCCGCGATCGCGCAACTGCATGATCGCCACCGCGGTCAGCGTCTTGGTGATCGAAGCCCAGTGAAAGATGGTGCGCTCGTTCACCGCCTGCTTCGCAGCCGCATCCGCCATGCCCCAGGTTTCGGACTCGGTAATCCGTCCGTGGTCCAGCACGACATAGGACGCGCCCACCGTGCCGTCCACGCGCACAAAATCCCGAAAGCCCGCCGCAAACTCCGCCGCAGACGAAGCCTTCTGCGCCGCAGGACCTGAGGCACTCGCTACAACGGCCATTAGAAAAACAAAGCCGACTCCGCGAGCGAACCGCGAACCAGGGTGCAGAGCACTCAGATATCTCATTTTCAAACGGACGCCGTCAGTAATCATGGCCGGGAATCTTACGTCGCCCCACCGGCCCGGTCAACCGCGCCAGACCCCAAATCCGCGGCGTCATCCCGAAGCCCCGCGCTTTTACCAGCGGGGCGAGGGATCTCCCTCCACAAGACGCCCTTCCCGGTAACCTCCCGCCCGGATGCCGAAAGTAACCCCCAAATTCCCCTTTGGACAATTGACCCCGACACCCCGGCCCTTTACGATTTTTGGTAGAATTCACCGGGCTTTAACACTGACGGCCAGAACCTGACGGCCTGAACCTGACCGCCTGAACACGGGGACGAGCATCGAACTTTGAACGCTATGCGGCGAGTGAACCTCCATGTCCGGACTGCCCTGCTTGGCTCCGTGGTCCTGACCGCCTCGGCGTGTCAGACCGCGCAGCGACCGGCCACGCTCCTGCCGCCGGGCTCCGCACCTTCGCTGTCATCCTCCGCCAGCCCGCAGGCAAAGACTCAAACCGCCCAGCCTCCAGTTACCGAGATTCAGGTAAACCCGCAACCGCCCAGCTCAGACGCGCCCGCATCCGCCGCCAAGAACAACCACAGTTCCGACGCGGTCGCCGATCTGATCGCCCGAGCCGAAAAGGAATATCAAACCGGGCTGGCCAACTATCACGCCGGCAAGATCGAAGACGCCCGGCAGAATTTCGACAACGCCCTCAACGCCCTGCTCGACAGCAATCTCGATGTCCGCTCCGACGACCGTTTGCAGGCAGAATTCGACCGCATCGTCCAGGGCGTCAACAACCTTTACCCCGGCGGGACCGCCGCCGGCGCCGAAGCCCCGGGAGACCAGCCACCCGACGGCCAGCAGGAAGCCCAACGAGACGCGCAGCAGAAATCCGAGCCGGCGCCAATTGACGAGACCAACGGCCTGACCCCCACTCCCGACGCCGGCACGATGGCCAAGGCCCAGGCCGAAATCAAGCACACGCGCTCTGACCTGCCCCTGATGATGACCGACCAGGTCGCAGGCTACATCAGCTACTTCTCGGGCCGCGGACGCGGCGTCTTCGAGCGCGCCTATGCCCGCTCCGGCCGCTACCACGACATGATCGCGGCCACGCTCAAATCAGAGGGCCTGCCGCAGGATCTCATCTATCTCGCGCAGGCCGAATCCGGATTCCATCCTCTCGCCGTCTCCCGCGCCGGAGCCCGCGGCATCTGGCAATTCATGGCCAGCCGCGCCCGCGGATACGGCCTCTATCACAATATGTATGTGGACGACCGCCAGGATCCAGAGAAATCCACCCGCGCCGCCGCCCGCCACCTGAGAGATCTGTATGCCCAGTTTGGCGACTGGTATCTGGCCATGGCCGCCTACAATTCCGGTCCGGGCACAGTGCAGGCCGCGGTCAAGCGCACCGGCTACGCCGATTTCTGGGAACTCTACCGCCGCAACGTTCTGCCCAAAGAAACCCGCAACTACGTGCCCATCATCCTGGCCGTCACCATCATGACCAAGAATCCGTCGCAATACGGTCTGACCGACGTCGCCATGGATCACCCCGCGGCCTATGACACGGTCGCGCTCGACTCTCCCGTGGATCTTCGTTTAGTGGCCGAGTGCGTGAACTCGACGCCGGGCGAATTGCAGGATCTGAATCCCAGCCTGCTGCGCATGACCACGCCGCGCACCGGCAAGTTCGAACTGCATCTGCCCGCCGGAACCAAAGATCAATACGAAACCGCCATGGCCGCGGTCCCGCCCGATATGCGCCTGTGGTGGCGCTATCACACGGTGCAGTCCGGAGAGACGCTGGCCACGCTGGCTCGCAGCTACCGTGTAACCGCCAGGTCCATTTCGGAAGCCAACCACCTCGACAGCCCGGCGCTTGATACCGATGCCCAGCTGATCATCCCGATCGCGGCCGGCAAGCATCCGCCGAGCGACACCGCGACGTACGCCAAGCGCATCACCCGCTACAAAGTCCATCGCGGAGACACGGTCGAGACCGTGGCTGACAACGTAGGCGTTTCGCCGCTGATGATCCGCCGCTGGAACGGCCTGCGCGGCTCCAGCCTCGCCGGACGCAAGGTCCTGGCCCTGCACCTGCCGGTCTCACCCAGCGCGCACCCGGAAGTCGCGTCCACCCGGACGGGGAAAAAGGGCGCGGGTACGAAACCGGCGCCCGCCAACGGCAAGAAATCGCAGGCCCAGAGCGATGATTCGTCTCAGGTCGCCACCGTCCGCCACACCGTCAAGAACGGAGAATCGTTCTACTCCATCGCCACCGCCTATAAAACCACGGTCGCCGCCCTCAAGCGCGACAACAACATCGGCGTCCTCCACCCCGGCATGATCCTGATCGTCCAGCATCCCCAGTAACTTCATTTCAGCCTGGCTGTGCAGCGCCGCGGCCTGGCTGCCCCACGCTTCGCGATGTTCGAAGCGTGGGCACCACAGACGATTGCATCAGGCGATTTTTCTCACCCGCAGCTCAGCCCTCCGCGGTTCATCCACCAAAACCTGGAAAACCTGGAGGGAACCTGGGGACAGACGGGACGTACCCCGGTTGTTTCCTCCCAATCTGGGAACCATAAAGTCAAAACCAAGGCATCCGTTGTCCGCCGCCGGATCTTCTCTGTTACGTTCTTGCTATGGCACGACTGCCGCGCGTCGTGGTCGCCGATGTTGCTCACCATGTTACGCAGCGCGGGAATGCGCGACAAGTCATCCTCCGCAGCGATGCCGATCGCGTCACTTATTCTGAGCTGTTGCGGGAGTATTCGCAACTTTACGGTCTCTGCCTGCTGGGCTACTGCCTGATGTCGAATCACGTGCACCTGATCGCCGTTCCCCAGACCCTCGATGCACTCTCGCAATCTCTCAAGCAGGCGCATGGACGCTACGCGGCATACTGGAATGCTCAGCAGTCATCGACCGGCCACGTATGGCAGGGGCGATTCTATTCCTGTCCGTTGGATGAGTCCCATCTCTGGAAAGCGCTGCGTTATGTCGAGTTGAATCCGGTGCGCGCGGGGATGGTGGCGACGGCGGAACAGTGGAGATGGTCGAGCGCGGCAGCGCATTGCGGCAGGGAGAACTCAGACCCGATGCTGGAAATGGACCGATGGCGGAGGCGATGGACGGCTGCGGAGTGGCGGAAGTATATCGACGACGCGGAAGCGGCAGCCGATGGCAGGACGCTGCGGCACTCCACCCACACCGGGCGGCCGCTGGGAAGTCAAGATTTCGTGGAGGCCCTTGAGGAGTTGACTGCGCGTCCGCTGGCGCCACGGAAGGGAGGCCGACCTAAGAAGCCCGCATCGGATTGCAGGCAGGCCAGCCTTATCTCGGTTGCTTAGCTGCTGGCATTGCGAAAAAACCGGTGAACGTCCCGTCTGTCCCCAGGTCTCTTCCCCAGGTTTCTTCAGGTTTCCCTCCCCAGGTTTCCCCTCCCCAGGTTTCCCCTCCCAGGTTTCCCCTCCACGGCTGAACTACGCCGCGGTTCGGGATGACGCAGAAAAAGGGATTCAAACTGAGCCACTATCCACTAATAAACGCCGCATTCCCATCTCCCCGTCCGAAGGCGTACAATCTTCTGGAATTTTGGGCCTCGTACTTCCATTCCATACCTTGAAGGAGAACTCATGAGAATCACCCACCTGCTCGCGCTGCTGCTTGTCGTCGCGATGTGCGTTTCCGTAGCTCTGCCCGCATTCGCCGAAGGAGCTGACATCTACAAAGCGAAATGCGCCGCCTGCCATGGCCCTGAAGGACAGGGCAAGATCGGTCCCAAGCTTGCCGGCACCGCCGTCACCGCCGACCAGATCGTGGACATGCTCACCAAGGGCAACGACGCCAAGAAAGTTCCGCATAAAAAGCCCCTTTCCGGACTTTCCGCCGACGATGCCAAGTCCGTAGCCGACTTCGTCAAGTCGCTGAAGTAGAACTCACCACATTCTGTCAGGAAGAGGCCCTCGATCCGTCAACTCGAGGGCTCTTCTTTTCTGTGTCGTCATCACGCAGCCTCGCGCTCTAACCATCGAAATCCCCTGCTGGACAACGCTTTCAGCCCGGAGTTATGCTGTTGGGCCACTTCGTTGCCCGGTTTCTGCCGGAGGTTTTTCATGTCCGCGCGCCGCACGTTCTTCTTTCTGGCCCTGCTATCGCTTTGTCTGGCGCTGGCTGCCTGCTCCAACAGCAATAGCACTCCGCGCGTGGTGGCCACGACGCCTATCTTCACCAGTTCGCCCGTGACCGCGGCCGCGCAGGGAGCCGCTTATAGCTATTCGGTCGCGGCCACCGATCCCTCCGGAGGCACGATCACCTACGCCCTCACCACCGGCCCGACCGGCGCCACCCTGAGCGGCAACACCGTGAACTGGACCCCGGCCGCCTCCCAGTCGCGCACTTCCAGCAACTTCACCGTGACCGCCACCACTTCCGAGGGAGGAACCGCCACCCAGTCCTGGACCGTCAGCCCCACCGGGATCATCACGGTCAACGAAATCCTCACCTACTGGACCCCCACCGGACAGCAGCAGGTCCCGGCGCCGCCCGCCGTCAGCAACTCGGTGGCAGCGGTCGTGCCCCAGGCCGACGGCTCACTTCTGGTTCTCAAAGGTTCGTCCACCGGCGCGGGGGTGATCAGCATTCCGGGCGTGCCGGCCGGCAATTACTGGCTGACCCTCGGCCCTGCCAACCCTCTGCTGCCCCCAGCCGCCGCCGCGGCTTATTGGACTTCGGCCAGCACCTTCGACGCCGGGCGCGACTACATCGGCACCCCAATATCCACGCTTCCTGCCCCGGTCACGATCCAGTTCGATTTCAATCTATCTGGCCTGGATTCGGTCAACGCTCCTACGCCGGTTCTATTCGATCCCGAGGCCGAAACCCTGGCGCCGGAATTTGTGGACTCCGCCAACTCCACCACTCTGACCGCTTCCATCGGCTACAACAGCAACCTGGACTGGACCAGGATCACTACGGCGTTCCTGCTGCAGTACGATCCGGCGACGCTCGGTCCACTCAACAACATGGTTCTCGGAGCCTCGGCGCCACTGTCGGTCTCCCTGACCAACGGCACCACCAACACCATTACCCAGACCCTGCAGCCCAGTTCGGGAGCCTCTTTGAACATCACCGTGCCCGGATCGCAATGGGCGCCGATGCTCCAGGGAGCCGGTCTCGCTCCGGTCGCACCCAGCGGCTACGCTTCAGGATTCTCTCTAGTGGCCGAACCGTTCGTGACCGGCATCAACGCCACCGGACTGGTGACAGGTTCCGACCTGGTCATGGTCGGCACCGCGCCCCAGTCCTCGGGGTTCGGTTTCACCATCTATCCCTTTGGCGGCTGCGATGCAACCGGATTCCCCCCTGGTCGGTCAGGATACCCAGGCCCCCATCCTGGCTGACCAAAGCCTCGGAGCCTTGCAGTACAGCGACCCGTTTGATGCCACCTGGACCCGCGCCGAGACCTTCTGCCAGGAAGCCGTTATCCTCATTCCGATCCCGAACTCCGGCGCCACCGCCAACTTCGCGCTGGTAGACAGCGCGACGCTGCCCCCATCCAATGCGCCGCTCGCGCCCATCGTGGGCCCTGTCCTGAACGCCACCATCAACAGCGGCAGCCTGTTCCAGACCGCCACCCTGACCACTACGGCGCCCCTGCTGGCCTGGTCCGCCCCCGCCACCGGATCGCCCTATGGCTATCGCGTAACCGCCTACGCGCAGGAAACTTTCAACGGCATCTCCACCTACCAGCCCGCAGGCAGTTTCTATACCTCGCAGACTTCGGTGACGCTGCCGCCGCTCTCGGGCGGCAACACCTATGTTTTCTCCATTGCCGCGCTGGTGGATGGCGCCGCCAACGTCCAAACCGGTCCCTTCCGCTCGGCCCTGCCCACCGGCTATGCCACCGTGGTCTCAGCCCCCATCACCATCAGCACGGCCGCCGCCAAGGTCCAGATCCACGGCGATGCAGCCATTGTGAGACGCCTGGCTGAGCCCCGCAGGGGCAAGTAAGGCTGGCGAGCAGCTGGGTAGTGGGTCGGTTTGAGATCTTTACCACCACGACGGACACGAAGACCCAGAAACGCATCCAAGCTAGTGCCTTCGTGATACTTCGTGCCCTTCGTGGTTCGCGCTTTTGCCTTCCAGCGTTCAGACTGGACCCAATACCGCCCTTCCATGCCTCTTCCCTTTCCCCCGCCCGTGTGATAACAGGGTATGCAACGGGGTGTGCTTCCGGTCCTTGCAGCCCGCACCGAACCTCGTGCTATAATCCGGCGCCGTTGCAGCATGCGTTCCGGTGGTCTTTTAAAATTCTTTCGTGCCCGCCGCCAGGTCGCACCCCATCCGCCCCGGCGGCCATCATCAGGAGGAGCAATGACGTTCAATTTCCCCACTCTGTACGGACGTGACGACGAAGACGAATTCGGCGACAGCGGCGCCTACAGCGAGTCGCTCGAAGAGGATTTCGAAGAAGAAGAGGAAGAAGAAGAAGAGGCCGGCATCCCCGAGCCGGAATTGGGTGAGCCGGTGCCGGCAGCCGCTCCTGCTCCTCCGCCTCCGCCCGCCCCCAAGCCCGCCGCCAAAAAGCCGGCAGCCAAGAAACCCGCGGCCAAGAAGCCCGCGAAGAAGAAACCGGCGAAGAAGAAAAAAGCGGCCAAGAAACCGGCCCGGAAAAAAGCTGCTAAGAAGCCCGCAAAAAAGAAGCCGGCAAAGAAGAAAGCAGCCAGGAAGCCCGCGAAAAAGGCCAAGAAGAAAGGCAAGAAGCGCCGTTAAGAGTTCGCCTGGCCCCGCGCGCCTCCGCCCGTCCGGGGAAAGAATGTCCGGCAAGAGAATGTCCGGCCCGAAGGATCAGACCGCGCCCGCAAGGGCGCGGTTTGTCTTTCCTGCAAATTTTGTCTTTCCGGCAAATAGCGCCTTGTCATCCTGAGGCGCGTTCTTCGCGCCAAAGGACCTCTGCAGTTTGCCTGCAGCGAGATCGCTGCCGGCCAAGTGCACAGGTCCTTCGCTTCGCTCAGGATGACAAAGCTGTGAGGCCCTCTGCTACTACTTTCCCCCTACCGCACTCAGACACTTGCCGTACAACTCCAGCAGACGGTCGGCATAGTCTTCCGGCTTGGCGGCGGAGCCGGTGCCTTGAAATCCCACGCCGGTCGAGGTCGTCCGCCCGTAGCCCGTGGTCATGGCGACGAACTTCATCAGATCGAGTGCAATATCTTCATTACGGCGCCCAGCGCCCGTGCCTGTGGCCGGAGTTTCTTCCATGACTCCTTCTCCTCTTCCGGAAACCATCGGTATCTCTTCGTCTTCGAAGTCGTCGTCTTCGAGAACGCCCTTATCCAGATCGTTCATTGCAGAATGACTCCGCCAGGGATGATAGCAGAGTGGAGAGACCTCAGACCCCGAGGAAAGGTTCGTATCAGGGCATCGCTTCAGCGATGCCGCCAACGGCGCAGAAGCGAGACGGCTTTAGCCGCTGCGCTCCCAAACCTCAGCGGCTGAAGCCGGCCCAATGCTTCATGCTTGGCAGCATGCCTGAAGGCATGCCCTGATACGAACCGGTACAACTGTGGTCATCACAATCCGAGGTGCGTTTTACCTCCGCACCTCGCTCATCAGCCCCAGCAGATTGCCTTCCGAATCGCGGAAGAACGTCATCCACAGATCGTGATCCGGCATCTTCGCGAGCAGGTGTGGCTCGTCCTCAAAATGCACGCCCTTCCCCTTCATGCTGGCAAACGCCGCCTGAATGTCGGGCACGGCAAAATACAGGATGGAACTGAGATGATCGAACTCCGGCTT
>Ga0209415_10001314_pt1 | contig 47513 bp, 34 predicted proteins | sample PeaSoiSIISIP2007_FD_187696 | JGI IMG/M metagenome (GOLD analysis project Ga0209415, IMG submission 187696) | Peat soil microbial communities from Weissenstadt, Germany - SII-SIP-2007 (SPAdes) (version 2) | ecosystem: Environmental > Terrestrial > Soil > Wetlands > Peat | place: Germany... | reverse complement strand
CAGGCCGAGGCATTCGGAGCCGACTTTATGCACGGCACCGTCAGCGAAGCCGATCTGTCCCGCCGGCCTTTCCGGCTGAATATTGAAGACACATGGGTGGAGACCCGGACGCTGATCATCGCCTCCGGCGCGTCGGCCCGGTGGCTGGGCCTTCCGAACGAACAGAAACTGATCGGGCGAGGCGTCAGTTCCTGCGCGACCTGCGATGGAGCCTTCTATCGCGACCGCAAGATCATTGTGATCGGCGGCGGTGACTCCGCCATGGAAGAGGCGAACTTTCTGACGCGCTTCGGTTCCGAGGTCGTGCTGGTGCACCGCAGCGGTCACTTCCGCGCGTCGAAGATCATGCTGGACCGCGCCCAGGCGAACCCGAAGATCAAGTTCCTGACCAACACAGTGGTCGAGGATATCTACGATGTTTCGAAAAACGAAGTGACCGGCGTGAAACTGCGCGACGTCGCGACTGGCAAGACCTGGGACCAGGAAGTGGACGGGTTCTTCGTCGCCATCGGTCACATCCCCAACACCAAGCCTTTCGTGGGGCAGATCGACCTCGATCCGGACGGGTACATTCTCTCCAAGGGCGGCACGCGGACCAACGTAACGGGCGTGTTCCACGCCGGGGATGTGCAGGATCGGACCTATCGTCAAGCCATCACGGCCGCGGGCGCGGGCTGCATGGCCGCGATTGAAGCGGAGCGGTTTCTAGAAGCCGAGGGTCATTGAGACTTGGCGATGGACGCCGGGGCGGCGGCATCGCGGACCTGCGTCGCGCCGCGAGCCGTCAGTTGCTAGCGGTCGGTTGGCGCTGATATTTCGCGTTCGTGTATTTGGCGGCTTCTTCGAGCGCACCTTGCGTGTCGTCCTTGGTCCGCAACGCCAACCGGTATTCGTTCACGGCTCGTTCCCGCTGATCGGAAATATCGAAAATCTTGCCCAGATTGATGTGCGACCAGACTTCGGTCCATTTAGGTTCGAGGTCGCCATCGAGCGCCGAACGGAATTCGTTGGCAGCGGCCTGGTTGTTATTTTGCAGGAAGAGCAATTCACCGATCCGGTAATGCGCCAGGGAACTATTGCGATTGACGTCAATCGCCTTTTGATATTCTTTCAGCGACTCGGAGAATTCTCCGATTTCCGCGAATTGCTCGCCGCGGCGGATCGCTACCGCGACGCGCATCGTGTCGTCCAATCGCAGCACGCGGCCCTTGGGATCGAGCGTTACGCTCTTCGGTTTACCGAACGTCTCAATTCCGAATTCGGACGAAGTGCCCACCACCTCGACGGTCTTTTCTTCGGGATCGCCCTCGGTTTCAATCCGCAGAAGCACCGGCATGCGGAACAGGTCCAGGTCCTGAGAGATCTTTCCCACCACGCGGAATCCCTTTTGGGTGCGGAAGATGGTGTACTCCATCTTGAACTCGGGCGCGCCGCTCGACTCGATCCATTGCATGAAAAATCCCTGCAAACTCTGTCCATAGATCTGCTCCGCGAGTTTGCGGAAATCGTCGGTGGATACGGACTTCCAGGCGAACTTCTCCGGAAATTCTTTCAAGAGCTTGAAGAAGTTGTCGTCGCCCATCACTCCGCGCAGCATGTTGAGGACGGCCGCGCCTTTGCCGGCGGTCGCGGCCCAGAACTCAGGCGAATAGTCTTCCAGGCGCGCGGACTGGATCAGCGGTGGCTGGTCCACCGTCAGAGCCTCGACGTAGGTATCGTGAACTTCGGACGCCATCGCGCCCGCGCCATTCACGTGCTCCACGTACAGCAGCTCGGCGTAGCGGGCCAATCCATTCTCAAGCCAAATATGGTTCCGCGTGACGGGCGATATCAGGGTGTTCCACCACTGCCGCGCCACCTGATTCGCCACCAGCTTGATATTCACCTGTTTGCCCAACGCCCGCGGGGAGAAAAACAACACGCCCGGGGCTGCATATCCATTCGGCGTTCCGTCCTCGGTTTCGACCACCGTGAGGTTCTTCTTGGGAGGCAGGCCGTAAGTGGCGGTGAGAAATTCCATCGCTTTGCCGATCTCTTCGCCATAGGCGCCGGCCATGGCGGTCGCCTGGCGCAGGTAGAGAAGCGTGGTGACGCCGCCCGTCGTGACCGTCTGGGCATCCCCTCGAACCACCGCGAAACTCCCCGGAAACGACGCCTCGGCAAACCTGTACCGGACGGTGGTCGTGCCCCCGGGACCTGCTTCCTGACTGTCGATTCCGCTCGCGATCACTTTGTACCCGGCGGGCACGGTCACTTTCAGATCCGAGCTGAAGCGGTCCGCGGTGTACTCGTTGACGGGAAACCAGCGCGCCGGATACATGAAGTAGGAGACTTCCGGATGAATGGCCGCGAACTTGATCCCGAAAACCGGCGACTCTTCCGCGCCGGTCAACTTGCCGTCATACACAAACGTGATGGTGGTCGCCTTTCCCTTGCGCAAGGGTTGCGCCAGGTTCAGCCGCACCGACATGTCCTGCTGAAGCCGGGATGCCGGGATTTGATGCCCTTCTTCATCGGTGACTCGCGAAAGGTTCAAAGCGTTGTTGAGCTCGAAGGAGATGGTGGAGGTTTCATCGACCGGCAGAAACGTGACCTGGGCCGTCGCGGTCAGCGTCTGCTCTTGAGGATCCACCCGCGCATCGATCGTGTAGCTTTGGACGTCGATGCGCTGACGCGATTGCTGCCGGTCCTGTGCGAACGCGCTGCCGGTGGCGAGCACCAAAGCAGTGAGCGCCAAGGCGGGCGCCAGAACAAACCACGCCATCCTACCGCGCATGAACCGGTTCCTCACTGAGCACCCTTTCGATCCATTCGGCTGCCGTCTCCATGGGATCATGATCGCTCTTCAATCTCTCGGCCACTTCGGCGAGATCGGCTCGCATATTGGCGCGGGCCCGATCGTCGTCGAGGAGACGTATCGCCTCGGCCGCGATGCTCTCGCCGGTCATTTCGCTCTGGATCAACTCCAGCGCCACGCGGCGTTCAGCCACCAGGTTGACCATCGACAGAAACGGCGCCCGAACCAGCCAGCGCCCTAATATCCAACTTAACGCGTTTACGCGGTAAAAGGTCACCATGGGTACCGCCAGCAGCGCCGCCTCCACGGTCACCGTGCCGCTGGCAGCCAAAGCCAGCTCCGCTTGCGCCAGCGCATCCCAGGTGAATCCCTCAATCACTTTGATGGACGAGGCGCGAATCCGTTCCCAAAATCTGGTCCTTTCCACGCCGAAACCGGGCGGAAGAGCAAGGATCAGCGTGACCGGACGTTGGGCTGGGCCAACCCGCGCCGCGACGCGCCCGGCCGCATCCAGCAAGTCGGGCATATGCCTCTCCACTTCGCCATGGCGGCTCCCCGGGAGCAGCACCACGATTCGGCTTTCCGGCGAAATACCGAACTTATCGCAAAACTCGGCTCTGGTCATGGAGGGTTTTACAATTCGGGCCAGAGGGTGGCCGATGTAGCTGGCGGGCACGCCATGGCGGCGAAAGAACGCCTCCTCGAAGGGGAAGATACAGAGAAGGCGAGCGACATTGCGACGCAGAGTCCGCACCCGGCCTTGCCGCCACGCCCAGGCCTGCGGCGCGATCAAGTAGATCACCGGCACGCCCCTGCGATGAAGGCGCTTGGCGAGTGGGAGATGAAAATCCGGGGAATCCGTGAGCACCGCGACGTCCGGCAGCTCGGTGTCAATCGCGCGCACCATCTTGCGATATTCGCCGTAAATGCGGGGAATGTGGGCTACTACTTCCACCAGCCCCACCACGGATAGCGATCGGGCGTCGACGATCGCTCGAACGCCGGCCGCCTGCATCCGCAGTCCGGCGCATCCGAAGAATTCCGCGCCGGGATGACGTTTGCGCAGCGCTTCGACCACACGCGAGGCGTACAGATCACCCGATGCTTCGCCGGCGGAAATGAGGACTCGCACCAGTCACCAGTCTAGCGAGCGGGAAGGGGATCATTTTTCAACGCTGAAACTAAAGCGTCGGCGAATCGTTTCCCAGCATGGCGCGGCGGACGATCTTGATCGGAGGGAAGCCCTGCTTCACGAAGTTGTCGTGGAACTCCTGAAGCGAGAACTTCGAGCCGCGCATTTTGCGGTAATCTTCCCGCAGCTTCAAGATCTGCAGCTTGCCGAGTGTGTAATAGAGGTAGGTCGGGTCGGAGGTGCCGCGCTTGGTTTCGACCAGCGCCGTTTCATGCGGCTGGTAGCCCTCCTTTTCAAAAAACTCGACGCCTTGTTCGAACGAGCGCCTGCCCGTGTGCATCTCAACCCCGACGACGTAGCGCGCGTCACGCAGCAGCGCATCCTGCAATTGCCCCAAGCGCATGCGGGGGTCCTGTGAGTAACCCTCCTCGAACATCATCTGCTCGCAGTAATGCGCCCAGCCCTCGGCATTCGAATTCGCGCCCAGTAACCTGCGGACGCGGGAATCGACATGCTGCATCCACAAAAACTGCACATAGTGGCCCGGATACGCTTCATGAATCGCTGTGCTGAGGATGGTCCCGCGGTTGAAGCCTCCCATGTAGTTGGCCACGCGCTCCGGCTTCCAGTCCTTTTCGGGAAGCGTCACGTTGAAAAACGCCTCCTTCGCGACGGTTTCATACGGCCCAGGCGTGTCCATCGATGCGAAGGTCAGCGCGCGCATGAAGGGCGGCGTCTCCTGAAGGATCGGCGGCACCGGCGACGGGATCGTAATGATCTTGTGCGCGATGATGAAGGCGCTCAATTTCGTGTTTGTATCCCGGAATGCGTCCAGTAATTTGTCCGGTGGCGGATAGTCCTTCTGAAGGTCGGCCAGAACCTGGCGGGGGGTCTTCTTGGGATCGATCTTCGCGGCGATTTCCTGCAGCTTCTTCTGATTCGCGTGCAGATCGTCGTAGCCGATCTGAAGGAGGCGATCGAGCGGCGTGTCCACCATCTCCTCATACTGGAGCTTCTTCGCGTAGTTGCTGGCCCCGAGGCGAAAGTCACCGCTCGAGCGCGGCAGCAGTTGGGTGCGAAGGAATTTCTCGTAAGTCTGGAGCGCCGAAATGGCCGACGCGTTTGAGGCGTGAAATTCGTCGAGCAGCTTCGCGTCGGTCACGGTCTTGAATGCGAGCGGCACGTCGTGTTCGAAGAAACTGATGATTCCCGGAAGCTGTTCGAGCGCGATCTCGGTGTAGATCCGAGGCGGGTTCAGGAGATTGGCGGCCGCGTCGCGGAACGCTTGCGGCATTTTCCGTTCGCGCGAAATCAGGGAGCGCAAGCGCACTTCCGGCGGCGCGAAGGTGCGGCTCATGATCACATACGCGCTGTTGGTGACGCCGCTCGAATAGAGATCCGGGTTCTTTTGCCAACTTTGGATGTCCTCGATATCGAGCAACTGGGCGCGGATGTGAGAGAGGATCAGGTCGCGATCGGGATCCGGCGGAAGCTTCGCGAATTCCGCCTCGAACTGCTTAAGCTTGGCGACACGGGCCGTCCGGGCCGCCGCCGAGTAATCTTCGAGTTCCCCATCGTACTTGTGGATGCCCGTGGCGGTAGTAGTGGTCGGATTGTCCGGGAAATAGAACTCGTCAAAGAAACGGTCGGTTAGAGATTGCGCCGAAGCGGAGTTCAACATCGTATTCAACATCGCCAGGGATAAGAAGAGGAGAACTCTCACAAGCTCTACTGTAATCCTAATCGCGGCAACGGCCCAACAGGCCTGTGCGCTTTACAATTGTAGGGTGCACTTTGCTCCCGTCCCCGAACAGCTTGCGTACTTGAAGAAAGGCTTCGCCGAAATTATTCGCGAGGAGGACCTGAGAGCGCGTCTGGAACTGCGCGCCAAGGAAGGGAAACCGCTGCGCGTCAAAGCCGGCTTTGATCCCACCGCGCCGGACCTGCATCTGGGCCACACGGTTCTGCTCCGCAAGATGAAGCACTTTCAGGATTTGGGCCACACCGTGATTTTCCTGATCGGCGACATGACCGGGCTCATCGGCGATCCCACCGGCCGCAACATCACCCGTCCTCCGATGACGCGCGAAGAGCTGAATCAGAATGCGGAGACCTATAAGACGCAGGTGTACAAAATTCTCGACCGGGAAAAGACCGAACTGCGATTCAACAGCCAGTGGCTGGAACCGCTGAAGTACGAAGACATCGTACGGTTGTGCTCGAAGTACACGGTGGCGCGAATTCTCGAGCGCGACGATTTCACCATTCGCCTAAAGGAAGGCACGCCGATTTCGCTGCACGAGCTTTTGTACCCCATCGCGCAAGGTTACGACTCGGTGATGCTCGAATGCGACGTCGAACTGGGCGGCACGGATCAGAAATTTAATCTTCTCGTCGGGCGCGAACTCCAGCGGACCTACGGGCAACTTCCGCAAATCGTCGCGACCACACCGCTGCTCGAAGGCACCGACGGCGTCGAGAAGATGTCGAAATCCAAGGGCAACTACATCGGGATCACGGAGTCGCCGAAAGTGATGTTCCGCAAGGTCATGGGCATCAGCGACGAACTGATGTGGCGCTACTGGGAATTGCTGACCGATGCGACGCTGAGCGAGATCGCCGCCCTGAAGCGGCGCGAACCCATGGCAGTGAAGATGGAACTCGCCTCCCGCATCGTCGCGGACTTTCACTCGGCCACGGATGCCGCGCAAGCGCAGGAGGACTTCAACCGCGAGGTGCGGCAGGGCGCGGAACCAGCCGATGTGGAGACCGTCGAGCTGCCCTCGGGGGCGCGCACGGCGAACGGCATCCAGGTTCCGAAAATGCTGGTGGGCGTCGGCCTGGCCGAATCGCGGACCGACGCCGAACGCAAGCTGAAGTCCGGAGCGGTTGAAATCGATGGCGCCCGCTGGATGGAACTGGTCCACCCCATCCGCCCGGAGCTGACGCTTCGCGTCGGCAAGAAGTGGAAGCGCGTCTCGGTTTCGTCCTAACTGGCGAGCGTCTTTTCAAGCATGCTGCTGACGAGTTTTGTCTCAGCCTCAGCCCGCGGGAATGTCCTCGTGCATCCACCTCAGCAACGTGGCGAGGATCAGGAGCATCACTACATCCGTAATCTCGGCCGATCTTCCGGGCAAATAGACCTGGGCGAGCCTCAACGAAAGAACCAACGCGCCTCCCAATGCTACCGTGAAGGTCCACCTGCATCCGGCACGCATCATTAGCCAAACCAACCCGCCGTAGGTAAAGGTCTTCTCAAGAAAGGAGCGGACACTGTTGTTCCTGGTGTCGGCGATGAAACTGAGAAACGGCACCAATCCAAAGGGACGCGCAGTGGGACGGAAGGTGTAAGGAGCCAGGCCCTGCAACACCACCACTCCGGCGAACAGGATCGCGACGAAAGCGGCACGAAACCGGAGCCTCCAAAGCAGAACCGCCCAGGCGATCGCCGCCAACAACCCGCCCAACCCTTCCCCCGCCGACGGCCCGCGTCCGGCGAGCAGCGTCCTTGCGATCCACAGCGCCGGGAATACCCACAGGAGCGCCCATCGGCCGTGAGCCGTTCCCACCAAGGCTTCGATCAGCAGGGCCACGGCCAGCCAGATCGCGAATTGGATATACAGATCGATAGGGGAGATCCTTTGGGTGAGGAACAGGCCGGCCCAGGCTTGGCGCAAGGATGCACCCCAGGATTCGCTAAAGCTGGGCGCGAGCAGAAACGGGATCAACCGAAATCCCAGCCAACTCACCAAAAGAAGAAGTACAAACCGGCGCCGCTCGATGACGCGCCCGATCGGCGGCAGTTGTACATTACGATGGAGAAGCGCCCCGCCGATCGCTCCCAGCAACGCGCCGGCCGTGTTCGAGTACACGTCCGACATGTTGGTGGTACGTCCCAAGTCGTAATATTGCAGCAACTCGATGCAGGCTGAGAGTGCGAAGCCCGCCGACGCGACTGAAACGATTCTTACCAGAGGCGCCATCCCGCATAGCGACTGGATCGCGAAAAAACCCAGCGGCACATAGAGCAGGACGTTTGCGATCACGTCTCCCCGAGCTTCCGGAGTGCGCCAACTCGCGATCAACGCGAACAGCGCTCCCCGGCCCTCGGGTCGAACCGCAAAATGAAACGGATAGAGCGATCCGTAGAGGATGATGCCGAGTATGGCCGCGGTGATCCACCTAGGGTCTCCCCGGCGCCCGGGTTCTACTCGATGCAGCACGGGTCCGTTCCACGCCTCGGGTCAGCCCAATTCTGATAGCGCTGCATGCAATGATCTCCCGCCCATCCTAACTCAGAAGGCGGATGCGGTAGCTAGCCCGCAAAGGGTGCGTCGGCGCCCTCATTACAAGCCAGGTACGCTGCCGCCGCGCGGAGTTTACCCGCTCCGGGTCTTGCGGGCTGTTACACAGAAGCGTCGACGCGAACGGCCATGCCGAAGCGAACGGCAGCAAGCACGCCGCCACCACGCCTCCAGGATCAACGCGGATCGGACGGCCGGCGCTGATTCAAGGAGTCCCAGGCGGTCTTCACGATCTCGGGCAGATCCGAATGCCGCGGGGTCCAGCCCAGCACCCGGTGAGCGCGCGCCGCATCGGCCACCAGCACCGGAGGATCGCCTGGCCGCCGCGGCGCTTCGCGGACCTGAAAACCGCGGCCGCTGCACCGCCGCACCTCCTCGATCACTTCCCGCACCGAGGATCCCACTCCCGTGCCGAGGTTGAAGGCGCCGCTTTCCGACCCGGAGCCGAGATGTCCCAGCGCGAGCAGGTGTGCGCTCGCAAGATCCGAAACATGAATGTAGTCGCGGATCGCGGTACCGTCTGGAGTGGGATAGTCCGTGCCGTAAATGTCGATCGACGGCCGGATGCCCAGGGCGGCCTGGATCACCAGGGGAATCAGATGCGTTTCGGGATCGTGCTCCTCGCACAGCCCTGCCTCCGGCTCCGCGCCGGCCGCGTTGAAATAGCGCAATGCAACCCATTGCAACCCGTAGGCTCGCCCGTACCAGTCAAGAACGCGTTCCACGAATCGCTTCGATTCGCCGTAGGGATTGACCGGGGATTGCGGGTGATCCTCGGTGATCGGGACCTGCGTGGGTTCTCCATACGTGGCACAGGTGGATGAAAACACGATGGTCTTGACGCCCACATCGAGCATTGCGTGCAGGAGGGTCAGAGCCGTCACGGAATTATTGGTGAAGTACTTGCGCGGATTCTCGACCGACTCGCCGACGTAGGCGTGCGCGGCGAAATGGATCACGCCTTCAATGGAGTGCCGGGTGAGCGTTTTCTTCACAAGCTCAGCATCGGCCAACTCGCCTTCGACCAATGGCCCCCATTTCACGTTATGACGATGCCCGGCGCTCAGGTTGTCGAAAACCACGGGGGTATCGCCCGCGAGAGCCACCGCGCGAGCCGTGTGGCTGCCGATGTATCCGGCGCCGCCGGTCAGTAGGATGTTCATGGATTTCTTACGAGCTTAGCATCGCATTGTGTCTGCGCATCGATAGTGTCGGTGGCATCGATCATTCTTAGAGACACTACATCCGCGGGGCTGCCTTGACAAGCCTATCGGGGTTTGGCATTCTAGCCGAACTTAGACAGGAATGCTTTCCCGGACGAGCCCCCGGGTGTGTGCTTGTCCATGATTGGCCGCTCTAGGCATTCGACGCGCGATTGTCCGAAGGAGGCGAAGATGACGAGCAGGATTCTCGCTGGGATCATTGCGGGCGCGATGGTAGCCGCGGCTGCCGGCCCGACGATTTACGGTTCGGCCTACAACGGTGGAGGGAGTGGCGCCTCTACGCTGTACACGATCTCTCCCACTACCGGCGCGGCCACTAGTGTGGGTCCGATCGGTTTCACCTTCGTTGGCGCGATCGCGTTCGATTCCACCGGGACGCTGTATGGGATCGGGACGTCGGCCGCCGGAACGTGGGTCGTCGCGCTGGAATTAGATCTCAGAACGCTTGAAGATACTCTATGGACCCAAGCGTAGCGTTCGGAACGGCTCTGAAGAGCTCTCAACTTCAGCAGCTCTTCAGGTAGTCACAGAACTAAAACCGGGCAAATAACGGCCTACCGGCGCGGTGGGCAGATGGGGCACATAGACGCGGCCGGCTGGTACTCCGATCCGCCGCCTGATCCTGGGCCGCCGCCGTCCGCGAGCGCCTGCCACCATTTCACTGGATTCTTCACCGATTCAATGGTCAGCGCACCGTTCGAAACCGATCCGCTGACGGTGACTCTCTTGCCGAGGAACGGCATGATCTTATCGTTCGAAGTCGCGGCGATCTTCAGAACGTTCCGGTCCGACGTCACCAGCACGGCCTCCGCCCCGCCTCGAATGCATTTCTGGATGCAAGCCGCCGAAGACCCGGAATGTTTGGCGCCGCAGGCTGAGTCTGAAATCGTTCCGGTGTAATCGGCGGCGAACGCCGACACCGAGGCGAAGGCAACCAACACGAGGGCTTTCGTCATGGACTTCCTCCCACCAGCATGAATCATGGCCGAATCGTACTATTTGTTAGAATGCCGTAAAATGCTGCGGGTAGAATGCCGTTGACAAGCCGCCACGATCATGATATATCTACGCTGGCCGTAAAGCAAGGCCTCATATCTTCGGACTGGGGTTCCAGAAGACGCCGGCGTTTGGTGTTTGTTTCGCCCACGGGCGATTCGCTCGGGTCTTCGCGCCGCCATGTAAGCGGCGTGGGTTTCTGTAGGGAAGCCGAATTCGCGCCGCAACGAAGCGTGCAGAGTTCTGTGGGAGGCCGGATGAAACTCGCTATTGGCATTTCCGCGCTACTGATTTCTTCACTCGCGTTTGGCCAATTTCAAGGCACAGTACGCGGGCGCGTTCTAGATCCCAACGGCGCCACCGTTTCGGGCGCGAACATCACCTTGACCGACGAAGGCACTTCGGTGGCCAGGAAGACAGTTACCAACGAGGCGGGCGAATATACGTTCGCTTCGGTGAACCCGGCAACCTACACCATCAGCATTGAAATGGCCGGGTTCAAACGTCTTGAACAGCATGGTGCGGCCGTGGCGACCCAAGCCAACGTTACTCTCGACTTTACTCTCGAACTGGGAACGGTCACCGAAGCGGTCAATGTCACATCCGAGGCGCCGCTGCTGCAAACCGCCGATGCATCGACGGGCCAGGAGATCGACACACAGAAGATCACGGACCTTCCACTTCTCGGGCGCAATCCGTTCCTGGCGGGCAAGCTGGCGCAATCGATCGTGTTTGCAGGCAACCCGCAGTTCACTCGCATGCAGGACCAGAATGGAAATTCGCAGGTTTCCATTGCCGGCGGGCCGATGCGAACCAACAACTACCTGCTCGATGGAATCTCGATCACGGATTCGAATAATCGCGCCGTGATACTTCCCTCGCCCGAAGCAGTACAGGAAATGAAGGTACAGGCGAGCACCTATGACGCGGAAGTCAGCCGTACCGGCGGCGGAAGCTTCAATACCCTCCTACGCTCCGGCACCAACGGTTTGCACGGGAGCGCGGTGGGCCATATCCGCGAGACGGCATGGCTCGCCAACGGCTTTTTTGCGAACAAAGCCGGGCAACCGATCGCATCTCAACCGTACCGCGACTGGGCGTTTTCGCTGGGCGGTCCCATCGTGATCCCGAAACTCTACAACGGACGCAATAAGACATTCTTCTTCGCGAGCGACGAATCCTACCGGCAGGTGTTAGGGAACACGACCTCACTGGCGGTGCCGACGGCACTCGAGGTCGGGGGGGATTTCTCAAAGACTTTCACCAAGAGCGGCGCTCAGCAGATCATCTACGACCCGCTGAGCACTAACTTGACGACCGGAGCACGGTTGCCGTTTCAAGGGAATATCATCCCCATCCAACAGCTAAACCCCATCGGCGTGGCGATCGCGTCCGCTTATGCCAGGCCCAACGCGCCGACGCCTTTTTACCAGGCGATCAATTACAATTTCACCGGCAGCTTTCCGAATCGCGGCGACCAGAGGATCTTCAAGGTGGATCACGAGTTCACGTCCTGGTTCCGCGGGTCGGCTTCCTATGTGCACCAAAAAACGTTCGAGTTAGACTATCCGACCAACACTTTCCCCAATCCAGGGACTCCGAACCAGGGACAGTGCTGCGACCGGAAAATCGACGCCACGCAAGCCAATGCGACGATTACTCCGAACCCCACCACAGTGATCACGGCCCGGTGGGGCTTTAACCGTTTTTACTCGAAGAGCACGCCGGAGAGCTTGGGCTACAGCCTGGCTTCGCTGGGTTTTCCGTCTTCGTTGGTGAATATTACTCCCGACACGGCCTACCCAGCCATCACCATGGGAGGAGCTGTGAGCGCCTGCGCCAGCCTGGCTACCAACGACTATTCCGCCCTCGGCGGCGGCTGCACCAGTCAGGACGTGTTTTACTCGCGCAGTTTCAACGCCACCGCTTCGAAGTTTCTGGGCAAGCACAGCGTGAAGGCCGGGTTCGATTTCCGCACGGTTCACGATTTCGGGACCCCCGCCGCAGGCCCGACCAGCCTGGGCTTCACGGACGTGTTCACTCGGGCGACGCCGCAAACTACAACCGCCGGAACCGGATCCAGCTTGGCGACGCTGCTGTTGGGCTACCCGACCAGCGGGCAAATGTCAGTGGTCGCCGGGTTCGACGACTTCATTCGTTATTACGGGTTTTTTGTCCAGGACGACTACCGCCTCAGTCCCAAGCTTACGATCAACGCGGGCCTGCGCTTCGAACACGAATCGGGCATCCAGGAGGAGCACAACAAGATGCTGGTGGGGTTCAACGCCACAGTCGCGAACCCGCTACAGGCGGCCGTGTCAGGCCTCCAGATTCCAGGTGCGGTGGAGTATGCGGGCGTGAACGGCAATCCAACGCAGAGCGGCAACGCGCTCGCGATCAAACCCGCCCCGCGCATTGGGTTTGCTTATTCGGCTGACAGCAAGACTGTGGTTCGCGGGGGATACGGCATCTTCTGGGCTCCCAGTTTCTTCAGCTACCAGAACGCGATCGGGTATTCCCAGACCACCACCATTATTCCGTCCACCAACGCCAACTTCACGCCGGCCGTATCGCTTTCGAATCCGTATCCCAGCGGACTCTTGCAACCCACGGGGAATACGCTCGGAGGTCTCTCCGGAGTCGGCCAAGCGGTCACGGTTTGGAACCCGGCAGCGCAGTCGGCAGGGTATGTCCAGGAGTACTCCCTCGAAGTGGAGCGGCAGGTCCCGATGGGATTCGTGATGTCGGTTGGCGCGTTGGGCTCGCACGGGCTCCACCTGCTCGAGTCTTCGGGGAATATCGACCAACTCAATCCGTCGAACTTTTCGCTTGGGTCGGCGCTCAACAAGAGCGTCGCGAATCCGATGTACAACAATGGAGGCGTCGGGACGGTTGGAACGGCGAACGTCACTCAAGCCCAACTGCTATTGCCCTACCCGCAATACACATCGCTCGCGCTGGCCGCTTCGGGTACCGGCGCCACCCGTTACTATTCCTTCTATTTCCGGGCGCAACGTCATTACGCGAACGGGTTGAGCCTGCTCGCGTCCTACACGTGGTCGCGCAGCGTGGACAACCTGATCGCGGTGAGCACAGCCGGCGCCAGCGGAATTACTTCCATTTCCGGCGCGCAAAACGTTTACAACTCAGCTCGTGAGTGGGCGTTGTCCACTCAAGACACGCCCAACCGTTTTACCACGGCGATCACGTACGAATTTCCGCTTGGGAAAGGAAAACCCTTCCTGAACAGCAACAACGTGCTGAATTGGATCGTGGGCGGATGGTCCGCGAATGTGTTTAGCGTCATTCAAAATGGATATCCGTTGGCGGTGACGCAGCCGAACAACAACAGCGTGATCGGCGGCGCCTATCAGTCACCGAACGCAACCGGCATTGCGCCCGCGACATCCGGATCGACAGATCAGCGTCTTGCCGACTGGCTCAACCCGGCGGCGTTCACTCAGGCCCCGCAATTTACGTTCGGCGACCTTAGCCGGTTCCTTAACGTTCGCGGCCCCGGGTTGTTCAACTGGGACGTGTCGATGTTCAAGAGCTTCACGATTAAGGAGCGGATCAAGGCGCAGTTCCGCGCGGAGGCGCTCAACGTCACCAATACCGTGTATTTCGGGAATCCGAACACGACGTTCACCAGCTCGACCTTTGGGCAAATCACCAGCCAAATCAACCAGCCCAGGATGATCCAGCTCGGCGTGAGGTTTACGTTCTAACCGGAGCGGATCCGTTATGGCGGGCGGCTTGAATCCGTGGGAGAAGATCCGGGCTTCCCCGCAAAGGGTGCAGGCTCACCCTCATTACAAGCCAAGTGACAATGCCGCTGCGCTCCGTTTTGCGGGCGATTACTGAGGAGTTCGCCTACCGCATCGTGAGGACGACGCGATAGCGGGCCTTGCCGCTCATCATCCGGCCGAACGCGGCTGGAGCCTGTGCCAGCGGGAACGTCTCGATCCTCGGCCGGACGCCGGTGATCGCGCAGAACCGCAGCGTATCCTCGGAGTCCGCTGAGACTCCCGAAGACCACCCGCGCATCGACCGCGTTTTCGAAATCAACTGGAGCGGCGACACTTCCATCGGGTTCATGTCGGCGCCGATCGTGATGAGTGTCCCGTCGACTCCCAGGCCATCCACCAGGGCGGCCATGGCTTTGCTGTCGAAACCGGTGGCCAGGATAGTTTTGGCTCCGCCCAGTTTTTGGAGAGCCTCCGCGGGTTTCTCAGCTTCGGCATCGATGTAGTGATGCGCGCCGAATGCGCGCATCTCCTGTTCCTTATCGCGCCCTCGCCCTACGGCCACGGTTTCAAACCCCATCTTGCTGGCGAATTGCACGCCGAGGTGTCCCAGGCCGCCGAGTCCTTGAACCGCAACCAGGTCTCCCGCGAGAGCGCCCGTTCGCCGGAGTGAGTTGAACGTGGTGAGACCCGCGCACAGCAAAGGTGCGGCTTCCTGGGACGTCAGCGTGTCCGGAATCGCCGCGAGACCTTGGGCCGGAGTGATCATGTACTCGGAGTAACCGCCGTCGTACACCAGGCCGGGAACTTTCAGTTGCTCGCAACGGTTGAACGTGCCGCGGCGGCAGGGGAGGCAATGGGTGCAATGACCGCCGTGCCAGCCCACACCCGCGCGCTGTCCCACCTTCCACCGCTCGACGCCGTCCCCGATCGCGTCGATCACGCCGGCCACTTCATGGCCTGGCGTGCGGGGGTACTGGAAGCCCGGCCAACGGCCGGCCAGCGCCAGAGCGTCTCCGTGGCAGATACCGCACGCGTCTACCCGGAGGCGGATCTGACCGGGGCCAGGCTGTGGAATCTCAAGGTTCACGATCTCGAGTGGACCGCCAGGTCTCGAAAGCTGAGCTGCTCTCATGGTTGTCATAACTCCATTCTAGTAACTCGGGTTTTCTTAGATGCTTTGCGCTGCACGCGCTTCGCGGAACTTGGGCCGCCCCTGCGCAGCCCGCCCAGGACCGGCGAGGCCCTCCAGGCTCCTAAGTAACAGCCGGACAACGAAGGCCGGGCAGCAGCTTCTCCATGGCAATAAGGCGGCCGCATGCCTCCGTCCGGCTAGCAGGAACTCTAAGCGTCTCCCCCGAGCTAGGCTCCGTTGTGCGGGCGAGTTCCTCCAAAGCCCGCACAGGGCCAACGAGGCCCTCCAAACTAGCGGGAACTCCAAGCGTCTGCCCCGAGCGAGGCTCCGTTGTGCGGGCGAGTTCCTCAAGAGTGCGACGCCGGTCTGCGCGTCACCCGTGCGGAGCGGCTCTTTTTGGAGCGTTGTCAGAGAGATGTGCCGACTCGGAGGGGCGTGCGGGCCAAAACACGTCCACCATGAACCGGAGGCAGCATGAAGAAATACATTCGCGACATGATCGACGACCTGAATCGCCAGAGCGAGAAAAATCGAGTTCCCGCCGTGCCGCAGTCGCCCACCGACGGCAAAACGATGTATCTGGATCCGCCGCCGGAACCTGCTCTTCCAAACGATCTGGAAAATCAGATTCTGTCGGAGGATCCGACCGAACTCGAGGCGCAGTTGGATTTCCAGGCACAAGAGAACGACGTGCGGGAGACGCTCGAATAGTGGTGAAACTGGCCGCGCGGGACTTTTGAGGAACTCGCGCAAAACCCGCGGCAGGTGAACTCCGTGCGGCTGCGAAGAAGTTCCTTATGGTTTTGGCGGTGCGCGCCGCGCCCTTTGCGCTTCTCATTAAACATCGCGCACAATGCTGCGGGCCGCGATGGTATTCACTCACCAGCGAGCGCGTCCCGCGCTGTGCGCTCCTAGGAGACGGGCGAGCTCTTCCCGAGCAAGACTGCGTGGCGAGCGCCGGTCGAGGAAGGGACGTTGGCGGCACGTCCTTGAATGAATTCGTATGCGAGCACGGCGAACGCGATGGCTTCCTTCGCGTCCGGATCGACGCCGTGATCGGCGCTGGTGGAGACGGAGAGCGCCGGCAGCAGTTTGCGCAGACGCCCCATGATCGCGCGATTGTGAACGCCGCCGCCCGCGGCAATGACTTCGCGGAGCGGCACGTTCTTCGATGCGTAGCGGAGGATCGCGCGAGCGATCGATTGCGCGGTCAGCTCGGTCGCAGTGGCGATTAAATCTTCGAGGGGACGCCCGGTCGCGATGAGGCCGCTGACGAAGTCCGCACCGAACTGCTCGCGGCCGGCGGTCTTGGGCGGATTCAAGGCGAAGTAAGGATCGCGAAGCATGGCCTCGAGCAGCGGCTGGTGCAACTCACCGCGACGGGCGATGCGGCCATCGCGATCGTAGCGCTGGCGGCCCTGGGTCATGTGAGCGACCAGCGCGTCGATGATCATGTTGCCGGGTCCGGTATCGAACGCAATGATGTCTTGTCGGTCCACCGCAGCGGGCATCACGGTAATGTTGGCGATGCCGCCGATATTCAACGCGACACGGCCGATCCGTCGACTGCGAAAAAGCAGGTAATCGACGTAAGGGACCAGGGGCGCGCCTTTGCCTCCGGCGGCGATGTCGCGTTCGCGGAAGTTGGAGATGGTCCAGATGCCGGTGCGTTCGGCGACCACCGCCGCTTCGCCGATCTGGAAGGTGCTCGCGACGCGGTGCCCGAGATGTTCCACCGGCGTTCCTTCGTGAAAAATGGTCTGGCCGTGCATGCCGATAAGGGCGATCGAGTCCAGCGGAACACGCTTCTTCCGGCAGGTTTCACGGATAGCGGCGGCGTACAGTTCGCCTAGGACAAAGTGAAGACGGGCGACGGCTCCGGTGTGGGCGAGGCAATTGGAAACCGCCAGAATCGCTTCCCGCACGGCCCTGGGATAGGGCGTGGAATGGAATGCTACGGGGACGATGCGCTTGCCGCGGATGTCGACGATCGCGACATCGATTCCGTCGAGCGAAGTGCCGCTCATCACGCCGGCGACTCTCATGAAAGTTCCTTCTGAAGATCGGCGAGCAATTGAAGCGCTTCGATGGGGCGCAATTCGTCGAGGTTGAGTCTTCGGATGCGCTCGGCGATCTGGTAATTTACCGGCTCGAATAGCTGGATTTGCAGCGGCGCCGGCGCGGCCGAAAGTTCCTCGGTGACGGTGTGCTCGGCAGTCTCATGCACAGCCAGAATCTGGCGGGCGCGCTCGATCACGCTGATGGGGAGGGCGGCCAGACGGGCGACCTCGATGCCGTAGCTCTTGTCCGCTGCCCCGGGCTCGACACGCCGCAGAAACAGGATCTGATCTCCGGATTCTTTCACGGAGACGTGCAAATTGCGCACGCCATCGAGCTGAGATTCGAGTTCGGTGAGCTCGTGGTAGTGGGTCGCAAAGAGCGTCTTGGCGCGGATATGGCGATGGATATGTTCAGCGACGGCCCAAGCCAGAGCCAGGCCGTCATAGGTGGCGGTTCCGCGGCCGATCTCGTCAAGCACGATCAGGCTGCGCGAAGTGGCGGTGTTCAGGATCACCGCCGTTTCGGTCATTTCCACCATGAACGTCGAGCGGCCGCGAGCCAGGTTATCGGCCGCGCCGATGCGCGTGAAGACGCGATCGACGATGGGAAGCAACGCCGATTCCGCCGGCACGAACGACCCCATCTGCGCCAGAATCACCAGCAACGCGGCCTGGCGAAGATACGTCGATTTGCCGCCCATGTTGGGGCCCGTGATTACGGCGATAAACTGCGTCTCCGGGTGAAAGTAAAGATCGTTGGGGATAAACCGCTGCGCGTCGCGCTCGGTGAGACGTTCGATCACCGGATGGCGGCCGGCCACCACCCGCATTTCCCCTTCGGCGAAGGCCGCCTCTCCACTAATCGCAGTCCCCTCCGAACCAACCGCGGCTCGAAGTATGGAGAAATGCGGGCGTGTGTAGCGACTCTCAGCCGCGACTTCAGCCAGTGCCGCGGTGACATCCAGCTCGGCGACGGCCGCCGCGGTCGCTTTGATGCGCGCCGCATGGGACGTGGTGAGCGCGCGCAACTGCTCGAAGATCTCCCGTTCCAAAGCAAGCATCTTTTCCTCGGCATCGAGGATTTTGCTCTCGAGTTCCTTCAGTTCGGGAGTGGTGAAGCGTTCGGCATTGACCAGCGTTTGTTTGCGCTCGTAGTCGGACGGCGCAAGGTGCATGTTCGCCTTCGATATCTCGATGTAATACCCGAAGATATTGTTAAAGCGGATCTTGAGCGACACGATGCCGGTGCGCGTCCGCTCGCGCTGCTCGATCTGAGCGAGATAGGTCTTGCTGTTGCGGGATATATCCCGCAACTCGTCGAGACGCCCGTCGAAGCCGTCGCGGATGGAGCCGCCGTCGGCAAGGTTCACCGGCGGTTCGTCGGCGAGCGCGCGGAGCACCTGGTCGCGAACGTCAGCGACTTCGTCCAGACGCGAATCGAGATCGTGAAGCCGAAGGGCATGGGATTTGGATAGATGCGCCTTGATCGATGGGATCACGGCGAGCGAGCGGGCGAGGGCATTCAGATCGCGCGGCCCGGCGCTCGACAAACTGACCTTCGAGAGCAGCCGTTCTACATCCAGAATCGACCCGAGGGATTTCGCGATTTCCGCGCGGAGGATCGCGCCGCGATGCAGCTCTTCCACGGCGTCGAGACGCGCTTCGATTTCGCCGGGGTCGATGGAAGGGGCGAGCAACCGTCGCCGCAGGAGACGGCCGCCCATGCCGGTGCGGGTGCGATCGAGCACATGCAGGAGCGTCGCATCCTTCGATTCCCCGGCGAACAACGGCTCGATCAATTCGAGGTTCCGGACGGTGGTCGCGTCGAGGATCAATGCGCCGGCGCGATCGTAGAACACCGGACGCTCCACGTGATCGAGCGCCCCGCGCTGCGTTTCGTGCAGGTAGTGCAGAATGGCCGCAGCCGCGCCTACGGCGAGCGGACGGTTTTCCAGACCGCAACCGTCGAGCGACAGAAGATGGAAATGATCGCGCAGGCTGCGTCCGGCGTAGTCGGCACCGAAGATCCAGGGTTCGACGGCGGTCTTGAGGCAGGGAAGGTCCAGGGCCGAGCCCGTGGGCAACAGCGTCTCGCGAGCGCCCAGTGTTTCGAGAGCGGCGGGAACTTCGTCGAGATCGAGCTCGGTCGAGCGAAACTCGCCGGTCGAAATATCGACGTGAGCGAGGCCCGCGCGCTGCCCGCGTTGCGCTGGAGCAGTCTCAACCATCACGGCCGCGAGATAGTTGTTCTCGTGGGGCCGGAGGATCGCCTGGCTCGTGACCGTGCCGGGCGTCACAATACGAGTAACTTCACGCCGGACCAGTTTCTTGGCGGCGCTCGCTTCCTCCACTTGATCGCAGATGGCGACGCGGTAGCCTTTCTGGATGAGGCGGGCGATATAGGTTTCAGCCGAATGATACGGCACGCCGCACATCGGAATGGGTTCGCCCTTCTCTTTGTTGCGGGAGGTGAGGGTGATCTCGAGCTCGCGTGCGGCGGTGACGGCGTCGTCGAAGAAGAGCTCGTAGAAATCTCCGAGGCGAAACAGCAGAAGGGTGTTGGGAACCTGCTCCTTGATTCCGTGATACTGCCGCATGAGCGGTGTGGAGGGCTCGGTCATTCCTTATGGAGTCGGGATCTGAAAAATGGGGATACTCCAGTGTAGTGCGTCCCAAAAATCGAGCATGATCCTGGCCTGTGTGGCTAACGCTCTTAACGTGCTGCGTCAGCACTCCCGTCGACGCCTAGTCGTTTGTTTTCAGTCCTGGAACAGGTGTCGAGAGGAGTCCCGACACGGCACATAAGAGTACGTGCGCCACATCGCCTCTACTCGAAATTACCGGCTATTATTTCGGACGCACTCCGCTAGACCATTTTCGAAAGGCCATCAAGCGTAGATGCCGCGCAGCTTCAAGGCATTCGCCACGCGATCGAGCGCCAGCATATAAGCGGCCATGCGATTGTCGACGCCGTGCCGATCGGCGTAGGCCACCACATCCTGGAAGCTTTCGACCATGATGCCCTCCAGGCGTTCATTGACCAAAGCCTCGCTCCAGAAGTAACCCTGACGATCCTGGACCCATTCGAAATACGAAACGGTGACGCCGCCGGCATTGGCAAGAATGTCGGGAATGACGAAGACGCCCTTTTCCGCCAGAATCGAATCGGCCGCCTGCGTGGTCGGACCGTTCGCGCCCTCGCACAGGATCTTGGCGCGGATGCGGTGGGCGTTCTGAGAGGTGATGATGTTCTCCTTCGCCGCGGGCAGAAGGACGTCGGTTTCGAGGTATAGGGCTTCTTCGCGGTCGATGTCTTCGCCGCCGGAGAAACCCGTGATCGAACCAGAATCCTGCCGATGTTTCATCAGCGCCGCGATGTCGAGACCGTTCTTATTGCGGACCGCGCCATCCCACTCGATCGCGCAGATGATCTTGTAGCCGGCGCGAGCCATCAATTTGGCAGCCATGCCGCCGACGTTGCCAAGACCCTGAATCACCACGCGGGTCTGAGACCGGTCGAGCCCCAGACGCTGCAGCGCCTGGTCGGTAACGATCATACAACCGCGGCCGGTGGCTTCCGCGCGTCCGCGCGATCCGCCCAAACTGATCGGCTTTCCGGTGACCACGGCGGTCTCCGTATGGCGCACATGCATGGAATATGTGTCCATAATCCAAGCCATGGTCTGCTCATTGGTGTTCATGTCGGGCGCCGGCACGTCGATCTCCGGTCCGATGAATCCGATCAACTCGGCTGTATAACGGCGCGTGATGCGCTCGAGCTCGCCAGGGGATAGAACGGAGGGGTCACAAATTATGCCGCCCTTCCCGCCGCCGAAGGGCAAATTGGTCACCGCGCACTTCCAGGTCATCCAGGCGGCCAGAGCGCGGACTTCATCTTGAGTAACGTCGGGGGCGTAGCGAATACCTCCCTTGGCGGGGCCGCGGGCGATCGAATGCTGTATGCGATAGCCGGTGAAGACTTCCAAACGGCCGTCGTCAAGCGAGACCGGGATGTGGACGGTGATCTCGCGGGTCGGGGTGCGCAGGACCTTCTGCATGCCTTCGTCCAGTCCGAGCCGCCGCGCGGCTTGGTCGAATCGACCTTCCGCGGATAGACGGGGATTGAATTCATTTTCGAGGGCCGTTGGCGCGGCCGCTTCCAAAATCATAATGGCTGGTTAAACCTCCAGCACCTATTATCGCCCTATGATCCGGCAAATGCTCGTGCCCGCAAATGCTTGTGTATGATAGCGGTAGTGGGCAGAGCGCTGATTCTCATGGGGCTCGCGCTGGTGGTCGTGGGCGTGCTGGTCACCTTCGGGGAGCGCCTGCCGATCCGGCCCGGAAGGTTGCCCGGGGATCTCGTGATCCGGTGGAAGAATGGCGCCTTCTACTTTCCCCTGATGACGTGCCTGCTAATAAGCTTTCTGATGACGCTTGTGCTGTGGCTATTCAATCGGCGGTAGCCCTCCTGAGCAACAGCCCGCAAAACCCGGAGCGGGTAAACTCCGCGCGGCGGCATCTTACTTGGCTGAGATGAGGTGCCACCGCGCCCTTTGCGGGCTGGCTTGCCCTCAGCGCGGCCTTGGGCCGTCCCCGCGGCTTGTCCCTTTATCGCAGGACGCCGAGGCGCTCGAGCGGCCAATACACGAACACCGCCTTGCCATAAATATATCGGCGCGGCACCATTCCCCACGCGCGGCTGTCATTCGACGAGCTGCGGTGATCCCCCAGAACGAAGTATTCGTCGCCGGGCACCGTTCGGCGCGGCATCGAAAAGCGGTCGCGGAATTCTTCCTGGACGTACGGCTCGGGGAGCGCCCTGCCGTTCACGACCACCGTCCCGTCGTGGATCTCAACCGAGTCACCGGGGACGCCGATCACCCTCTTGATGTATGACTTGCTGGGATCGCCCGGGAACCAGAAGACCACCGTGTCGCCGCGCCCGATATCGGCCAGGCCAAAACGGTAAATGAACTTATTGATGAAGATCCGCTCCTGGTTGACAAGCGAGGGCATCATGCTGGTGCCCTCCACCTTTACCGGCTGATACAGGAACAGGATGACCACCACCGCGATCAAAACGCTGAGGAACAGATCGCGCAGCCAGGCGAGGGCGGCGCCGGCCGCAGAGTGCTGTTCCTTAGGGACGGCGTCGCCAGGGGCCGCTTCGACCGGTGGCGTGGTCTGCTCCAGATTGCTTGATGGATCCATATAGCCCTATCGCCGATTACAGCATGCGCGGCCGTTCCCCGCAACCGCCGCGTGGAAAGGTCCCCGGCGCTGGTGCTGGGGCATTTTCGTGCGCCGGTCCATGAAGAATGTTCCACATTAATGGGACATGAAGGGCGCAACATCCCGGAGCGGGTTGACTTCTTACATCCAGGAGGTGGTTTATGAAGCGCAGGATTCTAACAATTCTAGGACCCCTGATGCTCTTGACGGCCAGTTGTGTGGCGGGCGTGGTTTATTATGCGCCTGGTCCACCGCCCCCGGTTCGCGTGGAGGCGTTCGGTGTCGCGCCCGGGCCGGGTTACATTTGGCTCGCTGGATATTGGGGATGGAGGGGAGGCCGGTACGAATGGGCGCCTGGCCGCTGGGAGCGCCCACCGCGTCCGCGGGCGGTGTGGGTGGCCCCGCGTTGGGAACACTACGGAAATCGCTACCGTTTTCACGAAGGCCGCTGGCGATAGTTTGAGTCGATCGCCTTGCCCGTAAGCCCGCAAAAGGTGCGGCGCGCATCGCCAAAGAGATCAGGAACTGTTTCGCGTCGCACTCCGTTTTGCGCGAGTTCCTCAAAAAGGTCAGGCGCGAGAAATGGGGGCTGTGCCACCGCCCGCCTTGGGCTTCTCTTTGGCCGCGGGCGCATGCACGACGGCCTTCACCGGACTCACGATGACGTGAGCGTTGCGTCCTTCCAGGCGTGGCTGGCTTTCGATGGCGCCATACTGCGACAGATCCGCGGCAAAGCGAAGCAATAGCTTCTTCCCCAGATCCGTGTGAGCGATTTCCCGTCCGCGGAATTGCACCACGGCCTTCACGCGATTCCCTTCCTGAAGAAAACGGATCGCGTGATTCTTCTTGAAATCGTAGTCGTGATCGTCGGTGTTGGGCCGGAACTTCAGCTCCTTCACCTGAATGATGTGTTGCTTCTTCTTGGCGTCGTGCTGCTTCTTCTTGTTCTCGTATTGCCACTGGCCGTAGTCCATGGCCTTGGCGACGGGCGGCTCGGCGGTGGGCGCAATCAGAATCAGATCGAGGCCCAACTCCTGCGCTCTGCGAATGGCGGCCGAGGTCTGCATGACCTCGACGCTTCCATCGGGGAAGACCGCGCGCACTTCCCGTGCGCGGATCGCTTCATTTACATTTTCCCGGATCCTCGGCCGGCGGGACGGAAATCGTGGATTCATCGATTCTTCGGCCGGCAAGCAGCGAGCGACAGATTCATATGACCAAATAGTAGCAGATTTGTATTGCAGCGAAGCTGCCGCGCCCGCCCCGAGCGCCGGAGTTAGCCCGGTCGTTGCCGCGAGCCTCTTCCTCTAAAATCCCCCGATGAGACGGCCTCACAGCGAACGGTGGTTTCAAGCCTCCGTCAGCAAAGTCCAGATCCAGCCCGCGAACGTAAGGACCAGGAAGGGATATGCATAGAACGGCAGTGGCGCGGAGATGGGCAGCAACTGTTCACCCCAAAAGATTCTCGCCGCCGTAATCGCAAAAAGGATTGCTCCAAGGATTCCCACTCCACGAATCCAACCGGCGAATTCCTTGGGAACACTCGTGAGCAGAAGAGCGGCAGACCATAGGGCCGTACCGGCGGCAAACGAGGGGACGCTTTCCAGTAGGGTCGCCGCCGCAGCCCCGGACAATATGACGCCCTCTCCAATCGCGAATACCAGAAACCCGGCGGCAACGGGATCATTGCCCCTTCTGAAGAATTTCAAGGCGAGCAGGGCGGTCGCCACCACTAAACCAACACCGTCGATCGCCCACGAAGCCGCTCGCAGATCTTGCCGCGCCACTACCGTCCCGAGCAGGCCAAACACGCCCCCCAAAGCGAGGCCAATTGCGGCTACCACGTTCACTGGGATTTTCATATAGGCGTTCATCATACATCAGGTGCAAGTCCAGCGGTGGGTAGCGCGTGGCGGGGCCAGGCAAGCCGCGGCGCAGCCCGCCGCACTGAGCTACAGATTAAAATGGCGATTTCGGCTTGAATACGAATAGCGCAAAGGGTGCGGCGCGCACCGCCAAGGAGATCAGAACTATTTCGCGCCGCGCTCCGTCTTGCGCGAGTTCTTCAATAGAAAGGGGCTGAGCGGAAGGCAGATGGGGCTTTGGAAACGAACACTTGAACAGCTGACCTTACAAGGATCCGTCCGCGGGGCGGCGTTCGCGATCGGACTCGCAGTCTTCTTATGTGGGTCCGCGGCGATCGCTCAGGATGCGATCAGCGCTCCGGCCGAGGCCGGGCCGCATGCGCTCGCGGCGGCCCTCAGCTTGCCCGTCATCACTTCGATTTCGGTCTGTAGCCCCACGGGGTTGGGCGGTACGGGAAGCTGCCCGGGCGGCACCTTCGACACGCACCAGATCGTCCTCGCCCCCGATGGCAGCGGCAATGCGATCAATAAGTATGGCATGGGCGGCATTTCCGACGAGCACCAGTCGATCTTTCCACCGGGCTCTTTGCAATCGAACAACGACTACTTGTTCTTCGTGGCCACCAGCGTACAAGGGGGTGCGGGCAGCACAGGTGTATCGGTCTTGTCCGGCGGCTCCGGCCCGGATAAGAACGGCCAGTGGACTTTGGATTTCGCAAGAACGGATGGCTATGGTTCCTACGCTTCCGGGTATGGCACGATCTTCGTTGCCCCGACCGCTCCCAATTGCCCGACAGTCGCCGATGGCAACCCCGCCCACCAGGACTCGACTTTCGATTTAACATACGCCGCCCCGGGATCGGTAGTAGCCGATCCATCCAGTCCACCTGGAAATCTCCTCATGGTTTATGAAGGAACCAACACCTGCTTTGGTATTGCGAGCGGCTCCAACAACGGCAATAATTTTTACTCCTCGGTCAGCATCGCCACTTCCCGGGACTTTGGACACACGTGGCCTACTTATCGCGGCAGTAGCGGGTTCACTTTCGTTCCGCTGCCCGGCGCAAACAAGAATCAGGGGCCCGGAGCGACCACTGGCGTACTCGGCGCATCCGTGTGTATGGGCAACGATTGCACGACCGCGCCGCCGGCGAACTACGGGCGCTACCCGGTCCTGAGCGGGCCGGTATCGATCAGTACCGCCATGGCTTTAGGGACGTCTCTGCCGAGCTCGATGGGCGACTCCGAAATGTCCGGGTTCCTGGACGATGCCGCGGCAAATCCGGCGCAATACATTTACGCGATATACAACTACAAACCGGGCACTGGCGTTCTGGCGGACCCAGAAGCGTCGATCACCGGTTTGAGGATCGCTCGGGCCCAACTCAACGGCGGGACCGCTCCGCTCAGTTTTCTGAAATGGAATGGGCAGGCGTTCTCGAGCGCAGGCATGGGCAGCTACGACGCGCCCATACTTCCGGCGGGTTCCTTCTCGAACTGTGAAGGTCCCGGTCAAATTTCCTACGGGTCGTCGATCAGCTATGTGGATGCGACGCAACAATACTTGCTGACGTTCGTCTGCGATACGCCGGGCGATCCCGCGCTCCCGCAAGTCGCCGGCGCCGCGCGGGGCGGAGCCTGGTTTTACTCCACCAGTTACAGTCTGGAGGACCCGACGCAGTGGACACCGCCGCAGGAGATCACCGGCTCCTGGGCCCCCTTCGACCAATCGGGCGGTTGTAGTTCCTACAAAGGCTTCTACCCGACCTTGATGTCGCTGGGGGCGAAGACCGGCCACCTTTCGGCCACCGGGAACATATTCTACCTGTGGGGCTGCCAGACCGATAATACGCCGCCCCCGGGACGCCAATACTCGTCGCGCGCCTTCACCATGACCCTCGGCTCCTCACCAACGGCCGGAACAATGACCTCGACGCTTCCGCACGTGGCCGACGGCAATGGATTCGATACCCTGGTTCTGCTGATCAACACCGGCACGACGGATGCGACCTACTCGCTGCAGTTCCTCAATCAGAGCGGCGCGCCGGTGAACTACCCGCTCGATCCGGCGCAATCCGGTATGAGCGGCGTCGTCCATGCCGGATCGCAGGCGATCGTGCGAACCGCGGGCAGCGGCAGTTCCACGCACTTGGGCTGGGGTCAGTTGACCGCTCCCGCCTCGGTAAAAGGGATGCTGATCTATCAACAGCAGGCTTCGGCGACGTCGCTGCAAGAGGGCTCGGTGCCGATCGCGCCGCCCAACCAGCATTTTTTCTTTCCGTTCGACGACAGCGGGACATCGACGACTTCGATTGGTTTCGCGAATCCGAGTGCGACGCAGACCGCGACCGTCAACTTCACGGTCCTCTACGACTCTGGAGGAACCGATGCGGTTCCGGCGCTCAAGATGAATGCGCTGCAACAGATCGCGCTGCCTCTGACGGGCATTTGGGCGAACACGGCCGGCAAGCGAGGCATGATCGAGGTGGACGCGAACACGGACATCGGGCTGGTCGCGTTCCGATTCCAGGGTTCCGCGTTCACGCTGGTAGATACCATTGCGGATACGGCAGGCGGAACGACATCGGTGACTTCGACCATCGCGCACAGTGCGGACGGGAACAATTTCAAATCGACATTTATCCTGACCAATTCCGGCACAGTCGCCGCGCCCTACACGCTGAGCATCTTAAATGCGACTGGTCAGGCGCAGACGTTTGGATTCGATGTTGCAGGCCCGCTGAGCGGCACGGTTCCGGCAGGTAGTACCTTGACCATTGACACAACGGGTCTGGGCAGCGTGACCAACCTCGGGTGGGCGCAACTCTCAGCCGCACCCGCGGTCAGCGGAATCGAAGTATTCCGGCAGACCAATCCGGGCAAATCGGAACAACAGGCGACCATTCCGATCAGCCAGAGCAACTCATCTCATTTTCTCCTGCCGTTCGATAACGCCTCCAACACGACCTCGATCGCGCTGGCGAATCCCGATCCCGCCGTCACGGCGACCATCAACGTCACGTTCCGCTATGTGGACGGAACCTCCAATGTAGGCCGGCTGACGCTTCCGCCCCGGAACTACGAAGCGAATCTGCTGGCGAGTCTGTTTACGGCGACGACAGGCAAGGCCGGGGTCGCGGAGTTCACGTCGAACGTCCCCATCGCAGTGGTGGAAGTACGGTTCAATCCGACCCAGGCGTTCACCTCGCTACGCTCCGTAAGTCCGTAGCCGCCGTTCCAGCCGAGCCGCAGCCAGAGAGGTAGCCAGTGTGGTGAGTCAGAAAAACGTCGTAAAAGTCTCTGGCTCACAAGAAAACCCGAGTCATTCCCGATCCCGCAGAGCGGGAGAGGAATCTGCTGTTTGTTCGTTTAGAAGCAGATCCCTCTTGAGTTCACTCGGGATGACCCGCGTTGAGATCGTAACTTGGTGGAGCAGAAATAACTCAACGAACTTCTGACTCACGACGCTGGCCCTCCGCGATGAGGAGTAGCATATGACCAGGAGTAGTATATGCGGACTTCCCGATCTCTGAAATTAGCCGCCGCAGCCGCCATCGGCATCGCTGGATGCCTCCTCGCCACTCTGATCGCAACGCGGACTTCCCTGGACGCCCAGCCGAACGCCTCGGTGAAAATCAAGGCCGGAGACATTGGGGGCGTGGTCTCGAGCAGCAAGGGACCCGAGGCGGGAGTCTGGGTGATCGCGGAAACCACCGATCTGCCCACGCGCTACATCAAGGAAGTGGTGACGGACGATCGCGGGAGGTATCTGATCCCCGATCTTCCCAAGGCGAAGTACACGGTTTGGGCTCGCGGCTACGGACTGGTCGACTCGCCCAAGATCCAGACCGAACCAGGCAAGCTGGTGGATCTGAAGACGGCCGTGGCGCCGGATGCGAAGACCGCCGCGCAATACTATCCGGCCAACTATTGGTACGCCCTGCTCAAGGTTCCGGAGAAGAACGAATTTCCTGGAACCGGGCCCACGGGGAACGGCATTTCGCCGAACATGAAGGCCCAGGGCGAGTGGCTCCACCTGATCAAGACCGACAGTTGTGAATCGTGCCACCAGCTGGGCAGCCAATATACGCGTACGATTCCGCCACAGTTGGGCAACTTCGATTCGCCCGCCCAGGCCTGGCTGCGTCGGGTGCAGTCGGGGCAAGCCGGCGGCGCGATGATGAGCGGGCTATCCCAGCTAGGCCCTCAGCGAGCCACGGCGGAGTTCGGCAATTGGACCGACCGGATCGCGCATGGAGAGCTTCCCGCGGAGGCGCCTCCACGGCCGCAGGGCATCGAGCGCAACGTCGTGATTACGCAATGGGACTGGGCCGATCCGAAAGCGTATCTGCACGACGAAATCTCCACCGACAAGCGTAACCCCTCCGTCAACGCCAACGGCCTGATCTACGGATCGCCGGAGGAAAGCCGCGACTATATTCCGGTGCTCGATCCGGTCCACAACACCATCAGCCAGGTGAAGATTCCGTACCGCGATGCCAATACTCCGGGACAGCCGAAGCCTTTGCAACCGTCGCCCGTCTGGGGCGATGAGGCGATCTGGGATAGCCACACCACGGTTCACAACCCGATGTTCGATCAGCGCGGACGCCTATGGTACACGTCGCGAATCCGTGCGAACGCGAACCCGGCGTTCTGCAAGGCGGGATCGACGCTGACTTCGGCCAAGCTCACTCCCGTCGATAGCGCCGGCCGCGAGCTGGCCATGTACGATCCTTCGACCAGACAGACGGCGATGATCGATACTTGCTTCGGGACCCATCACCTGCTGTTCGCCGAGGATGCGAACAACACGCTGTGGACCAGCAGCGGCGGCGGCGGCGGAGTGGTGGGCTGGCTCAATACGAAAATGTGGGACCAGACGCATAACGAACAAAAGTCGCAAGGCTGGACCGCGTTGGTTCTCGATACCAACGGAAACGGCAAGCGGGACGCCTACGTGGAGGCCAAGCAAGCAGTGGTCACCGCGCCCAGCGGTGAGAGCCTGGGTATTTCGTCCGCTCTCAATGCGGCGATCGATCCCACCAAGGATACGAGGCTGAACGCCGCGTTCTACGGCCTCGCGATCGGGGCCGACGGGATGATCTGGGGCAGCGTGTTGGGCTTCCCGGGCGGGATCGTGCGGCTGAATCCGGGATCGAATCCTCCCGAGACCACTCTGGCGGAGTACTACGAAGTGCCATGGAACAATCCGAAAGCGCCGGTGCAGGGCTTTTCGCCGCGGGGAATGGATATCGACCGCAACGGCGTCGCCTGGGTCGCGCTGGGCAGCGGGCATCTCGCAAGCTTCGACCGTCGTAAGTGCAAAGGTCCGCTCAACGGACCGAAGGCGACCGGGCAGCATTGCGCGGAAGGGTGGACGCTCTATCCGACTCCGGGACCGAACTTCAAGGGCGTGAAGGATTCGGGCAGCGCTGACTCGCATTATTACGACTGGGTGGATCAGTTCGACACGTTGGGACTGGGCAGGAACACTCCGATCGCCACCGGAAACTCGTCCGATTCACTGCTCGCATTGGTGAACGGGAAGTTCGTCGTCCTGCGTGTGCCGTACCCGCTGGGCTTCTTTGCGAAGGGGATGGACGGCCGTATCGACGATCCGAAAGCCGGGTGGAAAGGGAAGGGAGTCTGGACCACCTGGGGCACCCGCACACCGTTCCACAGCGAGACCGGAAAAGGGACCACGGCCAAGGTGGTCCACTTCCAAATTCGGCCGGATCCGCTCGCGGATTAGACTTCCGCGGCAGCCCGCTTAGTGTCCTGACGCGCCGTTGACTTCCGGCGAGCGATGTGGCGCACGTACTCTTACGTGCCGTGTCGAGACTCTTCTCGACACCTCTGGCGAGTGAAAACTAACGCCAGTCGTTGGCATGAGTGCCGACGCAGCACGCTAAAGCGCGCGCAACAACGGCTGAGGCATAATTATCAATGCGTGTAACGCTGAGCGGCGTGGCCCACAACCGCGTGCCTGAAATGCGCGAAAACACCCAGGCCGTGGACCAAATCAGCGTGCGCAACGCGCGCGACTCGCGAAAATACAGAATTCTGACATTCGCCGCGGCCCACTCGTGAAATCATGGGGATGTGACTGGCAATCCAACCATCATCCAGGGCGGCATGGGAGTGGCTGTCTCCAACTGGAAGCTCGCGCGGGCGGTTTCCGAACTGGGCCAGCTGGGCGTAGTCTCCGGCACGGCTTTGGACCAGGTACTCGCCCGGCGGCTGCAGGACGGCGATCCTGGCGGACACATGCGCCGTGGCCTGGATCATTTTCCCTTCCCGGAAATCGCCGGCCGCGTCTGGCGAACATTTTACATCCCCGGAGGCAAACCCAGCGGCGCTTCCTATCAGACGCCGATGATGCACGCCAAGGACAGCCCTCGAGAGTTACAAGAGCTTTGCATCGTCGCGAATTTCGTCGAGGTTTTTCTGGCGCGCGAAGGCCATTCGAATCCCGTGGGAATCAATTATCTGGAAAAAGTCCAGCTCCCGCATTTGCTTTCGATCTATGGCGCCATGCTCGCGGGCGTCGGCTATGTGCTGATGGGCGCGGGGATTCCGCTCAAGATCCCGGGGATCCTGGACCGGTTCGCGAAGCACGAACCGGCGTCTTATCCTCTGCACGTCTCTGGCGCGCAGGAAGGGGATGACACCACGATCACCTTCGATCCGAGGGAATTCTTTACGGGGGAACTCCCGCCGATGACGCGGCCGAAGTTTTTGGCCATTGTCTCTTCCAATACGCTTGCCACGACGCTGGTCAAGAAGGCGGACGGGGCTGTCGATGGATTCGTGATTGAAGGAAACACGGCGGGCGGCCACAACGCGCCGCCGCGCGGCAAACCGCAGTTTGACGAAACCGGGGAAGTGATCTACGGAGAGCGCGACCGGGTCGATCTCGAAAAGCTTCGCGAACTCGGTTTGCCGTTCTGGCTGGCGGGAGGATACGGCTCGCCTGAAAAGCTCGGCGAGGCATTGGCCGCGGGCGCCGCCGGTGTCCAGGTTGGCACCGCGTTTGCGCTCTGCGACGAATCGGGATTTCGGGAAGATTACAAGGCGGCTCTGCTGAAGGGTGTTTTGTCGGGTACGGCAAAAGTGTCCACCGACGTACTCGCCTCTCCCACAGGCTTTCCGTTTAAAGTGGTCTCGATCGAAGGCACTGCCTCCGAAGAGGACGTTCATCGTTCCAGACCCCGCATCTGCGATCTCGGATACCTGCGGGAATCCTACCGGACCGAGGACGGAACCATCGGGTACCGCTGCTCCGGCGAGCCGGTCACAACTTACTTCGCCAAAGGCGGGAAGGTGGAGAATACAGCCGGCAGAAAATGTCTCTGCAACGCGCTGCTGTCCAACATCGGGCACCCGCAGGTACGTTGCGGCAAACATGTGGAGCCGGGTCTGCTCACGGCGGGGAACGATCTACCCGGCGTCCTGCGATTCCTGCCGCCGGGCGCCACTACCTATCGGGCCGCGGACGTCGTCGCCAAGCTCCTAGAGGGAAAAATGGGGACAAGCCGCTCTGTCCCCATTAGATCAATTGGTGCGATCGACGACATGTCGCCGTGGACAGAGTTGTCTGTCCCCATTCTTCCTCGCGAACTTCATTCGTGAAGCAGCTCCGCATATCTGTGTTGACCGATCAACTCGCGGCGCTTTTGTAGCCACGCTTGCTCGCTTCCGGCCATCTCGATCACGGCGTGCTCAAATTTCTGTGCCGCGCCAACCAGCCCGGCCACGTACACGTGCGTCTTGGGGTCCCCGATCATTTCCCAGATCTCACGCGAATGATCGATCAATAAACGATCGAGCGCCGGGTCTTCATCGAAATGGGGTCGCGGACTGACTGCTTCAAACGCCTGGAAGGTCTTTTCGTCGTAGTACAAGTCGAGATCCTTTCGGAGGTCGTTCATGTACAGGAGTTCCATGCCGTTCTTGGCGCCGTAAAAGAGCCGAACCTTTCCCTTCCACCCGCCGCGCGTCTGGTAAATGCGCGCCACAAAGGCGCGAAACGGAGCGATTCCGGTGCCTGCCCCGATCATCAGCAGGTTGCAGGTGGGGTCCGACGGAATGGAGAAGTGGGCGCCGTAAGGGCCCGTAAATAAGATCTCATCGCCGGGTGTCGCGTCACAGAGATAGTTGGACGCTTTGCCGGGGTAGCGCTCTCCACTGACCGGGTCGACATAAAAACAACGGCGCACGCAAATGGAAATGTTATTGGCCTTTCCCTCTTCCCCGGTGCGCGGGCTGGCGATCGAATACAGCCGCATGTGAAACATGTTCCCGAACTCATGCGGCCCCGGAACCAGAACGGCGACGCTCTGTCCTTCGCGGAAGGCGAAATCGTCATCCGTCAACTGGAGGACCAGATGGCGGACTTCGGCGGAATCGGGCGGAGTGATCCGCTGGCTCGACAAAAGTCTGGCCGTGTGCGGATTGGAAATATCGTCTTCAAGCAACTCCATGATGCTTCCTTTCATCGCGGCTGCACGCTCCCCGGTGGTCGCAAGCTCCGCAGCCGTGGCCTTCCAGCATGTCCTGGTCCCGGGCGCACCGGGAATTCGTCCGTGCCCAGGTCTGAATCAAGAACCAAATCCCCATCAGCAGGGCGAACCCGAGGATTCCATCAAGCAAGCTGAGAATCACGCTTAACCTCCGTTCCCCATTCCGGCGAAGCCCATGAAGGCCATCGAGAGAATCGCGGCAAGCAGTAATGTGAGCGCCGTTCCCCTTGCCAGTTCCGGCACATCCGATAATTCCACGCGCTCCCGGAGCAGCGACAGAATCATCATCGCGACCGTATATCCTCCGCTGGCCGCAATCGCAAACACGAAGCTCTGAACAAAGGAATAGTTGCGCGAAGTTTGAAACAACGGAACCGCCAGCACGGCGCAGTTGGTGGTGATCAACGGCAGGTAAATGCCCATCGTGCGAAACAGCGCCGGACTGGTCTTGCGGATGAACATTTCGGTGAGCTGCACGGTGGCGGCGATGATCACGATGTAAGTAATCAGGCGCAGGTACTCGGCATGGAAACGCACCAGGAGCACGTTGGTGCCGAAGGAGAGAACACTGCTGACGGTAATGACGAACATCACCGAGAGACCCATCCTCCAGGCGGTGGAAAATTTGCCCGAAACGCCGAGAAACGAGCACATCCCCAGAAAGACGCAAAGCACGAAGTTGTTGATCAGCAGAGCATCGACGAAAATATGTCCCAAGGAATCGTTCATGACGCCACCTCCATCGCCGGCATGGTCTGCTCTGTTTCTCGCGCCAGTTTGCGCCGCGCGCTCCATTGCCGCCACGCCGTGAACGTCAGCAGCCACATGGCCAGGGAAATGAATCCGCCGGGCGGCAGCAGAAACAGCACCCAGGGTTCGAAATTCGGCCCGAACACGTGGAAACCCAGAAACGTCCCGGCGCCCAGAACCTCTCTGACAGTGCCCAGGCAGATGAGTGCGAAGGTGAATCCCATGCCCATGCCGAACCCGTCCAGCACCGATTTCCCCACCGTGTTCTTCGACGCAAACGCTTCCGGCCGCTCGAGGACCAGGCAGTTGGAGACAATCAGCGGAATGAACGGGCCCAGGGCCTTGTACACGTTGATGCTGATCGCCTTCACCAGGTAATCGACCACCGTGACCGCGGTCGCGATGATCAGAATGAACGTCGCGATCCGGACCTGTTTCGGCACCAGCTTCCGTATGAGAGATACCAGCCCGTTAGCCGTGGCGATCACGAAGGTGGTCGCCAACCCCATCGCGATCGCGTTGCGGACGCTGTTGGTGATGGCCAGAGTGGGGCACATCCCCAGCACCATGACGAACACGGGGTTCTGCTTCCATAGCCCATTGGTGAACGCCAGCATCGTTTCGCCGGGGGACTCCGAGACCGAAGTCCCATGACACGCGACAGGGGTTTGTTCGTGGCTCATCACTCACCTCTCTTAATGCGGCCGAGATTCCGCAAGACCGTTGGGGCGACGCTTGGCACGCTCTCCTGAAGCATGCGGCCCACGGCCCGCGAACTTACCGTGGCGCCGGAGATCGCATCGATCTCCCACGGGTTCTTTTTCGAGCCGTGCTTCACGGTCGCAATCGGGTGCGTCGCGTCGAGACTCTTGAAATTCTCAAGAAACTCCGGGTCGGTCGAAATCCGGTTGCCCAGTCCGGGTGTCTCCTTCATATCCACCACCTGGAATCCGGTGATGGTCTGCGTATCCGGCGCGTAGGCATACATGGCGGAGATGATATCCGCATAGCCGCGTTCGCTCGCCTCGATCACGACCCCGAGAAATTTTCCCGAAGCGTCGTATCCGGCAAACAACCTGGGACCCGGCGCTTCCGAATTCGGGAGGATCTTCAGATCGCCGGACGGCTCAATTCCGTAGATGATCTGCTTCTCGATGCCGGGCAGAAGCCGCGCCACCGACTCGCGCATGATGACTTCCTGATTGCGCCGGATGCGGGCGCGCGTGTTCAGCTCCGTGCCGACGATCAGCAATCCGCACAGCACCGAGACCACGCTGAGGAGCCGGATCATGTTGAAGCCGCCCGTGGGTTGGCTCACGCGCCCACCTCTTTCTTGGGGGCTGCGCCCTCCTTTTTTCGGGCTCCGTAGGTCTTTGGTTGGGTCAGATTATCAATCAGCGGCGAGACCGCGTTGCCCAGCAGGATGGCATACATGACGCCTTCGGCCAGTCCGCCCAGGGACCGGATCAGCACGGTGATCGTTCCCATCAACGAGCCATAGATCCATATGCCTCTCGGCGTCACGGGCGAGGCGACGGGATCGGTCGCCATGAACATCGCGCCCAGCATCAGCCCGCCGGAGAGCAAAACGAACAGAGGACTCGGATATAGCACCGGATCGATGACGTGGAACACCTCTCCCATAATGCCCGCGCTTCCGAGCATCGCAACCGGGACGCGCCAGTCCATCATTTTGCGAGCGATCAGGTAGCCGCCGCACACCAGGATCAAGAGGGCGGGAGTTTCGCCCGCCGAGCCCGCCCGCTGTCCGGTGAACAGCAGCCAGAGACTGGTGGAGATGTGATCGAATTTTTGCATCATGAGCGGCGTGGCGCCGGAGAATGCGTCTACTCGCACACTATTACTCCATGCCACCAGGGGCTGCGCCTTCATCAGTGGCACCGCCAGCGTGGATGGAATCAATTCCATGAACCGATGCAAAGCGAGCGCCGGAGTGTAAGCGGTGATGGCCACGGGGAATGCCGCCTGCAAAAAAGCGCGCGCGACCAGCGCCGGGTTGAAGACGTTGAACCCCAGACCGCCGAACAGCATCTTCCCGGGGCCGATGGCGATGAACCCGCCGACGGCGGCCATCCACAACGGAAATCCGGGCGGCAGAATCAGCCCGAGCAGCAGACCCGTAATCGCGGCGCTCAGGTCGCCAATCGAGGATTCACGGCCCGACATCCGGCACACCCAATGCTCCGTGAACACGCAGGCGGCGGTGGTCATCCCGAGCAACACGAAGGAGCTGATGCCGAACAGCCAGATCGCGTAGGCGCAGATCGGAAGCAGCGCATAGACCACGTTGCGCATGATTCCTTCGACCGAGCGCGGCGTGTGCAGGTGAGGCGACGTCCTCAGCTCGATCACTGGCGGCGGCGTATTCATGCGCGCGCCTTTCTTTCGCGATTCATCTGCTTGGACACGCGGAAGAACTGCACCAGCGGGATGTTGGCGGGGCACACATAACTGCAACTGCCGCACTCGAAACAGTCGTTGAGATGAAACTCCGTCTCCATTTCCTCGTAGCGTTCCTTGCGGGCGAGAAGACCCAGCCGCGAGGGATTCAGGTGGATCGGGCAGGCCTCGACGCAGGCGGCGCACTTGATGCACGGATAAATTTTTCTATGTCCGTTCAAGTCACTCGGGGTGAGCACCAGAATGCCGGTGACGCCTTTGGTCAAGGGGACGTCCAGCGAACTGATCGCCGGACCCATCATCGGTCCTCCGAGAATGACCGAGGCGACGTCCCGGCAGCCCGCCTGTTCGAGCGCCCATCGCAGGGGCGTACCCAGGGCCGTCAGATAATTCCCGGGCTTGGCGACGCCCGGACCGGTAATCGTGACGACGCGCTCGATCAACCCCTGATGGCGCGGCAGCAGATCGCCGATCTGCGCGAGCGTCGCGACATTGAACACGGAAATTCCGATGTCGCTCGGCAGCCCGCCGGATGGAACTTCCCGCCCGAGCAGCGTCTTGATCAGAATCTTCTCGGCGCCCTGCGGATACTTGGTCACCACGGATTGGACCGCGATCTCGGGGAACGGGCCGGCTGCTTTGCGCAGAGCCTCAATCGCATCCGGCTTGTTGTCCTCCACGCCGACGATGGCCTTGGCGGCCCCGATCGCTCTCATTGCGATCCTGGTCCCATACAGCACCTGCGATGGCTGTTCCACCATCACGCGATGGTCCGTGGTGAGATACGGCTCACACTCGCAGCCATTGACCACCACGGTATCGACCGTTTTGCCCTCCGGCAATTTCATCTTTACGTGCGTCGGGAAAGCCGCGCCGCCCAAGCCGACCACGCCGGTGTCCTGAATCGCCGCGATGATTTCATCCTTCGTCATGCGGTCGATATCCTGCGGCGCGCCGTAGAGGATCTCCTGGCTCGCGCCCGGATACGGCTTGAGGTAGATGGCGGGAGTGCGGTCGCCGCGCGCGGAGGGCGCCAGGGCGATGATTTCGATTCGTCCAGTCGCGGGTGCGTGCATGGGCACGGAGACGAACCCGCCGGCTTTCGCGATCGGCTCCCCGCGAACCACTTCCTGCCCCTCGTGGACGATGGACACAGCCGGGGCGCCCGCGTGCTGAGAAAGAGGCACGATCAGGATAGGCGCAAACGGCAGGCGGCGAATCGGAAGGTGACACGTCGCTTCCTTGAATTCCGGGATATGCACCCCGCGCGTGGATCCCTTGCCGTTTAACCAACTCATCAGATGCATGGCTAGTTGTACTTGGCTGCGCGCTTCATCAGTTTGTCCAAGTCCTTCTCGTTCGGATTGAGAGGAGTGCCTGGGTGAATGATCTGCGCAGTGCATTTCTCAGCCGCGCGAACCAGGTCCTTATAGGGACCGGCTTTCGGGTCCTTTATATATGCGTGCTTGCGATCGTCGTAGGCGAACATCTTGGGGTTCAGATTGACGCATTCGTCGCAGGCGCTGCATTGAGGTGAATCGATCCAGGGAGCGATCTGCCCGGCGCCGGCATTCGGCGCGGCGATCTGTGCCGAACCCGCGCTGGCCCCCGGACTGGCGATGGCTGCACGACTGGCGATGCCCGCGGGACTCGCGCTCGACCCCGGAGCGGCCTGGATCGCCGGCAGTCCGGCGGCGGCCAGCAACTGACCTCCTCCCGCCATTTGCAGCAGCCGCGCGGCCAGCGTTTGCGCGAACTCGGCGCGAATCTGCTCCGCGATCTGGCCTTCATCCACCGTGGTCCGGACACTGGCGAGCGACTTCAGCATGCGCCAGAAGTTTCTCCGATCCTCGCAGGCGCGCACGATGGGCATGGCCGGAATCACGCGGATCAACCGGTTCTTCTTGTCCACCGCCCAAACGTAGGGGAATTTTCCCTCGCGATCGTCCTCCGCCAGATCCAGGTACTCCGCGAGCGGTACCATGTTCTCGTTCCAGGTGTCGCGCGGCGCGGTCCGAAACTGCTTGCGGAATCGTCCTTCCGTAATCGCGAAATCGGCGAAGGTGAGCGGGACTTGCATGCTGGCCTTGGTTCCCTGCTCATCGGTGTATTCGAGCGCATAGGACGGCCAGTCCGCATCCATCGCCGGATTGCCTTCAAGATCGAAGCATTCTTCCGGGAGCACGCCTTTGTCCGGGTTGTAGCGAAGCAAGGGATAGGCTCGCGACTCCACCGCGAGCTTGCTCTGATGCTCGGCCAGATCGTCGCCGATGCCGTGCTCCGGCATGCAGGCGCTGTAGATGTTAAACAGCGCCGGACGCCGCGCGTTGATCCCTTCGATGAATCCTTCGATGAGATGGGTTGCGTTCGAGATGCTGCCTTGTAGAACGTAGGTGGTCCGATGGGCCATGCCGATCAGGGCGATCTCCTTGCGGACTTCCTCCTTGCCCTGCGTCGCCTTGCCGAACTGAGCCATCTCGGAAACCTGGCCGGTGAAACCGGAAGTGCAAGCCTGGCCGCCGGTGTTCGAATAAACTTGCGTATCGAGAATCAGAACCTTGATGGGCTTGCCGGACATCATCATCCTCGAAAGGTTTTGGAATCCGATGTCGTACATCGCGCCGTCGCCGCCGATCGACACGACCGGCGGCGAGAGATGGAACTCCTCGTCGCTGAACCGCTTCCAATCGAAGTAGGTGAAGAATTCCGCGTGCTTTTCCTTGCGATATCCGCCATTCAGTTCGATTTCAGCCATGCGGACGGCTTTGAATCCCTCGGCCATCTTCGCCATGTGCCCTTCAAAGATGCCCATCGCCACCGATGGCGAATCCTGGAATAAATGATTCGCCCAAGGGAACGGATACGGATTGAAAGGATAAGTGGACCCCCACACGGAAGTGCAGCCGGTGGCGTTGATGATCCCCATGCTGGCCCGCCCATGCCCGGCGGTTCCGTCCGTGTAGGACCATCGCAGATGCTTCAATTTTTCGAGAAGCTGAGTGGTCCAGCGCAGCCATTCCGGGTCGATGGTCGCGGCCGTGTGGCGCTCATCCAGTTTCCCCGAGAGACGCGCCAGGGTCACATCCGAATGCGACAGTTGATCGAGGGCCTGCCCTACGCGATCCCCGCGGCTCAAATCCAGAGTGGCAGCGAGTTTCAGGCGAATGTGCTGGTCGAGCCGCGCGATCAGATCGTCCAATTTCGCGACTTGCGCTTTCACGCGAGGCTGCATCAGAGCCTCCACCGTCGCCGTGAACAGATGAACCACCGTCTTTTCGCCGCACCCCAGGCACGCTCCATCGCCCCCGGTCATGCTCATGTAGTTCTGTTTGTCGAGCAGCAGTGTCTCGAGCGCGCCGATGCGTTCATCCAGGTTGTCGATCCGGATGAAATCCCGCGGCGTGTTCGGCAGCGCTTGCCAGAAATCCCAGTCGCTCCGCAGCCGCGCGACGCTTTCCGGAGTTTGCTTCAGCGGACGTAGCGCGTCGTCCTGGCACACCTTCACGCACAACATGCAACCCTTGCACGCGTATGGATTGACCGTGATGGAGAGTAGCCCCCCGCCGCCTTTCTGCGCCTTTTCACGGACCGTCCAATAGGGTGTAGTCGCGCTGAACTTGAAGTCGCCCAGCGCGTCCCGGAACCAGTCGAATTCCTGCTCCACTTCGGTCAGGTCCTCCGGACGTTGCTGGTAGCCGGCCACCGTATCTGCGATCGATTCCTCCAGGAGCGCGCGCACGTCGGCTCCATCTCCGGCGGAGTGCAAACGCGCGCGTAGTTTTTGCTCGGCGGTCCGAACCGCCCGCGGCAGATGTTTCACCGTACGGCCGGCGGCGGCGAGCTTTTGATTCACGGTTTCGAAAATCGCAAGGACCGGGTGCACCAGGCCCGGGATCGCGCTGTCCGGGCACACGGTGTAGCACGCGCCGCAGGCGGTGCAATTCTGCGGAATCCACTCGGGATGCTCAAAGCGGACGCCGGTCATATCCCGAAAAACGCTGGTCGCGGCGGGAATCAGACTCATGCTGATGAACGGATCGGCCAGGTTGTCGTAGCCTTTCCCGGTAATGTAGAAGTTGCCGGTCTGCTCCCAAAAACGATGAATATCGGTGGTCGCCGACGAATTCGCGGGCAGCGACTTCAGCAGGATGGGAAGATCCGTCCCCTTGCGCAGTTGAGGACTTCCAGTGGCCACGCGCCGGTCCTTAATCTCCCGGACTTCGTCGAAGCCGCGCCGCACCACGCGCAGATTGTCTTCCACCACTCGCGCGCCCTTCGCGCCGAACTTGTGATTCAGCTCCGACTCGATGGCCTTGAATAGCTTCGCCTCGGTAAGCCCGGCCTGCGCCATCACCGGCGACACCGCGAAAAACGCTCCCTGAAACGCGATTCCCTGCATGCGGAATTGCAGCTCCGGGTCGCTCGCTTCCTCGCGCGCCACCTTGAAGGCATCCAGATAATAAACGCGGATATCCTGGTCGGCGATGATCTTCTGGAAGGTCACCGGAATCTGCGCCCAGGCGCCTTCCGGGTTGTCGGAAGGACTCTGGAAGACAAAAACTCCGCCTTTCTTCAACCCCGCAAGAGGATTGGAGTGCAGGAACACATTGGGATCGGGCGACAGGACGACGTCGACATTGATGAAGTCGCAATTGACGCGAATCGGCTCCGGCGCGGCCGACAGGTAATAGGTGGTCGGCTGACCCTTCTTTTCCGATCCATATTTCGGATTCGCCTTGATGTGATAGCCGAGCAGGTCGAACAGCGTCATCGCCAGGTTCTTCCCGGTGGTGATCGCCCCCCATCCTCCAACCGAGTGCAGGCGCACAGTGATGCTGTTCTTGGGAATCAGGTTCGGATTTTCGCTCCCCCGGACGGAGAGTTCGCGGATGCGCGGGTAGCCGTCGGCGATCTGAATCTGATGCAGCTCCTGCTTCGGCGAGAACGGTTGATCGCGAAGAAAATCGATCGAGAGATAAAAGAACTTCTTCTTCGCGCCGTTGGGCAGCATGTTCTCGATAGCGCCGATCAAGCCTTCCGGTTGAAGATCGCGGCTGCCCAATCCGAATGAGCCCGAGTAGAGCGGCGGAGTGTCGTCCGGCCGGCTGTAAGCGGCATGTTCGGGATAGGGAACGGAACCATTGGCGGAACGTCCATTTTCGAGACACCGGCCGAGAGCCGCGCGAACCTCGCGAATCAGGGGCAAGTCTTCGGCGAGCGGCTGGTCGACGCGTTCGAGAATCGCGACGCCTTTGCGGCCTTTCAGGATCGCACCCAGCAGATCGCCCGGGAACGGCCGGAACATGGTCAGGTTGACGACGCCAACTTTGAGCTTCCGGGTCTCGCGCAGATAATCCGCCACCGCTTCCGCGGTCACGATCATGCTTCCCATGCCCAGAATGAGGTAGTCGGCATCCTCCACCCGGTAGGTAGAGACGCGCTGATAAGCCCGGCCCGTGAGCTCGAAGAACTCCTTCATCGCTTGATCGGTGATCGGCGCCACATGTTCGAAAAAGTACGGGCGCTGCGCGGCGACGCTCTGCATGTAGGCGTCCTGGTTCTGCACGATCCCCATCATCACCGGATTGTCGACGGTCCATAACTCCGGAATGCGCCGCCGCCGCGGGCCGAACAGCATCCTCTGCGCGGGCGTCGGAGTCTCGATAATGTCGTCGGGGAGCCCGAGATACTCCGCAATCAATTCGCGCTCGGGCAGCATGAGCGATTCGATCAGGTGCGTGGTCAGGAAACCGTCCTGGGCGCAAATGCCCGGGGTGAGCGACAGTTCGGCAATGCGATGGGAAATGAGATTGAGGTCGCACACCTCCTGCGCGCTCTTGCCGAACACCTGAAAGAATCCGGTGTCGTCCACGCAGTGGTAGTCGTCGTGGCCGGCGTGGACGTTGAGAGTCGCCTTGGTCATCGCGCGGCAGCCCATGTTGAGCACGTACGTCAGGCGCTTGCCCACCGCCGCGTACAGCGATTCGTGCATGTAGGCGATGCCCTGGCCGGAGGAAAAATTGGTGGCCCGGAGCCCGGTCATCGACAGACCGGCGGTTACTCCGGCCGCAGCGTGCTCGCCTTCCGGCTCAATGAAGATCAACGGACGCCCGGAAATGTTGATGTGACCCTTGGCCGCTTCCTCGGCCCAATACTCGCCCATCTGCGTCGACGGCGTAATCGGGTATGCGCCCGCGGCATCGGTCGACTCACGCTCGCACATCACTACCGCCGTATTGCCGTCCATCGCCTGGCGCGTGCCCGGATACCGGAACGTCCGCTTGGTGCTCATGAATGCGTTACCCCCATCACCACCGGCAGATCGGTTTCTTCCACCGGAAGCGGTGATCTGCGAGTAATCCGCTTCGCATCCAAACCCTTTAGAGGTCCGTTCTTCGCGTCCATCCACACAATGGCGCCGGTCGGGCAACGCTCGATTGGCACACGCGTCGCCCGCTGATTCTTCGAGTAGTCGATCACGGCTAGATGGTTCTCAATTTTGATCAGCCCCGCGGGAGCATCCGCCGCGCACCGCCCGCACGCCGTGCAGGCAACTTCACAGTAGGCCTCCGCCTGATCCCCTTCCAACTGATTCTTGCAGGCTACCCATAACCGGTGGCTCACCGGATGGAGCGAAAAGAGATCCTTGGGGCAGACCTCGACGCAATCTCCGCACGCGGTGCACTCGGCCTCGCTCACCACCGGGATGCCGTGCGCATCCATTTGAATCGCGTGGAAGTCGCAGACCCGTTCGCAGTCGCCGAGTCCCAGGCACCCCCAGGTGCAGGCCTTCCCGCCGCCCGACACGAGCGCCGCGGCCCGGCACGTATCCAGGCCGGAGTACCGGGCTAGGTTGCGCGCTACGTGCGTCCCTCCCGCGCAGGCAATCCGAGCGACGCGCTTCTCCTCGGCGCCCGCGTTCACCTGTAAGAACGCCGCGATGGCTTCAATTCCTTCCGCGCTGCTGACCGTGCATTTCCCCGGAGCGACTTCGCCGGCGATCAGCCGCTCGGCGAACATGCGGCATCCGACGGATCCGCAGGCCCCGCAGTTGGCCAGGGGGAGCATCGCCTCCACCTGCTCAATCCGTGGATCTTCAAAGACATACAGCTTTTTGTCGGCGTAGGCGAGCGCCGCCGCCAGCAGCACCCCAATACCGCCCATCAGCCCGGCCGCGATTAGATACTCAATCATCGCGTCTGCACCCAGGCGGCTGCGCCCCAAGATAACCCTCGTGCGTCAAATGCCCCAACCCATTGAGTCAAATGCCTCAAGTCTTTCCACCCACTGGCCTCTTCTTGTTTGGCGCATCGAAGGAAGCCCCACGAAACTATACGTTTGAGATACGTACTACCAGGCCGCTTCATTCGCCTGCGCCGGACTAGGGGCAAGCATGGGGCCGTTTGATGGCAGTTTGATGGCACGTGGCTTGCTCCGGGTTGCGGTTGCAATGGAACGAAGACTCGTATGGCGGACGCTGCTGGCGCTGGCGGTGGTCGGCGGCCTGATCACTCTGCGGTTCGTCTCCGTCACCAGGGCTGTCGACCGGGAAGGGACGGTCAGCGTCCAGCGCCCGCTCATGGGAACGGTCTGGAATATAGAGGTAGCCGACCATGGCCGCACCGATGCCGCACGTCACGCAATCGATCAGGCTTTTTCCGAATTGCAGCGCATCGACGCGTTGATGAGCGAATGGAAGCCGGAGTCGCCCATCTCTCAAGTCAATTCCGCCGCCGGCAAGCATCCCGTGGAGGTGCCCGAGGAGTTGCGCGCCATCATCGAACGAAGCAATCGGTATAGCGAGATGAGCGAGGGCGCGTTCGATATCACTTGGCATGGAATGGCCAAGATCTGGCACTTCGATGAGACTTTCACGCCTCCCACGCAAGCCGCCGTCAAGGAGGCGCAGCGGTTGGTGAATTTTCGCGCCATCCGGATCGAAGGGAACCGCGTGTTTCTTCCCAAGGAGGGGATGAGTATTGGTCTGGGGGGAATCGCCAAGGGTTATGCCGTGGACCAGGCATCTAAAGTGCTGGCTCGCGCGGGTTTCCACGATTCGCTGGTCGACGGAGGAGGCGACATTCTAGTGTCCGGCACCCGCAATGGGGCGGCCTGGCAATTGGGGATTCAGGATCCGCGCCAGCCGCGCGGCACGCTTCTCGAACGCGTCGGGCTCTCGAACGCGGCGCTGGTTTCCTCAGGCGACTACGAGCGGTTCCGCATCGTGAACGGCGTGCGTTATCACCACATCATCGACGCTCGGACCGGTTGGCCGGCCACGGCGGCGAGTTCCGTGAGTGTGATTTCTTCGAGCGCCGAGCAAGGCGTTGTTCTCGCGAAGGTCATCTTCTTTTTCGGCCCCGAAAAAGGCCTGGCGGTCGCCCGTTCGGCGGGCGTGGAAGCGCTGCTGATCGATCCGCAGGGGAAGCAGTTTAGAACGGAAGGATTCCCCCGGAACCTTGAAGCCTCGCAGCTTCAACCCCGTTGAGAGGCGCAGCATGTTTGAGTGGCCTTCCATGAGCATACATTTGCTCGAATGTCTACAACCGCTCCCTCACGAGTGTGTGTGAAAAAGGGACAGACCGAGACAGACAGCCTTTTTCGCAAAAGCCCGCACAGGGCCAGCGAGGCCCTCCAAACCAGCAGGAATTCTCGGCGTCTCCCCCGAGCGAGGCTCCGTTGTGCGGGCGAGTTCCTCAAAAGTTAAGGATGTGCGTCCGTGAAAAAGGTGTCTGTCCTGTCTGCCCCCTTTTCACGGCCTACCAAATCGGCATCGAAGAGAGTGCGTAGTTGCCGAAAAAACGAAGGTCCAGCACGCCGACGGGCAGGCTCGAGTTGCAGACGAGAATGCCGCGATTGGAGCCGAGAGCCTGCAGTGTCGAGGTCAGCACAAACGATGTGTGCTGAAAGCCGGCGAGCGATGCAAACTGAAGATTCGTTCCAAAAGAGTTTGCGTTTTGATCGAAGGCGCTGCACGTCACAAGCGCTTGGGAAGTTGGGTTCGGATTCGTCAGCGCAATCCCGGTAACAAAATTGGCAACTACGCTGCCGGCCGGGTTCGCGTACGCGGTGTCATCGTAGGGAAGGGTAAAGCTGCTCACGGCGGCGACCACGGGCACGGCTCCTTCGTAATAGTTCCCATCAAGCGCATGGCGGCGGAAGATCGCTTGAGCGTTTATCGGCGCTGCCGAGTCGATCTCCGCCCAGCCTGTTTCCAAAGGCGTCGCGGGCGAACCTCCGGTGCGGATCAGTAGGGAAACATTCGGCGGAATCACGAAATTGTCGATGCTGGAAACCGGTCCCAGATTGGCAGTAGCGATGGGCAATAACGTGGCTGAGCCGTCCAAATGGAACACGAGGGAGACCACCACTGGACTCGTGGCTGTATTGGCCAGGAGGATATCCGTCTGCCAGGTGTCCCCCAGGCCTCCGTCCGCCAGGTGGGTAACAAATTGGCTGACGGTAGCGGTGGCCGATATTTGATCCCAGAACCCGGTATCCGTGCCCGGTGTGCCAAGGATGCCAAACTGAACCGCACCAAGACTCCCAGTGTTGGCCAAAGGGCCGGAACCAATACGCTGGGAATTCACATAACCGGTCACCGTGCCGGTTTGGAAATTCAAAACCATCTGATAATCATTCCAGGTCCCACGGGACACTGGAACGCTGCCGACCGCACTGCTGGCAAGCCCCACTTGCGCGTTGCCGGCGGACGTAACGAATATGTCCGCAAGGAAGCCATTGGCGCTGAATGTACTCAGAGGAAACCAATCCGATGCGGTCCCGGAGCTGCTTTGCATAAAGTGAACTTCGACAGTGACGATAGAACTGCTGCTGCTAATCAATTGCGGGGAAATGACAAGCTGCGGGCCGGACAAACCTGTCGCGGGTAAACTGACGGCCTGTGTCCCGGCGAAGAAAGTTAAATGCTCCACCACCGCTGGGGCCGGGCCAGTCCATCCTTGCTGGCCCGCAAGCGGCGCGAGAGAATACCCGTCCGAAGGTTCGAACCCGGTCGAAAGGAAAACCTGGGCATTCGCGAGCGGCGCCAGGGTTACGGCTAGCATGAACCCGAGCCACGTTGCGTTTCTCTTCCCGTGTCCTGTGCGGATCGTGGAAAGCTTCATAGGGTGCGTCCTCCGTCTGTTTCGAAATCATCTGCAGCGTCGGGAGAGCCGATGGAAGCGATCCCCCGGTTCGGAATAGTGTCTCACAACGGCGGTTTCTTACGAGAATCGCGTTTTCTTGGCCAGGTGAATCTTTTGCGAAGAGCCCGTCGCTAGGCCAAAAGGTTCAGGCGTGCGGGTGTATGCCCAAGTTCTAAATCGAAATCTCGGATAAAATTGATGTTGCCGTTTCATAGCGCACTGATTTGGCACGACCCCGCGGTAGGGTACGATCATCAGCAGTGCCCCGGATCGCTTAGGGTCGGGCGCTTGAGCAGCAAGGAGAAATGTCGATGAAATTGGCGACTGCGGCGTTGCTTTTCACGCTGGCGTCGGTGGCGGCCTCGGCCCAAGTCAATATAGGTGGACAGAAACCCGAAGCCAGCCTGCCCTTCACCACGACTACGGTGGCCTCGTTTAGACTGCCCTGGCGGATGGTGTTTCTGCCCGATGGCCGCATGCTGATCACCGAAAAGCCCGGGCCAGTCTGGCTGGTCTCCCAGCACGGAGAAAAGATCCAGGTGGGCAATACGCCCCCGGTCTATTTTCAGGGCCAGAATGGCATGCACGGCGTCTTCCTCTCGCCGCACTACGCCACCGACCACAGCGTCTATCTCACCTACGCCGAGCCGGGTGACTATGGCGGAGGCCTAGCGCTTGCGCGAGCCAGGCTGAACGCCACCGACACCTCGGCCACGCTCGAAAACTTCGAGGTGCTTTGGCGCCAGATGCCCAAGGGCAAAGGCGGCCAGGAAGGCGCTGCGGTCGCCTTCTCCCCCGACGGTAACTATCTCTTCCTCGCGGTTGGGGACCGCCAGCGTATGACCCCCGCCCAGGATCCGGACCAGCCCGTAGGCAAGATTCTCCGCCTGACGCTCGACGGCAAGCCAGCCCCCGGCAATCCCAACTTCGGCAAAACCGGAGCTGCCACCATTCCGCTGATCGATCCGCCCCGTGACACCGAAGCCGCTAAGACCGCAAAGGTGGTCAGCACCTATACCTTCCCTGGCCCGAACCTGACACCGGCGGAAACCTGGGCGAGCGGCGTCCGCACGCCTTACGGCCTCGCATTTTCACCCAGCGGCGAATTGTGGGAGGTGGAGCATGGCCCGCGCGGCGGCGACGAGCTGAACCTGATCGAGAAGGGCAAGAATTATG
>Ga0209415_10001313_pt1 | contig 47573 bp, 33 predicted proteins | sample PeaSoiSIISIP2007_FD_187696 | JGI IMG/M metagenome (GOLD analysis project Ga0209415, IMG submission 187696) | Peat soil microbial communities from Weissenstadt, Germany - SII-SIP-2007 (SPAdes) (version 2) | ecosystem: Environmental > Terrestrial > Soil > Wetlands > Peat | place: Germany... | reverse complement strand
ATCTGGGCGCCGTTGGCGAAGTTGCCGAACTGCGCCTCCCAGGCCACGAGCGCCTCGGAACTCTCGACCGAGTAGCCGTACTCGAAGCCCAGTGCCGCGTACTCCGACAGCAGCGAGTCGTAGACCATGAAGCGGCCGGGCCGGCGGTCGTCATCTGCCTCGCCAAGCAGTTCCCCCGCACCTGCAAGCGGGACATACTCCGCTCCGGTCTCGTGATCGAAGAGCACCGAATGACGCTGGCTGAACGTACCACGACGAGTGTCCTGGCCAGCGAGTCGGACGTCGTAGCCGTCAATGAGCAAGCTACCGAGCGCGAGCGCCTCGCCGAGAGCCCACTCGACCTCCTCGGCAGCGTAGAGCTGGGCGCGCTGGTGAAGTTGGCGCCCGAGCTTGGGGTGGACGTTGAAACCAACCGGAGGTTCGTGGATGAGTGTGGCCAGGGCATCGAGCGTTGCCCGGGCAACCCTGGTCTCGACCTGCGAGAGGGGCGGAGCCTCGTCGACTGGCGGAGCCGGCAAATGGTCGATTCGCGGTGGTGCCGCGGCACGGGTCTCGTCCAGCGCCGCCTGGAGCCGCGCCGAGAAGTCCTCGAGGGCGCGCTCGGCCTCGTCGATCGTGATGTCGCCGCGCTTCACGAGTGTCTCGGTGTACAGCTTGCGGACCGAGCGGTGTTGCTCTATCTGCCGGTACATCAGCGGTTGCGTGTAGCTCGGGTCATCACCCTCGTTGTGGCCGTGCAGCCGGTAACAGACCATGTCGATCACGACGTCTTTGTGGAACTGCTGACGGAATTCGACGGCCAGCCGTCCGACGCGTACGCAGGCTTCCGGGTCGTCACCGTTCACGTGGAAGATGGGCGCCTGCACGGTCTTTGCGACATCCGTCGGGTACACCGACGACCTGGCGGCGGCGACCGGAGTCGTGAATCCGAGCTGGTTGTTGATCACGAGGTGAATGGTTCCGCCCGTGCGGTAACCGTGCAGCTGCGAGAGCTCGAGGGTCTCTGCGACGACGCCCTGGCCGGCAAAGGCAGCATCACCATGGACCAGAACCGGCAGCACGGGGAAGGTCTCGAGATCTTGGCGCTGATCCTGGCGTGCGCGGGCAATCCCCTCGACGACCGGGTCGACAGCTTCGAGGTGCGAAGGATTGGAGGCGAGGGTTACCGGCAGCTCGACGCCGTGACGCGCCACGAACTTGCCGGTCGCACCCTTGTGGTACTTCACGTCGCCCGAGCCCTGCACACTCTCGGGATCGAGGTTGCCTTCGAACTCGGCGAAGATCTCGCCATAGGACTTACCCACGATATTGGCGAGCACGTTCAGCCGGCCCCGGTGGGCCATCCCGAGTACCGCCTCTTCGATGCCGCTTTGAGCGGCCTCGTCCAAGATGGCGTCGAGCAGCGGGATCGCCGACTCGGCTCCTTCGAGGCCGAAGCGCTTCTGGCCTACGTAACGGGTATGCAGGAAACGCTCGAAGGCCTCCGCCGCGTTCAACCGCTCGAGCACGTGGTGCTGTTCGTCAGGAGCGAGTGTGCCCGGCACGTCCTCAACGTGCTGCTGGATCCATCGCTTCTGCTCGGGATCCTGGATGTGCATGTACTCGATGCCGATGGTCCGGCAGTACGCATCGCGCAGGACGTCGAGGACGTGGCCGAGCGGGAGCTCAGCGTCGTCGCCAAGGCCCTCGACGACGAAACTTCGGTCGAGGTCGAAGATCGTGATGCCATGGGTCAACGGGTCGAGCTCGGGATGAAGAGCGGGCGCCACGGTTCCGAGGGGATCGAGGTTGGCCATCAGGTGACCGCGCACCCGGTAGAGGTTGACGAGCTGCTGCACTCTGGCTTGCTTCACGAGCCGGCCGTGAACTCCCTCGCCGGACCGGATCGCGTTGACGTCGTTGTGCCAGCGGGCCGGATTGTATGGGATCCCGAGCGAAGAGAACACCTGGTCGTAGAAACCGAACTCCCCCAGGAGGAGCTCATGGACGCGGGCAAGGAAGAGCCCGGACTCGGCGCCCTGGATGATGCGATGGTCGTAGGTCGAGGTAAGAACGACAACCTTGCTCACTCCGAGCTCGGCCAGCACTTCCGGGTCGGTCGCGGCAAACTCGGCAGGGTAGCCCAGCGCACCCACGCCGATGATGGCGCCTTGGCCGGACATGAGACGAGGCACCGACTGGGTGGTTCCGAGCGTTCCGGGGTTCGTGACGGTGATGGTGACTCCGGCGAAATCGTCCACAGAAAGCTTGTTCGTGCGCACCTTGCGCACGAGGTCCTCGTAGGCGTGGAGGAATTGCGAGAATTCGAGCGTGTCGGCCGCCCGCACGCACGGGACGTACAAGGCACGGCCGCCGCCGGGACGCTCGTAGTCGACCGCGATCCCGAGCCCGACGTGCTCGTGCCGAATCACCCCGGGCATGCCAGTCTCGGCGATCTCCGGTACAAACGAGGAGTTCATCGCAGGAAGGGCCCCGAGTGCCTTGACCACCGCCCAGGCGATCAGGTGCGTGAAGCTGACCTTGCCGCCGGTCGTCCGCCCGAGCTGATCGTTGATCACCGTCCGATTGACCTCGAGAAGCTTGGCTGGGACGGGATGAACGCTCGTGGCAGTCGGGACCGAGAGGCTCGCGCTCATGTTCTCAACAACGCGGGCCGCTGCTCCACGGAGAGGCACTGCGACCGGGGCGGTCGGCCCTGGCACTGCCTCGAGGCCACTGGGCACCGGCTGAGCAAGAACAGCGCTCGGCACGGTTACGGGCGCGGCGTCCAAGACCTCCTCGGCCTTCCCGGCCTTCTCGGGAGCCGGCCTACCGCGGTAGTCGGCGAAGAACTCGCGCCAGCTCTCGCTTACGGACTCCGGATCCGCGAGGAAGGACTCGTACATTTCCTCGACGAGCCAGGCGTTTGCCCCGTAAGCACTCGCGAGACCGTCACCGCTCGATCGGTCCGACATCATCGCCATGCTACCGGCGAGCCCTCGGTTCGACCTGTCCACCCGCACCGGGATCCCGCAGCTGCGACAGGGCGTGCCCGAGCGGGTAGTCACCTCACCCAGCTCGAGTTCCGCCCTCTCATGTTAAGCAGGTCCCTGGAGCGGGGCGGGACCTGACGCGGCACTAGCGTGTGAGCGTGAGGATCGTCGCACAGCTGCTGGCCGTGCCGACACACGGGCCGGACGTCGGAGTCCGCGGTTGAGCACGACGCGAGCCGTGGTGCGCGCGGTGGAACCGGGCAACGACGTGCGCTGTGTGCGCTGCGGGAAGCAGATCAAGTTTGCCGCGCGAACGCACCCGCGCCAGGTCATCGCGAACGTCTATCTCGAGGGCGCCTGGAACCGTGTCGACCACTTCCACGAGGAGTGCTATCTGGAGGCGGACGAACCCTACGGACCGATCGACACTCTCGGCGGCCCGCTCACGGGCTGACGATCACACGCGAGTCTGAATTCGTGACCACCGGGTCCGAGCCCGCGCCCTGTCCTCGCCTGTACGTCGAAGAAACGCGGGCAGGAAGTGGGCCAGGGGCTCCCCTGGTCGCCTGCGTCCACGGTTCCATGGACCGCCACGCAAGCTTCGCGAGGCTTCGTGCGCGGCTCACTCCGACATGTGACGTGCTCTTGTACGACCGCAGGGGGTATGCGGCGTCCCGCGACGTCGATCCGCCGGCAAAGAGCATCCACGACCACGTCGCCGACCTCATGTGGCTCCTCGGGGGTCGGCGCGCCGTCCTAGTCGGCCACAGCTACGGCGGCGACGTCGCCCTCGCGTTCGCCGAGCACCATCCCGAGCTGGTAGCGGCCGCTGTCGTGTTCGAGGCACCCCTACCGTGGCTCAAGTTCTGGCACGTCCCAGGGACACGTCGCGATCAACCTGCCTGGGCGGCTCCCACGCCAGAACAGGCGGCCGAAAGGTTCGTACGGCGCATGATCGGCGACCGTCGCTACGATCGGCTTCCGGCCGCGACGCGTGCCGAGCTTGTGAAGGACGGCCCAGCACTCGTGACCGAGCTCACGACCATCCGGGGAGATCCTCCACCGTTCGACCCCCGACACGTCGAAGTGCCCGTCGTCGTCGCGTGGGGTAGCGAGACGGTCGAGAGGAACCGGCGCGGTGCCGACTGGCTCGCCACCTCACTTCCCTATGCGACCAAGCACGAAGTCGTCGGGGCTCGGCACGACGGGCACCGGACGCATTCGAAGGAGCTGGCAGAGGTCATCTTGGTCGCCGCTGGGCTCGCGCCCTCGTCTCGAAGAGGTGACCAGAGTTGAGAGTCGCTGTGACCGGCTCCACGGGCTTCATCGGCGGTGCGCTCGTTCGCGCGTTGCGAGAACGCGGCGACGAGGTCCACCCGGTTGTCCGCCACGTGCCGGGCCCCGGAGAGATCGGGATCGATCTTCCACTACGGCGGATCGACGCGTCGCAGCTCGCGGGTCGAAGCCTGGAGGGGATCGACGCAGCCGTCCACCTGGCCGGAGCCCCGATCACCAGACGCTGGAGTCCGAAGCAGCTTGAGGCGATCCGGTCGAGTCGAGTCGCGGTCGGCAACCTCCTCGCCCAGTCGCTCGGCTCCCTCCGACACCCGCCGGGCGTCCTTGTGTCCGGCTCGGCCGTCGGCATCTACGGCGATCGTGGCGAGGAGGTACTGGACGAGACAAGCCCGCAAGGGTCCGGAGTACTGGCCGATCTCTGCCGCTCCTGGGAAGCCTGCAGCGCACCCGCGGCCGAAGGGGGCATCCGAGTCGTCACGATCCGGACAGGCATTGTGCTCGGCGGTAGAGGAGGTGCCGAGGGTGGGATCCTCGCCGCCGAGGTCCCCGTTTTCAGGCTCGGTCTCGGCGCTCGTCTCGGCGACGGCCGCCAGTGGACGAGCTGGGTCGCGCTCGATGACGAGATTCGGGTCTTGCTCCGCGCGATCGACGACGCCGAGCTTTCCGGGCCGGTGAACTCGACTGCACCCAACCCCGTCCGCAACGCGGAGCTGACCGAGTCGATTGCGCGTGCGCTCGGCCGGCGCGCCAGGCTCGCCGTGCCCCCGACCGTCTTGCGACTGGCGTTGGGCCGTGGGCCAGCCGATGAGCTCCTGCTCGCCAGCCAAAGGGTAGTGCCACGGAAGCTGACGGATGCGGGCTACGTCCATGCGTATGAGCACCTCGAGGATGCCTTGGCGGCCGCGCTCAAGCCGCGAGGCGCTCAGTGAAGGCCGGCTGGAATATCGCCGACATCTGGGAGGTCTGTGCGGAAGAGCGGGTCGACGCGCCGGCGATCGGCCATGGGCCGTTACAGCGATCGTGGGCTGAGTTCGACCACCGAGCGGGCGGGCTCGCGCGCTTTCTTCTCGACGCGGGACTCGAGCATCAGGACAAGGTCGCCCAGTACCTCTACAACTCCAACGAGTATCTGGAGTCCGTCTTTGCGGCACTGAAGGCGAGCCTCGTGCCAGTCAACACCAACTACCGGTACGGGGACGAGGAGCTCGTGTACCTCTGGGACAATGCCGATGCGGCTGCGGTCGTCTTTCACGGGAGCTTCACCGAGCGTGTGTCGAGGTTGCGACATGAGCTGCCGCAGGTGAAGGAGTGGATCCATGTCGACGACGGTTCCGGTCCGTGCCCTGACTTCGCGACCGCTTATGAGACAGCGGCGTCGGCGATGGGCCCTCGCGAAGATCCGAAGGTCGTCTCCCCCCGAGGTCGTAGCGGCGATGACCTGTATCTCCTGTACACCGGTGGCACTACAGGTACGCCAAAGGGCGTCATGTGGCGCCAGGACGACCTGTTTGCGTTGCTCAACAGCTCGAATCTGGTGAAGCACCCGACCGATGGCGGAATGCCCGCGATTCGCGCGTCGGTGGCATCCCTGAGCACGTCACCGCCGATCCTTTTGCCCGCGTGCCCCTTGATGCACGGGACGGGATCCTTCACGTCCTTCAGCGCGCTCTTCCTTGGAGGTTCCGTCTCGACCCTGGAGAGCCGCCATTTCGACGTCGTGGAGCTTCTCGACACCATCGAGCGAGAATCGGTGACCGTTGTAACGATCGTGGGCGACGCGTTCGCGGTGCCGATCCTCGCGGCCCTCGACGCCGAGCCCGGTCGATGGGATCTCTCCAGCCTCATAGCAATGATCTCCTCGGGCGTCATGTGGAGCGAGCGGACCAAGCAAGGCCTGCTCTCCCACCAGCCGACCATGACCTTGATCGATGCGTTCTCCTCGTCGGAGGCACTCGGCATGGGGACCTCGGTGTCGGTCGCGGGTTGCGAGGCACCGACTGCGCAGTTTCGCCTCGGTGAGCGGGCACGGATCATCGACGAAGAGGGACATGAGATCCTCGCCGGCACGGGACAGGTCGGGCGCCTCGCCGTCGGTGACCCTCTCCCGGTCGGCTACTACAAGGACCCGGCGAAGACGGCCGCCACCTTCGTGCACATTGACGGTAAGCGCTACTCGGTGCCCGGCGATTACGCGACGTTGCGCGAGGACGGCACCTTGGTATTGCTCGGCCGAGGATCGGTCTGTATCAACACCGGAGGTGAAAAGGTCTATCCCGAGGAAGTCGAGGAGGTGCTGAAGGCCCACCCAGCGGTCATCGATGCTGGATGCGTCGGAGTGCCGGATCCCCGCTTCGGCGAGGCCATCACCGCCCTGGTCCAGGTCATACCTGGGCAGACGGTCGGCGAGGCGGAACTTGTCGAGCTCGTGAAAGAGCACCTCGCCCATTTCAAAGCTCCGCGCCGCGTGTTGTTCGTGGACTCGCTCGGACGTTCGCCGGCGGGCAAGCTCGACTACACGTCTTTGCGCGCTCGAGCCGGACGCCCAGCCGTGACCGAAACCTGAGGAGGATGAGCACCCCAGGTCGACGGTCGGCGTCGGCGGTCGAGGGCTGCGAACGGCGCTCGGCACGCACTTGTCGGCAGTGGTGCGGCGATAGCCCACACAAGTGCTGACAGATGAGGCGCCTGGCGGGCGAGGCGCCGAGCTCCGGTGGCCGAAGAGGGCGCTCGGCACGCACGTGTCGGCAGTGGTCCGGCCATAGCCCACACAAGTGCTGACAGGTGAGGCACTTGGCGGGCGAGCGCGCCCCGTGCGGCGTCGGCCCCCGGGCGGGCGCCGCGGGCGCCGCGAGTGCAGCGGGCGCCGCGAGTGCAGCGGGCGCCGCGAGTGCAGCGGGCGCCGCGAGTGCAGCGAGGCGCCCGTGCGGCGCGTCATACCCTCTCAGTCGAGGTTGGCGCCGTAGCGCCGAACGTGGTCGTTCACGGCGTAGTAGGCGTCGATGGACTCGCCCGCGTCTCCCCAGAAGCCCTCGAGGACGTCGTAATCGATCAGTCCTTCGGCGACGTAGTGGTTGTTCACGTCCGTGATCTCCAACTCGCCACGCCCCGAGGGGCGCAGGGTCGCGATCACCTCGAAGACGCCGGGATCATAGAGGTAGACGCCCGTGACGCAATAGTTGCTCGGTGGATCTTCAGGCTTCTCGACGATCCGCACGATCCTCCCTGAAGAGTCGAGTTCGGGCACCCCGAGATGGCGCAGGTGAGCTGGGTCTTTAACCTCGGCCAGAAGCAAGCGCGCCCCGTTGCCATGATCGCCGAACCGGTTGACCGAATCTACGAACGATCGTCCGAAGATGTTGTCAGCCAGCATTACGACGGCGGTGTCGTCGCCTACGAACTGCGCGGCCAGTCCCAGGGCCTCGGCGATACCCCCAGCCCGCTCCTGATACGCGTACAGGAGGCGTTCTACCCCGAACTCATGGCCGTTCGAGAGGAGTCGCAGGAACTCCCCTGCGTGCGTGCCGCCGGTCACGACCATGATCTCGGTGACGCCGGCCTTGACGAGGGCCTCGATCCCGTAGCTGATCATTGGCCGATCGCCGATCGGCAGTAGGTGCTTGTTCGTGATGCGGGTCAACGGATAGAGGCGGCTTCCGGTTCCGCCGGCGAGGATGACACCCCTCATGGCTTCACGAAGCTCACCACGACCGAGGCAGGGAGCAGGACGCCGTCGGTGAGATCCGTCGCCCGGTAGATGACCTTTTGAATCACGGTGTCTCTCACCTCGAAGTTCGCGATGCCCTTCGCGTTCGTGATCGCAGATGCCGGCCTGATGACCGTCGTCTTTCCCGTCCCGACGAGGACCACCCGCTTCCCGGCAACGGGCGTTCCGGCCGCCGAGCGCAAAGTGACCGTGACCGTTGAGAACGCGCTGCCGTCCGCCTTGACCGAGAGCCGCGAAGCGGTGACCAAGGACTTCGTCGGGGAAGCATATGGGACTCCCCCGCTCTCGGGCAACGTGCACAGTTGGGCAACTAGTCCGTGACCGACGGGATTGGCGGCATCGGGTGTCCCGAGACCCGATGCGAAGTCGTAACCGACAGTGGCCGGGTAATGCCCAGTGCCGAAGAGGTCGTTGCTGCCGCGTGTGACGTCGTTGATCGCTGCGGCGGCGTTGGTCGCACCGGCAATCGAGTACAAGGACGGGTTCAGGAAACCGACCGGGTGAGCGCTGCATGCCGGCCAGGCGTCGGCCAGCGCGACCAGTGCCGCCCAAAGCGGAGCGGCGCCGCTCGTGCCCCCGATGAGCGTCCAAGCGCCGCCGTAGAAGATCAGATAGCCAGTGCCTGGATTGGCGTCGGCCGAGACGTCCGGGACCTCGCGACAATAATCACCGGCTGGCGCGCCACAGGGCTTTGGTGACGAGTAAGCCTTGATCACGTGCACGTCCGGAGCAACTTGCGACTGGTACACAGGCATCGCCCAGTTCGACGAGATCCCGCCGCCGCTCGCGCCGCTGCGGTCGTTCCAAACCGTCTCCGTCGGTGGCGGGCCGAGCGCGCGCAGTGTCGTGCCGCCGACACTGGTCACATACGGCTGGCTGCCGGGATCGTCGACGGCGAGAGTGCGGATCGGGTTGTTGCTCGCATCGGTGCAGTCGGTCGAACCATCGTCACCGGATGCGGCCACGACGGTTTGTCCCTGTGCCGCGGCCTCTTCGAAGAGGTTGGCCTCGGCGGAAGCGAATGCCCGGCCTCCATCTTGTGCCTCGCAGATGCCCCATGAAGTGGTAATCACTTCGGCGAGATCCTGGGTGACGATTGCGTCGTAGAGATCGAGAGGTCCCGTGGTGTTGTTCGGTGCCTGGTACACGTCGATCGCGGCCTTGGGTGCAAGACCGATGACGTTCTCGATGTCGAGTGCCGCTTCGCCGGTTCCGGCGCCGGATCCGGACCCCGCCTCGACTTTGATATAGCTCACCTTCGCCGAGGTCTTGTAACAAGCCTGGTAGGCGGCGATGTCCGTCGGCGCGTCGGGCTCGAGCTCGTAGACGGCAACTGTCTCGCCGGCGCCGAGGTCGCCGGCTGCGTAAAGACCGGAGAAGCGGTAGGCAGACGCGAGCCGATCGGCCGTGTAGCCCCCTTGAGCCGACGCCGCGCTTCGCACCGCGCCACAGGGCTGCGGCCCGCCAGTCGCCCCGGAACCGCCTGAGGGCGCACCAAGCCCAAGGGCACCTCGGGCGTTCAGACGCGCGAGGCCTTCCGGGTGCGAGCGAGCTAGGTCGCTCAAGCCGACGATCGCCTGGATCCCGCCCGCGACGGTCGCGGAGACCAGCGGTGGGGACGAGTTCGCGTAGACGAGAGCACCATTAGGGAGTCGATAGCGCTCGAGCATCGTCGCGTAAGCCCGCTCGGTGATCGTCACCGTTGAGGAAACCTTGATGATGAGGTGGTTGCTACTCACCGAGTCAACGTGCAACCCGAGGCTCTCCAGTGCTGCAGTCGTCGCGCGCACGGTCGCCAGAGTTGCTCCGAAAACCGCACCGAAGGTGGCTGGGCGCAGATACCGACGGAATTGCGGAGAGCCAGGAGTCGAGACCGCGGCGGCAAACGCCGCCAATGCAACCGGGTCGCGGGGACGAAGGGCGATGTCAAGTTCGATCGGGTTCGATCCCGGCACGCGGCCGAGCCGGACTGCTCCGCGCGGCACCACCGGTGCCGACCCGACACGCACGAATCCCGCAGGCGGTCGGCTCCATCGCGCCACCGATGATGACGCCGTCGCCGAGCTTGCGAGGACAACGGGCGCCACAGATACGGCAAGGAACGCCCCGACGCCAACGGTGCCACGCAGTGCCCGGCTCCGCGTCCTCGGGAATCGGGTGCCTGCCACTCCTCGCTGTGGGTCCGCTAGGTGCATCGAAATATCTCTCTTTGGTGGCAGCTCGTGGACGCGAAGCGTAGTGGCGGCCTGGTCGATGAAGGGACCGGCCCGTCGTCGTGAAGGTCGCAAGGCGCCGGCTGTCGTCGTGACGATCGCAAGGCGCCGGCTGTCGTCGTGACTTTGGCAACGGCGCCAGCGGTCGTAGGCTGCGTCGGTGGAAGCCACCCCTGTCATCGAGGTCACAGGCCTCACGAAACGCTTTGGGGCCGGTGTGCTCGCCGTCGACGACCTGTCGTTCAGCGTGCAACGCGGTCAGATTGTCGGCCTGCTGGGCCCGAACGGGGCTGGGAAGACGACGACGCTTCGAGCGCTCCTGGGCTTGATTCGGCCGACGGGTGGGACGATGTCGATCTTCGGCGAGACCGTCCGGCCCGGCATCGCCGTGCTCTCGAGAGTCGGAGCGCTCGTCGAGGGTCCCGGGTTCGTGCCCCATCTGTCCGGTCGCCGCAACCTCGAGCTGTTCTGGCGGGCGGGCGGCCGACCCCTGTCGGAGTCACACATCGAGGAAGCGCTCGAGATCTCCGGTCTCGGCCCCTCGGCGGAGCGAAAGGTAAAGACGTACTCCCACGGGATGCGGCAGCGTCTCGGCTTCGCTCAAGCACTGCTCGGAAAGCCGGAGCTGCTCATCTTGGATGAGCCAGTCAACGGGCTCGACCCACGACAGATCGTCGAGGTCCGGGAGTCGTTGCTACGCATCGGTGCGACTGGCACGACGATCCTGCTCTCGTCCCACTTGCTGAGCGAGGTCGAGCACACCTGCAGCCATGTCGTCGTCCTTCACCGCGGGCGGCTGATGCAGTCCGGTACGGTCGCAGAGGTGACGGCCTCGGTCGCCTCGGCCTACTTGGAAGTTGACAACGTCGATGCTGCGACCGCGCTCTTGGCCGCGTTGCCTGGCGTGCGCAGCGTGGAGTCGTCACCACCCGGGCTCGTCGCATTGCTCGACGGAGCGCATCGGTCTGATCTCGTGGCGGCGCTCGTCGGTGCCGGAGTACGGGTCGATACCGTTACACCGCGACGCAGCCTCGAGGACGCGTTCCTCGAGCTCGTCGGGGAGCATGCCGTATGATCGCCGTCGAATTCGCCAAGCAGATCCGCCGTGTGCGCACGTGGGTGGTGGCTGCCATCTGCGTGATCATCCCGTTTCTGATCGGTCTCGGCTTCGAGTTGAACCACAACGGAAACGGGGGCGGTGGGGGCGACGCCGGTGGCGGTTTGAACTTCGTGACGCACCAGTCCGGCATCGTCGTAGGGATCTTCGCGCTGCTGTTCTCGTCGGTGTTGCTCATCCCGATCGTGTTCGCGATCTTCGCCGGGGAGCCCATTGCCTCCGAAGCGCGGTGGGGCTCGCTTCGTTACCTCTTGATCCGGCCGGTCACGCGTCCGAGGGTCCTCGGCTCGAAGCTCGGCGTTTCCGTAGTGCTGGCGGTCGTCGTGGCTCTCTTGATCCCGATCACCGGGACGATCGTGGGGATCGCCTTCTTCGGGCTGCACCCGATCGAGACATTCGGTGTCGCGAGCTCCTCAACCACCGGTCTGCTGCCCTCGCATATCGTGACCTTCTCGATCGGAGGGGCGCTCGGTCGCCTGCTCCTCGCGACGGCCTACACCCTCTTTGAGATGCTCAGCGTGGTCGGGATCGCAACGCTGGTCGGCGTTGCAACCGAGAATGTCCTCGCCGCGATGGCGTCCGGGATCGGGCTCTACATCGTCTCGGCGATCCTCGATGCCCTGTCCGGGCTGAGCCGCATCCACCCGCTGCTGCCAGTCCATTACCTTCAATCCTGGACAAACCTCTTCGTGCCCGGCACCTCGCTCGAGGGCATGGTTCATGGTGTCATCTCGGCCGCGATCTGGGGAGTCGTGCCTCTTCTCCTTGCCTTCCGGATCTTCCAGCGCAAGGACATCCTGTGCTGACCGGGCACGTCTGATCGCTCCGGGCAGCGGCGCGGTCCGCCCGGCTAATGGGGTGTCTCCGAAAACGGTTATGACCCGGCGCTTCTGATGCGGGCAGTCAAGGTGTTCGAGACCGACAGGATCGCCTTCGCGGAGGCCTACCTCGTCGCCTGCGCTGAGAGCACCGCCGTAGCCAAGATCGCCTCCTTCGACCGGTCCTTGGATCGCGTCCACACCGTCGAGCGGGTCGAACCACCGCAACTGTCGGGACCCTGGCGAATGACGCTCAAACGTCGAGGAAACGCCTGACCGCTACAGCCGAGCCGAGCGCGCCGATGAGCACACCCATGACGACCACGAGAATCTCGGTGATGATCACGTCGTGACCCGGGACTACAGCGGACGAGAACTCTCGGAAGTGACGGATGAGCGTGCGGATACCGAACTCGCCGAGTAGCACGATCCCACAAGCCACGATCGCCCCGATCAGGCCCTGCACCAGGCCCTCCACCATGAATGGCAGGCGGATGAACCAACTCGTGGCTCCGACGAGGCGCATGACGCCGACCTCTCGTCGACGCGAGAAGATCGCCATGCGGATGGCATTCAAGATGAGCACGAGCGCCGATATCAGTAGTACGACCGCGATCACGAGCAGCACCGTCTGGAGGACGTTGCTGATTGCGGTCAGTGTGTGGGCGGCCTGAGAGGGATAGGTGGTGGTTCGGACTCCGGAGAGGCCATGGAACACGCTTGCGACCGTCGCCGCACCGCCCGGATCGGTCAGCGTGCACTGGAAAACCGGTGGTGTCGTCGCCGGGGTCAGCACGCTGCATACGGTCGGGCCGGTGATCCTGCATGCCAGCTGGTAGGAAGCCACGTGGTCGAGATAGACGTACTTGCGAATCTGAGGGGTCTGGCTGATCGTGTTGCGGATGGCCGCGATCTGAGAGAGCGATGCATCGGGCTGCACGAAGATCTGCAGGTCCACGTTCTGGTTCAACTGCACGAGCTCGCTGTTCACCGCCTGGCGCAACAGCAGCGCCGTCCCGACAAGCGAGAGCGAGACGGCCACGGTCAGCACGGCCGCAATCGCCATCAACCGGTTCCGCCACAGATTCGTCGCCGTCTCGCGCGCTACGTAACCCGCCGAAATGGGCATTAACGCCGTCCCCGCCGCGCTCGAACCGCCTCCTGCCGACTGGTGACCGGCTCATCCGAACCGTCGATTGCCAGGTCAGACGGCCCCGCGCGAACAGCCGACACTGCCACCGCCGGAACGCCGCGCGTCGTCGACGGCGTCGGATCGAGGCCGTAGATCCCACGTTCTTGGTCGCGTATCACTGTGCCGTGATCGATCTCGATCACCCGCCTGCGCATGTTGTCCACGATCCCGGCGTCGTGAGTGGCCATCACAACCGTGGTCCCGGTGCGATTGATCCGGTCGAACAATGACATGATGCCCTGGCTCGTCGTCGGGTCGATGTTGCCTGTGGGCTCGTCCGCGAGGATGATCAGCGGGCGGTTCACGAACGCACGGGCGATAGCGACGCGCTGCTGCTCGCCGCCCGACAGTTGATGCGGCAGCCGATCACCTTTCTGGCCAAGGCCTACCAATTCCAGTACTTGGGGGACCTGCGTCCCGATCACGTGACGTGGCCGGCCGATGACCTCGAGGGCAAAGGCGACGTTCTCGAACACAGTCTTGTTGGGCAGCAGGCGGAAGTCCTGGAAGACGCAACCGAGATTGCGCCGCAGATACGGGACTCTCCAGTTCGAGAGCTGTCCGATCTCCTTGCCCGCGACCCAGATCTGACCGCAGTCGGCGAGCTCTTCGCGGAGCAAGAGCTTGATCATGGTGGTCTTGCCCGATCCCGAGGCCCCGACGAGGAAGACGAACTCCCCTTTCAAGATCTCGAGCGAGACATCCCGCAAAGCGACAACGGAGCCCTTGTAAGACTTCGTGACGTTATCGAAGCGGATCATCGGTCCCCTTCTCCCCCGTATTCCGGTACAAATGACCCCCACGGCAGGCTACCAGCCGGGGCTATTACAGAGGCGTAACGCCTCATCTCGATCTCAAGAACCCTCATGTTCCCTACGAAATCTCAGAAACGCGATCATCGCGTCATCGAGGTCCCCGTCCAGCACCGCTTCGACGTTGCCCGTCTCGTAGCCGCTGCGTAAATCCTTCACGAGCTGGTAGGGCGCCAGGACATAGGACCGGATCTGGCTGCCCCAAGCAACGTCGCTCAGCGGACCTGAGAGTGTCTCGAGCTCTTTCCGGCGCTCCTCGCGCTGGCGCTCGGCGAGCTTGGCAGCGAGGATTTGCAGGGCTTTTGCCTTGTTCTGGTGCTGGCTGCGCTCGTTCTGGCAGGACGTGACGATGCCAGTCGGAAGGTGCGTGATCCGCACTGCCGAGTCCGTCACGTTCACATGCTGCCCGCCGGCCCCGGACGAGCGGTAGGTGTCGATACGAAGGTCCTTCTCGTCGATTTCGATCTCGTCGGAAAGGTCCTCGAGGAAGGGCGCCACGTCGAGTGACGCGAAGCTCGTCTGGCGCCGGTGCTGGGAATCGAAGGGCGACATCCGGACGAGACGGTGCACGCCGCGCTCCGCGGCAAGGAGCCCGTAGGCGAAGCGCCCTCGGACGATGAAGGTTGCCGACAAGATGCCGGCCTCGCCGCCTTCGGACACTTCGTCCACCTCTACCTCGAATCCGCGGCGCTCAGCCCAACGCAGGTACATGCGGAGCATCATCTCGGCCCAGTCCTGCGCGTCGGTCCCTCCGGCTCCGGCGTGGATGTCCGCGACAGCGTCCCGCTCGTCGTGCTCGCCGGAGAACAGGGTGCGCAACTCGAGCTCGTCGAGCGCCTTGCCGACCGCCGTCGCGATGTCCTCGAGCTCACCCTCGAGCTCGGCGAGCACGCCGCCGCCTTCCTCGAGCGCCATGAGATGCAAGGCCTCGGCGTCAGCGAGCTGAGAATCGAGAGCGCGGAGATGGTCGACATCGTCTTTCACTCGGCCGTATTCAGAGGTCACCTTCCGCGCCTGGTCCGGGTCGGACCACAGGTCCGGCTCGGCTACCTCGAGCTCGAGCGCCCCAAGGCGCTCGATCGACTCGTCGAGTCTGAGATAGCCCTTTGCTGCGTCGAGGCGGGCGCGAAGCGACGCCAATACCTCGCCCAGGTCAGGGCGCGCGCCGTCGGAGGCGCCGTCGGATGCTCGAGCCACGATCGTTCAGCTCGCGCCGTGGCAGACCTTGAACTTGCGGCCACTGCCACACCAGCACGGCTCGTTGCGACCGACCTTGGCCGGAACGCCGCCACCTACGCGGGCACCGGTTGGCGAGATCGGCCCCGCCGGCGGGCGCCGTTGCCCCGACCCTCCTCCACCGTTCCCGCCCCGGTTCGGCGTGCCCCGTTGCGGCGCGCCCCGGTTCTGCGAACGGCCGGGTGGGCCGGCACCAGCCGGCCCACCGGTTGGCGGCTGCTGACTCGCTGGAGCCGGGCTCGCTGGAACCGGGCTCCCCGGACCTGGCCGTGAGGTCGGCGGCTCGGTTCGGGGAGCTGCCGGCGGAACCTGAGCCGGCCCGCCGGTGAGCGCCACGGGCGCGACGGCCGTGCCTTGGGTCAGTTCTCCCAGCCCGGCGGCTGGGTCCTCCGCGGCCACGAACGCCGCTTGCGCATAGTCGGGCTCCTCAGCCGGCTCGGCGAGGACTTGCACGTGCATGACATAGCGCAGGTAGTCGTCGTCGATCGAGTCCATGAGCTTGCCGAACATCTCGAAACCCTCACGCTGCCAAGCCACGAGCGGGTCGGTTTGCGCAATGCCGCGGAGGTGGATGCCCTCGTTCAAGTAGTCCATCTCCACGAGATGCTCTCGCCACCGCTGGTCGATGATCTGGATCATGATGCTTCGCTCGATCTCGCGCGCCATCTCCGCACCACCTGGGAACGTCGACTCGCGCTCGTCATAGAGTTCGAGCGCCTCGGTGAGGACGCTCTCGGTGATCTGCTGCACGCTCGTGGCCACCTCGAGATCCTCGACCGTGAACCTTGTCGGGTAGTACTGCGTCAGCTCTACGACGAGGCCATCAACGTCCCATTCCTCGGGGAACTCACTCGGGCAGTTGGTCGCCACGACCCGGTCCACCATCCCGGTGAGGAGCTCCTCGGTGTGGGCTTTGAGGTCCTCGCCGTCGATGATCTGGAGCCGGCGCTGGTAGATCACCTTGCGCTGCTCGTTTCTCACTTCGTCGTACTTGAGCAGCTCCTTGCGGGCCTCGGCATTGCGCCCCTCGACGGTGTGCTGGGCCCGCTCGATTGCCTTGGTGACCATGCGGGCCTCGATCGGCACGTCATCGGGCAGGGCTCGTCCCATGACCCAACTCACCGCCCCAGTCGCGAACAGCCGCATCAGCTCGTCCTCGAGCGACAGGTAGAAACGGCTCTCGCCAGGGTCGCCCTGGCGCCCCGATCTTCCCCGAAGCTGGTTGTCGATACGCCGGCTCTCGTGACGCTCGCTCCCGAGCACGTACAGGCCACCGAGAGCTCGGACCTCGTCGGCCTCGGCTGCGCATTGCTCCTTGAACTTGGGTAGCAACGCCTGGTAGCGCTCTCGGCCCTCGTCGGAGTCGAGTTCGAGCCCCTGGGCACGGACCTCGTCCCGAGCGAGTCCTTCAGGGTTGCCGCCGAGCACGATGTCGACTCCACGTCCAGCCATGTTCGTGGCGACGGTGATCGCGTGAAGGCGCCCCGCCTGAGCGACGATCGCTGCTTCCTGGGTGTGGTGCTTGGCGTTCAGCACATGGTGAGGGATGCCCTGCTTGTCCAGGAGCAGGGACAGCTCCTCGGACTTCGCCACCGATGCCGTGCCGACGAGGACCGGCTGGCCCTGGTCGTAGCGGTCCTTCAGGTCCTCGACGACCGCCTCGAATTTCGTCGCTTCGGACTTGAAGATGAGGTCCGGCTCATCGGCCCGAACCATCGGGCGGTGCGTCGGGATCGGCACGACGTGAAGCTGGTAGGTCGAGGCGAATTCGGCCGCCTCGGTCTCGGCGGTACCGGTCATCCCGGCGAGCTTCTCGTACATCCGGAAGTAGTTCTGGAGCGTGACGGTCGCCCAGGTGTGGTTCTCCTCCTGGATCCGGACTCGCTCTTTGGCCTCGACGGCCTGGTGCAGGCCATCAGACCAGCGGCGGCCCTCCATGATCCGGCTCGTGAACTCATCGACGATCTTCACCTCGCCGTCGGTGACGAGGTAGTCCTTGTCCCGGTGGTAGAGCTCCTTGGCCTGGAGGGCCTTCTCGAGCTGGTGAACGTAGTTGACCGCGACCGAGTCATAGAGGTTCTCGACTCCGAGCTGGCGCTCGACCTTGGCGATTCCCGCCTCTGTAGGGACCGCTGTGCGCTTCTCCTCGTCGACCTCGTAGTCGACGTCGCGCCGCAAGGTACGCACGACGCTCGCGAACTGGTAGTAGAGCTTCGTCGACTCGTTCGAGGGCCCAGAGATGATGAGCGGGGTCCGAGCCTCGTCGATCAGGATCGAGTCGACCTCGTCGACGATCCCGTAGACGTGCTCCCGTTGCACCATGTGCTCCCGCTGACCGGCCATGTTGTCGCGCAGGTAATCGAAGCCCATCTCGGTGTTCGTCCCGTAGGTCACATCGGAGTGATAGGCACCTCGCTTTGCGGCGAAGTCATCGATCTCGGGCGTGACGAGCCCGACCGTCAGTCCGAGGAACCGGTAGATCTGACCCATCCACTCCGCGTCACGCTTGGCCAGATAGTCGTTGACGGTGATGACGTGCACGCCGCTGCCGGGGAGGGCATTCAAGTAGACAGGAAGCGTCGAGACGAGCGTCTTGCCTTCACCGGTCTTCATCTCCGCGATCCAGCCGAAGTGCAGCGCCATACCACCCATGAGCTGGACGTCGAAGTGGCGCTGACCGATGGTGCGGACCGCTGCCTCCCGAACCACGGCATACGCCTCCACGAGGAGGTCGTTCATGTCCTCACCGTTATCGAGGCGCTCTTTGAATTCGACCGTCTTCCGGGCAAGCTCGTCGTCGGACAAGGCCTGGATCTCGGGTTCCAGCGCGTTGATCGAGGGCACAATTGCCGCAAGGCTGCGGACCTTCTTGCTCTCGCCCGCGCGAAGGACCTTTCCGAACACACTCACGACCGGCCATTGTACGCCGCGGGCTCTCCGACTCCTGCTCAGGCTGCGGCACGCGTATATGCCGCCATCGCTTCAGCCGGCGGCCACCGGGATCGGGTCTCCAACTCGACGTCCCGAGCCGCGCTCGACCGATACGAGGGAGCCGGCAAGATGGTGTGGCGCGCCGTGGTCGATGCGCACAGTCACGAAGGTCCCTGGGTTGAGACTCGGGCTTGGGGGAGCTAGGTGAGCTAGGGGAGCTGGCGGGCCTGGGGGAGCTGGGTGAGCTAGGGGAGGGGCGAAATGCACGAGCTTGCCCTGGCGGGTACGGCCCGACAGGACGCCTGGGTCCTTCTTGGACGGCCCTTCGACGACAGCCTCCTCAATGAGACCGATGCGAGCCAGGTTGCGGGCGAGCGCCGATCGCTCGATCACGACCTTGAGCCGTTCGAACCGGTCGGCGACCTGCTCACGCGGCACATAGAGGTCGGTCATCTGTGCGGCACGGGTGCCCGGCCTTGGCGAGAAGATGAACGTGTAGGCGCTGTCGTAGGCGGCTTGCGACGCGACCTCGAGCGTACGTCCAAAGTCTTCCTCTGTCTCGCCCGGGAACCCGACGATGATGTCGGTGGTCACCGCGAGGTCGGCGATAGCAGCTCTTGCGTCCGAAAGGAGCCTCAGGTAGCGCTCCGCGGTGTAGCCCCGCCGCATTCCAGCAAGGACGCGGTCACTGCCCGACTGCAGCGGCAAGTGGAGTTGCTCGCAGACTGCACCTGTCTCGGCCATCGCGGCGATGGTCTCGGGCCGCAGGTCTTTCGGATGAGGGCTCGTGAACCGGACACGGCGGATGCCGGGCACTCCTCCAACAGCCCGGAGCAGGTCGGCGAACAAGGGCCGCGCCCTGGAGGCGCCCTCGCCCACCCATCGATGACCGCAGAGGAACGCCAGGTCGACGCCGTTTGCTCGACAGCCGCGCCACTTTGTCGTCAGGTCTCGGCCATAGGAGTTCACGTTTTGGCCAAGCAGGGTGATCTCGACCGTCCCGCGAGCCGCCAGTCCTTCCAGCTCCGAGACGAGCTCGCCGAACGGACGACTGACCTCCGGCCCCCGGACCGCTGGGACGATGCAGAACGCGCACGAGTTGTCGCAACCGACCTGAATGGTGACCCAGGCCGCATAGGGCTGGTCGTGCCGCACCGCCATCGCGGTCGGAAAGTCGGTGTCCTCGTCTCGGCCCGGCGCGTCGGGCACCTCGAGCACCGGCTCGCCTCCGGCCCGAGCGATCTGAAGAAGTGCCGCGACTCTGCTGACATTGTGCGTTCCGAAGACTGCGTCGACATGCGGGGCTCGTTCGAGCAGGAGTTCGCGGTCCTTCTGGGCGAGGCACCCTCCGACGGCGATCTGGAGTCCGGGTCGCCGCTCCTGGACGGACTTCAGATGCCCGAGGTGGCCGTAGAGCTTGTCGTCGGCATTCTGGCGGATGCAGCACGTGTTCAGCACGACGACGTCTGCCTCTTCCAGGTCCTCGGTGCGCGCCATGCCGTCGGCAGCGAGCACCGAGGCGATGCGCTCGGAGTCGTGCTCGTTCATCTGGCACCCGAAGGTGCGAACTAGGAACCTACGAGCCTCGGCCACGCTCCGAGGTTACGCGCAATAGGTGAGGAGGTTCGCGACGGGCTTCTCTCGACGGGCTTCTCTCGACCGGCTCGACCGGCGCCTCGACGGCCGCCGCTACTCGGCCGCCTCCGCCAGCGCCTCGGAAAGCGCAGGGTGCACGAACAGGCTCTCAGCGAGATCGAGCACACGCAGGTTGGCAGTGACCGCGAGCGCGATCACGCTCACAAGCTCCGCCGCCCGGTCGCCGACGACCGAGCCCCCGAGCACGATCCCCGTGGCTGGATCGGAGACGATCTTGACGAAGCCTCTCGCGTCACCGTCGATCAAGGCCCGGGCGTTCGTCGCCAGGGGCACCTTGGTCACCCGGATCTTGCGACCGAGCGCAAACGCTTCGGCTTCGGCGAGCCCCACGTCGGCAATCTCGGGCTCGGTGAAGATCGCCGAGGCCGCCTTGTCGTAGTCGAGGTGACGATGCTCGCGACTGTGCAGGCCCATGACGTGCTCGGCCACCTTCCGGCCCTGGATCGCGCCGACCGAGGCGAGCGGCAGGCGTCCCGAGACGTCCCCGGCCGCGTAGATGTGCGGAACGTTCGATTGGCAGTGTTGGTTCACCGGTATGTGCCCCGCCTCGTTCACGGTGACGCCCGCGTTCTCCAACCCGAGCGCTCCGGAGGCAGGGACGGAGCCCACCGCCAGCAGCATGTGACTGCCTTCCACGACCCGCCCGTCCTCGCAGCGGACGACCACGTTGTCCGGGCCGGCGTGCTCGACCGACACCGCACGGGCACCCTTGCACAAGATGACGCCGCTCTCGAGGAAATCGGTCTCGAGGGCGGCAGCCACCTCGGGATCCTTCTGCGGCAGGACCTGCTGGCGAGAGACGAGCAGTGTGACTTTCGAACCGAGCGAGCGGAACATGTGCACGAATTCCACGCCGGTCACGCCCGAGCCGACGACGATGAGATGCTTCGGTATCTCCGGTGGTGGGTAGGCCTGACGGGTCGTCAGCACGCGCCTTCCGTCGACGGGTGCCCATGCGGGCACGCGTGGGTACGAGCCCGTAGCGATCAACACCGCCTCCGCATCGAGGCTGCGCAGCTCGCCATCCTCGGTCGAGACCTCGACGTGATGGGGCCCCACGAGGCGGCCGGATCCTCTGAGGATCTCGACGCCCTGGCTGAGCAGCTGCTCGGTCATCGAGCTGGCCAGCTTGTGCTCGATCTGACGGACGCGGGCTCCGAGCAGTCCGAGGTCCACCTCGGGCGAGAGCGGCTCCAGGCCGCGAACGTTCGCCCGCTTGGCGAGAGCGACGAGGCTCCCGGTGGCGATCATCGCCTTGGACGGAACGCAGTCCCAAAGATTGGCGGCGCCGCCGACGACGTCCCGCTCGACGAGGGTCACCTGAGCACCCAGCCTTGCGGCGGTCGAGGCCGCTTGCACGCCTGCCGGGCCGCCACCCACCACGACGAAACGAATGGTCATGCGCCCGAACGCTACCTTCCCACTCCTGACCAGCCCGGGGGACAGCAGTCGGCGAGTGTCACGCCCGGCTCGCAGTGCCCGTTCAGGACTGGCGGAGAGCGACAGCTCGTCCGGCGGCCCGGTAACGCTCCGCGCGTGCTTCGAGCTCGGCCGCGAATGCGTCGAGGCGGGCCTGGCGCTCATGGACGCGCGCTTGGAGCCGGTCGATGATCGCCAGGCCCTCGCTCAGAATCTCGTCACGCCGCTCGGGGGGTGGTCCGGAACGATACTCCTCCCGAAGCGCATCGAGGCGGTCGAAGGCATCAAGATGCTCACCGATCTCGTCGAGCTCCAGGCCTAGCAGTGTCTGCAGCTCACGAACCTGGTTGAGGCGGGCGATCTGCGCCGGGCCGTAGCGCCGTTGCGCTCCGAGCGAGCTCCGCGACGACCGGGCGAGCCCGAGCTCCTCGTAGTATCGCAACGTTCTCGGCGTCACCCCTAGGAGTTCGGCTGCTTCCCCGATGGACACGAGGCGCAGCTCGGCGACGTCCGGAGCCGGTTCGGCGCTCACGAGGCACCTCGAGGCTCCGCGCTGAGCGAGGCAGGCACGTGCGACGTCGCAGCAGGCGAGGACTCGCTTTCGTCTGCGGCGGTCGACGAGACCTGCCCGACGGCCTCCTTCGGCGCAGTGTCTGCGAGCTCTGCTGCCTCATCGGACTCCGTTCGTGCCGTGGCCACCGGTGCCGTGAGAACAGGCTCCTCGTGGACGTAGCGCTCCCCGCTCAGCCACGAGGCAAGCGCAGCAACGAGGCACGCACCAGCCGCGAAGTCGAAGGCCTGGCGCAGGCCGCTCTCGAACGGTGCGGAAATCAGCCCTGGGAAGAAGCTCCGGCTCGTGAGCACTTGTGCGTGCGCCGCCGAAAGGTGCTGGATCGACGAGCCCAGGAGCACACGTATCGGGTTGTCTCCGAGGAACGCCGCGAACAGCAGTCCGACGGGCGGAAGATGGGCGATCCGCGTCGCGTCGGCTCCTGGCACGCCGGCGGCCGTCAAGCCTGCGTGCAGGTGCGCGGGAAGGGAGGCCGCGAGCCCGAGGACCATGAGGCTGAAGAACACCCCGATTGACAGCACCATGGCCGAGTTCTGGAAAGTGGCCGCCATCCCGCCTCCGACTCCCCGTTGGTCCGGAGGCAGGCTGTTCATGACCTGGGCCCGGTTCGGCGACGCGAACAGGCCCATCGACGTGCCGAGAGCGAGCAACAACAAAGCGAACCACCCGTAGGAGAAGTCGACCGGCAGCGCCTCGAGGAGGAGGAAGCTCCCCGCCGACAACACCATGCCTGCCGTCGCGAACGGCCGCGGCCCGAAATGGTCCGAGAGGAAGCCGGAAATCGGCCCGGACACGAGGAAACCGACCGTAAGGGGCACCATGTAGATCCCCGCCCAGAGCGGCGTGGACGAGAAGCTGTAGCCGTGCAGCGGCAGCCAGATTCCCTGCAGCCAGATGATGAGGATGAACATGAGGCCGCCGCGGCCGAGTGAGGAGAGAAGGCTGGCCACGTTGCCGGCCGAGAACGCCTTGATCTTGAACAGTGGCAAGTGGAACATCGGCTCGGCGACGTGGGTCTCGATGACGCAGAAGGCGGCGAGCATCGCGATGCCACCGGCCAGCTCGGCGATGACAACCGGATTCGCCCAACCCATGGTGTCACCGCCATAGGGCTGGATGCCGTAGGTGATCCCGACGAGCAACGAGATCAAGCCGGCGGCGAAGGTCACGGTGCCCCACCAGTCGATCCTTGCGGCCCGCCGGACGCCGCGCTCTTCGAGCTTCAGGTAGGCCCACACCGTGCCCCCGACCCCAAAGGGCACGGAGACCAGGAAGACGAGGCGCCAGTCGACGGGGCCGAGCAGACCGCCCATCACCAGCCCGATGAACGATCCAGAGATCGCGGCGACGTTGTTGATCCCGAGGGCCAGGCCCCGCTGATTCGGCGGGAACGCGTCGGTCAGGATCGCTGAAGAGTTCGCCATCAGCATCGCTGCCCCGAGACCCTGCACGACCCGCATGCCGATCAGGTACGACGCCCCGGCTCCTCCGTGCAACCAGTCGACCGACAGCAGCACCGAGCCCAGCGTGAACACGGCGAAACCCAACTCGTACATGCGGACCCGGCCGTAGATATCGCCGATGCGCCCGAACGCGACGACGAGCACCGCCGTGACGACCAGGAAGCCCATCAACATCCAGAGCAGGTAGTCGACGTTTCCGGGCGCGAGCGGGTCGAGCCCGATCCCGCGGAAGATGTCCGGAAGCGCGATCAGGGTGATGGACGAGTTGATGGTCGCCATGAGCATGCCGAGCGTGGTGTTCGAGAGCGCGATCCACTTGTAACCGTCGGTCCGGGGATGCGGCACTGCTCCGGAGCGGTGCGACGCTGCCCCGGGGTTGACCATTGACGCCCTCTTCTGCAACAGTGCCATCGACACCTTTCCGGAAGCGCCTACAACGTCGCAACCAGGACTTTCCGTGTGAGTGCAGCACGCCCCAACTCGTGCGGCCCCTTCGCGACACCAAAGGGGGGCTTACGTCAACGTCAAGTTTAGAACGCCGTCAGCACGCGTCGTTCACCTGTCGGTCACGAGAAATTCAGTCGATTCTCTCGTGGCACTAGAAAGAGCCCGGGTTAGTCTTTTCTCTCGAGACGACCGTTCGCAACCGACCGTGCGCCAGACCGAGTCCCGCCTTCCACCCTCGGGCTGGGAGCAACAGGAGATCCGATTCCCGTGAGCACCCTCGAGCTCCCTCCGAACCGTGTCGTGGTGGCCGGCGCGGCCCAGCCCCGGGTCATCCCCCGGATTAGCACCGGCGGCGATCGCGCGTACCGCGGCATCGCCACCGCCTCCGGTGTCGGCGTGCTCGGGGTCCTCTGCCTGATCGGGCTCTTCCTGTCCATCCAGGCCTACCCGGCCATCAAGTTCATGGGCTGGCGGTTCTTCACCTACACCGGCTGGATCACCCAGGGAGCCCATCCGGCATTCGGCGTCGGCGGGCTCGTTTACTGGACGGTCGTCATCGCCGTCATCGCGCTCGTCGTGGCAATCCCGCTGTCTCTGGCGACGGCGCTGTTCATCACCGAGTACGCCCCTCGCCGGGCCCGGGCCGTACTCATCACCGTGGTCGACCTGCTCGCAGTCGTGCCGAGCATCATCTACGGCCTCTGGGGTTTCTTCGTCTTGCAGCCGAGTTTCGTGGGCTTCGCCCACTGGCTGTCGACCCACATGGCCTTCGTGCCGATCTTCCGCGTCCAACAGGGCGCGCAGCTCACCTCCTCGGCCGCGATCGCGGGGGTCGTCGTCGGGATCATGATCACGCCGATCATCACGTCGATCAGTCGCGAGCTCTTCTCGCTCGCGCCGGTCGGCGAGCGGGAGGGTGCGCTCGCGCTCGGTGCAACCAGGTCCCAGATGATCCGGACCGTCGTCCTGCCCTTCGGTCGCGGCGGGATGATCGGCGCGATCATGTTGGCCTTCGGACGGGCGCTCGGCGAGACGATCGCCGTGGCGATCATCATCAGCCCGATCTACACGATCGACCCCCACATCCTCCAGGCGGGGGCAAATTCGATCGCCGCCTTGATCGCCTTGTTCTTCGGCTCTGGTGGGCCGCTCGGGGAGCACGCCCAGCTCGCCGCCGGGCTCGTCCTGTTCTTCCTCACACTCGTCGTGAACCTGCTCGCGTCGATCATCGTGAACCGATCCCGGAGCGGGAAGGGCGTCGAGCTGTGACCACGACCACGAAGTCGCCGGAGGGCATCGAGCCGAAGGCGCCGCCAAGCCCACGCCGGCCTAGGAATTTCCAGACGATCGACGGGTTGCTGCTGATCGGCTCCGCGCTCTCGGCTATGGCGCTCGTGTGGCTCATCTTCTATCAGTTGACGCTGCTCTCGGGTGGCTTCGGGTACTGGCTCTGCACGTTCGTCGTCTTCCTCCTCACGTACTGGGGAACAGAAGCCCAGGTGCACGGCCGGATTGTTGCGAACGACCGGGTGGTGAGCGCCCTGATCACCGCTGGGGCGCTCGCACTGATCGCGCCACTCGCGCTGATCGTCGGCTTCCTCGTCAAGCGTGGCTACCACTACCTGAGCTGGAACTTCCTCACCCAGGATCAAAAGGGAGTGGGCCCGCTCAGCCCGCAGAACCAGGGGGGCGTGGGGCACGCCATCGTCGGGACGCTCGAGGAGGTCGGAATCGCGGCGCTCTTCGGCGTTCCTGCCGCCGTGCTCACCGCCGTCTACCTGAACGAGGTCGGCGGTCGTTTGACGCGTACGGTGAGAACCGTCGTCACCGCGATGAGCGGCCTCCCCTCCATCGTGGCCGGGATCTTCATCTACTCGTTGTGGGTCAAAGGCGTGTCGCACGGCCAGTTCTCCGGGTTCGCCGGCGCCCTCGCTCTGGCTGTCATGCTCCTCCCGTCGATCACTCGCACGACCGAAGAGGTGCTCAAGGTGGTGCCGAGCGGGCTCCGCGAGGCATCCCAGGCGATGGGCGCCCCGGACTGGAGGACGACGTGGTCGGTCGTTCTCCCGACCGCACGTCGTGGGATTGTGACGGCAGTCCTGCTCGGCCTGGCGAGGGCGGTGGGAGAGACGGCACCGCTCATCGTGACGATCTTCGGCAATAACGTCATGAACGCCAACCCGCTTCACGGGCCGCAAGAGGCGTTGCCGTTCTTCATCTGGGAAGGAGTGCGTTCGTCCCAAGCGCGTGCTATCAGCCAGGGCTTCACCGCTGGGGTTGTGCTCGTGGTGTTGGTGCTGATCCTCTTCACCGCCGCACGGATCCTCGGCAGCGGGGCGCTCACCCGCCACCGGCGGTACATCCAGCCAGAGGTGCGAGAGGCCGAGCTCGCGTTCACCGGGCGCGGTGCCGTCGTCGAGCGCAAGGCGCCCTGGGAAGGACAACCAGCCGCACGTGGCGATCAGGAGGACGAACAGACCTAGCCCCAGCCGAAGCAGCATTCGCGGTCGGCGGCACCTCTCGACTGGCGCTGCTCCTCCCGAGATGACCCAAGTTCAGCGCCTCTGAGGCGTATCGTTTCGAGAGCAAGCTGGTACCTGCTGGTGTTTGCCGCGCACGTGCCCGTCCCTGCCCCCTGGAGACCGCCTTGGAACGAGATGAGATTCTTGCGCTCCTCGAAGCGCGCCGCGATGAGCTCGCCGGCCAACTCGCCGAGCTCGCGGAGCCGGTGCGGGCACCCGGTGTCCAGATGCAGTTCGGCAAGCGCGCCGGTGACCATACCTCCGACGCCGTCCTGCAGATGACGCGCACCATGACTGCCGGGGAGCTGTACCAGGTGGCGACCGAGATCGCACGGGCTCTAGAGAAGCTCGACGACGGCACCTACGGGACCTGTGACGTCTGTAGGCGGCCGATCGCGCCCGAGCGACTCGAAGCGCTTGCCTGGGCAACGCGGTGCGTGAGCTGCCAGGCGCGAAAGGCGAAGCCATGAGCCGGCCAGCTCGCGCACATCTCGCGGCCAGAGCACGGCAGGCCTTCGCGCCACTCGCGTTGATGTCGGCTGGGATCCTGCTCGCCGCGTGCGCCTCGACGCCGTCGGTGACCCGCTCGACGCAGACGACGAGCGGGTCGGGCCATGCGACGACGACCGACCCGACCACGTCGACGACCACAACCACGATCGTGCCGATCAAGCGTGTCCCGCCCGGCCCTCCGGCCGACGAGCGGCGCCTCGTGCTCATCGACACGATCGGCGGCCACATCTCCCCGAAGTCGGTCGACGCGTCCGACACCGGACTCGTCTTCGCTCAGAACATGATGTACACGCACACCGTCACCGTGTACGACAGCGCTGGCGCCCTCGTGAGGACGATCCCCGACACGGTCGACATGAGCTTGTTCGGCTACAGCGGCCATCCCGGGGTCACGCATGGAGCCCCGGTGGAAGCCGCCTTCACGCCGGACTCCCGATACGTCTATGTGTCGAACTACTCGATGTACGGCGTCGGTATGGGTCCCGAAGGCAACGACAGCTGCACCCCCGCATCTGCCGAGGCTGCAGGCGACACCAACAGCTACGTCTACCGGATCGACACCCGAACCCTCAAGATCGATCAAGTCATCGAAGTGGGCCTCGTACCGAAGTTCCTGGCTGTCACGCCGAACGACAAGTACCTTCTCGTTTCGAATTGGTGCTCGTACGACCTGAGCATCGTCGACATCGCGACGGGCAAGGAGATCGCCCGGCTGCCGATGGGCCCGTACCCACGAGGGATCGCCATCTCACCCGATTCACAGACGGCCTACGTGGCGATCATGGGCAGCGACATCATCCAGAAGGTCGACCTCGACAACCTCACGCTCGGCGGTTCCTTCTACGTTGGATCGAACCCGCGCCACGTCGTGATCGACCCGACCGGCAGGTACCTCTACGTCACGCTGAACGCGCCGGGCGAGGTCGTGAAAGTCGACATCGCGACCGAGCAGGTCATCGCAAGCATGCAGACGGGAGAGGACTGCCGTTCTCTTGCGATCTCAACCGACGGCACGGCGCTGTTCGTCGTGAACTACCTGTCGGATACGGTCACGACGCTGCGGGCGTCGGATCTCGCGATCCTGCAGACGGTTTCTACCGGGGTCTACCCCATCGGGATCACCTACGACGCCGTGACCGGTGACGTCTGGGTCGCGATCTACTCCGGAGAGATCCTCGTCTTCGCGACGCGCTGACCTTGGCCACGACCCGGTCCGCCGGCTCACCGGCCAGCTGGGCGGTCTTCGTGCCAGACGGCCTCGGCGGTCTCATGAACCGTGCCGTCGGACCAGAATACGAGGAAGCGATCGAATTCGCGGGCGAACCAGCGGTCATGGGTGACCGCTACGACGGTGCCCGCGTACGTGGCGAGCGCTTGCTCGAGGGCCTCGGCACTGTCGACGTCGAGGTTGTCGGTCGGCTCGTCCAGCAGTAACAACGTCGTGCCATGCACCTCGAGTAGAAGGATCTGGAACCGCGCCTGCTGGCCTCCCGACAAGCTCTCGAACCACTGATCGCCCTGTGCCTGCAATTCGTAGCGGCGCAGGATCCCCATGGCCTTGCCTCGATCCAGATCCTCTGAGGCGAGAATCTCCATGGGTGATCGATGGTGCCACTCGGGGTGGGCGTGCGTCTGTGCGAAGTGGCCGGGCATGACTCGCGCGCCGAGCCGGCAACTGCCGGTGTGCGCGACTTTCGACGGCGGGCGAGCGTCGGTGCCGCCGTCGGCAAGGAGTCGAAGGAAATGGGACTTGCCGCTTCCGTTCGCACCAAGGACGGCGACGCGATCGCCGTAGAAGATCTCGGCGTCGAACGGCTTCATCAGCCCGGTAATTCCAAGGCCTGTGCACGTGAGGGCGCGTACCCCGGTACGGCCGCCACCGAGCCGCATCGTGATCCTCTGGCGCCGGGGAGGCTCGCTGGGCGGCCCGGCTTCCTCGTACTTGCGAACGCGCGTCTGCATCGCCCGGTGCCGGGCGGCCATGACCTCGGAGATGGCTGCCTGCTGCTTCAGCGTCTGCAGCACTTGCCGGAGGCGGTCACGCTCCTCGGTCCAGCGCCGCAGCATCTCCTCGAGCCGCTCGTTCCTCGATTCGCGGGCTTCGTAGTAGGTGGCAAAGCCGTCGCCATGGGTCCAGGCCACCCGGCCTTCGACGGTGACCACCCGGTCCGCCGTGCGAGCGAGCAGCTCCCGGTCGTGGCTGACGTACAGCACGGTCTTCGGGGTGGACCGGAGCCGCTCCTCCAACCACTCCTTGGCCGGCACGTCAAGGTAATTGTCGGGTTCGTCGAGGAGCAGCAGGTCGTCTCGGCCGAGAAGGAGGGCCTCGAGGACAAGTCGCTTCTGCTCACCACCCGACAGCGAGGCGACGTCCCGATAGCCGACGCGTTGCAAGGGAGCATCGAGGGCGGAGGTCGTGCAGACGTCCCACAGCACCTCGGATTCGTAGCCGCCGACGTCACCCCAGTGCACGAGTGCCTCGGCGTAGGCCATCTGTGCCGGCAAGTCGTCCTTCTCCATCATGGCGAGCTCGGCTTGCTCGAGCCGCTCGTAGGCATCTCGGACCCTTCGCGCGCTGACGGAGACGAGAAGCTCGCGCACCGATCTGCCGTCGCGCACCGAACCGATGAATTGCGGCATCACACCGACAGAACCCGAGACCGACACCGTTCCTTCCGTCGGCTCGAGGCCGCCCGCCAGGATGCGCAGGATCGTGGTCTTTCCCGAACCGTTCGCGCCGACCAGTGCGGTCTTGGTTCCGTCGCCCACCCGAAACGTGACGTCGTCCAGCAATGGCCGCCCGTCAGGCAGGACGTAGGCGACCTTCGAAAGCTGGATGTGACTCACACGGCGAGTGTTGCACGCTCACTGGGCCGTTTCGCGCCCCTGCCGCTGCCCGAGGCGGCCGAAGCCTCAGGGCTTCGGCCGACGCCCTCGTCGCGTCCGTCCCGCCTTCGAGGATCGGCCGCCCCTGTGCGGTGGCCTTCCGGCACGGCGCCCGCCTTCTGCCTGCCCCGCAGCGGGCGCGAAACCCTGACGGAGCGTGTTCTCCGTGACAACCCTCGGTTGCACGAACTGGAACAGGTAGTCCGGGCCGCCGGCTTTCGAGCCGATCCCGGACATCCCGTGCCCGCCGAAGGGCTGTCGCCCGACCACTGCACCGGTGATCGCTCGGTTCACGTAGATGTTGCCACCTCTCAACTCCCTCGCGGCGCGTCCGATGCGTGACGGCGAACGCGAGATGATTCCGGCCGTCAGCGCGAAGTCGGTCTGATTCGCGAGCTCGAGGGCGTGATCGAAGTCGCGAGCACGCAGCACCGCGGCCACCGGACCGAAGATCTCCTCAGTGACGAGCGGCGAACCTGCTACGGCGTCGTCCACGATCGTGGGGCCGACGAAATAACCGGTCCTCGGTAGGTCCTCACGCTGCAGCACCACGTTGCCGAACTGCGCGGCGCGGTCCTGCCACCCGCGGATGCGCTTCACCGAGTCGTCGTCGATGACGGGGCCTAGCTGCGTGCCCATCTCCGCGGGTGGCCCGATGGAGAGTGCGCGCGCCGATTCCACGAAGCGCTCGACGAAGAGGTCGTGCACGGCGCCGACAGTGACGATCCGCGAGGCAGCGGAGCACTTCTGGCCCGCGAAGCCGAAGACCGACCGGACTGCGGCCGGAACCGCCTCGTCGAGATCGGCGTCGGAGTCGATGACGATCGCGTTCTTCCCGCCCATCTCGGCGATCACCCGGCGTACCTCTCTCTGCCCCTCCGAAGTGTGGGCGGCCGACTCGACGATGGCGAGCCCCACCTGTTTGGACCCGGTGAAGGCAATGAGGCTCACGCCGGGGTGGATGACAAGATGGGCTCCGACCTCTTCCCCGAGCCCAGGGAGGAACGAGAGAACTCCATCGGGGATCCCACCTTCGCGCAAGGCGCGGACGAGCATCCAGGCGATGGCGGGTGTCTGCTCGGCGGGCTTCAGGACGACCGTGTTGCCGGCGACGAGTGCCGCGCTCACCATACCGGTCGGGATCGCGAGGGGAAAGTTCCACGGTGCGATCACAACCGCGACGCCCCGCCCCCGGTAGGTCAGCCGGTTGTCCTCGCCCGGCGGTGACTGGACTTCGCCGCCTCGCGCCAGGCGCAGTCCCTGCCGGCCGTAGTACTCGAGGAAGTCGATCGCCTCCGCGACATCCGCGTCTGCTTCGTCCCAGCACTTTCCGGCCTCGAAGACCTCGAGAGCGGCAACCTCGAGCCGGGACCGGCGCAACCAGTCGGCCGCCCGGAACAGCACGCCGGCGCGCTCGGCTGCGCTGGCTCGGTTCCACTTCTCGAAGGCCGACGTCGCAACCTCGACCGCTCGGTCACCCTCCGAGGGCCCACAGCAAGCAGCGACCGCAACGATTGTTGCGGGCTCGGCCGGGTCGACCGACACGATCGTCCGGTTCGTGCGCACCTCAGAGCTTCCGATCAGCCCATGGATCTCGCTCCCGAGCCCTGCCCGCACGACCTCGAGCGCGGCGCCCATCAAGCGTGGCGCCTCGGGTGCGAACCATCGGACGAGCGGCTCGGGGTCGTAGGCGCGCGGTTCGAGCGCCTCGGTCACCGGCCGCACGGCGACAGCCGGGGCGAGCACATCGGCCGGGATGGCGACGAGGTCAGCGGCCGGCGGCACGACGAGCGACTCGAGGTCCTTGTGCTCGGCAAAACGGAGCCTCACAAAGCTCTCGTTCGAGGTGTTCTCGAGCAAGCGGCGCACGAGGTATGCCATCCCGGGTACCAGCTCACCCATCGGCGCGTACACGCGCAACCGGAAGCCGAGCCGCCGGAACGCCTCATGCACGGGCTCTGCCATGCCCCAGAGGAGCTGGATCTCGTAGCCGTCGTCGGCGATCCCTGCCGCGCGGGCCGCCGCGATCGCGTAGGCCAGCGACCTCAGGTTGTGCGAGCCGAATGCCGCTCGCACTTTGCCATGGTAGGAGTGCAAGAGCCGCACGCATCGCTCGAAGTTCGCATCGGTCTCTGCCTTCCGCTCGTAGACGGGGACGGGCCATGAGGCGGCCTCCGCGACGACCGTCTCGGTGTCCCAGTAGGCGCCCTTCACGAGCCGGATCGCAAGGGGCACCTCGCGTTGGGCCGCCCACTGGCAGAGCGACGCCAGATCCTCGTAGCTGTCTTTGAGGTAGGCCTGGACCACGATTCCAGCCTGGAGCCCTGCGAGCTCGGGCCGGCTCAGAAGCTCGCGCGCCAGCCGGTGCGTAAGGTGCTTGACTTCGTAGCGCTCGAGATCGAACCACACCTGCGCTCCATCAGCAGCGGCGCCCTCGAGGATAGGCGTCAGTCGACGCGCCGCCGAAGAGATCCCCGCATCGGCGGTGAGCGGTGCATAGTCCGGGGCGAGGGCCGTGGGTTTGATTGCAACAGCGACGCGAGCCAGGGCTCCGAGATCATCCCGCTCGAGCAGGTCATTCGGCGGCCATGCGCGGCTCGCACCGATCAGCGCCGTGACGACGTCCGCGAGCCGGGCGGCGTAGCGATCGGCTTCGGCGTGAGAATGGGTGTGCTCACCGAGCAGGTCGACGGTCGCGGCGCTGCCCCGGCGCCAGAGCGCCCCAAGCTGCAGCGCCGTGCTGGACGCGTCGGTGGCGACGATGAACTGGGTCGCCATACGGGCGACCTCACGGCGTGCGATCGCGGCGACGAGCTTGCGACCACCTGGCACTCGCCCGGACTGCGCGAGGGCTCCCGAGAAGAGCCGGGGCACGACTTCGCCCCCGAAGTATTCCTCGACATGGCGGTGGAGGTCCTCGTCGTCTTCCATGGCCGGCAACGCGTCTACGAAACGGAACAACTGCGTCCGCAGATTCGGGTTGCCCATTGCGCGCCGCATCAGCCATTCGGTACCGGGCGTGATCTGGAAGGCCCGCGTCTTGATGCCGCTCCCGAGCTCGGCGATGCGAGCAACGACTTCCCTCACCTCGGCCTCGGGCGGAGCTACCCCCGGACCCTCGTCGACCTGTCGGTGCTGTGGCACTTGCCCTGACGCTAGCGCCCGATGGCGACTGCTCTACCGGTCCATTGAAAGCACGGACGGTGGTTCTCGGACTATGGAGCGAGGTTCGACCGGATCGGGAGGACTCGGGTGGGGTCAGACGCACCATGCCTCGCGGTCACCGGTGCCAGGATCACCGGCAGGCGAGAGAGACGCATCAAGTGCTCCCGAACTCCCTTCCGGAACACACGGCGCAGGCCGCGGCGCTTGTGCCACCCGACGACCACTGCGTCGGCTGCGCACGCCTCGGCCTGGTCCAGGATCGACTGAGCGACGCGGCCCTCCAGCGTGCTCGCGACCTTGCCGCTCGACCCGATGCCGGACATGCGCAGTTCGAAGACGGCCTCCTCGACCACGCAGGATGCTTCGTCCATCGTCTCGACGTAGCAGGGCCCGGCTTTGGAGCACCTCCGCTCACGGACGTGGACCACGTAAACACCGACGCCGGTCTCGGACGCGAGCGCCGCCACGAAGTCCAACACGGGGCGATCGACGTCGAGGTGTTTGACTCCGACGACGATCCTGCTCAGCACCGCCTCAATTATGCGAGCGCCTCAACTGAACAAACTCTGAACCTGGTTCAAATTGTTCTTAATAAACTCTGAACCGGGCTCGAGCGGGCGAGTCGGTGCTCTGTCGCCGATTAACCTTCCAGCCAGGAGAGCCCGATGAGTTCGGCACGACGAAGCGTGAGGGGCGTGGCCGTGGCGCTTGTCGTCATGGCCGTACTCACCGCGGCGATGATCCCGTTTCGAAGTCACCTGAGTGTTGCCACCGACGGGCTGATCCTGATCATTCCCGTCGTTGCAGGCGTCGTCTCGGGTGGATTCGGAGCCGGTGTGGTCAGTGTGATCGCCGGGTTCCTCGTCTACGACTTCGTCTTTACGCCTCCGTACTACACCCCCTGGGTCGGCAGGGCGGAGAATTGGGTGACGCCAGGTGTCTATCTGGTCGTGATGCTGCTGGTTGCCCGCGTCGTGTCGAACATGGCCGCGGCGAGGCTCGAGACGGCACGGCAGAAGGACGCGATCAGGAAGTTGTTCGAGCTCTCGAACCTCCTCGTCGGCGACAAGCCGCTCGCGGAGCTGCTCGGACTCATCGTCTCGACACTTCGAGAGGCCTTCGAGCTGCGAACCGTCGCCGTGCTTCTTCCGGCGGCAGGCAGGTTGGAGATCGCGGCGTCGGCGGGCGACCCGCTCGCGCAAAGCGAGACGGACCTCGTTGCGCTCTCGACTGCGACGGAGGAACGATCGGCGCCCTACCGCGCACACGAGACGGTGCTGTCGATCGCGCTCGCCGCGGACGGACGATCTGTCGGGTACCTCGTCCTACGAGGCGACACGATCGCACTGCGGGACAGAGAGCCCTTTCTGACGTTCGCCAACCAGACGGCTCTCGCGCTCGAGCGCGCGCAGCTGCGCGAGGAGGCGCTCCGGGCAAAACTGCTCGAGGAGGTAGAGCGACTCGCCAAGTCCCTCGTTGCAGCCGTCTCCCACGATCTCCGCTCCCCGCTCGCCTCGATCAAGATGTCCGCGTCGACGCTGTGTGACCCCGACCTGCACCTGGCTCCCGAGCGTCGTCAGGAGCTCGCGCAGCTCATCGACCAACAGGCCGACCGCCTCGCACGGCTGGCGGCGAACCTGCTGGACATGGGCAGGATTCAAGCCGGGGTGCTGGAGCCGCGCCGCGAGCTCGTCCCGCTACCGGACCTGATCAGCGAGGCCGTCCGCGGTCTCGCTGCGACCATCGACCCCGAACGCGTCCAGATGGCGCTGCCTCCGGACCTGCCCCTTGTCGACGTCGACCGCCTCCTGATCGGCCAAGCCGTCTTCAACATGCTCGAGAACGCGGCGAGGCATGCTCCAGCGCAGTCGATCATCGTCGTCGGCGCCGAACACAGAGAGGACGGGACGATCGAGGTTTCCGTATCCGACAACGGACCGGGCGTGCCTCTCTCGGAACGCGCGGTGGTGTTCGGGATGTACAACCGTCGGGAGCAAGACGGCGGTGCCGGACTCGGGCTGTCGATTGCCAAGGCCTTTGTCGAGGCGCACGGTCAGTCAATCTGGGTCGAGGACGCCGCCGGAGGAGGAGCGAAGTTCTGCATGACACTGTCGACGCCGATCCGTCGCGAACGCGAGATGACAGCCAGTGGCGCGGATCCTCGTCATTGACGACGACGTCGCGCTGCTGCGCGGCGCCCGTGTCGGGTTCGAAGCACTCGGCCATGTCGTGCTGACTTCTGCGACCGGCATGCAGGGCTTGGCGGACGCAGCCGTCAAGTCACCCGACGTCATCGTCCTCGATCTGGGTCTGCCGGACATCGACGGTGTCGAGGTCTGTCGACGGCTTCGCCAGTGGAGCTCGGTCCCCATCGTCGTCCTGTCAGCCGACGGCTCGGAGGACCGAAAGGTTGCGGCCCTCGACAGCGGAGCCGATGACTACATGACCAAGCCGTTCGGCATGCGAGAGCTCGACGCCCGGTTGCGCGTCGCGCAACGCCATCATGAGCTCAAGTCCGATGAGGAGCCGACCAAGATCGCGGTGGGGCCACTCGAGTTCGACCTCGTCCGCAACGAGGCGCGGATGGACGGACGGTCGCTCAGCCTGACGGCGACCGAGTTCTCGTTTCTGAGCTTCCTCGCGCGCAATGCGGGCAAGATCTGCACGCATCGCATGATCCTCGGGCACGTCTGGGGGCCGCGCTACAGCAACGAGGCGGGCTACCTGCACGCCTACGCGTACCGGTTGCGCCGCAAGCTCGGCGACGAGGAGAGCCGGCTGCTCGTGACCGTCCCCGGCATCGGCTACCGACTCGACATCGAAGCCGGCTGAGGTGCCAGACCTCCCTCCCTGCGACCTAGCCGTGATCGGCACCGTGGTACTCCCCGATCGTCCGCCCGCTCGAGGCGAGGTCCGCATCAGTGCCGGCCGCATCGACTCCGTCGTCAGCGGACCGAGCTCGGGGCCAGCGTCTCGTGTCATCGACGCCGGCGACGCGTACGTCTTGCCCGGCGCAGTCGACGCGCACGTGCACTGCCTCAGCAATCCGGGCGAGGGCATCGAGGCCGCGACGAGAGCGGCCGCGGCCGGTGGGGTCACGACGATCGTCGAGATGCCCTATGACGCGGGCGACCCGGTTGACAACGTCCGCACCCTCGAGGCGAAACAGCAACGGGTCGCCGACGAAGCCCTCGTCGACGTCGCGTTGCTCGCGACCGTCCGCCCCGCCGGTGGCGCTCCGGACGTGAGAGCGCTGGTCGAGCATGGCGCCTGCGGATTCAAGCTCTCGCTCTTCGACACCGACGCACGACGCTTCCCTCGGATCCCCGACGACCAGCTGCTCGAGGTTCTCGCGGCCATCTCGGCGGCCGACAGCTTGGCATGCTTCCATGCCGAGAACGATGAGATCATCAAGCCCTTGATCGAACGTTCCCGGGCAGAAAGCCGCGACGACCCTGGAGCGCACAGCCGATCCCGGCCCCCGGTTAGCGAGACCGAGGCCGTCCTGAAGGCGCTCGAGTTCTCGTTCACGACCAGCTGCCGGACCCATCTCTGCCATCTGAGCTTGACACGCTCGGTGGAGCTTGCGCGGTGGTTCGCGAGGCAGGGACTCGACGTGACCACCGAGACCTGCCCGCACTATCTCTGTTTCACGGAGGACGACCTGCTCACCCAGGAAGGCCGGCTCAAGATCAACCCTCCGTTGCGCACGGCCCGGGACCGCGACGGCCTGTGGGCGGCTGTAGCCGAGGGCGAGGTCGACGTCGTCGCTTCGGATCACGCCCCCTGGGACCTCGCGGACAAGACGCACGCTGCGATCTTCGACAACCACTCGGGAGCACCGGGTGTCGAGACGCTCGTGCCCGTCGTGCTCTCCGAGGGCCTGGCCCGTGGAGTCCCGATCCAGACCTTGGCCAAGGCCCTGTCCGAAGTTCCGGCCAAGCGCTTCCGGCTCCCGGGCAAAGGCGCCCTCTCACCTGGCTTCGACGCGGATCTCGTGATCTTCGACCGGGGTGTCCGGACCACGGTCGACGAGTCTGCCCTTCACTCGAACGCCGGCTGGAGTCCGTATCATGGGCGCCGGCTCGACGGACAGGTGACAGTGGTGATCTCCAGAGGTGAGTTGATCTGGGAGCGGGCGCTCAAGGCCCGTGCCGGCCGCGGGCACCTCGTCGTACCCGGTGGAGCTCGATGAGGGCCGACTTCCCGCTTCCCGAGCAAGCTCGGCTGACCGAGGAGATCGAGTCGCTCGCGCTCATCAGAGATCCCGACTCGCCCGGGTGGACCCGCCGTGCCCTCTCCGAGGTCGAGACGGCGGGCCGACGCGAGGTGGAACGACGCATGCGCGCCGCGGGACTCGAAGTGCACGTCGACGGCGCCGGCAATCTCGTCGGCGTGCTGGAGGGGAGAGACCGCGGACCCGCGCTTGTCACCGGGTCCCACACCGACACCGTGCTCGGCGGCGGCCGCTTCGACGGCATGGTCGGCGTGCTCGGAGCACTCGAGGCTCTGCAATGCCTCGCCGAAGCCGGCGTCCGCCTGAGCCACGACCTGTGGATCGTCGACTTCTACGGCGAAGAGCCCAACGATTTCGGTGTGAGCTGCCTCGGAAGCCGGGCCGTCGCCGGCAACCTCTCCCGTGGCCACCTCGATCGCACCAACGAGCAGGGACGCCGCCTCGGCGAGGCGATGGCCTCTGCTGGCATCGACCCCGACCGTGCTCTCTCGGCTCGCTGGAACCCGGGGGACCTCGCCGCATTCGTGGAGTGCCACGTCGAACAGGGCCCGCTGCTCGAGGAGCAAGGCGTCGAGATCGGCGTGGTCTCGGCGATCGCCGGCATCGACCGTGCGATCGTGAACTTTCAGGGTCGACGCGACCATGCCGGGACGATGCCAGTCCCGATGCGCCACGATGCCGCGTGCGCCGCGGCCGAGGTCATCCTCGAGGTGGAGCGGCTCGGACGTGAGGGCGGGGTCGGCACCACCGGGCATGTCGTCGTCGACCCAGGCGCGGCGAACATCGTCCCCGACCACTCGCTGCTGTGGGTCGAGTTCCGAAGCATCGAGCAGGCGTGGCTGCAGAGCGCCCGCCGGGGGCTCGAAGGTGCCGTCGCGGAGGTAAGCGCGCGCCGCGGCGTCCTCGGAGAGGTCGAGTGGCCCTCCCTCGAAGCACCGACCCCAATGGCCGGCCTCGTAGCCAAAGCTGTGGAGGACGCGGCGGTGGGGCTTGGCCGCTCAGTCGCCCGGCTGCCCAGCGGCGCCGGCCACGACAGCGTCCAGATGGCCTCGATCACCCCGAGCGGGATGGTGTTCATACCGTCGAAGGGCGGCCGAAGCCACTGTCCCGAGGAGTTCACCGAGCCGGGCGACCTGGCGATCGGGGCTCAGGTCCTAGCCGCGACGCTTGCCCTCTTGGACGAGATGACGACGTGAGCCACCGGCCGGTGACCGCGGAGCGGGGCCGATCGCTCCGCTGCCGAGGCTGGCGCCAGGAGTCGATCCTGCGGATGCTCGAGAACAATCTCGAGATCGGCGAGCGTCCCGAGGACCTCGTCATCTACGGGGGGCGTGGCAAGGCGGCCCGGGACTGGGACAGCTACGACAAGATCGTCGAGGCGTTGGTCGGCCTCGCAGAGGACGAGACGCTGGTGGTCCAGTCGGGCAAACCGGTCGGGATCTGGCGGACGCATCGCGCCGCACCACTCGTGGTGATGGCCAACGGCAACATCACCGGTGGCCCGAGCCCGGAGGAGTTCTACGAGCTGCTGGACAAGGGGCTCACGATCTGGCCGGGCATGACCGCCGCCGCCTGGCAGTACATCGGGCCGCAGGGCATCGTGCAGGGGACCTACGAGAGCTTCACTGCCGCTGCCAGGACCCGGCTCGGCGGCTCCCTCGTAGGACACACGATCGTGACCGGCGGTTGCGGAGGCATGGGCGGAGCCCAGCCCTTGGCAGGCAAGCTCGCAGGAGCCTCGACCCTGGTGGCCGACGTTCGCGAGGATCGCTTGGGAAAACGCAAGGACTCCGGCTACCTCGACGGCTACACGACCGACGTGGCGGCGGCGATCGAGCAGTGGCTGGCAGCTGCGCACGAGCGAGCACCCAGGTCGGTCGGCGTGGTGGCCAATGTCGTCGAGGTCCTGGAGCTCCTTCTCGATCGCAGGGTCACGCCCGACATCGTCACGGACCAGACGACGACCGATCCCCGTGACGGCTACTGCCCGGTCGGCCTCAGCGCGCCAGACGCGGACCGGCTGCGTGGCGAGGATCCCGACAAGCTTGTCACCCTGGCGAGGGGAACACTTGCTCGTCACGTCCGGGCGATGCTCGAGTTCCAACGCCGCGGGTCGCTCGTCTTCGAGTACGGCAACTGGTTGCGGAGGGAGGCCCTACGGGCCGGCGTCGCCGACGCGATGGAGATCCCGAGTTTTGTGAACCTGTTCATCCGGCCGATGTTCTGTGAGGGCATCGGGCCGTTTCGCTGGATCGCGATCTCCGGCGACGAAGCGGCGATCGCGGCGATCGACGCGCTCGTGGGCGACATGTTCTCCGACGTCCCGCGCGTGACGGAATGGTTGGAGAAGGCCCGAAGCATCGAGTTCACGGGACTCCCCGCTCGCATCTGCTGGCTGGGCCACGGCCAGCGGACGAAGATCGCTCTCGCCGTCAACGACTTGATCGCCTCCGGCAGCCTCGAAGGGCCCGTGGCCTTCACGCGCGATCACCTCGACGCTGGCAGCGCGTCGATCCCCGAGCGTGAGACCGAGGCAATGGCCGACGGCAGCGATGCCATCTCGGATTGGGCCCTCCTCAACGCCATGTTGAACGGTGCCGCAGGCGCGGATCTCGTCGCCCTCCACGGGCTCGCCGGGCGCTCGCAGAGCGCCGGTGTGACCATCGTCGCGGATGGTTCCGCCGATGCGGCACAGCGGATCGAGCGGGTGCTCGATGCCGACACCGGCCTTGGGATCCTCCGCTACGCGGATGCTGGCTACGAGGTGGCCAGGACTGCGGCCAGTCGCCACGGGCTCGGGATCGACCTGCAGCTGGCCGCTCGCGCCAAGGAAACGAGCCGGGTGGCTCCCTAGCGGTGGAACTCCTGGACCTCGACGCGGCCCGATCGGCAGTGATGGGGGGCCTGCTGCTCGGGGCTGGCGGTGGCGGCCTCGAAGAGGGTCTGTCGGCTGCCAAAGCTGTGCTCGAGCTCGGCCAGCCCCGGCTCGCCTTGCTCGAGGAGCTCGACGATGATGCGGGAGTCGTCATCTCGACATCGGTCGGCGCCCCCTCGGCGACCCGATCAGTCGTGGGTCTCGGTAACCGGATTCGGGCGCTGGAGCTTCTCCGGGCCGCGACCGCGGGCTCTGACATCTCGATCCGGGCAACGATGGCCTCGCATCCCGGAGCCTGGATCGCGGAGACGTGGGCCCATGCTGCTCTCGACCCGGCGCTCGTCGTGGCCGATGCCGCTGCGAACGGGCGTGGGCACCCGACCGTCAAGATGGGTGGGCTCGGCCTGGCCGGACTGCCCGAGGTGATCTTCCAGGCGGCGGTCGGGGGTGACGATGTGAACGGCCACCTTGAGGTCGTGGTGCAGGGCTCGACCCGACAGACGGCCAACGTGCTTCGGAGCGCCGCGATTGAGGCCGGTGGGCTCATCGCTTCCTGCCGGGGGCCATTCTCGGCACGTTTCTGCCGGCAGGCTGCAGCACCCGGAGCGGTCACGACCTCGATCACGGTCGGCAGGGCGATGCTCGATGCACAGGGCAAAGGGGTCGATGCGATGGCCGAGGCCGTGCTCGGGTCGCTCGGGGGGCGGATCCTCGCCGAAGGTGGCGTACGGGTTCACGAGAGTCGCCTCGTCGACGGGTTCGACGTGGGTCAACTCCTGATCGACACCACCGAGGGTGAGCTCGGGATCGCCATTTGCAACGAGTTCCTCTGCGCAGATCTCGCCAGAGAGCGGGTAGCCACCTTCCCGGACCTGATCGTCCTCTTGTCGGCGCTGGACGGGCTGCCCGTCCCCGCGGCGCGCGTCGAGCCCGGTAGCCGAGTCGTCGTGCTCGTCGTGGACCGCGACCTTCTCCCGCTCGGGGCCGGTGTGCGGGATCCGAGCGTGTACCCGGAAGTGGAGCGCATGCTGGGCCGAGAGCTGGCACGGTATGCACTCGGGTGACAGATTGCGCGGCCTCCGAGCATGCCCGATCGCCGACCGGCCCGACCGCCGACCATGCCCGACACCAACCAAGGAGTGAGGACACGTGACCGAGTCTGCTGACGACGATCGCCCGAACCTGCGACTCGTCTCGTCACGCGAGCTGAGTGCAGACACCGCCCAGACGCCGGGGATGGCGCGACGGGAGGCGATCTCCGGCTCAACCTGCGGGTCGGCGGGGATCTGGATGGGCGAGACGCGCGTTGCGCCCGGGACGCGGTCAGCCAACCACCATCACGGGCACTCCGAGACCGGGATCTACGTCGTCTCGGGACATCCGGTGTTCGTCGTCGCCGACGCGAGTGGCGAGAAGAGGCTCGAGACCTCGCCGGGCGACTATGTGTACGTGCCGCCGTTCGTGCCGCACCGGGAGGAGAATCCCTCGCCCGACGAGGAGGCCGTCGTCGTGATCGCACGCACGACCCAGGAGGCGATCGCCGTCAACCTCGACAGCCTCTTCGAGGTGAGCTGACCGAGCGAGCGCCGTTTCGACGGATCAGCCGGACCGGGCTGCCGCCCGATCCGGCTGATCAATCCCGTTTAGAATTTCGCGAGCGCACCGACGAAGCCGTCAGCAACGGTACCGATCCCGGTCATGCTGTCGAAGCCCTTGGCCGGCGTCAACGTGACTGGCCGTGACTCGCAGTTGCCCGTGGCGTCGCAGTACGTCTCCGTGCCCTGCTCGTCGAGCGTCCGCACGCTTGTGACGAGGCCCCCGGAGGAGTCAAGGCCGTTCAGGAAGTCGACCCGGACCATCGCCTGCAGTCCTCCCGGAACCACGTCGTAGAAGACCGACGGGTCGGTCAGGTCGACGTCGTAGAGCGTCGGATTCAAGAAACCGACGGCAACGCCGGCCTCTTGGTCGGCGTCAGCGATGACGCCAGCAAGCAACGGCGACGCGAGGCTGGTTCCACCGATTCGGTACTGGCCGTAGGCAACTTTGGTCCCGAAGGTCTGAGTGAGTCCGAACAGGAAGCCGGTTGTCGGGTCAGCGTCCATCGAAATGTCCGGAATCACCCTCGTCGGCACGGGGCCGACCCACGGCGAGTTGCGCTCGGAGAGCGCGATCGGAACCACCTTTGCCTGATACCACGGCTGCAAGTACTGAATGCTCGTGCCTCCCCCGCCGCCGTAGTCGTAGGCAAGCGGCAGCCAGGTGTTGAGCGTCTTCGACGTGCAGCCGGTGACCTTGTTCGCGATGTCGCCGGTGCAAAGCTCCGCTTTCCCGGTCGACCAGCCGAGCTCGCTGATACGGGTCCCGGGCTTGCTGATCTCCGCGCTCGTGCCGCCGACGGCGGTGACCCAGGGACTGGATGGCGGGTAGTCCGCGGACGTGAACCCGACGGTTGTGTAGTCGTCACCGCTGTCGCCGGATGAGAACAGCACTGAGATGCCGGTCCCCGCGGCCATGAGGAACGTGTTGTCGTACGCCGACCGCGTCGCAGCGTCCACCAGGAAGTCGCCGGCGAGGTCGCCCCACGAATCCGTGATCACCTGCGCAGCGCCGCTGTCGATCACCGCCTGTAGGGCCGCGAGGAGCTCGGGATCGAGGCAGTCGACTCCCCCGACGTACAAAATGTTGGCTCCTGGCGCCATCGAGTGCACCGCCTCGACGTCGAGGGACTGCTCGCTGAACCAGCCGCTCGCGGCGCACAGACCTTCGTTGGCGGGTGCGCCGAGCGCGACCGACGTGAACTGCGACGCGGCCAGCGGGTGGCTCGGGTCCTCGTTCTTGAAGTACTTCGTGGCGTCGGCCAGGAGGGTTGGCGACTGGTACGCGTCGATGATCGCAACGGTCACGCCCTTCCCGTTGTCACCCTTGGCAACGCCGGCAGCGACCCCGTACAGGGACCGCATCTGGCCCGGGACGTACCCGCAGACCTGGTACGGCAGCTTGCTCGCATAATGGTGGCCGAAAGCCGGGTTCTTGGTGTCGAGCTTCTGGCCGTAATAGGTCGAGCATGGCATGGCATTACGGAATCCAGCAGGAGGTGGGATCGGCTGGTCCGGCTGTGAGGTCCTGCCGCTCGTCACAGTGCTCCGTGGCGTCGGCGAGAGGTTGGTCGTGGCGGGGATCTCGTTGATGCCGATCGCACCGATGACGATGCGGGCAAGTGAGGCAGGAATCGAAAGCGCGGTACTCGCGAGACGGACGGTCTCGCCTGCCACGCGGTAGTTGTCCAGCTTCGTGCCGAACGCGCGCTCGACGAGTGCGGCGCTGCCCGAGGCCGACACGGTCATGCGGTCCTTCGAGACCGCGCCGAGCTTGAAGCCCTCCTGGCGAAGCCACGCCCGCGCCTGGGCGACGGCGTTCGCTGTCGGCGAGTAACGGGACTCCCACTTGGCCGCGGTCAGGTAGTGGCGGTACAAAGCGTTGCCGGGGCTCGACACCGCGCGCGCGACGCTGGCCGCTCCGGCCGCGTCACGAAGCTTCAACTCGAGCGCAAAGCTCACCTTGCTGTTCGCTGCAACGTGGCCCACCAAGGGAGCCCGAGTCGCAGCTGGGGCCAGGCTCCCGGCCAGCACCACCCGCCCAGCGGGAGCCGATGCAGCCCCGCTCGGAACGCTGCTCACCACGAACCCGATGCCTGCGAGCAAACTTACGGCCAGTCCTCCGGCCAGTCTTCTTCGACGTGTCAATGCCACTCCTCCCTGTGAGCGCGGATTCGCGCAAAACCCCGTTTGAGCTGAGCGTAGTGACGATCCATCGGGTGCTCAAGGGGCAGTATGGGCGAGGCAAACCCCGGCGGAGGACCTCATCGGTCCCCCGCCGGAAGGAACTGCTCTCACCCGTTCTGTCACCCGATCGTGTAGGTGTACGGGATCGCCGTCAATTCGTCGCCGGCCAGCTGGCCGTACGGGGACACGCCGTTGACGAGGTCGTTCACGTATCGATTGCCCCTGACCACGATGCCAGACGTGCCGGCCGGCGTGATCGTCACGTCGATCGTGGCCGAGTCGCCCGGGTTGATGACAACCGGTGAGAACGACGCAAGCCCTGACGGGACGATCGATCCCAGCCAAAGGTCGCCCGTCACGGACGTCACGGTGGTGTCGAACTCCTTCTTCAGCGTCCTTCAGCGTCGTCATGGCGACATTGACCGAGCCCGCGGCCGCCGAGGTTGGGTACGGCCCGCATTCGCTCGGCGCGGCGTACCACTCGCCTGCCGGGACGGTCAGACCGTGGGGGCTGTAGGGAGCCAACTCGGTATCAGAGCAGAGCGCTCCGGGCCCGCTGCTTGCGCTGGCCAGGTCGGAATCACCGGGGTGAGTCGCGAACCCCTCAGTTTTGCGTGACTCGGACGGGGTCCTCGTGCGCCCGAGCGGGGGGCGGCAACCCGGCGCTGACGAGCTGGGCGGGGAGAGGCTCGCCGGCAGCGCCCGTTCCCCTGAGGTTGTGACTGAGAAGAGGTGCAACTCAGGACCAGTCGGCCCGGCACACTCGGTCGGCAGTTTCAGCGCGACGAGGTGCCGGGACGGGTCGACAGGGATCGAGGTCTCGAACAGGTACGCCTTGCCGGCCTGCGAGGGCCCGTCCACGAAGTTCCGGTAGGGAGCCTCAGTCACGACCACGTTCCCGTATTCAGGCTTCGCCGTGCCGCCGTTCAGGGTCCAGTCGGAGAGTCCGATCTCGACCAGTTGAGTCGTCCCGTCCGCGTAGCGAAGTGTGGCCATACCCGCGTCCGGACCGTCCGTGGCTGCACCCAGCAGGTCAAGTTGTCGCGTCCCCTTCGGCGCGTTCACCGCGATGTTCTGTCCGTCGGCGACGACGTTGTCCGGATAGTCCGGCTGGGCGGCCAAAGTGAAACGGGCCCGACCCGACGGCACCCTCAGGCGCCCCGAGACCGAACCGATCGCGAGTCCACTCGCGGTGTAGCTGTGCCCGAGCCCATCGAAGTTCCCCATCGTCGGGTCACTGTTCAAGGTGAGGCCGACGTTGTCGTACGCGCGGACGATCGACTCAGACGGAGCGACGACCACCGTCACTGGAACAGCGTTCGAGACGCTACCGATCGCCGTCAATCCGAAGTACCCAGTCGAGTAGCCCACGCGAGCATCCTTGGCGGCCAACACCTGAAGGCTCACGACGGCGCCGCCGGCAGGGGCGAGGCGCAGCCAGGCCTCACTGGGCCGCAGGACCACACCGCTGCGAGGTGCCGGCATAGCAGAGATGACAACGATCTCGGTGTTCTCAGTCATGTTGTGCAGGTACACGACCTCGGTACTCGAGCCTCCCGGAGCGACCTCGAGCGAGGCCTCGGCGACGTGTGCGACGACATCTGACTCCCCGGTCGCGTAGGAGGGCGGCGCGTCTGACGGGCTCGCACCCCACGACAGGCTCGGAGAAGCGGAGAGCCCGAACTGAAGCTCGATGTAGCCGCCAGCGGGCCCGGTGCTGTTCGAGGGGGGCCCGAAGCTCGAAGGACCGGCGGAGTCACCGAGCAGATCCGACAGCGGGAGCCAGTCCTGCTGCGTGCCTCGACCGTTGACCTTGAGCGAGGTGACGTAAGGGCTTGTGCGCGACGCACCCGGCGCCGAGATGGTGACCGTTCGTTTACCACCGGCCAGGTGCCATACGACCAAGGGGAACAGCGGACTTCCGAGCGCGACTGCTGGTGCGCCGGGCGTGACCGGGTACATGCCGAGCATCGCCCAGACCTCCCAGGAGCTCATCGCCCCAAGGTCGTCGTTTCCCGGCTCGCCACCGGGTGTCGCCGAGTACACGGTGTCGATGATCCTCCGAACAACTGCCTGCGTCCTCCACGGCTCGCCCGCGAAGTCGTACACCCATGGTGCCTCGATATCGTCCTCGTTCCCCGCCCAGTAGTTCTCGGAGGTCGGCCCCCCATTCAGCTGTAGGAAGAAGGCGTTCAACCGTGAGACGGCTGCCGCGTTGCCGCCCATGCCGGCGATGAGGCTTGCCAGGTTCTGCGGGACCAGCCAGTTGTACTGGGCTGCGTCACCCTCCTGGAATCCGTTCTGCCCGCCTGGCTCCATACCCTGGCTAAGCGGACTGCCCACCGGGAAATTCCCGAGGTCGTCGCGGGGCTCGAGATAGCCATTTTCGGGATCGAGCAGCGCCTCCCACTTCTGGGCTCGCGCCATGAACTCCGCTCCGAGGCCGCTATTGCCGAGCCGCTCGGCGACCATCGCAACGGCGAAGTCAGCCGACGCGTACTCGAGGGTCGTCGAGGCGCCATTCGGCGGAGCGTCCGGGCGCGGCTCGAGACAGCAGAAGATTGTGTTCGGCACGTATCCAAGTTGTTCGTAGCCCTGAAGACCCGGGCGTTCCACATACCATCCCTGCCCAACTGATGACTGCGACGGGATCGAGGTCGCAGCGCGCACCATCGCCGAGAGTGCGGCGCGGATGTTGAAGCGGGCGCCGAATGCAACCCCCTCGGCCAAGATCTCGTCGGCTGCGTCGCCGTTCAAGACCGTCGTGTAGCTCGATGCGATCGGCCACTTCGGCAGCCATCCGCCTTCTTGGGCGTCTCTCACGAGCGAATCCATCATCTGGCTGGCCGCGCCGGGGTCGACGAGCGTGAGAAGCGGGATCTCGGAGCGGTAGATGTCCCACCCCGAGAAGTTGGTGTATTGAGCCGCGCCGCGAGCAAGCACGTGAACCCGCTGATCAAAACCGACGTAGCGACCGTTGGAGTCCGAGAAGAGGCTTGGGTCGAGAAGCGAGTGGTAGAGAGCCGTGTAGAAGTCGACTAGCTCCGATCGCGGTCCGCTGCGGACATCGATCTCGTCGAGAAGCGAGTTCCACGTGCTTCTCGCCGCACGGGCGACGCCCGCCAGGTTCCAGGAGCGCCCCTCAGCGGCCAGGTTCGCGGCGGCTTCCGCGACGCTCACATACGAGACGCCCACCTTCACTTCGACGACGGTCGGCTGTGGGCGAGGTCCCCAGCTGATCCAGGCTCCTACATTCGCTCCACTCGTTTGGCTGACGCCGACCGGCGAGGTCTTCTGCTCGCCGCCTTTCGCCTCCTCGCCGATCGGCACGCCGTCGGGCTGGCGGGCGATTCGGGCGTCTTGCGTCGCAGCTCCGGGCGGCCCGGCCGGGACTCGCGCGCTACTCGAGCGCGCGCCGGCTGTCGCCTCTTGGTAGTTCCATGTCCCGAAGGACTCGAAGGGTCGCGAGAAGACCGCAACGAAGTACAGCGTGTACGGGTAGGGATCGGGAGATCCGCAGAATCCTCCCGAGGAGGCGGAGCCCGTCACCTCGTCGTCGTCTACGACCTCCACGCTCGAGGCGACGTTGCCGGACGAGCTGTTGCCCGCCTTGATGAGAAGGTTGTCCTGAGCTCCGGGCGGGAACGTGATCTGGCCGAGCCCGGTGCGCTCCGTGGCCGTCACCTCGACCGATACCGCGGGGCGCCCGAGACCCATCTCGTAGAA
>Ga0209415_10001312_pt1 | contig 47582 bp, 41 predicted proteins | sample PeaSoiSIISIP2007_FD_187696 | JGI IMG/M metagenome (GOLD analysis project Ga0209415, IMG submission 187696) | Peat soil microbial communities from Weissenstadt, Germany - SII-SIP-2007 (SPAdes) (version 2) | ecosystem: Environmental > Terrestrial > Soil > Wetlands > Peat | place: Germany... | reverse complement strand
CAGCACGCCAAAACCGGGCGTGCTGGGGACCCCGGTCCGCGCGGCTCGCCCAGATCCCTCGCTGCGCAGAGAACGCTTGCTCGGGATGACAAATCAAACTGAGCCACTACCCGACAGTTGGATGCTTGGTGTCCGCCGGTGACCACACAAGGCAATAGGCCGTCCGTTGCCCGGCGGATAAAATCATGCCGAAAGGCATGTGGCATGAGAGCGCCTATATTTCGAGGCATGGTTTGCTGGGCGATGATCGCGGCTCTTCCGGCCTTCCTCTTTGCGGCCGATTCGGGCGGCGCGATGCTCTATGGCAAAGGCACGGTCTGGCTCAACAACAGCCCGCTGCCACATTCCTCGGCGATTTTTTCGGGTGATCTGATTCGTACCGAACGGCAATCCGTGGCCAATTTCAGTGTTTCAGAGACTAGCGTCGTCATCCAGACCGACTCCCTGGTCAAGTTTGAGGGAACCGATGTTGCCCTCGAGCATGGAAGCGTCAGTGTCGCTACTTCCAATGGCATGGCAGCTCGCGCTAGCGAGGTCAGGATAGCCCCGGTCTCGAACACGTGGACTGAATTCGACGTGACCGATGTGGATGGGACGGTACAGATCTTTGCTCGCAAGGGCGACGTGAACATTCAATGTGGAAAGGATACCGTTGCTCTGAACGAAGGACAGCAAGCCTTTCGCGAGGAGTCGGGAAAATGTCGCAGAAAAAAGGGCGGGGCATATGTGCCTGCGAGCGGCGATCTACTTACTAATCGTTACGTGGCCGCCGGTTTGGTTGGCGGAGGGATAGGAATCACTTGCTTTCTGCTATGCTCGGAGGAGCCTCCCATGCCGGTCAGCGCGTGGGCGCCGTAGCAGAATCTTCCGATCGGCGACTGAGTCCGGATAACTCTCCTACCGAGTGATGCCAGCTGCGATGGTTGCGCCGGTGCAGGCCAAAGCGCGGCTCCATGGCGGCAACCACGCACAGCGCATAAAAGATGGCGGCGTTCGCCGGAATCTGCAGATTGAAATCCACGAAGCTGTGAACCAGGATGCCAGTCACGCCCAGCAGGGCTGCCAACGTCAACGTGGCGTTGGCATCACGGTATTTTAGCTTCTTGATCGCACTGCGATACAGCACCGCCAAGAACCACAACATCGTGGCGAATCCAAATGCTCCGGTTTCCACCAGTACCTGCAAATAGTCGTTATGGGCTCGGTCCACCGACAAATTGGTGTAGAAGGTTCGAAACTGAGGATAAACCTCCGGGAACGTACCTAATCCCCACCCCAAAACGGGCTTCCGGGCAAACATGTTCAGTCCGTCACGGTCGATGTGGAGCCGTGTTCCTGCGGACAGGGCGGCTCGGGTTTCACGGTGAATGCTAACCATGCGCTCCGCGAGTTCGCCACTACCGATCCAAGCGGTCAGTGCAAATGCAATCAGCAGAAAAGTGCCCAAGGCCAAGGTTGCTCTGCGGCGCTTTTGCCGTCGGATCAGAACTGTGGCCAGCAGTCCCATCTGCACCGAAAAGGCAACCATACCGCCCCGCGATCCCGACAAGAAAATCGTGCTCGCCATCACCGCCGCGGCCAAGGCTGCCATCGCCTTGCGCGCTCCCTCGACGTTATGGGACATCAAGAGGACAAGAGGGATCGGCGCCAGCATTTCCATCAACCCGGCGTAATGGTTGTGATTCACGTAGGGGCCGTAGATCCAACCTCCGAAACGCGGCGCCCTCAGCCAGTACAACTTGCCATTGGAGGAGAGACTCTGGATCAGGGCGAACAGCGCGAGGGCAAACCCATACACGGAAAACGCCAGCGCGAGGGTCTTAATCTGCGATGTCCGATGCAGACACTGCACCACAAGAAAGCAGAATAAACCATAGGCAAGGTAAAGCAAGGCGCTGGAGAAAGTTTCGGCGTGATAAACGGTTTGTCCGGCTGCGAGTTGCACCCCAATCAGCGCGGCAAAAACCAGCATGGGCAAAAACAGGGGATTGCCTGTAATCTGCAATTCCCCCGAGACGGCCCGTCCTACAGCCCAGATCACCAAAAGCACGGCCGCGCCTGCCTCCAGAAGGAAGATCGACCACGGCTCCACTGCGCCAAATGCCAGCGGCCCGAACAGGAGCAGGCCGAAGACGCCATAGAAGAGCACCGACTCCAACCGCGAGGGAGAAGATTGTCGGAGCATGACTGCTTCTGGAATTGGCGCGAGTGGTATGGGAGACGTCACCGGCCACCCTCCGCTGGCCGCGTTTGGATCAGGCGCACGCCATCAATCCAGAGCTTGCCACGAATCGCATTTCCGGCGGGCACGCGCTGTATGCGCAATACCACGAGATGCGCATCCGGCGCGGTTTCGAACGTCCCTTGTACTGGGTTCCAGAAGTCTGCGTTTTTGAGTTCGTCGCTGGCGAAGTAGGTGGTTCCGGTGTACTGGTCCTGAATTACGAATCGCGGTCCACCGGCGCCCTGCATGTCTTCCGTCTTAAAGTAGGCGGAGAACTGATATTTTGCATTCGGCTCGACGGGAATCAATTGCCGGATGCTTGCGTCTTCGATTCCACGGCTGTCAAAGACAATAGAAAGAGAGCGGTGCCCAGAATGTGACTCGGTCGGGTCCAGGGACAGGGAGACATCTGGTGATTTTTCGTAGAGCCAGTCGAAGCCGCCATTGAGCACAGGCAAGCTGAAATCGCCATTTACAACTAAGTTCTCGGGCGAGGGTTCATAATCAGAGAGATCGGACAGGCGCGCGGCTTGTTGCCAAACCAGTCGGGCCTGAGCGATGTCCCGCTGTTCGAGCAGGTATCGAACGTAATCGAAAACGAGGCGCCTCTCCACTGGCTGCTGAAGGTTCGCCATTTTGCCCCAGACTTTTGCGGCGGCAGAAGTTTCTTTCCTGGAAACCAGGAAATCCAAAAAAGCCGAATAACTGTCCGCTCTGTGTGGGATCACATCGCGTAGGAGGGCGTCCGCATCCGGCTTAATGCGCCAGCAACGCTCCAGGGCGGCAGCGGGCAGATAAGGATCATTCTCCAGAACCACCCGGAATTCCGCCAACGCTTTATCAGTGTCACCTTGAACCCAGTAAAGATTGGCCGCTTCCCATGCGACCTCCGGAGTCATGGGGTCGGCCACGATCGCATGCTCCAGAGCATTCTTTTGCTGAGTTGCGTTTCCGAGCAAATGATAGGTTGTCGAAAGATCGAACCAGTAGCGTGCTCTGTAGGGGTTCAATGCGACGGCGGATTTGTAGAAACGCAACGCCGCTTCGGGTTCGTGCAGTGAGTAGTATCGCCCGAGCCGGTATTGATATTCCGCTCGTGCGGGCTCCAGGCGGCTTGCTGTTTGGAAGCTTGCAAGGTCGGGCTTCTCAGCAAAGTAGGCGGCCAGAAACTGCCTGGTGCTGAATCCAAGATCGATTGCCGCTATAAGCAAACAGATGCTCAGAAAAAAGGTCTTTCCTGCTGGACTCGGAAGAGCAATCTGCATGCGAGTGCCTTGCTAATGTAAATCGTGTTCTGAATCGGTCAGGTTAGACTCCGCCGGAAGTGGCCCGGGAAACGGATTTCGCGCCGGCAAAGTCCTCCTCTGCATAGTAGTTGTGGCCGTATTTACCCCGGTATTCGTAATAGTAGTAATAGTCTGGAGAACGGAGATCGACCGCGTTCAGCAGCACGCCGCACACCGGCGCGTTCACCGAGAGTAAAATGTCGCGCGCCCTCCGCAAGGCCTGCTTGGTGGTTTGTCCGGAGCGAATCACGAGGATGACCCGGTCTGCGCTGGTGGACAAAGCCACGGCGTCGGTGACCGACAAAGCCGGCGGAGTGTCGATCACAATGTGGTCATACTGCTGCCGCAGTTCGTCCAGCACATCCTTCATGTTGGTGGAAGCGAGAAGCTCGGCCGGGTTCGGCGGTGGCGTTCCCGCCGGAAGAACAAAAAGATCAGGCAGAATCGGCGATCGAATGATTGCCTGCCGCAAGGTCGCGCTACCGGTCAAAACATTGCTGAGTCCGCTTCCTGGGGCCATGCCCAGCGTTTTGTGAATACTGGGCCGGCGAAGATCGGCATCCATCAACAACACCCGCGTGCCCTTTTGCGCCAGCACAATTGCGGAATTAATGCTGGTGGTGGTCTTGCCCTCCTGCGGAAGAGCGCTGGTAATCAGAATTACCTTGGGGGGCCCCCCCAGGGATGTGAGCAGCAGCGAGGTTCGTAGTGCGCGGTAAGATTCCGCCATCTGCGACTTGGGCCGCGATTGGGTTACCAGTTCGACCGCCTCGTTAGAGGCGGCCAACGCGAGCCGCGGCTGGGCGCTCAGTTCGCCCCCACTTCTGGAACCGAGAGGGATCATGCCCAGTGAGGGCAATGCTGAAAGGGCTTGCACTTGCTCTGTCGTTCGCACCGTGTTGTCCAGTCCCTCCAGGACGAAAGCAAGACCGATGCCGGTTGTAAGCCCCAGTGCGAGTGCGAATCCAAGATTTCGCGGAAAGTTGGGTTCTGAAGGCGCAGAAGGGACGCGAGCCACATCCACAATGCGAAAGTTGTTCGACCGCAACCCGGCTGTGACTCCCGCCTCTTTCAATTTTTCCAGCAATCCTTCGTAAAGCGTCCGGTTGGTGTCGACGTCGCGCTTGAGCAGGCTGTATTCGATGGCACTCTCATTGAGCTTATTGGCTTCCTGCTTTTGCTGCTCCAGAGCATCGCGCAGCAGGTTTTCGCGGTGCAGCGAAGCAAGATAATCGCCGCGCAACCGGGCGGCCACCTTTCTTACTTCCACCTGAATCTGCGACTCAACTTCCTGGAGCTGACTATTGACCTGAGCTAATTTCGGAAATGAAGGGCCGAATTGCGTGTTCAGCTGGGCCGCCTGGATCTTCAGATCGGCTTCCTGCTCCCGCAATTTCTCAAGCAGCAGTGAATTCGCAGCCGAGCCTTTTGCGGCGCTGTCTGGGTTAGCGGCTGCGGCGATGGCGTCCGAATCGCCGGATTGGGCGAGACGATAAATGGATTCCTTCTCCATCCGGGCAGATTCGGCGTTGGTCAACTCGCGATTCAATTCGTCCAGCTTGGCGGTGGTGATATTCTGCTTTTCGTCAATCCCAAGAATTTCGTGTTCCTTCTGGTATTTGACCAGCTTTTCCTGCGAGCTCTCGACCTTGATTTGCAGATCGACCAGCTGTTTTGAAAGCCAGTCTGAAGCCTGCATAGTCGACTCGAATCGTGTTTTAAAATTCTGCTCTACATAGGTGCTGGCTAGAGCGTTCACAACGCGGGCGGCCAGGTTCTTGTCCGGACTGCGGTAGTGGATTTCCATGATCCGGGTGTTCGGGACCAGAGTGACCTGGAGGTTGCCTTTGAAGTTTGCCAGGGCTGCCGAAGTTTTCTCAGAATCGGGCTGCAGCGTGTCGGTGGTAAGTTCGAGGGATGCGGAGGCAGGCCTGCCCTCCGCTGCAAGTCCCGGTTGCCGGTCGAGATTCAGCTGCCGGATGACCTGCAGCGCCAGGAGATCGCTCCTCAGGATTCGAACTTCGGTGTCGAGGTCGGTGGGATCATAGTAATCGTTGCCGCTGCTCGCGGCGTCCTTGAGGTTCAACATCACCGAGTCCATCTTGTTGATGGCGATGCTGCCCACAGCGTCGTAAATGGGGGTGGTGCGCAGTGTGGAAATCGTGACTACACCGAAAATCAGTACCAGACTGCAAATCACGATCCACTTGCGCCTGACGAGAACTCGCAGGTATTCCTGCAGCAGAGAGTCGTGGGCCGGGAGCGAAGAGTAGCCGGGGGCAGCAAGACGGTTGAACTCAACCGGAAAAGTGGTCCGAACGTCCCGCAGAATCCGGCCATCCAGCGGTGTCAGCGGCCCGGAATCCATCAGTATTCCTCGCTGACGAATCTGGCCGTCGGGAAGGCATGGTCGCGCCGGCGGTGACCGCATGTTTCTGAAATCAACGTGACATTTTTATGAATTCTGTTCGTCCTGCTATCCCTGATGCGATTGCGCACAGCCTAGCATCGCATGATAGGAGCTCATTGCTGCTAATTCTGTTGGTTCCTTAGTGTTAACGAGGGTTCCTCGGAGCCGAGCTCGTCGCTTCCGCGCTTATACTGGCGCTTACAAATTTGTTTTGTTTTTCACCACGAGGAGTGTCAGGGATGAACTGGTCGGAGCAAGTCGTGCTGGTGACTGGCGGAACTGGCTCCTTCGGCAGGAAATTCGTGGAGTTGATGCTACGCGAATACCATCCGCGGAAGCTCATCATCTTCAGCCGCGACGAATTAAAGCAGCACGATATGCGGGCTTCGGGGTTCGACCACCCGAGCTTGCGTTATTTCATCGGCGATGTGCGCGACCAGCAGCGGCTGGAGCGGGCGCTGTCGGGAGCGACGATGGTCGTTCACACCGCCGCGCTCAAGCAGGTTCCGGCCTGCGAATACAACCCGTTCGAAGCGATTCAAACCAACATCATCGGCGGGCGCAATGTCGTGGATGCAGCTATCAATCAGGGCGTGAGTCGCATCCTGGCCCTGAGCACCGATAAGGCCGTCAACCCTATCAATTTGTACGGAGCCACCAAACTTTGCGCGGAAAAAATGTTCGTGCAGGCCAATGCCTACTCCGGCGCCAGGGCCACTCGATTCAGTTGCGCTCGCTATGGAAACGTGATGGGCAGCCGTGGCAGCGTGATCCCGATGTTCCTGGAGCAGCGCAAACGCGGCAAGATCACTATTACGGATCCGCGTATGACTCGCTTTTGGATTTCGCTCGAGCAGGGAGTCAGGTTTGTAGTTCGCTGTCTCGAGCAGATGCATGGCGGCGAGATTTTTGTGCCCAAAATCCCGAGCATGAAGCTGGCAGAGATGGCGCTGGCCATTGCGCCCGGTTGCCAGGTGGAAGCGATCGGAATTCGGCCGGGGGAAAAACTGCACGAGGTGCTGGTCTCCGAGGATGAAGCCCGCAACACGCTGGAACTCGACGATATGTACGTGATCCAGCCGGCGCACTCCTGGTGGCGGAGGGAAAACTGGAAGCAGGCGCGCCCGCTTCCAGAGGGATTTCGTTATAGCAGCGAGAGCAATCCGCAATGGCTTACTCCGGAGGAGTTGTATGAATTGGTGGGCGAGAGCTCTCCGGTGTTGATCTCCATGTCTCCGGAACAAGAATTACGCGCCCGGGCTTGAGGCAGGCACATGACTGTAATTTCGGCGAGCAGGGAAGTGCTGGCCATTCACGGGGGATTTCCCGTGCGAAAGACGCTGCTGCCCTATGGACGCCAATCGATCGACGAAAGCGACATTCAAGCAGTAGTAGCCACTTTGCGTTCTGATTGGTTGACCACTGGTCCCAAAGTTGCGGAATTCGAAGAAGCAATCGCCGCGTGGGTCGGCGCCAAATATGCAGTCAGCTTCAGTTCCGGCACCGCCGCGCTGCACGCTGCCACGTTTACCGCCGGATTGCAGGCCGGCGATGAGGCAATCACCTCTCCACTCACCTTCGCGGCCACGGCAAACTGTGTGCTCTATCAGGGCGCGACGCCGGTCTTTGCCGATGTTCAAGCGGACACTCTGAATCTTGATCCTGAGCAAGCCGCTGTGCGGATCACGTCGCGGACTAAGGCAATTCTTCCCGTCGCCTACGCCGGTCATCCAGCGGACATGGACTCCATTCTGCAGTTAGCCGCGCGCCATGGGCTGATTGTGATCGAGGACGCCTGCCATGCCTTGGGCGCTGAGTATCGCGAACGTCGAGTAGGCAGCTTGGCAGATATGACCGTTTTCAGTTTTCATCCCGTGAAACATCTCACAACCGGTGAGGGCGGCATGGTCACCACTGACAGTCCGGTCTTTGCCGAAACTCTGCGGCGGTTTCGCAATCACGGGATCAGCAGCGACGCCAGGGAGCGCCAAAGTGCGGGCCGGTGGCACTACGAAATGGTGCTGTTGGGTTTCAACTACCGCTTGACCGACGTTGCTTGTGCTCTTGGCCTTCAGCAACTGAAGAAGCTGGAATCGAACCTTGCGCGTCGCCGGCAAATCGCCGCGCGGTATACGGCTGAGTTCCGCGATATGCCTGGCGTGCTTGTGCCGCAGGTGCGGGACGGAGTCAATCCGGCCTGGCACTTGTATCCCATACGTCTGGAGTTGGCCCGGCTTTCCGCGAGCAGAGGCGAAGTGTTTGATGCGCTGCGCGCCGAAAACATTGGCGTGAACGTGCACTACATTCCGGTGCATTGTCATCCTTACTATCGGGAGCGGTTTGGATACAAAGGCGGGGAGTACCCGGTCGCTGAGGCCGCATATGAACGTCTGATCAGCCTGCCGATGTTTCACGGTATGACGGAAGGCGATGTGGAAGATGTGGTCCGCGCCGTCGGTAAAGTTCTGGACCACTTCGAGAGGTGATACCCACCATGAATGCGAGCAGGAGAAAAGCCGCGAAAGTGGTGGCCATCGTTCAAGCCCGCATGGGCAGCACTCGTTTGCCGGGCAAAGTGCTGATGGATCTAGGCGGAGAAACGGTTCTGGGCCGCGTCGTCCACCGTTTGCGCCGAGCCACGCTGGTTGACGAGATTGTAGTTGCCACCACCAACTCCGCGGCTGACGATGCGATCACGCGTGAGTGCGAGTGGCTGGATGTGGTTTCTTTTCGAGGTTCGGAAAATGACGTTTTGGATCGCTACTACCAGGCAGCGCATGCGTGCGCAGCCGAAGTTATCGTTCGTGTCACCTCTGACTGTCCTGTGATCGATCCCGAATTAGTGGATGAAACCATCCGCGTTTTCCATGATCGGGATGGTGACTATGCCAGCAATGTGTTTCCGCGAACCTATCCCCGCGGCCTGGATACCGAAGTTTTCAGCGCGTCCGCACTTCAACGAGCATGGCGAGAGGCCTGCGAACCGCACCAACGCGAGCATGTAACGCCATACTTCTACGAGCACCCCGAACTGTTCCGATTGGTCTCGCTGCGCGGGCAGACTGACTACAGCCACTACCGTTGGACGCTGGACACCGCCGAAGACCTCGATCTGCTGTGGGCGATCTATGCCCGTCTTGGTAACAGAGACGACTTTAGCTGGCACGAGGTGATCGAGGTGATGGAGCGTGAACCGGAACTTGCTGAACTGAACTCACACGTTGCGCAGAAAGCGCTGCACGCAATCTGATGCCGGCCGGTACTCTCATCATTCGGGCGGACGCGAGCACTGCGATAGGGACGGGCCACGTAATGCGCTGTCATGCCTTGGCTCAGGGCTGGCGGGATGGGGGCGGAAACTTTGTGTTTGTTATGGCAGAATCGACCCCTGCGGTCGACGCACATCTTCGCGCTGAAGGTGTGGAAGTCGCGCAACTGAAACCCTCTCCCAACAAGTTCGAGGACGCTCGGCAAGTTTCAAAACTGGCACGCGATGATCGTGCGGCGTGGGTGGTGGTGGACGGCTATCACTTCGACTCGGAGTATCAGCGGATCTTGAAGGACGCCGGTCTGAAGCTACTGCTCGTGGATGACTGCGGCCAATGCGGGCACTACTTTGCCGATCTTGTGCTGGATCAAAATGCTCACGCGAGCGCCCAGATGTATGCAAAACGTGAATCCTACACCCAGCTTCTGCTCGGCCCGCGATTCGCCCTGCTGCGGCGCGATTTTCAGCCTTGGCGCCAGCGGGAACGTCGGATCCCTGGAATCGCGCAGAAATTGCTGGTGACGATGGGTGGCAGTGATCCGGACAAATTGACTCTGCGACTCATCGAGGCCTTGCCGAAAATTTCCCTCTCCAATGTTGAGATCACCGTGGTGGCAGGTGGCAGTAACCCGCATCTGGCTGAGTTGGAGAAGGCCGCAAGAGTAGTCGGCCAGATCCATCTTCTCAGGAGCACGAACAACATGCCCGAATTGATGGCGCAATCCGATATCGCCATTATTTGTGCGGGGGGAACCCTTTGGGAACTTCTGTACATGGGTTGCCCGACCTTAAGCTATTCGAGAACTCCAGTTCAGGCGAGCATTATTGAGGAGCTCAATGTGGCCGGAGTAGTGGGCAATATGGGTTCAGTCGAGGATTTTGACGAAGGCGCGCTCGCGGGTGCGGTGAAGGGGTTGATCGCGTCACCGGACTGCCGAGAAAAGATGGCTCGCCGTGGAAGAAGACTGGTGGATGGTGAGGGGATCGCTCGGATCCTGCGGCACATTGGGCCGGGAGGCGTGAATTGAGTCCGGGTCCCAGCTTGGTGCCGATCGAAATCCGTGAGCGCGGGGATTTCCTCGCAATGGCAGAACAGCATTTCCACGAACTCAATCCAATGTTTACCCCAGGCCAGGATTGGAGGAATTCTTACTTCGAGAAGATCAAAGAGAACCCGGGGTATTCACTGCGCTGGATCGTCGTGGACGGGCAACGCGCAGGGTTCATTATTTTTGGAGTGGAGGAGCACCGATTCCTGCCGCGCAAGAGCGGAGCGATCTACGAGCTCTATGTCGTTCCTGGGCAGCGAAAGAAGGGCATTGCGCGCACTTGTGCGGAACAGGTGATTGGCGAACTGCGGAAGGTGTCGGTATCGAAAATTCAGCTCGAAGTGATGGAGGGCAATCTCGCAGCCTTCGAACTCTGGGGATCTCTCGGCTTCCGGAAAGTTAGCGAACGGCTGGTTCTGATGGAAAAGGGTACGTAATCGAATGAAGATCGCCATTTCCCAACCTACATACCTGCCGTGGATCGGCTACTTCGACCTGATCGATCAGGTCGACATATTTGTTTTTCTGGACGACGTGCAGTTTGAGAAGCAGTCGTGGCAGCAGCGCAATCGCATCAAGACTCCCACCGGACTGCAGTGGCTTACGGTACCCGTGATATTCCGCGGACGGTTTGGCCAGTTGATCAACGAAGTTGAAATCCGGGACGCCGGATTCTGCCGTGCCCATCTGCGTGCCGTCGAGTTGAACTATCGCCGAGCCCGATTCTTCGATCGATACTTTGACGAGCTAGGTTTCCTACTGAGGTGTGCCGAGGGGACCAGGCTGGTGGATCTGAATATCCGCCTGATCGAATGGTTCATGGACGCACTGGGGATTAAAACTCGTCTGCTGATTTCTTCCTGTCTGGGGCAAGCGGGAAAGCGGACGGAATTGTTAACCAACATCTGCAATTCTCTCGGCGCTACGCAATACATTTCACCTCTCGGTTCGGCAGCCTATCTGCTGGAACAAACCGATGTCCCGCTCGGCACAGATGTGGAGCTGGTTTTCCAGCATTACGAGCATCCGCGGTCCCGGCAATTGTTTCCTCCATTTTGCCCGCAGGCCTCAATCCTGGATCTGCTTTTCAATGAAGGCGCCGACTCGCTGGAAATCCTGCGCAGTGGACGGCGGGTTCCTTTCCCGCCGGGTGAAGTCGGTGGCTTGATCCTTGCCGAGACCCGAGCCCGATGACAACGCCTTTCAAGATCGCAGACCAGCAGGTTGGGGCAGGTCATCCTGTATACGTAATCGCTGAGATTTCTGCGAATCACAACCAGGACTTCGACCAGGCGCTCCGCTTGGTCCGGGCTGCCAAGGAATCGGGCGCCGACGCGGTCAAACTGCAGACCTATACGCCGGACACGATTACGATCGCAAACACTTCCCGAGATTTTCGCATTGGCGGCGGCACTCTGTGGGATGGCCGCACCCTCTACGACCTCTATTCTCAGGCCCACATGCCTTGGGAGTGGCAACCCAAGCTGAAAAAAGCTGCCGACGACCTCGACGTGGATCTTTTTTCCTCTCCATTCGATTCGACGGCGGTGGATTTCCTGGAGACGATGGGCGTGCCGGCGTACAAGCTCGCATCCTGCGAAGTGGTGGACCTTCCTCTTATCCGGAAAATATCCCGCACCGGAAAGCCTCTTATCATCTCGACTGGGATGGCGACGATTGAAGAGATCGAAGAAGCGGTAAAGACTGCTCGTGACGCGGGCGCCAAGCAAATCGCATTGCTCAAGTGCACCAGCGCTTACCCTGCGCTGCCCGACGACATGAACCTGCGGACCATCCCCGAACTGGCGCGAAAGTTTGAAATGCCGGTTGGATTGTCGGATCACACCATGGAGATTGCGGTTCCAGTTGCAGCCGTAGCGCTGGGCGCCAGCATCATCGAAAAACATCTCACCTTGTCCCGGTCGGTAACGGGTCCCGACAGCGGCTTTTCGCTGGAACCGGATGAGTTCAAGGCCATGGTGAACGCCGTTCGAGTCGCAGAAAAAACTCTAGGAGAAATTCACTTCGGCCCGACCGAGAGCGAACGAAGCAGCCGAGCGTTTCGGCGGTCCTTGTTCGTAGTGGAAGACGTAAGCCAGGGAGATGCTTTCAGCGAAGAAAACGTTCGCTCGATTCGACCGGGCCATGGCCTGCACACCAGACATTTTCAGCAGATTGTCGGCAAATGTGCCGTGCGTAATATCGAGCGGGGCACGCCGCTCAGTTGGGATCTCGTGGCCAAATCATGAGACTGGTCAGCCCCTTATTGAAGCATGTGCTCTACCCGGGCCTTTCACGTTCGGGATATCTGCGTCGTGCCACCCCCACCGGGCCCGCGGTCGTGACCTATCATGGCATACTCCCTGCCGGGTACAAGCTGATTGATCCTGATCTGGACGGCAGCCTTGTCAGTGCGGAATCATTTCGCCAACAGCTGCAATTCCTGACCGACCACTGCAATGTAATCTCTCCAGAAGAGTTCCTGCTTTGGTGTGAGGCGAAGCAAGAATTACCCCCACGCTCGGTGCTGCTGACTTGCGACGACGGCCTGCGAAATGCGCTCACCGATGTGCTGCCCATCCTGCAGGAATTCGGGTTCTCCTGCTTGTTCTTTGTCACGGGCGCTTCTCTGTGCGACACACCTGAAATGCTGTGGTACGAGGAACTGTACCTGATGTTTTTGGCAGCGCCGTACGGGCTCGAGATCGGCGCGCACACTCAGGTTGCAACCCGCAAGGAAAAGCGCGCCTCGTGGTGGCACTGGGTAAGAAAGCTTTCTCGCTTCGACGGATGCACTCGGCGCGAGGCTCTGGAAAGAATCAGGAGGCAGCTTGGGCTTTCCGAGGGATGGGACTCACAATACCGCGAGGACCCAGTTCGCGCTCGTCGTTTCCTTGTGCTGACCCGGGACGAACTATTTCAGTTAGCTGCCTCGGGAATGTGCATCGGCGCGCACACCTTGTCTCATCCGGTGTTGTCGCAGTCACCTGAGGAGCTGGCGTGGAACGAGATTTCAGGGAGCCGGCGCGGCCTTGAACAGGCCCTGGGCAAGCAGATATGGGCGCTGGCCTACCCGTTCGGCGATCCATCCTCAGTGACCTCGCGGGAATCGCAACTGGCTGAACAGGCCGGTTTCCGATGTGCCTTCGTAAATGGCGGTGGAGGGTTCGGATCTCAGATTCCCCGATTCGCATTGCCGCGAGTACATGTCACAGCAGAAATGAGTATTGCGGAATTCGAGGCTCACGTTTCGGGGGTTCACCGGTCATTGCGGCAATGGGTTCATGCCTCGAAATGGAGCAGTGTCTGTTGACAACATTTAATTACGAGTTGTTCAGAGAGAAATCTTGCGACTGGTTCTGAACACGGAAATCCCGGACGATGAGAGCCTGGGCCGCCAGTGGAATGAACTGGTGCGGCAGATGGAGTGCCCGGAGATTTTTTACACCTATGAATGGGCGCGGGCCGTGAGTTGGGCTTATCGCGATTCCCTCACCCCATTGCTGTTCCGGGCGTACGAGCAGGAATCGCTGGTGGGCATCGGCGCACTTGCGATTGACAAAGCGCGACGTAGAACGTCTTTCCTGGCGGGTGCGACGGCGGACTATTGCGACTTCGTTTCCCATCCGAACTCTCGGGAAGAGTTTGTCAACCTGGTTCTTGCGGAACTGCGCGGACTCCACACACCGATGCTCGTTCTGGCAAACCTTCCCGCCGATTCTGCCACGCCTCGCGCACTCAGACTAGCCTCCGGCATGAATGGGTGCCTGATATTTTCCCGGCCAGCATATTCCTGCGCCCAAATTGTGCTGGGTTCTTCCTTGGAACGGCAGAGGGTGAAGCTGTCAGTGAGCACGCGGAAAACGCTCCGCTACTGCCTTAAGGGCCTGGGAAAGCACGGTCCCGTTGCCGCCGATCATCTCACGTCGTGCGATTCTATCCAGACGGCACTGCCGCAATTCATACAAGCACATGTCGCGCGGTTTGGTGCGACTGGCCGGACCAGTAATCTGGTTGATCCGGAACGGCAGGTCTTCCTTGCTGCACTGGCTGAGTTGCTCTCTGGCGGAGGCGGGACGGTGCTTAGCTGCCTCCGAGCCGGAGACCGCCGGGTAGCCTGGAGTTACGGGTTCCAATTCTGTGGCAGTTGGTTTTATTACCAACCAACGTTTGACAGCGCGCTGCAACAGTTTTCCCCAGGATTTTGCCTTCTCTCGAAAATTGTGGAAGCTGCCTGCGACGACCCGAGCATCGAGCGAGTGGACCTGGGGCTAGGCGCAGAAGCTTACAAGCAACGATTCGCCACCGGCATTCGCCATACGCTGCATGTTACCGTTACCACTTCTACTTTACGGCATCTCAAGGAAAGCGCGCGCTATCACGCGGCGTCCGCCATCAAGTCTTCCCCGCGGATGGAAAATTATGTCCGGCGTGTGCTGGGGCGCACGCCGGCAGGAGCGCATGGATGAGAGTTCTGCTGCTCCATCCCGAGGATCCATTTCCGCGGCCGCGTTCGACAAACTGTTGGGATTTGATCGTAGACGTTGGTCGCGCGCCCGTTACCACCTACCAGCGATGGACTCAACAAGCGGACTGTCCCGTGGTCAGCATTTACGACTTTGCTCAGGAGACCAAGGATCTTCATCGCCTCCGGCAACTTCTTCGCCTCGGAATGGGTCGCATGGTGGACCGGTGGGGGATTGACTGGTGGGGCGTGCTCTCACTGGAGATTAGGTCCGAGCTCCAGCAGATCATGCTAGCCGGCCGATTGGCAAAAAGAATGGGCGCCCATTGCACGCTGTATTCAAGCCGCCCTCATCCCCTGGCTACGGCTCTGCAAGGGTTTCTTCGGGCCCCACTGACTATCTCTGAAAGCCGCTTCCATCCGGCGCTGCGTCGGGTGCGTCGCTACAGCAATGCCTTATCGCAGCTCGATGCCGTGCAGTTCGCCCAGGTAATTCAGGACAAGTTCGACCCCCTGCATCGGATTCGACGGCGCCTTACGATTCGCGCCCGCAGTTCGGGCCGTCCCGTGATCCTGTTACCCACCGCATACATTAACGGTTCGCGCACGGCGCTGGCCTATGCCGCACGACTGCCTAACCAAGAATTCATGCTCGTCTGCGCAAGAAGCAGTAGCTCGGCTGTATCGATTCCACCGAACGTTGCCATGGCATCGCTCAGCCCCTACTTCGTTTCGACGGCCCGAGCGGAGATAACCTCCCTACTCGAATCTTGGGAGAGTCTGCGAACGCAGCTTATTTCCAGTGCCGAGCAATTCAAAATGGCGGATGCAGCAGGCGTGCTCAGGCGGATGCCAGCTCTTCTGCGTTGGGGGCTTGCCCTCCGCAATGCCTGGAACCAGGTCTTCGACTCGGAGAACGTGGTGGGCTGTCTCTGCACGGATGACAGCAATCCTCCCACGCGGATTCCTCTGCTGCTGGCTGAGAACCGCGGGCTTCCCGCGTTGGCGTGTCACCACGGGGCGCTGGATTACAGCATGGCATTCAAGACAAACCACGCAGATTTCTATCTCGCCAAAAGCGAAATGGAGCAAGATTACCTGCGGCGCATTTGCCGCCTGGCTCCGGAAGAGATTGTGACTGCAGCGCCAATTTCGCTGAATTCACTTTCGCCAGGATCGACACTTCGCCGATCTGAGGCGCCTTGGCTGGTTTTCTTCACCGAGCCGTACGCGAACACTGGCTGGCGCACTGACGAGGTGTATCAGGATCTATTGCCACGCCTGTACTCATTGGCGCAAAGTTGCGGGCTGAGGCTTGTTTTCAAGCTGCATCCCTTTGAAAGCATCAAGGGCCATCGACGAACGTTGCGCCAACACTTGGGAGAAGTAGAGCGCGAGATCCAAGTTATAGCAGGTCCACCATCGAATGAACTCTGGCAGAACATTCGATTCGCTTTGACCGCGCAATCTTCAACCGCTTTGGACTGCGCCGCGCTGGGCATTCCTGTTTTCTTGTGCGCCTGGCTGCGCGATCCATATTCCGGGTACGTCGAGCAGTACGCGCGATTTGGCATAGGGCAGGTGCTGCAGTCGCCGGACCAGATCGCGGAAATCCCGCAACTGCTTGAAAGTCGAGGCGGAGACCGGCCTTTGCAGGGCACTCCATGGAAAACAACCGAGTCCGCCACATTGGCGGACGTGTTTGATGGAAGCTATTCGTTGCCGGTTGCGGGCAACAGTTGAAACACGTGACCGCAAAGGATTCAACCCGCCCCGTCACAATCTTTACTCCTTCGTTTGCCGATGAGGCCAACACGAATGCCCAGAATCTCACCGTGAAGGAGATTGTTTCTCGTCTGCCGCCGGAGTTGTTTCGTGTCGTCATGATTTGCGGGGGCAAACCGGATCCCCGCATTGCCATGCGAAAAAATACGATGCTGTTGCCGTATCACAAGCATGGAAATGCCGCGCGTTTATTGATGGGGCTGCTGGGGTCCTTTCCTGACATCTATTTCTTTCCCCGCGAGGGGCCGCTGGACAGTGCCTTCCTCATCTTGCGCAAGTACTTTCGGTTGCGAACCGTCCTGGTGACGTATGTGGTGTCAGGTGGATTGGATCGGGGACACGCTCCGGCCTCACGCATCCGTAACGTGCGTGAAGCCAATGTAGTCCTCGGCAACAGTGTTTATCTCACGGATACTCTCCGCCAGCGCCTGATGGTGCAAGCCAGCACCGTCTATGATGGCATTGACCGGCGTTTCTTTTTCCCACGACCCAAGGCCAACGAATCGGCACTGAGTGTCTTGTATGCCGGCTCCTTCCGTTCCTACAAACGAGTGGAGCTTGTAGTGCGCCAGGCCGCAAGGCTGCCGCGAGTCGAGTTTCGAATTGCCGGAAGCGGAGAAGAAGAACAAGCATGCCGTCAATTGGCCGGAGAACTGGGCTGTCGCAATGTCCGTTTCCTCGGTCAACTGACTCCGTCACAACTGGGTGAAGAAATGCGCAACGCGCAAGTCTTCTTCTTCCCCAGCATTCTTGAAGGGCATCCCCAGGTTCTTGGGCAGGCGGCTGCGTGTGGCTTACCGGCAATTGCCATGAATGTTTATCGCCCGGACTATGTCGTGAGCGGGAAGACGGGTTTTCTGGTGGAATCTGATGACGAGCTTTCTGCCCGCTTGGACCTGCTTGTGAAGAATGTTTCTCTGCGGCAGGCGATGTCGGAGGCCGCCGCAAGGCACGCACAAAATTTTGATTGGGATAAAATCGTCGAGCAATGGGCAGATATTTTTCAGACTGCCGTCATAGATGCGAACAAGCCTTCGTATCAGCGGGTGCTGCACTGTTGACCATTCTCACGACCACGAGCCCTTGCTCATGTGCAGCCAACGTCAGTTGATGGTGGAGCGAACCACCCCATGGGCGCCGCAGGTCCAGGCGTGAAACCTGCAACGCCACTGCTACGCTACAGCGGTTTTGTCTTTTCGGTTGGAGGCGCGCGCGTAGCCGGCATTCTGATCACTTCGCTGACCTTCCCCTATTTGGTCCGCCATCTCGGGGTTGAGATGTATGGACTCTGGAGCTATGTGATCGCGGTATGCGCCTTTTTGGGCATCGTTGCTGACCCGGGCCTCACAACCTACGCCGTTCAGCAGGTAGCAGCCCGGCGCGAGGACGGGTTCGAGTTGATCCCCGATGTTCTGGTGCTTCGCCTGTTGAGCTCTTCCATCGCACTCGTCGTTCTTCTCGTCGTTGCCTTCTTCGAAGTTCGCCCCGATGTCCGAGAGCTTTTACGGCTCTATGGGGCAGGCGTGCTTTTTGTGAACCTGCTGTCGGCGGACCGCTTCCTGTCGGCGGTGGAAATGTTTCATGCCCGCTCGCTGCTCATCGTTACTCAGCAGGCCATATACGCGCTGGGGATCTTTGCATTTGTACATGTTCCGAGGGATGTCGTGTGGCTGCCGGTCTCCATTCTTGGACCTTCCGCGCTCACCGGCCTCGCAGGCTGGATGCTCATGTGGCGCCGGGGATTCAAGCTGCAGCGAGCCATTCGGCCACAGCGATGGAGGGGAATTCTCGTTCCCAGTGCTTACTACGGTGCTTCATCATTTATGTCGACTCTCTACCACCGCGCCGGCTACCTCGCTGTGCGCTGGTTCCTGGGTGAGCATGCACTGGGCCTGTATTCCGCGGCTGCCCGTTTCGTGGATATATTGGGGCAATTTGTAACTCTGGTCCTTTACGTCTTGACGCCCCGAATGGCGCTCGCCGCCCGGTCCGGAGTGGCTCTCAAGCGCCTCGCGCGGTTTGCGGTGACGGTTGTGGCGCTGATCAGCATCCCTCTGACCGCCGGCTTGATCACGACAGCTCACCTTTTTGTCCCCTGGATCCTCGGGACAAAGTACCTGGAAGATGTCTCGCTGCTGAAATGGATGTCCCCCTATATGGTAACTGCGCCGGCAGCGTCCCTCTTGGCTGGAACCATCCTCTATGCAATGGGACGCCACCGCGCCTACCTGATGTCCACGGCGGGCGGCGTTGTGGGTGGAGTGCTTCTTTATCTGACTCTGATCCCGGCCCTGGGTCTGCCCGGGGCGGGGCTGGCGTTTGTGCTGGCCGAATTCTTTGTTGCCGCGGTTGCGTATGCGTTACTGCCACGCGAACTCCGGGGCTTGTGGAAGAATCCGATGATCGGCATTGCACTGGCTGGCACAATGCTTATGGTAATCGCAGTCAGATTCGCCAATGCCTATACTTCCAGTGTCGCCGTCGTAGTTGCCGTAGGGGTTTTCGTTTACAGCGTGAGCTGCGGCTGGTTTATCCAGAAGTGGCTGCGCGAAGAGTTGGGGGGCATGGGGTGATCATTTGACCCGGCCATCGGCCCGCCCGGCAGGCCGGATGCGGAACCTAGATGACCATTGCGCTGCGCATCCTAATGTGGTTCCTTGTACACGATGGGACTGATCAGTCCCGGAGGATGCGCCTCCAACACAATGCAGGTCCTGACGCTCACGCCTTTCTATCCAACTGCTTCCAACGAGGCAGCCGGTTGCTTCATCGCAGAGCCCCTGCGCGTGCTGAAAGAGTTCGGAGTCGAGTCTTGTATCGTGCCGGTACGGCCTTTCTATCGAAACCGGGCGCACCCGAACCCGATCGCTCCCTCTGCGAACTGGGTCTGCTATCCCTGCGTACCGAGCGGAATCGGGTTGGCTTCGGCAGGAGCGTTCCTCTATGCGAGATTGATCTCGCGGGTGCGGAAATTGCATCAGTCGCGGCGGATTGATGTGATCCACGCCCACTCTGCACTACCCTGCGGCCACGCGGCCGTACTGTTGAGCCGGGAATTACGGATCCCTTGTGTGGTTACCGTTCACGGGCTGGACGCGTTCTTTACCAATCAGGTCCACGGACATTCTGGAGAGTGCTGTAAGCGGGTGTCGCAGTTCGTGTACCGCTCCGCGTCGCGAGTGATTTGCATCAGCGACAAGGTTGCTGACCAGGTTATGCAAGGCGCCACAGCTCCGGTCAACACCACCGTCATCTACAACGGGGTAGATCCGCAGATGTTCTCGCCCGCAGGAAACAACCTGGCGCCGGCCACAATCCTCAGTGTCGGAAATCTCATCCCGGTCAAAGGCCACGAACTTCTGTTGCGGGCGTTCGCTGCTCTCCAGCAACGATACCCGAATCTTTCCTGTGAGATCATTGGGGACGGTCCCGAACGTTCCCGTTTGACCAGATTGGCCAGTGAACTCAACATCGCCGGAAGAGTTCATTTTCTGGGCCGTCAAAGTCGAAACCGGGTCGCCGACGCCATGCGCCGCTGTGTGGTGTTCGCTTTGCCCAGCCGTTATGAAGGGTTGGGCTGTGTCTATCTGGAGGCGATGTCCACGGAAAAGCCCGCAATCGCCTGCCGAGGGCAGGGAATTGACGAGATCATCCGGCACGCAACTGACGGTTGGCTGATCGGCCCAGACGACCTGCCGGGGTTGATCGATGGGCTCTCCCAGTTATTGCAAAACACACCGCTTCGCCAGCAGATAGGCGGTGCGGCGCGGCGCACAGTCCTGCAACGATTGACCCTGGCGCACCAGGCCGGACGGCTCGCTGAACTCTACCGGGAGTGCGCGGCATGAGCCGCCGGGTTGTGATTGTCACTGAGATTATCGCGCCCTACCGCATTCCGGTCTTCAATGCTTTGGCGCAGCAAAACGGAATCCACTTACATGTGATTTTCCTCGCGGAAAATGATCCGACTCAGCGCCAGTGGCCGGTTTACAAAGATGAGATCCGTTTTTCTTACTATGTTCTTCCTGGCTGGAGGCGCAGAGTCGGCAAGCAGAATCTCCTGCTCAATTGGGGAATGGCTGCGGCGTTGGGGCGTGCCGATCCAGATGTCATCGTCTGCGGTGGATACAACTATGTTGCCTCCTGGAAGGCGATGCGTTGGGCGCGCCGGAATCGCGTGCCATTTTTGCTGTGGCTGGAGAGCACGACTAGAGACTTCCGTAGCGGATTTCGCTTGATCGAATCCCTGAAATCAAGGTTTCTGCACGCTTGCGACGGGTTTGTGGTTCCAGGAATCTCTTCGTCCGAGTACTTGAGAAATTACGGGGCACCGGAGGAAATCGTCTTCACCGCGCCGAACGCCGTGGACTCACAGTTCTTTGTGCAGAAAACCGAGATGGTCCGCAGGAATGCCACTATGCAGCGCCGGGCGCTGCACTTGCCCGATCGCTTCTTTCTCTTCGCCGGCCGACTTGTGGCTGAAAAGGGGGTCTTCGATCTTCTGCAGGCGTATGCTGCGCTGTCTCTGGAACTCAGAAAGGAAGTAGGCTTGGTTTTTGTGGGAGACGGCGACGCTCGATCGGAGCTGACCCGGCAAGCAGCTGCCATCAAACCGGGATCGGTTCGTTTCACCGGTTTCGCACAGCGCGAGCAGTTGGCCGCTTATTATGCATTAGCCGACATTTTCGTGTTTCCCACCCACACCGATCCATGGGGATTGGTGGTGAATGAAGCCCTGGCGTGTGGCCTGCCCGTGATCTGTTCCGGGACTGCGGGGTGTGCCGCGGACTTGGTCGAAGATCATTGGAACGGTCGCGTGGTTCGTGCGGGTGAGATCGGTCAACTTGCTTCCGTGATGGAGGAACTGGCAGGTGACCCGGAACTGAGGGCAATCATGAGCAAGCGCAGCCGAGAACGCGTGATGCAATATTCGCCCGAAGCCTGGGCGGCTGGTATGGGTCAGGCAGTACGGTCGCATGGAGTGTCAACTCAAGATTCTCCCATTGCCATAGCTGGCCGATGATCCGCCTCTTCCTCAATTGCCTTGCAGCCAACGCTGGTGGTGGGTTGACCTATCTGCGCAATGTGGTTCCTCATCTTTCCGCGCGAACTGATGTGCAAACCATGGTCGCGGCTAGCGCAGGCCTGAAATGTGAAATCGGCGAACCACCCAATCTCTGGTGGGCCGACATCGAGCCCGCGCGTGGCGCGGGACGGCGTCTATGGCAGGAACAGACCCGGCTGCCGCAGATGATTCGCGACTGGAATGCGGACGTCTTAATCTCCGCCGGCAATTTTGCCTTGCGCAAATCTCCCGTGCCACAGATTCTTCTCTCGGGGAACTCCTTATACACCTCCGCCGATTTTTTCCATGACCTTCGTTCGCGCCGAGCCTATCGGCTCCTGCTGGATACACGTCTCAAGGGCATAATCGCAAAGAGATCGGTTGGCTGGGCGGATTGCACGGTGGCGCCTAGCGAGGCTTTTGCCCAGGACCTGCGCCGATGGACCGGCGCTCCGATCATCATTGTCTACCACGGCTTCGACCACGAAAACTTTTGTGCTGACAGTACGCCATTGCCGGTCAATATTCAGCAAAAGCTGGATTCCGCCAAGGATGCACTGCGGCTGCTGTTCGTCAGCCACTACAACTACTACCGGAATTTCGAGACCCTGTTTCGGGCGCTTCCATTCTTGCGAAAGCGTATGGGTGGCCGCCAGGTAATGCTGTTCCTCACCTGCAACTTGAGTTCGGAAGAGAATCCGGGCAGCTATCGCGCGGAAAGTGCCGCTGCTCTGGTTCGTGACCTCGAGGTTAGAGATCAAATTGTGGAACTTGGCGCCGTCCCTTACCACCTGCTCCATCACCTGTATCAGGCATGCCACATTTATGTGACTCCCGCGTATACGGAAACATTCGCCCATCCCTTGGTTGAAGCCATGGCCAGTGGTTTGCCAGTGATAGCGTCCGATCTGCCCGTGCACCGGGAAATCTGTGGTGACGCGGCGCTGTATTTCCCGCGTTTTTCTCCCGAATCGCTGGCTGATTGTGTTATGCAGGTACAGCAATCTTCGGCACTCAAGAATCAATTTGCGGCAGCTGGGGTGAAACGGTCGCGTGACTTCTCATGGCAGGCTCATGTGGAACGCATCGTCGGCTTGGCCCGGGATTTGGTCAGAACCGGCTAACCCTGCAGGAAAGATGCGGACGAGCATGTTATCGAAATGATCAATTCCATCTTCGCATTCGGGCCGGACGACTGGTTTTTTCGGACCTAGCCTACATCTCATTACCTGCTTTGACTGCTGCACACGAGAGTGCCTCTTGTGTCATAGAGGGCCTGGAGCTTCAGCGATTAGTATGTCTTCAGCAGATGACACGCACGATGCAAACCCTTGAAGAGCCCAGGCTGTTGCGGTCGGCGCTGCGGACTGTCTCCTTGCCCGTGAGCGTAATCGTCCCTGTGCGCAACGAAGCACGGAACTTGCCTCGCTGCCTGGAGTCTTTGCGCGGAGCCGGCGAGGTCTACGTGATCGATTCCCACAGCACAGACGACACCGCAGAGATCGGTCGCTCCTTTGGCGCGAAGGTGGTTCAGTTCCGTTATCGCGGGGGTTGGCCGAAGAAGCGGCAGTGGGCCATGGACACGCTGCCGCTCGCCTACGATTGGATTCTTCTCTTGGACGCTGACGAAGCGCTTACTTCCGAACTGGCGGAAGAAGTTCAGCAGGCCATCCAGCGGCCCGGCATGGACGGCTATTACCTCGGGTTGCGCATGCATTTTCTGGGACGGGCGCTTCGCTGGGGGAGCGCCCGGTTCTACAAACTCGCGCTTTTCCGCCGGGGCAAGGGACGGTTCGAGTGTCGTTTGCCGGATCAGAATGCTTCCATGTGTGACATGGAAGTGCACGAGCATGTGATGGTCAGCGGGCCCACTGCGAAACTAACCAATGCACTCCTGCACCATAACGTCGAGTCGCTTTCCCGGTATATTCAGAAGCACGATCAATACTCCAACTGGGAGGCACGCGTGCTTTTGAATCAGGAGTCGACTTTTGAAACCCTGCCAGCTTCTCCTTTCGGAAACCAGGCACAGCGCCGCCGCTGGCTGAAACGGAAACTGTTCGGTTTACCAGGATCTCCGTTCATGCTTTTTATTTATCGCTATCTGTTTCGTCTGGGATTTCTGGACGGTGTCCCCGGGCTGATCTACTGCGGATTTCAGGGCATCCAGCTCTTTCATACCAAGGCCAAGATTTACGAACTACGCATCAACAAGGACTCAGCCCCAATGCGATTCCCCAGAATCGACTCCCCCGAAGGTAGCCGCTACTGACGATGCTGATCTTGGGTCTGAACATGTTTCACGCCGACGCCTCGGCCGCCCTTGTGCAGGACGGCGAGGTCGTGTTCGCCATCGCGGAAGAGCGCTTGAATCGAATCAAGCACTACGCAGGGTTCCCTTCACTCGCGATTAACGCTTGCCTGGATTTCGTAGGCGCAAAGGTCACCGATGTTGCTCACGTCGCTATAGGCCAGGACAGCGATGCGAACCTAACCAAAAAAGTCCAATATGCACTGGCGAACCCGGGCAAGATTCTGAATTTCATCCGCATGCGCCAGCGCAAGCAACCGATGCGAGATGTGCGCTCCTTACTGGCGAAGGCGCTGGTTGTCGATCCCCAGAGGCTCGGCTTTCAGGAGCATCACGTCGAGCACCATATCGCTCACATTGCCAGCGCATACTACTGTTCGCCCTGGGAGAAAGCCGCAGGCTTCAGTTATGACGGTTCCGGCGATTTCGTCACCACGATGATGGCGCGGTGTGAAGGCAATCAACTCGAGGTACTCGATCGCGTTTTCCTGCCCGACTCACTGGGAATTTTCTACAGCATGATCTGTGAGTTCATTGGCTACAAACAATACGGAGACGAAGGCAAGGTGATGGGCCTGGCGCCCTATGGCACGGACGCATATTGTGAGCGCATGCGCGAGGTGGTGGGGTTGAAAAACGGCAGCTTTCAACTCGATCTCAACTACTTCAAGCCGCTGGGCAGCAATGAAGGCATGCAGATTTCGCATGACGGCAGGGTTCGATTGGCTCGGCATTTCTCTGACCGCATGGTGAAACTCTTTGGCGATTCCCGTGAACCGCATACAGAAATCACGCAACGCGAGATGGATCTCGCCTACGCCATGCAGCATCGCTTCGAGGAGGTCTTCTTTTATCTTCTCAACCAACTGCACAAGCGGGTGCCGAGGGAAGAACTCGCAATGGCGGGAGGGTGCGCGCTCAATAGCGTTGCCAATGGCAAACTTTTTGTGCAGACACCGTTTCGGGGCACCTGGATTCAACCCGCAGCTGGGGATGAGGGATTGGCCATCGGCGCAGCTTTGCACACCTACCACTCCGTTCTCAATCATCCGCGGCGCTACGTGATGCAGAATTCGTATCTCGGCCCGGATTTTGCGGATGAACGAATCAAGTCAGCTTTGAACCAGGCAAGCCTGCACTACCGCAAGCTGGAACGCGCGCCACTGCTGGACGCCGTAGCCGAACAGATTGCGGCGGGGAATGTTGTCGGCTGGTTTCAGGGACGCATGGAATGGGGCCCGCGCGCATTGGGGAACCGCTCCATATTGGCTCATCCCGGTTTTCCCGGGATGAAAGACATCCTGAACGCCCGCATCAAGCATCGCGAGTGGTTCCGTCCCTTCGCGCCTTCGATCCTGGCAGAGCGTCAGCATGAATATTTCGAGCACGACCATCCCTCGCCGTTCATGCTGCATGTGTACAAGATCCGTCCCGAGAAACGCGCACAGCTTTGTGCCGTCAATCACGTGGACAATACAGGGCGGCTGCAAAGCGTCAGCCACGAAGAGAATCCGCTTTATTACGATTTGATTCGAGCCTTTGAACGCCGGACCGGAATTCCAGTAGTTTTGAACACCAGCTTCAATGAGAACGAGCCGATTGTTTGCACACCCGAGGAAGCCATCGACTGCTTCAAACGCACGCGGATGGATGTCCTGGCCATCGGACCATATTTGGTTTTGAAAACTGAGAGCTAAGAACCGAGAACCGAAATATGGCGGCGCATGCAACTGGAACAATTCGGAGCGGGCGAGAGGCCGAATGGAATCCGGTTCGGATCGCCGCTTTTCCTCGCCTGCGTGTGCTGGCCTGGCGCAACCACGTTCTCTATGCCTGCCGAGGTTACACACTGCTTCGGGCCAGAATAGAGGTACACGCAAACGGCATCGAGTGGGAGCAGGTTGGGCAGTACCATCCTGTATGGTGGCGAGCTTTAAGTTCGTTTTTCCGTCTGACCTCTCGTCTTTTCCGCGATGGTTTTCACGCGCTCGCTATTTTGTCTTCAGGGCACTTGATCGGCGCGGTCCCGGGCGCGATTGTGACGCTCCTCCCGGGAGAAATTGAATTTCGTCTTGCTCATCGAGTGCTTCGCGGCACTCGCCCTTTGCACATCGCGGTCACGCCCAGCGATCACGCTTTCTGGGGCGAATACTTCGACAATCAGCAGCGCGACGAGGTGCACGTGTACGCTTCCACGGACCGGGGTTCTCATTGGGACGTGGCTTACACATTTGGCAAAGGCGCAATCCGCCACGTGCACAATATCGTATACGACGAGTGGGAGAACTGTTTCTGGATGCTTACCGGCGACACTGGCTCAGAATGCCGGATCCTCCGAGCCTCTTGCGATTTCAAGAGCGTGGATCTAGTTTTGTCCGGCAGCCAGCAAGTGCGGGCGGCTGCGCTGGTTCCCGCTGCCGATGGGCTGTATTTTTCTACCGACACGCCGCTCGAAAACAATCACGTGTGCCGTCTCGATCGGACAGGAAACCTCACCCAGGTGGCAGTGCTGAGCAGTTCCTCCATCTACGGCTGCCGGGTTGGGGATTCGATTTTCTTCTCCACGATGGCCGAACCCAGTGAAGTCAATTCCAGCCGCGAAGTTTGTCTCTATGGCAGCCCTGACGGGGAACGCTGGCAAAAGTTGCAGCGATGGAAGAAAGATCGCTGGCCGATGAGGCTTTTTCAATACGGAAACGCCTTTTTGCCTGATGGCTGTAACACCACGGGCCTGCTCGCCGTCACAACCGCGGCGGTCGAACATGCGGATCTGGAAACCAGTATATGGAGGGTCTAGGACTACTTCGGCGCGCGGAGGGTACGTCCAAAGACCAAAGCAAGGGTATCCGAAGTAGCATCAACTCCCCGCCATTCTCATGCTAATGTCCGCTTGTGAGCCGCCTGCAATACTACCGGCGCATCGTCGGTGCGTACATTGTTCCAGGAAAAAGCCAGCTTACCTTCTGGCATGAGCTGCCGGAAGCCAATCTACGCGCGGAAGTCCATCGACTCGGCGAGTACTACATGTCATTTGCTGAGAAAGCCGGCTATCCCGGCCATTACGATGCGGCCGGAATCCCGATGCTCAACTACCACGGTCGAATCGGCGTGCAATACAACCCGATCGCAATCGCGCAGTGGGGACTCGGGAATTACAACCTTGCTTGCCGCGCGGAAAACGAAGCACGAAGAAAAAAGTTTCTGGCTGCCGCAGACTGGCTCTGCGCTCACTTGGAACCGAACTCGTTCGGCCTGTGGGTCTGGAATCACTACTTCGACTGGGAATACCGCAGACTCCTGAAGGCTCCCTGGTATTCCGCGCTGGCTCAAGGCCAAGGGATTTCCCTGCTCGTTCGGGCATATCGTGAAACCGGCACGGTTGCGTATCTTGAGGCGGCGCACCGTGCGTTTGCCAGTTTCCTCAGATCACCGAGCGAAGGTGGGGTCACGCTGACGGACGAGCATGGCAAGGTCTGGTTTGAGGAATACATTGTTTCGCCACCGACGCACATTCTCAACGGATTCATCTGGGCTGCCTGGGGAGTCTATGACTTTTTCCTGGCGACACAAAGCAACCCTGCTCATTGCTTGTTCGAGCATGCGGTGCAGACTCTTCGATCAAATTTGGATTGCTATGATCTCGGTTTCTGGTCGCTCTATGAGCAATCCGGCACGCTGTTGCCTATGGTGGCAAGTCCTTTCTATCACCGGCTGCATGTGGTGCAGTTGCGTCTGATGCATCGCATCACTGGAGACACAACCTTCGCCAAGTATGCCGATAAATGGGAGGCTTACTCGCGCAGCCCCACAAAGCGCACCCGTGCACTTTGCTACAAAAGCGCATTCAAGCTTTGCTACTACTAGGACCCCGTGAAGATCCTCTACGTGTCGCAATACTTTCCGCCGGAGATGGGAGCACCGGCCGGTCGAGCCGCCGAATTGTCGCGTCTCTGGGCGGAAGCCGGGCACGAGGTCACGGTTCTTACCGGATTCCCCAACCATCCTACCGGCGTCGTGCCAGACGAGTATCGCAACCAGTTTCGCCGCCTGGTGACGCGGGAGAAGATCGACGGAATAAACCTCGTCCGCACCTGGCTGTTTCCTTTCCCCAACCGCCGGGCGCACGAGCGCATGCTGAATTACAGTTCGTTCTTTCTCTCATCCGCCAGCACCGGCCTTTTCTTGCCGCAACCCGACGTCGTGATTGCCACTTCCCCTCAACTGCTAGTTGGGCTCTCCGGTTGGTGGCTGGCCTACTGCAAGCGTGTGCCTTTTGTGCTCGAAGTCCGCGACCTGTGGCCCGAGTCGCTGGCTGCGGTTGGCGCGGGAAGCTCCAATTCGCCGCTTTATCGCGTTCTGGCGAAGGTTGCGGGATTCCTGTACCGGAATGCAGACCGTATCGTGGTCGTCACGCCAGCTTTCAAGAAGCATCTGATCGAACACTGGCGGGTTCCGCGGGAGAAGATCAGCGTCGTTGAACATGGAGTCAGGACCGATCTTTTCGCCCCGCATAGCCCGCCTGCGGATTTGCGACGGGAACTTGAAGCCGAAGGAAAATTCGTCGTCTCGTACATCGGCACCCTGGGCATGGCTCACGGCCTGGAGACCGTGGTGGAAGCGGCGTCCCGCCTGCAACAGGGCGCACCTGAAGTACTCTTTGTGCTGGTCGGTGAGGGCGCCGAGAAACAGCGAATCCGCTCGTTGGCGCGATCGCGAAATTTGACGAACTTGCGTTTTGTGGATCAGCAATCGCGGGAAAGGATTCCGGCTTACATCTGCGCGTCTGACGCTTGCCTGGTTCTGCTCAAGAAGTCGGAACTCTTCAAGACTGTTCTTCCAACCAAGCTGGTGGAATTCATGTCCTGTGCCCGGCCAGTGATTCTGGGAGTGGACGGCCACGCGCGAGAAATCGTGCAGGAAGCGAACGCCGGAATTTTCGTCGAACCCGAGAATCCGGTTGATTTGGCAAATGCAGTGATGCGCCTGGCCGCCAATCCGGGAATGCGCGAGTCACTCGGCCGCAATGGACGCCGCTATGTCCTGCAACACTTCTCCTACGAGCGCATTGCTAAGACCTATGTGGGTTTGCTGGAAGGCTTATCTGAGGAAGACCGAAGCTTTGCCGTTGCGGCAGCCTGAAACGGCGGTTACGGTACGGCTACGATACTGGCCGCGGTTGCGGCTTGCATCGCCGCCTCCAGCGTTCTTCCAGAGAGAGCCTTAGCCACGCTGGTCGGGACAAATAGAATGTCGTCGGCTTGCATGGGCATGTCCGGCGCCTTAGCTCGGAGTATCTTTTTCAACTGCACAGGAGTCTCGGTCATTCCGGCAGGACCCTTGCGGATGATTCTCGCGCCGCCAAGGTTGGCCGTCCGCGTAGTACCTCCGGCCAACGCGATCGCCTGCAGCACCGTCAAGTGTTCACTTTCCATGAGAAAACCGCTCGGCCTTCCCACATCTCCCACTACGTAAACCACATCGGCTTTGCGGACGATGATCGTGTCACCCGGATACACCGGAATGTTGCTTTCGGGGTTGTCGTTCACATTCCGAGACAGCGGAAGAGTAATTGGTTTATCGGGTTGACCGCGAGGCATCACGGTAATACTTCTGCCCGCTTTCTCCGTTAGCCCACCCGCGGCAGAAATTAGGTCGAAAAGCCGCTGCTGTCCCAGGACGCGGTACACGCCTGGCCTCGATACTTCGCCCAATACACTTGCTCCCTGCGAGGCATATTCATTCACCAACACACTGACATGGGGATTTCTTACGAACCCACCATCGGAAAGCCGTTTTTGGATCAATGCCTGGGCTTCCTCCACTGTCAAACCTCCCACATGCACGGAATTGATCAGCGGGAGATAAACGTCGCCGCCGCCGCTGACACGTGTCTTCGTCGTGAGCTCCGCGACGTTGTAAACATTTACTTCGATCAGATCTCCGGCCCCGAGTCGCAGGGAAGGGTCGGAACGTCCGGGATTGCTGGGATCCGGTTGTAGAGGCTGGCTCACCTGCCTCGCAGCATCGGTGTTTTCAGCTGCGATGCCCGTTGGTTGGCTCTGAGCCGCGAGTCTCCACACCGGCGCGAACAGCCACAGCAGAGTCACGAGAAAAAGCAGAGGTTTTCGTGAGCCCAATCGGAGGGACAGCGTCACAAGCCTTATCACCATTTTTGCGAGAAGTGTAGCACAGCATTGACGAGTGCCAGACCAGCATTCCGCCCCGTCCCTAAAGTGAAAACATCACGCATTCGCCAGGCAAATCCTCCGAGAAAAATCAATATGTGGTTTATCCGATGTACCAAGAAAGAGAATAGTCGCCTTCCGCATTTAGGGATACGATTCCAAAAACTGGACAGTTTGCGGCGGCCAAGAGTCTGCCTGCGCTCTTGGGAACGCCACCTTATGCATGCTTGGGAAGTCTTCGGCATAGCCGAGACGGATGAGAGATGAACTGGAGGGACCAGTTGGTTCTTTTCTACCTCGGGACTTTTGCAACGGCGGCGCTGTTTTCCTTCATCCTTACCAAGTATGTCCGTGATGTGGCGACGAGCCGTGGATGGGTGGCCGCGCCGGCGCTAGATCGTCACCTGCACAGCAGGCCGCTTCCGCGATTGGGTGGCGTCGCCATTTTTCTATCTTTCATCCTGAGTTTCGCAGTCACACGGCTGGTCCGTTGGCACTATCCTCAACTGGGGTTTGGGATCCCGCTCCGAACTGTGCTAGCCATTCTGCTGCCGGGTTTCCTGATTTTCGTGCTCGGCGTTTACGACGACATCCGTTCTCTCGGTCCCTATGCAAAATTCGCGGTGCAGGCTGTCGCGGGCGCCATGCTCTTTGCCGGCGGTATTCGCATCCTTAGTCTGCCTCTGCTTTTCGGCAGTCACCATCTTTCCTGGTTTGTCGGCCTGCCGCTGACCATCGTGTGGGTGCTTGCCGTTACCAATGCTTTCAACCTGATTGACGGCCTCGACGGTCTGGCTGCGGGCTCCGCCCTTTTTTCCACGGTGGTCGTGTTTGCCGTAGCCCTCATCACCGGATCGAGGGCAGGGTCTGTGATGGCCCTGTGCCTGTCCGGTGCTATTGTTGGTTTCCTGCGATTCAACTTTAGCCCGGCCACCATCTTTCTTGGCGACTGCGGAAGTCTCTTCATCGGTTTCATCTTAAGCGCGCTTGCTCTGCAAGGCGCGGAGAAAGCGCCCACCATCATTGCGGTCGCGATTCCCGTGGTTTCCTTTGGATTGCCCATTCTGGAGACGGCTCTTTCGGTGGTGCGCCGGTTCATCGGCGGCCGGCCGGTGTTTATTGCCGACCGCGAGCACATTCACCACAAGCTTTTGCAGCGCGGTCTTTCTCCGCGCCGGGTTGTCGTTACTCTTTACGCTGTCTCAGCGCTGTTTGCATTGCTCAGCTTGTTCCTGCTGTGGCCGACTGGAGGCATGGTCGGCCTGGTCCTGGCTGTGCTCAGCATGGGAGTATGGACCGGAGTGCAGCACCTCGGCTACTTGGAGTTCGGTGAGCTGCGGCGAGTGGCGCAGCGCACCATGGAGCGGCAACTTCTTATTAATAACCTTGCCGTTCGAAGAGCCACGGAAGAATTAAAAGTAACTTGCGATCTCGCGCATCTGGGCCGCATCCTGACGACAGCACTCACCACCAATGACTTTGATGCCTTCGACTTGCGGCTGCATTTCCTGCCTGCGCGAATTCCTGCGGTCCGTGGCATACAGCTAATTTCCGGATGGGGAGAAGCTGTATGTCTCCGCTGGAAAAGACCCGGCAGCCATTTCACTAAGGAGCTGACGAGTGCCTGGTGCCTCACTCTGGATCTGGTGACCACCAGCAACCGCCCCTGCGGTTCCATGACCATTTACCGGCTCTATGCTCAGCGCGATTTGCAGTGCGACATCAACTTACTCACATCGATTTTCCCGGTCGCGTTGGCAGATGCGTTGGAGCGCACCTTGACTCCGGTAGTGGAAGTCATGCCCACAGCCGAGCGGAGCCCTGAGTTGGTTACCGCACACGCAGGCTAGAATATTTTCCTCTTCAGTTGTAACTTCTCTATCGCACTCGCGGATTGGTGTAATGTCGGTGTCTTTCGGCTGCACTCAGGACGATCCTTGTAGGCTCGCGCTGCGGGGCGTCCCGTCTACATATCAGGACGGTCGGAATGCCCGCGCTCCGCTGCACCTCCATTTATCCACAGCCCCGAATCAGCCATGCCACTTCTTGTTGATGGCGCTCCCGTATATTTTGCTAGTTCCTGAATTACTGGAGGAACTCCGAGAGATGGCGGAAACGCTCACCGGGCAAGACATCCACTTTATCGAGTTGCAGACTGCGGTGTTTTGCGTGGAATGTGAGTTGATCAGCAAAAATAACACGCCCTATTGTTTCGCCTGCGGAAGCCGGGCAGTGCTCAGTCTCTCGCGGGTTCTCGGCGGATCACTCCGCGGACAGCAGACCGCTCACCTGATCGCGGATGCTGAACTGGATCGGCTGGTGCGGGAGTTGCTCCGCACGGTTCCGGCATCCGGTTCCGAAAGCCACGTACCCGCTTCCTTTGCGGTTCTGGCGCCTTCGCGCCACCACGCTCGTGCCGTCGGGTCGAACCCGGTCCACAATCCTGTCCAGAACATGGTGCGTGTTTCCAGTTCCGATCACGAGATCTATACCGGCGAAATGGATCTGGAACCTGCCATCAGCGTGATTGCCGAACGGGCTCAGTCTTTGACCGGCGCTACCGGCGCCGCCATCGCTCTCCGCCATGGCGATGAGATTGTCTGCCGGGCCCGGACTGGCCGGACGGCGCCGGACTTGGGTGTCCGCCTGCAGACTGACTCCGGTATTTCCGCCGATTGCGTTCGCACCGGCGAGGTAGTCCTTTGCCATGATGCGGAACGAAATCCTCGGGTTGACCTGGCCAGTTGCCGGCGCCTGGGTGTGCGGTCCATCCTGGCCGCTCCGCTGCGCCATTTCCGCAGGACGTTGGGGGTGTTTGAGGTTCTCTCCGGCTCTCCGAATGCCTTCGACCACCGCGACGTAGCCACCATGCAGCTTCTCTCCAGTCTGATGGTCGCCGCCATCGCGCGCCTTTCCCACCTCCACCCGGCCCATCGCCATTCGGCGTAATTCGTGGTCGCGCTGCTTCATTCCATGTCTTCTTTCCCGCCTGACTGGAGTAATATGTACCGAGACTTTGGTATGGAGACTCTGGGGTCCAACGCGGCTGAAACTGGCCCGGAATTACCGCCTTCGACCGGCAATCGCCGCCGTCGAGTGCGGCATAGGGTCCACACGCCTGCCTACGCCAGCCTGAACGGAACTTCGAGCGGCCAGGTGCTCGACCTTAGCGAGATCGTCGATATCAGCGAGCAGGGCATGGCAATCCAGGCTTCATCTCCGCTCGAGGTGAAGCGGATGGTGAGTCTGTTTCTGGATCTTTCGGAAACCAGGACTTCGCTGCACACCACGGGCGAAGTGATCTGGTCCAACCGCTCGGGCCGCGCGGGGATCCAGTTTCCGCAGATGCCTGATGTATCTCTCCGGCGCCTCAAAGAATGGCTGTTTGTAAACGCAATTGTGGCTTGCGCGAACTACAAAGCTGAACAGGCAGCCCAGGTCGCCGCTCAAGTCCATACTGGTGCTTTAGTAGAAGATCTGACTGCTCAAGCGGGCGCCTTACTGGAGGAGCTTACACCAACGACCCCTCCGGACTACACCTCGGTTCTGGCCGCGCTGGCTGCAGTCAAACGGGAGGTGGAATTGCTTGGATCTGATCTTGACGCAGCCTTGCAGTTGATCGCCAACCGAGCCCAGGCGTTCACGCGTGCCAGCGGCGCGGCGATTGCACTGTGCGAAGGAGCCGACATGATTTGCCGGGCCAGCGCCGGCCGCGATGCTCCCAGCCTCGGCGCACGGCTCAAGATTGGCGCTGGCTTCTCCGGGGAGTGCATTCGCACCGGCAAATTGCTGCGTTGCGAAGATTCAGAAATTGATTCGCGGGCAGACCGCGAGAGCTGTCGCGCTTTAGGCATCCGTTCCATGATTGCCGTGCCCGTTCGCTGGGGCGATGCCGTCATCGGGCTGGTTGAAGTATTTTCTCCCGAGGCCAACAGCTTCAGCGCCAACGACGACGTCGTTCTCCTGCGCCTGGCGGAAGTCGTTGCCTCTGCTATACAACGCGCCGGTTCTCCCGAGGCAGGCACTTCGCAACCGCCGGCAGCGAGTGTGGACGATGAATTTCCCGTCGAAACGGCCGCTGACATCGTGCTTCCCCATCTGCCTCGCTTCCGCAAGATTCTTCTGACTGCGGCAGCGGCTACGGTCGTACTGGCTGTCTCTTGGCTGCTAGGGCCTTGGGGCGTGAACGGAAGCGGCGGTTCCAGCCGACTCCCCGTGCGGCAGACTTTGCAAGCTTCGCCCAAGTCGTCCGCCGCGACCGAAACCGTTGCCGCCGCCAGCAATCTGGAAGGTCTGCGCAGGTTGGCCGCGCAGGGCGATCCCATCGCACAGTTCGCGGTGGGAGCCCGCTATGCCACCGGGGAAGACGTGCCACAGGATTACAGCGAAGCCGTGCGCTGGTTCTCGCTGGCGGCGGAACAGGGCCATGTCGTGGCCCAGGCGACGCTGGGCGCCTACTACTGGGCGGGCCGCGGCGTCCCTCAGGATCTGGTGAAGGCGTATCTCTGGTCGGTTCTCGCCCAGGCCGGTGGCGACGAAGCCAGCAAGTACCGCGTGGCTGTCCTCGCCTCGCGCATGAGCCGCAGCCAGATCGTCGCCGCCCAACAACAGGCCAACGACTGGATCAGACAACATCAGCAGGAGAGCAAGAACTCGCCTGTCGTGCGGTGAGCCCCGACGCGGGCTCCGCGACTGCTGGCGTAGGATCGCGGGCCCTCGCCCGTCCAAGCCGAGCGAAGCTGGAAAGCTTTCATATATACTTCGAGACGCATCCCCGAACGCACATCCTTAAGGTGCTCTAACCTGGTCGACAGGCAAAGTTGAGGACGAGGAGAAACCGCTATGAACTGGAAAAGCAAGCTGGTCCTGGGCATATTGACCGCTCTAGCCATGATGCTGCTGACATACGCGCTGCCCAAAGGAGGTTCTGTGCGCGACGCCGCCCTGGTGCAGTTTCCGGTGACGGTTGGGGTTTGGGCAATCTTCGTGCTGCTGTTCGTGAAGCTTAAGTAGAGAACTGGCCGGGGCCCGACTCTCTTCAGACCCTGTGGCGGCCTACGGTGGGTGGCCTCAAGGTGACCGTTCCGGATCAATGGCCTGGTCGAGATAAATCCATAGCACGCGTGCCAACAGCGTGATCGCCGGAGCAAGAGGCAAAAACAGCACGATTGCCCAGGCTGTGGCTTTCATGATCGACCATCTCGAGATGCTCCACAAAAGTGCTGCGATGAGGGTGATCGTCACCAGCGCGACGCCATAGCTGATGTACATGGCTCCCAGAAAGTAGCCTTCTTCCCGCTCAAATTTCAGGTCGCAGACGGGACAGTGTTCGTGCATCTTCGGCAGCCCGCGGAGGATGGAATAGCGGAAGATTTTCCCCGAGCGGCAGCGCGGGCAGCGTTGCTGCAGAATACTTCCCAACGTCGACGACTTCGGTGTGCTTTCCATGAACGGGCGCCGCATCCCTATTCTGAGTGTAATCTGGAAGTGCGTGCGGTAATTGTGCCGCTCCCCGGGTTGCCGGTAGTGGTGCTTTTACGTGGAGACCGAGTTCGTTACGGGCTGCTTGCTACCAATGTGAAGGCAATCACTGAGGCTCGCTAACCACGACTTCGCACGCATTCACGGCAGTCTACGGTTACGCCCTGCTATGGAAGCGGGAATTGCGGATCATGTCTGAAGCATAGAAGAATTATTGCAAGGCTATCTGATTCATTAATAAGCACTTAAGCGCGGTACGTGCACATTGGTGCCTTGCCTTGTCTACAAGTCTGCCCATAAAATAGGAGTTGGTTGGGCGCAGACTGGTTCCTCTCGGAGTACCGTTCCTGAGCCGTTCCCCCTATTATTTGACAATTTTGGCTTTGACTTTGACCTACGTCCATGAGAAAAAGGGTGCCAACTGGCATGCTGCCTTCGGTAATCTTGACAAATTACTGCATTCGTGGCATGAACCCGTTCCGGCCACGTGTCATCTAACTTTTTCGCAGGAGTAGATGCACAATGACCACATCGACCATTACCTTCGATCAAATGGAGCGAAGCGCTGATCGCACGTTAGCGGTCGTGTTGTGGGTAAAGCACGTCAAGAATGTTGCGATTGCAGCCCTGTGGTTCGCCGTCCTTAACCAAGCACTGCGCTCCTTCGTCAAGTCTCTTTCCGGCGATGAAAAGCTAAATTCGTTGTCAAATGAGCAAGTGAAGGAATTGACCGCCAAGATCCAAGAGATTCACGAACATCTCAAGAATATTTTAGATAATAATGCCATGTGCTTCATTCGGAGAACTCCGCTTCTCAAGTCACGCATAGATGGACTTGAAGAGAACGTTGAGGACCTCTCCGACATTATTGAAAATCTGCTTGTCGCCTATAATCCAGAGTTCCGGGCCCTTGTTGCTGATTGTGTGCAGAAAGTTTCAGCACATTCGGCGGAACCCCTTGCCCACATGTAGAGTTGACTTCGCCGCCAGCCCGCAATTCTTGATCCTGCGAGAACATTGGCAAACGCATGGCTATCCCAGCATTGATGATGATCTGGCTGAAGCCTTCCAGAACATCGGCAAAGACGTTCAGGCCAATCACTGCAAAGTAGTGCATCGCCTCACCGATGTTCTTGGAAACTTTCAACTCCACAAATATAGGCAGAAGAACCGAGGAGCGAGGGAGGGTGCTAGCGGTGGTTGGCGGATTTATGCCCTATACGACAAGCCAAACGGAATACTCTATCCGATCATCGTTTATCCAAAAAAAGAGTGGGTTGATGCCGACGAAAACTTCATCATAAAGCACGTCCGCGAATTGCTGGAAATTCTTCGTCCGAAGCAAGTTTAGCGCCGAGCGTTATCCACGTATGACCCCAGTACCCGGGTTGCCCAGCCTGTCCCTCGCGCTCGGGTTTAGAATGTAAACAGAGGTACTGTAGTGCCGACCCTGCGTGACGTGATTTACGAGAACGTCCGCGAAGGCGAGCTGTACGAAAAGCTCGACCGCAACCGTGTCCGCTGTTATGCCTGCGGTCACTGTTGTCCGATCCCCGAAGGGCAGCCCGGTGTCTGCAAGGTGCGTTACAACCGCGGCGGTACGCTCTACGTGCCTTGGGGTTACGTGGGTGGTGTGCAGTGCGATCCCATTGAGAAGAAGCCCTTTTTTCATGCTTATCCGGGCGCGCTGGCTTACAGCTTCGGCATGTTGGGATGCGATCTCCACTGTGCGTACTGTCAGAACTGGGTCACGTCACAAGCTCTGCGCGATCCTAATGCCGTGTCGCCGCCTCTCCAAGCCTCCCCGGAAGCGTTAGTGCAAGATGCCCTTCGTCAGGGCGCGAAGGTTCTTGTCAGCACTTATAACGAGCCGCTCATCACCAGCGAGTGGGCGGTGGCGGTGTTCAAAGAGGCAAAGGCAGCCGGGCTGATCACCGGCTTCGTTTCCAACGGCAACGGCACGCCGCAGGTGCTCGAGTACCTGCGCCCGTGGATCGATCTTTATAAAGTAGATCTGAAAAGTTTCGACGACCGTCATTACCATGAACTGGGCGGACGCATCGGGCCCATACTCGATACCATTCGCCGCTTGCACCAGATGGGTTTCTGGCTCGAGATCGTCACCCTTCTTATTCCTGGTTTCAACGACTCTGAAGATGAACTGCGCAGGTTGACTGATTTTGTTGCCAGCGTCTCGCCCGACATTCCCTGGCACGTGACCGCATTCCACAAAGACTACAAAATGGATGATCCCGACGATACCCAACCAAAAGACCTCCTGCGCGCGGCCGAGATTGGCAAACAAGCTGGACTGCGGTTCGTGTATGCGGGGAACCTGCCGGGCATGGTCGGAGGTCACGAGGATACGCGGTGCCATCACTGCAACCAGGTACTGGTCAAGCGGCACAGCTACTTCATCCAGGACTATCGAGTGACCTCAGGTGGTCGCTGTCCATTCTGCAGCGCCGCGATCCCCGGCCGCTGGGCAGCCAAATTCGAGGGGCAGATCGCCGATCGCCCTTTCTTGCCCCGTCAGCGCTCCCGTTTGGTTACAATCCTCAACTAAGAAGTCAGAAGGCGGAAGTGAGAAGTCAGAAGTTAAGGGCGGGAGAGCGGCTTTTACTTCTGCATTTTGACTTCAGACTTCACTGCTCCTGATGCGCAGACTAACGATTTCGTTCCTTGGCGCGATTTTGTGTTTCGCGGTTGCCTGCTCGCCCCGCGACTTTCTTACCCGGCGTTTGGCATCAGACCTGATTGACGCCTCCGATACATTTAAGACCACGCAGCAGTTCTGGCTTCGCACCGGAGTCATCTCCAACAAAGACTATATTTCGCCCGAGTACCTGCTCTTGCAACGCCGTGGCTGGATTACGGGCACAGCTGGCCGTTGCCCGCCTGACCTCGCACCTCCTCCATGCTGGGATGTTGCCCTCACACCGCTCGGGGTTGAGACCTTTCGCGACCTGATTCCGAGCACAGCGGAGAACTCGCAATATTTCAGCGTGCCGGTAGCCCGAAGACAACTGGTAGGAGTTACGGGAATCGCCAAAAGTGGCAATAGCGCGGTCGTGGATTTTCTCTGGAAATGGGTTCCGCTCAACGAAGTCGGAGCCGCGCTTTACACAGGCGGCGTGCAATACAAATCAACTGTCGGATTCCGCCAATACGATGACGGCTGGCGCTTGATCGAAGGGAGCGCTCCCAAGAACGACCAGGGCCTTGACGACGCGCTCAAGAATGCGGAACCGGCGCAATAAGGTTGATACGTATTTTGGCCGCGGCACTACTTTCCGCGGATGACGGTCTTCGCGGAGCTCATGTTGTCATAGCGATCGTAAACCCGCACCACAACGACGTGCTCGAGTTGCCCTGGGGCAGCGTTCTTGCCGGACGCAACAGTCGTGGCCGACTCGGCCATTAGCGGTACCCGAAAATCGTAGCTTTCGGTCTTTGCATCCGAGATCTGCCCCACGGGCTCCACAAACTGCCACTCGCCCGCGTCCACCGAGTACTCAGCGCGCTTGATTGCCGAAAAGCCGTCTACGGCACGGCAGGTGACGTGAAGCTGGCCCCTTTCGACGGAGCCCGCCAGATTCTCGATCTGCGGCGGAGCCGTATCTACTTCGAAGCGTTGGCTTTCTCTCTCTGCGGTCAGACCCTGGCCGGGAGAATGCGAGGGCGCATCCGAGGCCACTACCTTCACGGTGTATCCGCCATCCGGCAAAAGCGAGGCGTCAAAAGAGTAGACCTTGTCGGTCAGATTGTCCTTGAGCAACAGCCACCGGGTTTCGCCATCGCCGCGATAGTAAATCGAGTAAAGCATCTGATCGTCGTTCTCATCGTGAACGCTCCACTTCACGCCGATGGAGTCCCGGTCCCGCATGGCTGGCGCCGGCGCCTCGAAGTGCGGCTGCTGAACGCCTCCTGCGCTCATATCCATTCCGGCAGGCTTGGGAAGGGATTGATAGCGCACCCCGACCTGCACCGTGACGTCATCGAAGTCGGGTGCGACGTTCTTGGGCAGATAGTTGAGTGTGACACTATCCACGCGCGGCGCAGGATCGCTCGAATGCAACACGGCTTTCCACTGGATGAACCGCGCCGGGGGAACGCTGACCTGCCCGTCCTTCGGCAGCTCGATTCTCTTCCACGGACTCCAGTTGCGATCGGGATTGTCCACATTGCCGCTGCGAGCGAACAGGTCGACATCGCCGGTTCCCCGAAATTCGGCGCGTCCCCAGCGGGAGAAAATGTGAGCATCAAAAACATCGCTTTCGTAAGTGCCTTCCGAAGCGGGACTCGCATCCAGCAAAAACACCTTGCCCAAATTGCTGGCCGCAGCATAAAGACCGCCATCGCGGGCGTTGGCGAAAGCCGTGACTTGGGTGGCACTGGCCTTGAGCAGATCGGTGAATTGGTCCTCGCCGCTGATGGCGAAAATATGCCCACGATTACCTGTCCCAGCCAGCAGGAGCCCATGCTGATCAAAGGCGAGTGCATAGACCAGATCTTCACGGGAACTCCATAGGCGACTGGGAGAACCGTCGGGCGCAATCCGGTAAATCTCCGACCCACCGGTTCCACTGGCCCCCGGTCCAGCAAAGCTGATCGTTGGAGACGGGGTGTTGGAAGGCCCGCTCGAGATCACGATCCCGGTCTGCGCTCCCGAGCTCAATGGAGAGGTTGAAATGGAGATCGGTGCGGAGGTGAAGCCAGACGGAGTCACCCCTTCATGCTTCTCTCCAGCACCCGCAGCGTAAATGTTGCCCGCTTTGTCAATCGCCAGCGCGGTGATCTCTTTTTTCGGCGCGCTGTAAAGGACGAATCCTTCTCCGCTCGGCGAGATTCGATATACCAGACCGCTGCCGTCAGACCCGGCAATCAGATTGCCCCTGGAATCGAAAGCCAGTTCCCGTATGTGGGCTTCGTCACTTTTGAAGAACACGGCATGATCGCCATTGGTTGTGACGCGGAAGATCTCGCCGTGGTCCCCCGTGGCCACATACAGATTGCCGGCCTCGTCAAGCGCAAGATCCCAGATGTACTTTGTGCCGGGCTCAAAATAAACCGAAGAACTCCACGAGGAATCTACGGCGGATCTTGATTTCTCCTGGGTTTCTTTTTCCTTATCCGCCGGGCTCTTGTCCGTTGACGCAGCATGATGCTCGATCTTGTAGACCTTGCCGTCTGGGTTCGTGGCCGCGTAAATGATGCCCATCTGGTTCACCACGAGAGCTTGTACCTGCAGTTCCTGCGGCTCGAAAATGACGTTCGATTTGCCATCCGGTGTGATTCGATACACGCGCGCCGGAGATCCGGCCGCCGCATACAGGTTGCCGTCGCGCCCCCCGGCAATCGACCAGATGTAAGTGGATGGCGTTGTGGACAGTGCCTTGAAAGCCGGAGCGAGTTCCAGGCCGCCCGCACTGCTTAGGGCGACACCGTTCGTGGTGCCCTTGATCAGGTCCTCAAATTTCGATTGTTCCCAGGTGCGCGTGCCTTCCGCAAAGAGGAAACCGGAGAGCAGGAGAAAACCGGAAAGTAAAGTAAGTAGCCGCCGCAGGCGAATTGCCAACTCGTTACCTCGCAGAAAAGATTAGGAAGGAAAGCTTAGGGTAGCACAGTGAAGGGGTCAGGGGTCAGGAGTCAGGAGTCAGGGTAGTGGGTCAGTTTGATTTAAACTGACCCCTACCGGAATCAGGGTTCAGGGTTGGCGGCGGATGCGGACTCCTGATCCCTGACTCCTGCCTACTTGATATTTATGGTCAGCACCTGGGCGCCGGCCACGACGTAGTCCAACGGTGTACTGGCCGCTTCGCTCACCGACGACTCGCTGGAGACTACCATGTCCTGGGTTCCTCGCATCCCGTCCATCACATTCATGATGGAGAGTGGGAGCGTCGGCATAACCTTGTCCGCAATCATGGCTTCGGGATCGGCTTCCAGGAGCGAAACATAAACCCGATTGTTGACGTGCTCCTTGTTCAGGAACGCGATCGTCGCAGCCAAGTCCAGCTTGCGTCCCATCAGCGATGAGCCACGACGCAAATGATCGAGGGTCTCGCCGTCACTGACCAGAATCCGCAGGGGTCCCTTGGAAGTGGAAGTCGGGATGTGGATGGGAATGTGCTGGATTACGCCGTCGCCGCGGTAGGGCCGCAGCATGGCCTCAATAGAAATGTCGTCGCCGGGACGTGCTTCCGTGATATCGGTACGCGCGCTTTCCAGCCGTGCCCAGCGGCGTTCACGAACGATATCGAAATCGAGCTGCACTCCGCGAATCGCGGGCACGCTGTAAGGATTGTCAAAGATTCTGCTGAAGCGATCGCCTAACGAAGCGGCAGCAAGCATAGCGCCAGGCTGCCCGCCATCCACCGCAGCGAATATGTTCTGCATGGTTACGTCCGGATAGCCTTGCACGCTGATGCGGCCATTCATGTGGTAGGTGGTTTCTTCTCCGTACTCATTCACGCCGTGCAGCGCGTTGAACACGGTCGCCATCATGGCCACTGGGCTTAGGCGCGCGTTGTCGAGCACTTCGTAGTGAAACTGCTTGTCCGTCGATTCGCCATGAGTGGATTCGCCATGAATGGTCAGCGTGACCGGAATCATTTCCGGCTTTTTCCCGAACTCACCCAGAATGCCGTTGTGGCGGTCCTGCACAAATGCGCCCACGGCTTCGGTCGCATTGACGATCTTGAAGGCATTAAGGGGTGACGGCAGGGTTGCCAGCACCTGCGCTTTCGTCATGGGCAAGTCGATCCTGCCAAACTGCATCAGCGGGTGGCCGCAGGCCAGCAAGTGGTCCGCATCCATGTAAGTCACCGTGCAGGTCGCGGCAATATCCATGTCGCCGCGCACCAGAATTGCACTTACCGCCGATCCCGGCTCCATGGGTTCAGGTTGCTTGTCATCGCTCACCGAGCCCGCGCCCATGACCGGAACGATTCCCGCGGCAGAAAATTGCGCAGCGAAGCGCTGAACCGAGTCTTCAGAAAATCCGTTGAACACCAGCGGGGTTTCGATGGGCTTCAGATAGTTGGCAAAATCATGATTCGGGGAATCGAGAGCTGGCGTGCTGGAAACGCCGGGGCTGTCGATCTTGCTGGGCGACAGAGCCACGGCTTTGGCTTGGATCGGTCCGGGCGCCGGACTATTGTCCATGGCGCTGATTTCGAGCATCTCGGCAATCGGCGTGACCCCGGCGATGGGTTCCTTCGAAAACTCGCCGATCCGGAACGCCAATGCACCCGCCAGTTTACCATCCAGATACACCGGGCTCCCACTCATGCCGGCAACCACGCCGGTATATTCCACATTGGCTCCGCCCAGCCGAATCAGAATCACATCACCCTTGGGACCGTTGGCATTCCTCAGGATGCCGAGCACTTCCACATCCATGCGTTCCGGCTTGGTACCCTGGAAAACGGTGTAGGCGACACCGCGCATTCCGCCATGAATCTGGTTGATGGGAATCGTTTCAATCGGCTTCGAAGATTGCGCCGTGCTCATAGCGGGCAGAAGAAGGAGCACGAGCGCGGTGAGAACTGCTTGTCTCATTCCAATTTTCCCCAGAGGACCGCCAACTGGCCCTCGAACAACAGAGTTACACTCCGCGTTTTGTATTCGATTTGCCGGGTAGGAGAGGAGTAGCTAAAGCCAAGCAAAACATCCCAATCGCGAAGTTCTGCGTCTATACTAGCATAAGGATTTGGGAGGACCTCAATGTTTTCTTTCCGTTTGGCGCCGAGTCTTGGCCCGATGCGAGGGCGTCTTTTGCATCTTGCTGTCCCGATTCTTGCCCTGGGAGTGATTGCAGGGCAAGGACTTCCGCTTGAGGCCCAGAACCAGACATCCCCGAGCCCGAGTGGTCAGCAGACCCCGCCTCCGGAGGCCGGTGGTCCGCAGGGCGATGTCGGCCCTTATGCCGTTCCCAAGAAGAAGGACGAGCCTCCGCCTCCTCCGCCGTCCGAAAAGCCAAAGAAGATCGAGGGCATGCCTGATTATTCCATCCGGGTGGATGTGCCTTTGGTGAATGTGCCGGTCATGGTTACGACGAAGGAAGGGCAGTTCATTTCCAGCCTGCAGAAAGAGAACTTCCGCGTTTACGAAGATGGAATGGAGCAGAAGATCACCAGCTTCAATGTGTCAGAAGCACCGATTACGGCTGTGTTGCTGGTGGAGTTCGCCTCTACGAACTACGGTTTCATGCTCGATGCCCTGAACGCCTCCTACACTTTCGCGCAGACGCTGAAGAAGGACGACTGGGTCGCGGTGATTTCCTATGACATGAAGCCGCGCATCCTGGCGGATTTCACCCAGGACAAGGGTGAGATTTACGGCGCGCTCGGCCAGTTGCGGATCCCTGGTTTCGCGGAGACGAACCTGTTCGATGCCCTCTACGACACACTTGACCGGGTGGATAGCATCGAAGGACACAAATACATCATCCTGATCACAACCGGCGTGGATACTTTCAGCAAGCTGAATCTGGACCAGATTACGAAGAAGGTTAAAACCAGCCACGATGTAACCATTTTCCCGATCAGCGTGGGCTGGGCGGTGCGGGAGTGGTTCGAATCGCAGGGTATGGCAGCGCCGCATGGCATGGGCATTCCGGTCAGCGAGATGGATTACCTGCAAGCGGATAACGAGATGAACACCTTCGCTCGCTTGACTGGAGGGCGCGCCTACTTTCCGCGGTTTGAGGCCGAGATGCCCGAGATTTTTCACCAGATTGCCGGCGACATCCGTAATCAGTACAACATCGCTTATCGTCCCACCAACGCGAAGCTCGATGGCACGTACCGCAAATTAAAGGTTGAAGCAGTGGCACCGGAGGGGGGTCCACTAAAAGTTCACGACCAAAAGGGCAAAGATTTGAAATATCAGGTCATCGCGCGGGAAGGTTACACGGCAAAGCACACCGTGGAGTAGCCCAGAAACCGAGTCATTTTAGTGAAGGTGAAAAGCCCGATCTAGCGCAAACAGCAATCCCACGCCCAGAAAAACTACCAATGCCATGCCTACTCCGGGTTCGCTGTTTACTTCCGGAATCAGGTCTGACGCGGCAACGTAAATGGTCACCCCCGCCGAGAGAGGTAATCCGAAGCTGACTTCCCGCCGCAACAGCGCCATGGTCAGCACACCGGCGAAGGTTGCCGCGCCCAGCAGCACCGACGCACCCCAAGCTACCTGACGGCTCTGGCCGCTCGCCAGCATAACCGAAGTGATCGTGAAACCTTCGGGAATCTTGTGCAGGAAGATCGCGAGAAAGATGATCCATCCCAGCCAGTTAGAGACGAGGAACCCGGAGGCAATCGCAATGCCATCGAAAAATGTGTGAATGATCAAGCCAATTAGGATCGAGTACCCTTTGTGCCCGTGAACAAACTGGTCTTTGTGAGTTTCCTCTCCGAAATGGAAGTGGGGCGTGACCGTGTGCTCGAAGAAGTGAATAATCAAGTAGCCCACCAGAACCAGAAACGCGGCGCTCTTGCCGCGCAACTCCAGGGCGGCTGGAAACACTTCCATGATGGCTGTGGCGAGCATGAATCCGGCGCCCAGGGCGACAAAGTACTTGAGGTAGGCACGTTCCCACCGCTTCTGCACGATGATCGTCCCGCCAAATACGTTGGCTGCGGCCGCCGTCAGACCTAGCAGAAGACTGAGGAAAATGGGATTCATTGCGAGGAAGGATGATACCAGTTCCCGGTTCTCAGTTCTTGGTTCTCAGTGAACTATGCGGCTGGTTTGATGGAGCCGATTAGTCCATTCAGGATTCTGCCTAGCTCTGAAGCTTTGTCTAGGAGTTTCTGACCATGTTCGGCAGAGAAGTAGCCAAGCTTCTGCGCGATCAGGAGTTGGGTTTCGACCTCGACCAAGGCTCCTCGGGCACGGCTGAGAAAGAAGTGGAACTCTTGCGGAGAATAACGGGCCTGACCTTCGGCGATATTGGTTGGAATGAGGACGGCGGTTCTTCTCAACTGGCTTGCCAGGCCGTAGGTCTCGTCGCGCGGAAATGCCTTTGTTGTGTTGTAAACATCAATCACGAAATCCATCGCTTTCTGCCACGCAATCAGTTCACGGTAGGACTGTCCCATAGTCTCTTCATCATGAGCGGTTCGTGGCAGTAAAGCTGTGATATCTGAACACTGGGAACTGCGAACTGAGAACTGGGAACTGGTTTTTAGCCACTATGCCGGATGTGCATCACATCCCCGTCCTTCACGATGTAGTCTTTTCCTTCCAGCCGCAGAGTGCCACGAGTGCGGGCGTTGGCCTCCGAGCCGGCATCAAGCAGTTGGTCCCAGCGGATGGTTTCGGCGCGGATGAAGTGTTTCTCCAGGTCCGAGTGAATGGCGCCTGCAGCTTCAACCGCACGGGTGTGGACAGGGATGGTCCAGGCGCGACATTCATCTTCGCCGGCTGTGAAAAAGGAAATGAGGCCCAGCAGAGCATACGTGGTACGGATCAAGCGAACCAGGCCGCTTTCTTTGAGCCCATAGCTGGACAGAAATTCGGCGGCGTCGGCGTCACTCATTTCCGCAAGTTCGGCCTCGACCTTTCCACAGATAGCGGCAGCCGCGGCATTGGGGCGCGAGGCAACTTCCGATAACTTGTACTTGCCGACCGCAGTTTCAAGTTCCCTCCCGAGTTCCGCCGTTTCGCTTATGTTCAACACATAAAGAATCGGTTTTTCGCTGAGAAACATGAAGCCGCGCAGACGCTTCTTGTCCTCGGGCGTTATCTCCAATTCACGCAACGGGCGCTCTGACCCTAAATGATCATTGGCACGTTTGAGCAGCTCGAATTCTTTCTCAAGATCGGCAGATCGCATTTTCTTGAGATCTTTCTCCACGCGCTCCAGCCGCTTTTCAATCTGCCCGAGATCACTGACCATGAGATCAAACTCAACATTCTTGACATCGCGCAAAGGATCGATGGGCCCAACATGCGGAATGCCGGGATCATCAAACGCCCGCACCACGTGGGCCAACGCATCCACCGTTCGCAAGTGGCCGAGGTAGGCGTTCTCCTTCAGCGCTTCCTGGCCGATGGCGCCAACGTCGACGTATTCCACGGAAGCATGGGTCAGCTTCTTCGGGTTGTAGAGCGCAGCCAGGCGGTCGAGGCGGTCGTCGGGCACCTTGGCCACGCCCACGTGCGCCTCGCGCGGATTGGCGTAAGCCTGGGCTGAGAGATGCGCCTTGGTCAATATGCGAAATAAAGCTGTCTTGCCTACCTGGGGCAGGCCGATGATGCCAGTTTTCATAAGGAGCTTCTAGTTGCTAGCTTTTAGCTAGTCCCTGTGCAGGATAAATGATGAAGCAGGCGATAAGAAAATCGACTGGGGCAACTGGCGCCGAAATCCAGCAGCCAGCAGCTAGAAGCTGGCAGCTGTTAAATACACAACCACCAATCCCAGAACAAACACCGTGCCCTCTAATCGGGTTGACCAGACATGCAGAGCGTCGAACTGCAAGCGGATGGGATTGTCGGAAGGGACGGAGTCGATCTCGCCGATCGATGCACGCAGGGCGTCCATGCGGGGAATGATGCCGAACTGCGAAATCAGGGTAAGCGCCAGCATCAGAGCAATAAAAATGTGGCGCGCGGCGAAGACATGCGCCGTCCCTCGGTTCAAATGGCTGTAGAACAGGGAACTCGCCAGAAAGACCAGGCCAGAGACTATGCCCATCCAGTGCAGAATTCCCAGAGTACGCCCGACAACATTTCCTGCGAGATGCCTTGTGGGCAACGCGGCAAAAGCCGTTGGCGCCACGACAAATGCGAAGAAGATCAGCCCGCCCACCCAGACGATTAGAGACAGCAGCATCAGATAGCGAAGAAAAGACATGGACGAATTATAGCCTTGACAGACATTTGGTTATGACGGTCGCTATACTCGGTCATCCTGAGAGGCTGTGACTTTATTGCTTTCTCGCATTTCAGGATTACATGGCATGTCATGAATTCATCGAATTTTCAAATCTGTCATCCTGAGCGCAGCGGCCGCTTCGCGAAGCGAAGCAGCCGCGGAGTCGAAG
>Ga0209415_10001311_pt1 | contig 47625 bp, 48 predicted proteins | sample PeaSoiSIISIP2007_FD_187696 | JGI IMG/M metagenome (GOLD analysis project Ga0209415, IMG submission 187696) | Peat soil microbial communities from Weissenstadt, Germany - SII-SIP-2007 (SPAdes) (version 2) | ecosystem: Environmental > Terrestrial > Soil > Wetlands > Peat | place: Germany... | reverse complement strand
CCGCAACACCGCGATCACGGTCCGGTCACATCACCGTCATGAACTGACGGTAGGCTCGCTGACATGGAATCCTCGATCGCCGACCAAACCGAATCGGCAGCAATTCTTGCCCGCAACCGGTTGAGCGCCACCGGGATTTCGACGAGGCGGCCGGTGGAGCGCGACGCGGCGACCGTCGCGCGGACCGCCTTGTTCGAGGAAGCGCTGCTCAACGCGGTGCATGCGCGGCTGGCCGAGCTGAAAACCGCGACCCGATGAACGAGTTCGATCTCCTGACGCGCGCGGCCGCGGGGATGGACGTTCAGCGGACCGTCCTCGATATCGCCGCGCGAAACGTCGCCGCGGCGCAAGTGAGTTCGCCCGGACATGATTTTCAACGCTTGGTCGCCGACATCGACGATCCGAGCGCGAGCGACGACGATTCTCCCGATCCCGATCCGGAAGCCACCAATATGATTGGGCCGCGCGTCGTCGGGACGCGGCCGGTCCGCGCGAGCGCCGATGCGCTCGCCGAGATGATCGGTGTGCTCGACGCGCAGCGCGCGTACGAGATGGATGCCTCCGTTTTCGACGTCGGTAAGCGGCTCGCCGAGCGAACCATCGATCTGGGCCGGCTGTGACCGTCGAGCCGCTCGTCGCCGATGTCCCGATCGCCGCGTCGCGCCCGGCGCGCGATTCGTCGGGATTCCTTGCGGCGCTCGACGCCGCGGGTGCGGTCTTCGCGAATGCCGATCGCGCCGAAGCGGCGTTCGTCGATGGGCGCGGCGGCCTTCAAGAGATGGTCGTGGCGCGCGCTCACGCCGACATTGCGATCGCGATCGCGACGGCGGCCGCATCTCGCGCGGCGCAGGCGCTCGGCCAAATCTTCTCGATGCAGATATGATCGATGCGCAACGGCTCCTGGGGACGTGGCACGCGCTCTCCGTCCGACGCCGTACGATCGCGCTGGGAACGTTTGCCGCGCTGCTCGGTCTAGGTGCGTTTCTCTTCGCGCTCTCGCGCGACGACCGTATCGCGCTGTTCAGCTCCCCGCTGCACCCCGATCAACTCGGCGAGGTCGAGACGTGCCTTGCGGCATGGAATGTCGCCTTCGTCCCGACGAACGATAACGTTCGGGTCGAGCGCAAACGGCGCAGCGACTTGCTCCTGCGTCTCTCGCTCTCCGGCGTCCCGCACCCGCATGTCGCCGGCTCGGCGGAAGCATTTGCCAACGTCGGCGCACTGACGCCGGAGGCCGTCCTCGACGCGCAGACCCGCGACGGTTTAGCCGGCGATCTCGAGCTCGGACTGCGCGGCATCGCCGGCATCGCCGATGCGCGAGTGATCATCGCACCCGCGAAAGCGGGAACGTTTGCCGACGAAAACACGCACGATGCCAGCGCGAGCGTGCGGCTCGCGCTCCTGCCCGGTGCGCATCTTTCGGCGGATGCGGTCGCCGGCGTCCGGGCCTTCATCGCTGCCGGTGTCCCGGGTTTGGATCCCAAGCACGTGACGATCGTCGACGACAGCGGCGTCGCGCTGACGAGCGACGGTCGCGACGGCGCGCATGACGGAGGCATGCTGCAAGCGGCGCTGCAGTCGGCTCTCGACGAAGCCTTCGGCGCCGGGGCGACGATCGTTCGCGTCCACATCGATCGCGATCCACGAACCCGGGAGACGAGCGACGTGCGCAGCGCATCCCTCGGTGGGCCGATCGTCCATTCGAGCGTCGACGAACGCTTCGCGAGCGACCGCAAGCGATATTCGAAAACGACGCAGAACGACGATCGCGGCAGCGACGTTCACGAGGAACGGACCATCACCGGTCCGGGCGCGACGGAGCGAGTCTCGGTGGCGATCTTCGTCGACGGTGAGCGTGCCTCCGACGTCTTCAAGATTCGCGCGCTCGCGATCGGTGCGGCCGGGCTGCGTCCAGCGCGCGGCGACAGCGTCACGGTCGAGGCGATTCGCTTCGCACGTAGCGACGCGGCCCCGCATCCGGCGTGGCCGAACCTGATCGGATTGATTGCCACGATTGCTCCAAGCGCGATCGCCGGCGCCGTCGTCATCGTCCTCGCGCGTTTGGGGATAAAGCCGTTCGCCTCCCTGGTGCGCTCCTTGCTCGAGCGCGGCGCAGTTCGGGCTGCCGCGGGATCCGTCTCCGGATACGCGCCGTCGCAAGTGCGCAGCGCCCTCGCGGGCGAGCCGCCGCACACCGCGGCCGCGATCATCAGCGCGCTCCCGACCGCGACGGCAGCCGCGGTCCTCGAGCTCTATCCGCCCGAAGAGCGAGCCGACATCGTGCGACGGTTGACACGGCCCCCGTCGCCGCTGTTGCCGGATTATCAGACGTGGCTTGGAGCGCGAAGATCGACGCATGCCTAATCGTTTCGTGAGCTTGGCGACACGGCTGCGCGAGCCCGCGTCGATCGCGCCGGAAGTGCCCGGCGACGCACCGTCCGCGGATGAGGAGCCGGTGCGCGCGCCGAGCGGTGCCATCGACGACTGCGCGATGTTCCGTGCACGTCTGCTCGAGGCGTTCGATCGTGCACGCGCGACGTTCATTGCGGATCTGGCGACCGAAGTGTTGGCCCGCGAATTGCAGCTTGCCCCCGCGTCGATCGACGCGATCGCGGCTCGGATCGTCGCCGACTACTCGGATGAGATGCCCGTGAGGTTGCGGGTGAGCCCGGGGGATCGCGAGCGTGTCCAGGTCGATCTTCCCATCGAGGTCGATCCGTCGCTACGCAGCGGCGATGTCGTTCTCGTCGTGCGGGATGGCAGCTTGGAGTCGACGCTCGGGGCGCGGTTGGATGCGGTCGTCCGCGCGGCAACGCGGCCGTGATCGCGGTGTCGTCGGGCCGGATCGTCGCGATCCGCGCGCATGCGCTCGAAGCGAGACTACCCGCGGTCCGGTTGGGCGACGCCGTCCGGATCGCGACACGCTCCGGGTTCGTCACAGCGCGCGTCGATGCGATTCGTGACGGTTGCGTCCGGCTGACGCCGAACGGCGACCTGCGCGGAATCGCGCCGGGCGATCGCGTCGACTCGAGTGGTCCACCGGAAACGTCGCTGGGATTGACGGCGTTGAGCCGCGTCATCGATCCGTCCGATCCGTCGGACACGACGCCGCGTCCATTCGTCCGCGCGTCGATCGGCGAGCCGCTCTGGACGGGGGTTCGTTCCATCGACGGGCTGCTCACCTTCGGCCGAGGCGCCCGCATCGGGATCTTCGGCCCGCCGGGGACCGGCAAATCGATGCTCTTGGAACGAATCGCGCGCGGTACGGCGGCCGATGCCGTCGTGGTGGGCCTGGTCGGCGAGCGCGGCCGCGAAGCAGAACGGTGGATGTGCGCCGTCGACGCGCGGACGAGCATCGTCTGCGCGACGAGCGATCGCAGCGCCGCCGAGCGTCTGCGCGCCGCCGAGCTCGCTTTCGCGCAAGCCGAGGCGCTGCGCGACCGGAGCCTGCACGTCTTATTAATAGTGGACAGTCTGGCGCGCATCGCCGCGAGCGCGCGCGAGATCGCGCTGGGCTTGGGCGAGCCGCCGGGGCGGGGCGGCTATCCGGCGACCGTATTCTCCACGCTGGCGCGGCTCGTCGAGCGCGCCGGCAACGCGCGCGAGGGTTCGATCACCTTGATTGCGACCGTCCTGTCCGAGGGTGCCGATGCGGACGATCCGCTCGCGGTCGCCGTCCGCGCGCTCATCGACGGGCACATCGTCCTCGATGCATCGCTCGCCGGGGCCGGGCGCTTCCCCGCGATCGACGTGCCGCGCAGCATGAGCCGAACGATGAAGGACGTCGTCACCGCCCGGCAGAGCGCCGCCGCCGGAGCCGTTCGCGGTGCCCTCGCGCGCTTGGCCGAGACCGCCGACCTGCGCGCGGTCGGGATCCTTGCCGAGGGCCAAGACCCGGCGCTGGACCGGGCTGCGGGGACGCTCCCCGCCCTCGACGCCTTCCTCTACGGAGAGGGCGCCGGCGGGCAAAGCCAAACGCTCGATGAACTGCTCGCCCTCGCCGATAATCTCTGAAGTGGATATTGCATCCGAGATAGCAGCGATCCAGAGCCGGATCGCGCAGATCATGGGGACGCCCCCGAACCAGGCCCTGCCTGCCTCGGGGCCGACCGGTCCCGACGGCTTGCCCCGGTATGGGCCGGGCGGGGCCTCGCCGGGGGCTGCCGGGCAGTTTGCTTCCATGGTCGCCGCCGCCCTCGAACGGGCTCGCGAGCAGGGGTACCTCTCCGGTCCGTCCGAATCGCGCGGTCCGAATCCGGTCGCGCCCGCTGCGATCGAGCAGCTGGTCGACCAGAACGCCGCTACGTGGCAAGTCGACCCGGCGTTGATCAAGGCGGTAATCGCCAACGAATCGGGGTTCGATGCGAATGCGACCTCGCGAGCGGGCGCGATGGGACTCATGCAGTTGATGCCCGGGACCGCATCCGAACTCGGCGTCGGCAACGCCTATGATCCGGCGCAAAACGTCGCCGGCGGGACGCGCTATCTCAAAGGCCTGCTCCAGCGGTTCAACGGCGATTTGCGTCTGGCGATCGCTGCGTACAACGCGGGCCCCGAAGCGGTCGAAAAATACGGCGGCATCCCGCCGTTCGCCGAGACCCAGAGCTACGTGACGTCGGTCCTCGGCTCGTACACTCGCTACCGCGCAACGCAGCCGTAACATCTCCGTCACGCGGCGCATACGCAAGCGCCGTACGCTCGGCGCATGTCGAATCATGCTTCCCGCTTAGCGGTCGTTTCAACGCCGCTGCCGATCGTCGATCGCCGCGCGCTTTCGCAGGCGTGGTACTCCGCGCTGCATCTCGTTCCGCCGGATCGCGGAACGCCCGCACCGCTGACGCATCCTGCGGTGGACTCCCGCGGACGCCCATCTGCGTTTCGTCGATCGGCGCTGCAGCAGGACCTTGCCTCCGGGACGCGAGCGGCCGCACCGGAGTCTGCCGTAGCCTCACGAGTCGCCGCCCCGCTGGAACGGCGCGGCAGCCCCGCACCACTTGCGCGCAGAGTCGTGCATGCGCTCGAGCGCCGCATCCCCGCACGGATTCCCGCAAGCGTTGCGCTCCGCACCGATGCGGGACGGATTGCGATCGTGGTGCGAAAGGATGGTCCGACGGTGCGCTTGATCGCGCTCTGCACGCCGCCGCTGCGTGACCGCGTCGAGCGGGCGCTCGCGCAGGCTCGGTACGCGCTCGCCGGACGAGGCATCCGGTCGTGCTGAACGCCGCGACGGCGCGAGCGCTGGCCGACATCGCCGCACGGGCCAATGACGTTTTGCACGCCTACGATCCCGGTTACATCCCGCAATTCGGCGATGCGGGCGTTCGGGAACGGGTTGTACGCGATGACGATCCGCTCGCCGTCGTCGCGCCCGAAGGCGACTATTTCGTCGTAGCCGGCGCGTCGGGAGAGCGCCGCTACAGCCGCGACGGACGCTTACGATTCACGGACGGCCGTTTGCAAAACAGCGAAGGCGACGTCTTGGGCTTTCCACCGGGTGCGCAGCAAGGATCCTTCCCGCAGCAGCTGCGCGCCGATCCGGTCGACGCCGCGCTCGGACGCCCGATCGACGTTCGCGTCGAAGCGGACGGCGGCATCACATACACTCGGACCGTCACCGATCCGCGAACGATGCAGCGAGTCGCGCAACGCGTCGATGTCGGGACGATCGCGCTCGCGCGCTTTCCCGCGGGCACGAATCCGCTCCGAGCTGCCGTCGCGCCGCACGTCGGACGTCCGGGAACGGCGGGGTTCGGGCGGCTCGTCCCGAGCGCGCGCGCCCTCGGTTCCCTCGATGTCAACCTCGGCATCGCCAAACTTCAGGAAGCCTATCTTGCGTTTCATGCGCTGCAAGCAGCGCAGAGAGCACGCGGCGAGCTCGACACCGGAGCGATGGGCTTGGTGAAATGATCGTCGCGCTGACGTTCGGGCCGGCGCGCCGCTGCGATGGGCGAATGGTTCGTGAGGCGCGTCTCGCTGCGCGCAGCACGATCCCGCTTTCTGCGTTATGCGTCGTCGCGAACGGGGTTCGCGAACATCTTCGGCGCTTGCTCGGCGTAGCGGCGGACGTCACGTTCGGCGAAGCGACGCCGTTGTGCGATCGGGCGCGAGCGCAACTCGTCCCGCAGACGCACTGCTTCCTTACGCGGGGACGCTCGTCGGATGTCGTCCTCTTCGTCCACGAACGAGATGCTCGCAGGCTGCTTGCGATCGCCCTCGGTGAAAGCCCGGTCGAGCATGAGCTCTCGCCTCTCGAGCGCTCTGCGCTCGGGCGCTTGGTGCACGAACTGGCAGTCCTCTTCGATCCGCTGTGCGCGGAGCGTCAGTCACCGCCCCAACCCGCTGATGCGGAGCTGATCGCGCGCTGCGCGACCTATGTGGATATGCGCATCGGTCCGCCCGTCGACGCGGTCCTCGGAATCGGATTGACGCGCGAGCCGCCCTCGGATCACGTGGGCGGGCCGACGATATCTGCCGACCAATTGCTCGGCGTCGTTTGCGAAATTCGGGCTGAGATCGCGCGAGGGACCATATCGGCCGCTCGGCTCGCGCAGTTGGCCCCGGGAGAGACGGTGCGGATGGACACGAAGGTAGGGGCAGACGCCGTGCTTAAGGTGGCCGAGCTTGTCATCGCACGCGGTCGGGGTGGTATCGTCGTCGATGAGGATGCGCTACCCGCTGGTGCGGCATTCGCCGTCGACTCGGTTTAAGACGGTCGGGAGATCTCCTCGAACACATGGCGCAGGACAACGGCAAACGCAATCTCGACTTGCTGATGAACGTCTCACTGGAGGTGACGGCGGAGCTTGGCAAGTGCAAAATGCAGGTTGCGGACATTCTCAAGCTGGGGACGGGCTCGGTCGTCGAGCTCGACCGCTTGGCCGGCGGGCCCGTCGATCTCCTCGTAAATAGTAAATTGGTCGCGCGCGGTGAGGTCGTCGCGATCGACGAAAACTTCGGCGTTCGCGTCACCGAGATCATCGAAAAGCCGCAGTAACGGGTTCACGGCGCGGCAACACCGCGCGCCTATCGTCCGGCCATGGACGCGCTGCTGGGTTTGGCCGGGCATGCCGGCCGTTCGTCGCTCCCGCTAGACATCGTCGCCGCGCTGACCCTCTTTTCGATTGCGCCGTTCGTCCTGGTGTTGACGACGTCGTTCGTCCGCATCGTCGTCGTCCTCTCTCTGGTTCGTTCTGCGATCGGTGCGACCGCGCTCCCGCCGAACACGGTTTTGACCGGCCTCGCGCTCATCCTCACGTTCGTGATCATGTCGCCGACGATCGATCGCATTTCACACGACGCGCTCGAGCCGTACGTTCACGGACGGCTGACGCAATCGGCGTTTCTCATCCGCGCCGCGGAGCCGCTGCGCGCGTTCATGCTGCGTCAAACGCGGCGTGCCGACGCGGCGCTCTTCGCGCGCCTCTCTCATCGCCCCCAAGCCGAAGCGGCCGAGGCGATGCCGCCGTCGGTGCTGATCCCCGCATTCGTCGTCGGCGAATTGCGCAACGCATTTGCGATCGGGGTCGCCCTCTACATGCCGTTCGTCGCGATCGATCTGGCCGTCGCCGCCATCCTGATGGGCCTGGGGATGTTCATGCTCAGCCCGCCCGTCATCTCGCTGCCCTGTAAATTGCTGCTCTTCGTGATGGTCGACGGGTGGGCGCTCGTCTGCGGCGGCGTGGTCGCGAGCTTTAGGTAAACGAGCGAGTTCGCCGAATACCAAGAAGATGCGGATCACCGAACGGTTGGCGTCGCGGCAGCAGGTTTTCTCGTTCGAATTCTTCCCGCCTAAGACGGACGACGGCGAGGCGGCGCTCATGTCGGCGATCGAGACGCTGCGCCCGTTCGACCCGGCCTTCGTTTCCGTGACCTACGGCGCCGGCGGCTCGACGCGCACGCGCAGCGTCGACGTAGCAAAGCGCATCAAGCTCGAGCTTGGGCTTGAAGTCTTGGCTCACGTGACCTGCTCGGGGAGCACGGTCGATGAGCTCCGGGGGGTCTTCAGGGATTTGGAAACGGCCGGGATCGAGAATGTCCTCGCGCTTCGCGGCGATCCACCGAAAGGGAGCGCCGATTTCACGGCGGTCGAGGGCGGTCTCGGTCACGCCAGCGACCTCGTCGCGGTGCTCGAGCGCGACTACGATTTTTGCATAGGCGGCGCGTGTTACCCCGAAAAGCATCCGGAGGCACCGAGTTTTCACGCCGACCTCGACGCGCTCGAGAAGAAGGTCGCAGCAGGCGCGCGCTTCCTGATCACGCAGCTCTTTTTCGACAATCGCGTCTACGCGGACTTCGTCGCGCGCGTGCGCGCGCGAGGCGTTACGATCCCGATCATCCCCGGGATCATGCCGATCACGAACTACGACCAGATCGAACGTTTCACGAAGATGTGCGGCGCGACCATCCCGCCGGGCTTACGCGCGGAGCTCGACGCTCGTCGCGGCGAGCCCGAGGCCGTCGTCGAGCTGGGTGTTGCCTACGCGACGCTGCAATGCGCCGACCTCATCAAGAGCGGCGCGCCCGGGATTCACTTCTATACGCTCAACAAATCGCCGGCGACGCGGGCCGTCGTCTCGGCGCTGCGCGCGCAATCAAGCGTTCACCTTCCCGTAGCCTCGCGGTAACGTAGCACTCGTACCGTCGGCGCATGGATGCGTTCGACGGGCTCCTGCGCCAAGCGCTGGTCGTCATTGCGATCCTCGCGCTCCCGATTCTGGCGTTGGCGACGGTCGTGGGGACGTTCGTCGCGCTGGTGCAGGCAGCGACGCAGATTCAAGAACAAACCCTGACGTTGCTGCCGAAGATCGTCGCCGTTTCGATCGCGCTGGCGATCTTCGGCGGTTTTGGGATGCGCCTCTGCGAGGCGCTCTTCTTCGAGGCGATCGCTCGCCTTCCGGCGATCGTCGCCGGGCGATGATCGCGCAGAGCGCGCTCCTGGTCTTCGCCCGCGTCGCGGGCTTCTTGTTCAAAGCGCCCGGCTTTTCGCACCCGAGCGTCCCGCCGCCGGTACGAGCCGGGCTCGCCGTCGCGCTGGCGTTGGGCATCGCACCCGCGCGCGGCCGGCCGCTTCACTTCGCCGGGCCGCAGCTTGCGGTCGCGGTCGCGCTCGAGTTCGCGATCGGCACGGCGATCGGATATGGCGCCGCAGTCTTGTACGAGGGCGCGTACGCGGGAGGTCGCGTCCTCGATGAGTACGTCGGCATACGCGGCAGCGTCCCGACCGCTGCTATCGCCGGTTCGACGGGCCTGGGGCGCTTGTGGTCGCTGGCCTTCGTCGCGGCGTTCTTCCTCTTAAACGGTCATTTGCTCGCAATCGCCGCGCTGGCCGCGAGCTTTGCGCAGCTTCCACCCGGGGGGCCGATCGAGGACGACGCGTTGCTTCGCTATGCGATCGCTCTTCCGGCGACGATCGTTCGGACCGCGCTCATCGTCGCTGGGCCCGCGCTCGTCCTCGCCGCTTCGATCCAGTTGGCGCTCGGCGCCGTTTCGCGTGTCGTCCCCCGCTTTGGGAATTTTACGTTGCCGTTCCCGGTCGTCTTCGGCGCGATCATCTTGGTCACGCTCGCAGCCATCCCGCTCGTCCTGCCGCTCGCCGGCGACCCGATGCGCTATGCGATACCGTTCCGATGAGTGATGGCGATAAGCCGTTTGGCGCCACGCCGAACCGGATCGCGCGCGCTCGGCGCGAAGGGCGGCTCCCGCGTTCGAGCGAGCTGTGCAGCGTCGCGGCGTTCGGCGGTGCCGTCGTCGCGGCGGCTTTCAGCGTCCCGTTGACGTTCGCGTACGCCGGCGGCGCGATTGCCGGCGCCGCGCGCGAACGCTCGATCGGCGGCGCCGCGCCGCCGGCGCTAGCGATCTTGGCTGCGGCGCTGATCCCGCTGCTGTTCGCTGCGGCAAGCGCGTCGGCAGCCGGGGTGCTCGACGGCGGCTTGCGCGTGAGCGGCGCCTCGTTCGACGCGAAGCGCCTCGATCCGGCGGCCGGCCTGCGGCGCATGTTTTCCCGTGACGCCGTCCTCACGGCGGCGCGCGCCGCCGCAGCTTTCAGCGCCGCTTTGCTTGCGCTCGCGGGGAGCGCGCGCGAGACGTTCGCAAGCGCGCTCGATCAAAGCGCGCCGAGGGTTCTGGTCGCCGTCTCTGCAGGCGTCGCATTGCGCGCCTGCATGACGGTGCTCGCCGTCGGCGGATTGTTTGCGGTACTCGACCGGTGGTCGGCGCAGAGGCGCTGGCTCGACGGCTTGCGGATGACGCACGACGAGCTCAAACGCGACCTGCGCGAGTCCGAAGGCGATCCCCAGTCGAAGGGACGGCGCGCGTCGTTCCACCGTGCCCTGGTTCGCGGCTCGATCGCGCGCGTGCGCGAGGCCTCGTTCGTCGTCGCAAACCCCACGCACGTCGCGATCGCGCTGAAATATGCGCCGCCCTCCGTTGCCGTCCCCGAGATCCTCGTTCGAGCGTGCGACGAGGCGGCGCTGCGGGTCAAGACGATCGCGCAGGACCACGGTATCCCGGTCATTGAGGACGTTCTGCTGGCGCGCGCATTGTTGGCCGAGGGTGAAGTTGGTGCGGCGATTCCGCGAACGCTGTACGTGGCCGTCGCGCAGATCGTCGCTTCGCTCGTCCAGCAGGGCGTCCTCGTCCCTTGAAAGGCAGGATCGGCACGGCGTTCGCGATCGTCGTCTTGGCGATCGTCGGGATCCTCATCGTACCGCTCCCGCCGCCGCTGCTCGATCTCTTGCTGGGGATCGACATCTTCGGCTCCGCGCTCGTGCTTCTCTTGAGCCTGCGCGTCGAGGAAGCGCTGGAATTCTCGGCGTTTCCGCCTGCACTCTTACTCGCCACGCTCTTTCGCCTAGCGTTGGACGTCTCCGCGACCCGACTGATCTTGACGCAAGGTCACGAAGCGGGTGGCGTCGGCGCCGTGATACCGGCCTTCGGGGCGTTCGTCGTCCGCGGAAACGTCGTCGTTGGACTGATCGTGTTTTCCATCGTCGTGACGATCCAATTCGTCGTGATCGCATCGGGTGCGCAGCGCGTCGCCGAGGTGTGCGCCCGCTTCACCCTAGACGCGATGCCGGGCAAGCAGATGGCGATCGATGCCGAGGTCCACGCGGGCTTGCTCGACGCCGACGGCGCGCGCCTCAAACGGGCCCGGATTCAAAGGGAAGCGGACTTTTACGCTGCGATGGACGGTGCCGGAAAGTTCGTGAAGGGCGATGCGATCGCGGCCCTCGTGATCGTCGTCCTGAACCTGATCGGCGGGATCGCGATCGGGATGCTCTACCACGGGCTCTCGCCGGCGCAAGCGATCGAAACGTATTCGCTGCTCTCGATCGGCAACGCGCTGGTGACGACGTTACCTGCTTTTCTCATCTCGATCGCGATGGGGATGATGGTGACGCGGGTTGCCGGGAACGGATCGCTCGGCGACGACTTGGCCGCGCAACTCATCGCGCGGCCTGAGATCGTCCGGATGGCATCGATCCTCATGTTCGCGTTGGCGCTCGTCCCGGCGCTGCCCGGCGTCGTCTTTGCGATGCTCGGCTCGATCGCGTTCGCGGCAGCGGCCATTGCCGACCGACGGCGACAAACTCTCGAGCGCGCTACCGCGGGGCGGATCGAGCGCGCAAAACGCGCCGCAGTCCGTCGGCCCGAAACCGCGCTCGGGCTGGTCGGAGTCGACGTGCTCTCGATCGAGTTCGGGAGCGCGCTCTTCGCGTTGCTTGCAGAACCGAACGCCGAAGCGCTCCTCGATCGCATCGGCGAAGTACGCCGTGCGCTGGCAGCGGAGATCGGGATCGTGATGCCGGGCGTCCGGCTGCGCGATGATCTCGTCCGCGATCCGTCGACCTACGGGATTCGTGTCCGCGAAGAGTTGGCGGGCGAAGGGACGCTCCGGCTCGAGGCGCTGCTCGCCGTCGCCGACCCGCCGCTCCTCGCCGGACTTGAGGGCGATCGGACACATGAACCGGTCTACGGCTTGGAGGCGAAATGGGTGGCACCCGCCGTGCGTGACGAGACGCAAGAGGCCGGCATCTTGTACTTCGATGCGGTCTCGATCCTTGGCTCACACCTCGCGGAGGTTGCTCGGACGCACGCACCCTCGCTTCTGGGGCGGCAAGAGTTTGCGACGCTGCTCGAGCACCTGCGCGCCTCCGTACCCGCACTGATCAAGGAAGTGGGGAGTGAAGCGCTTCCGATCGCGGTCGCGCACAAAGCTTTTCTCGCATTGTTGCGCGAGCGCGTGTGGCCGCGCGACCCGGTCGCGGCGCTCGACGCGATCATCGAAGCGTCAACCGTCGTGCGCGAACCTCGCGAGCTCGCCGAAGCGGCGAGGCGCACGCTGGTCCCGGCGCAGTTGCGCCGCAAGGGCGCGATCGTGCTCGAGCCGATGATCGTCGACCCGGCGTTCGAAACGGAGCTGGCCCGCGCGTGGAGCGCCGATCCCGCTCCCGATCCCCAACGGACGCTCCACGTCCGCTCCGAAATCGAGCGCTACCTGGCGGGCGTCGTGCGGCGTCGGGCGGCGCTCATCTGTGGGACGGCATTGCGACCGTATCTGGGCGAGCTCGCCGTCCGCTTACGCCTGGGCGTGGATGTCTACGCTTACACGGAACTGCCGAACGAGATCGAACTCCATCCGCGTGCCGTCCTCACCGATAGCCAGCGAACCGATGCGTTGACGGCCGGCTAAACGGTCGCCCCGACGGCCTCGTGACGGCGCACGATCTCGTGCAAGCTGTTGCCGCATTGGGCGCACGTCCCCGTGATCGTCAACATGCAGTCGACTTCGCTGAAGCGATGCTCCTCGGCGATTTGCCGCGCGAGGGCCGCAACGTTCGGCGCTTTGACGTTCGTGATCGTGTTGCAGGTCGTGCACAGCAGATGATGATGCTTGTCGAGCGCAGCCTCGTACCGTGCTGCGGCGCCGGCGTGCGCAAAGGCTTGCACTAAGCCGATGTCGCGCAAGATGTCGAGCGTGCGATACACCGTTCCGAGACTCACGCTCGGCAAATGCCTGCGGACGCGCTCGAGGATCGTCTCGGCAGTCAAGTGCGCGCCGTCTTCCAGCGCGCGCAAGACGGCGGCTCGCTGCTTCGTGAGCCTGTACTTGCTCTGGAGAAGACCGGCGTCGACACCCTTGGAATCATGCATGGCTGAGGAGCCTCCAAGACCCGCTGCGTCGTTTGACGTTGGTTCTCGCTCCTGCTACAATGCGTTGGTTTCCCCCTTCCCCGGTCCGGCAAGTATGTGGAATCATCTCAAGACGCCTTTTAAGGCGATTTTAATTATTGGGATCATCGCGCTGTGCGTCTGGGCCGTCGTCCCGATACAGCAGAAGATCCATCTCGGCCTCGACCTCCAGGGCGGCGTCCGCGTCCTGCTGCAGCTCAATCCGTCGAAGGACGTCCCCTCGATCAACGCCCAGGTGCAGAGCCAGGTCGAGCAGGTGGTCCAAAACCGGGTCAACGGCCTGGGCGTCTCCGAGCCGGTCATCTCCAAAGTCGGCACGGATCGCCTCCTCGTCGAGCTGCCGGCGGTCAAAAACCCGGACGAGGCGGTCAGCGTCCTCAAAGACGTCGCGGTCCTCGAGTTCAAGATCGTCCCGGATAAAGTCCGCCAGCGCGCCGATGCCGATTCGAAGTATGCGAACGATCCCAACGGTGCGTACAAAGACAGCGGGCCGACGGTCTATTCCGGCGCCGACCTGAAAGGCGCCCAGGCGGCCTTCGGACCGTCGGGCCAACCGCAAATCGAGTTTCAAACGAAGAACCCGGCGAAGTTCGGGAAGCTGACGCAGGATAATCTGGGCAAAGCGCTCGGGATCTTCCTCGATAAGAAGTACGTCTCAGCGCCGACGATCCAGGGCGTCATCACGAGCGACGGCCAGATCACCGGCAACTTCACCGAAGACGACACGATCCGGATCGCCAACGAGCTCAATGCCGGCGCGCTTCCCGTCCCGGTCACGATCGTCGAGAACGACACGGTCGGGCCGATCTTGGGGAAGATCGACCTCGAGAAGTCGCTCTACGCATCGATGCTCGGACTAGGTCTCGTGCTGATCTTCATGATCGCGGTCTATCGTCTGCCCGGACTCCTCGCTGATCTCGCGCTCATCATCTACGTCCTGATGATGCTGGGCTTGCTCGCGAGCTCGAAGGCCGTCCTCACGTTGCCCGGGATCGCAGGTTTGGTCCTCTCGATCGGCATGGCGGTCGACGCGAACGTCCTGATCTTCGAACGCTTGAAAGAAGAGTTGTGGGCCGGGAAGACTTTGCGGGCCGCGGTGCGGACCGGCTTCGCGCGCGCCTTCTCGTCCGTCTTCGACAGCCACTTTACGACGATGGTCGGTGCGGGCGTCCTGTTCATCCTGGGGACCGGTACCGTGAAGGGCTTCGCGTACACCTTGTTCTGGGGGACGGCGTTGTCGCTCGTGACCGCGGTCTTCATCACGCGTTTCTTCACCGACGTCATCGTCGATAACGATCTCGTCACGGACCAAAAGGCGTACGGGGCCTAAGATGCTCTTTAGACGCTTAAACTGGAACGTCGTCGGCTGGTTCCGGATCGTCTCTCTGATCTCGTACGCGATCATCCTCGCGGGCGCGATCATGATGGCCTACAACATGGCGACGAAGGGCTATCCGATCAAACTCGGGCTCTCGTTCACCGGCGGGACCGACGTGACCGTCAAGTACGTCGCCGCGACGAGTTCCGACGCAATCAAGGCTTCGATCGCGAAGATCGGCGTCACCGACGCGCAGGTCAACACGCTTACGAAGTCCGGAGACGCCGCAAACGAGCGCTTTACGATTTCGACCCAGACCGATTTCGGCAACGACACCGCGCGTCTGTGGAGCGCGCTTGGGACGGTCGGACACGTCGATCGCGGGCAATCGGAGATCTCGTCGGTTGGTCCGTCGCTGTCGCGCGAATACCTGATCAAGGCGGTCGAGGCGCTCGTTATCGCGATCGCAATCCAGTTCATCTACATCGCGTTCCGCTTCGGGTGGAACTACATCTTCGGGCTCGTGGTGGTCATCGCGCTCGTCCGCGACGCCGCGATGATGATCGGGATCTACGCGCTCGCACAGAAACGCGCCGATGACGCCTTCCTCGCCGCCGTCCTAACCGTCATCGGCTACTCGGTCATGGACACGATCGTCATCCTCGACCGGATTCGCGAGAATATGAAGCTCATGGACGGCGAACCGTTCGAAAAGATCGTCAACACGTCGATCCTGCAGACGATGGCCCGTTCGGTCAACACGCTCGCGACCGTCGTGATCACGCTCGTCGCGCTGCTCGCACTAGGCGGCGCGTCCCTCCAGAACTTCGCCTTCGCGCTGCTCGTCGGCATCTGCTCGGGAGGCTATCACTCGATCTTTTACTCGGCGCCGCTCGTCACCGTGTTGCGCGCACGTCAGCAAAAGATGGAGGCGGCACGTCGCAAGCGCGCGATCGAGCGCGGCGAATTAGTCGAGGAGCGCGGGAAGCGGCCGCGTACCGTCGCCGAGGCGCGGGCACAGCGTCCGGTCGTCGATCGCGCCGAAGTCGTCGCGAAGCGACGCGAACGCAAGGAGAAACAGAAGACGCAAGGCTCGCGCCCCGTCGGAGCCCCCGCCCACTATCGGCGCAAACGCTCGGAAGAACAGTTTCCCGAAGAGGTCGACGAGGCGGTCGATGCGTACGAACTCGGACACGAAGAGATTCGTATGAATCTCGACGAGTTCGAGAGCGAGGATGCCCACAAAACCTAAGCGGCCCGGAGCGCTCCCTCCTCCGACACGTTCGGAGGCGGCCTTTTTGAAGTTGCTTAACGAACTTCGTGATGCAGGTCCGGGTGCTTTCGCCTCCGGCGCCTTAACCCAACTTTCGGGCGCCGGAGGCGAAAGCACCCGGACCGGCCCCGCAGCGTTCATCGACGAACTCTTTAGCAAAGCCGCGGAATACGCCGAGCGCGATCGCTACGCCACCATCGGCGATGCGGTCGCTTTCAATACGAAAGTCGCCGGCGTTTCGTTTGAGGGGCGCCAAGATGTCCTCGCCGGCTTGCGCGCGGGCGATCCGCTTTCGCTCGTGCGCCAACCGGACAACGAGCACGATGCCAACGCCATCGCCGTGATGCGCGGGACGCTGCACATCGGGTTTCTCAACAAGCAAATGGCCCGGAAGCTTGCCCCGAAATTCGACGAAGGCGCTCGATATCGTGCCGACGTGACGGCGGTGACGGGCGGCGGTGCACGGAGCCGCGGGCTGAATATCCGCGTCTATCGGGAGGTCGAGACGATCGTCGCGACGGCTGCGGCCGCGCAGCGATCGGCCGGCGAAGACGACGTGCGGCGAGCCCTCATCGGTGAGCGGCCGGTCCGAGAGTCGCAGCGCGAAGTCCTCAAGCGCCTCGAGCGCGGCCACAGCACGATCGCGGTCATGGGGACCGGGCGCGGAAAATCGTTCTGCTACCAGTATCCGGCGGCGACCGGCGCGCTGGCGGCGGGGCGTAAGACGATCGTCGTCTACCCGCTGCGCGCGCTTGCAAACGATCAGCACGATGCGCTGATCCGTCGCCTTGGGCCGCTTGGTCTACGCATCTTCCGCGCGAACGGTGCGATCGGCGAAGAAGAGCGCGCCCGGTTGATGGCGGCGCTCGAGGACGGCTCGTGGGACATCATCTGCTCGACTCCCGAGTTCATCCAATATCATTTCGAACGTTTCACAACCGGCGTGAGCCGCCCGCATCTGCTCGTCGTCGACGAAGCTCACCATATATCAGAGTCGAAGCACCGCGGTGCCTACGCGAGGCTCGGAACGTCGTTAGCGGCGCTCGGCGAACCGCAAGTCCTCGCGCTGACCGCGACGGCGAGAAACGAAGCATTCGACCGCGTTTGCACGGCGCTGCGGATCGACGCTTGGGTCATCGACGCGACCGTGCGCGAGAATTTGCACGTCGTCGATGCGCGCGGGACGAAGGACAAGGAAGGCTACATCGAGGGGACGTTGCGTGACGGCGGCAAGGCGATCGTCTATTGCAATTCGCGCTCAGGCGCGACTAAGGTCGCGGAATCGCTGCGCCGGACGCTGGGCAACGAGGTCGCGTTCTATCATGCCGGGATCCCGAGCATCGAGCGCGGGATCGTCGAATCGCTGTTTCGCGAAGGAGCGCTGCGCGTCGTCGCGGCGACCTCGGCGTTCGGCGAGGGGATCGACCTGCCCGACGTCCGTCACGTCTTCTTGTATCATCTGAACTTCAGCTTCACCGATTTCAACCAGCAGGCCGGACGGGCGGGCCGTGACGGGGACGATGCGTCGGTCCATCTGCTCTATGGGCAAGGAGACCGGCGGCTCAACGACTTCTTGATCGCAGCAAACGCGCCGTCGCTGTCGACGCTGCGCGAGATCTATCGTGAGATGAAGAAGATGGCGCGCGACGGCGAGCTGCGCATGAACAACGCCGCTGTCGCCGAGAGCATCGGAAATGATCTCGTCAGGCCGGAGACGATCGGCGTCGCCATGCGGATCTTCGACGACGCCGGCCTCGTGCGGGTCACGCAGGAAGACGACGGACGTCTGATCGTCTTCAATGCGGTGCGCGAGCGCATCGACCTGACGCAAAACGAGCGCTTCGCCGAGGGCCAGGCGGAGCGCGAGAGCTTCGATGAGTTTTGCGACCTCGCGCTTACCGCGAAAGCGCATCAACTCGAAACGATCGTCAACCGGCCGATTTATCCCGAGGGAGTACCCCTGCTCAGCCCCCTCGCTTCGGGAACAGCCGACGGTATGCGTCGAAGTCCCCCTCGCTGAAGAGCACGAAGACGACGCGCTCGAGCGTCGTTTTTCCGGAGTTGACGTGCCTGCCGACGGTGTCCACCGCGATGGGCGCCGCTTGCTCGATTGGGAACCCGTACGCGCCCGTCCCGAGAGACGGAATTGCGATCGACTTGACCCGCACCTCCTCGGCTCGAGCGAGGGCATTGGCGTAGGCCGAGCGCAGGAGCTCGAAGTCTTCGGGCTTGCCGGAGTAAACTGGGGGGACCGCGTGGATCACGTAGCTCGCCGTCAGATCGCCGGCGCCCGTGATAACCGCGTTACCGGTTGGACAGCCGCCGATGACCTGGCACTGCGCCAGGATCGTCGGGCCACCCATCCTATGGATCGAACTGTCGACGCCGCCCCCGACGGAAAGCGAGGCATTGGACGAGTTGACGAGCGCGTCGACGGTTATCTGCGTGATGTTTCCCTGTCGCAGCTCAAAGTTCGTGCGGCCGATGCGCCCGGCTAGCAAATCGTTTGCCACGCTTTAGGTATTCGGCTGCTTCCCCGGATGGTTTAACGTGACGCCCAAGCCGGGAACGGGATCACCGGTTTGCCGTCTGCGACGTTTGACGGGTAGACGACGATCTGCTTGCCCTTTTGCCACTGCATGATATACGAGATGTATCCGAGTTGGATCCCGTTGCGCGGATCGACTTTGTAGGTACCCAGAATCGTCGGCATGACGAGGGAGGCATAGGCGTCGCGGATTTTATCCTGATTGATCGCGCCGGCTTGCTTGATCGCGGCGACGACGACGTCGATGCAGGCGAAGTTCGATGCCGCGTGATAGTCGGGCGCGCGGTGCCATTCGGCCTGGTAGGCCTTCATGAACTCGAGGTTGGCCGGATCCTTGGCCGCGATGTTCCACGAGACCGACGAGTACGTCCCCTCGGCGTCGCCGCCGACGTTCTTGACGAAGAGCGGATCGGACGCGCCGATCGCCTCGTAGAACATCTTCGGGGCGTAGTTCGATTGCTTGAGCTGGCGCAGCACGCCGACGGAGTCGTTGGGGAAAGACATCGCGAGGAGAACGTCGGGATTTGCAGCCTTCACCTTCTCGACGATCGACGAAAAATCGCTGGCGTTACCCGGATAGAACTCCTGAAAGACGATCGCTTGACTGAAGCCGCGCGCGATCGTGGGGACCGCATTGGCGAGCGAGTGACCGAAGGCGATGTCGGGACCGATGATGGCGAGCCGCCTGAAACCGTGGTCGTGCGCGATCGAGAGGACGCCGAAGAGGTAACTTTGGACCGGGCCAAGCGACTGGAAGATATAGCGGAAGCCACGGCTGAACATCGCGACGTCGGCCGTCTCGGGACAGATCATCGGCATCTTGTACTTTTCGGCGACGTTCGAAGCCGGTGCGGTGATCGCGGTGCCGTACGGTCCGATGATCACATCGACTTTGTCTTCGTTGATCAGCCGCTCGTAGAGACGCACGCCGGTCGCGCCGTCGCTCTGATCGTCGTAGTACTTGAGCGTGAGCTGCCGCCCGAGGACGCCGCCCTTCGCGTTGTGCTGTTTGATCGAAAGCTGGTAGCCTTCGAGGCTGTACTTTCCGCCGTCGGCGTAGATCCCGGTGAGCGACAACGACGCGCCGAGGACGATGGGCTGATTGCTCTGCGCCTGTGCCGGGACGCGGGTCAGGGGGGCGAACGTCGAGGCGGCACCGGCGGCGGCCACGTTGCGAATGAACTGCGGTCGTTTCATCGAGAGCTCTCCGTTTCTTTACCTTGCGGTGGCTTGGCGATAGTAGCGGTCGTCGTAGTATTTGAGCGGATCCGTGAGCTGCTTCGGCGGTAAGCCGTAAGCGCTGCGCAGCGCGAGCACGGTCCGAATCCCGGGGACGTCCATCTGCCCCTTGCGCGCCATGCCCAGCTTCGGATCGACCAGCAGCGCGAAGAGATCCGCCGCAACGTTCGCGGCCATCTGCAGTTTGCTGCCGAGCAAAGCGATCGCTTCGGCGCGGTTTGCCGGATCGTACATCCAATCGAGCGCGGCGAGGTTCGCGCGGATGTAGCGCACCGCGAGATCGCCGTTCTTTGCGAGCCAGGCTTTGCTCGCGACCGGACAGAGTGCTTGATACCGGCCGACGACGCTCATCGCGTCGCCGAGCGACTTGCAGCCGAAGGCGCGTGCCTGCAGGTCAAACGGCGTGTTGAGCAACGTCGCGGCGCAGTCGGGGCTGGTCGTTAGCTTCTGGTAGCGGGCCGGCGTCCCGCCGACGGCTTCGAGCTTGTAGTCGCCGTCCCGCAAGCCGTTTTTCTCCAGCATGCGTTTCAGTACGAACGCATAGCCCGTGGTGAGCGCATCGACCGCAAGCGTTTTCCCCTTGAGGTCGGCGTACGAGGTGATCTCCGGCCGCGCGTACAGATACAAGAAGCCGTTGTCGCCGCCCATGAAGGCGACGAAGTCGGCCGGGTTCGGAAGCGGTACCTGGCCCTGACCTTCATCGTAGGCGATGATGTTGTCGATCGCGGTCAGGGCGACGTCGAAGTCGCCCGCGCTGAGGTGTTGGAACTGGTACACCGAGCCGGGCGTTTGCGTGAGCGTAACCGCAATGCCCTCCTTTGCGAAGAGCCCTTTGGCGTCAGCGATCCAAATCGGCAACAGATCGGTCCCGGCGAAGACGATCAAGCGCAGCGTCGGCGTCGTTTGTGCCGCCGCTGCGAGCGGAAGCGCCGCGACGGCGGCGGCGGATCCGGCAACGAACGAAGACCGTGGGATGTTCATGTTACCTCCGGACATCAGCGGCTGGCGGCTCGATAGTACCGGTCGTCATAATACTTCGACGGCGGGCCCATCGTTTTCTTCGGGACGCCGTACTGAGTGCGCAGATCGAGCACGGTCTGTATCCCCGGGACGTCGATTCGCGCTTTCGGCGTAAAACCCGTCACGGGATCCATCATCTTCGTGTACATGTCGGCGGCCGCTTGCGGCGTCGTTTTTGCGTTTTCGATCAGGATGCGCACCGCAGCGTCGCGATTGGCAGGCGTCATCAGCCACGTGTTCGAGGCGATGTGTGCTCGAATGAAGCGCGTCATCACGTCGCCGTTTTTGGCAAGCCATGCTTTGCTCGCCATCGCGCAGTTTGCCTCGTAGTGGCCTCCAAGCGCGTCGGTGGCGCGCGCCAACGGCCGCAGTCCCCGCGCATCGGCGACGGCGTCGAGCGGCGGCGTCAGCAATCCCGCGACGTAGTCGGGCCCGGAGAGCATCTTTTCCATCCGCGCACCCGTGTTCCCGACCGGGACGAGGGTGTAGTCGTTGTTTCCCAGACCTTTTTGAGCGAGGATTTTCCGCAGGATGAACGAGTAGCCGGTGTTGATCGCGTCCACGACCAGTTGCTTGCCGCGAAGGTCTTCGAACGAGCGAATCTCGGGTCGAGTGTATAACGTCAGGAAACCGCTGTCGCCGCCGACGACACAGACGAAGTCGGCCGGCTGGGGCAAGGCGACTTCGCCTTGGCCCTCGTCGTACGCAACGAGATTGTCGAAAGCGGTGAAGGCGAAGTCAAACTCGCCGGCGCTCAGATGTTGGAATTGATAGACCGAGCCGGGCGTCGGCGTGATCGCGACGGCGAGGCGTTCTTTGTCGTAAAAGCCTTGCTGCTGCCCGACCCAAAGCGTCCACGTTGCGAGGCCGGGGAAGAGGATGACCTTGAGGTTCGTAACGGTCTGTGCCGAGCCCACGAGGGGGACTGCCGCGAACGCGGCGGAGGCTCCCGCAACGAAGGACGAGCGAAACAGCTTCATACTAAACCTCTCCGAGGAAACGCCGCTTGACGTCTTCATTGTTCCGTATATCGGCCGCGGACCCGCTCATGACCGTCTTGCCTTCGGTGAGGACGTAAGCGCGTGAAGCGAGCTCCAAGGCCTGGACGACGTTCTGCTCGACCAGGACGACCGCGACTCCGTGCGCATTGATCTCGCCAATTAGCGCGAAGACTTCGAGCGTGATCTTCGGCGACAGCCCGAGTGAGGGCTCGTCCATGAGCAGGATCACCGGGTCCGACATCAGCGCGCGCGCGATCGCGACGATCTGCTGCTGGCCGCCGGAGAGCGAGCCGGCTGCACGGTTGCGCAGCGGGACCAGCATCGGGAAGCGCTCGTACATCCCGTCGACGCGCGAACGCGCCTTCCCGCGGACGCGGCGAACGTCGGCACCGACGCGCAAGTTTTCGTCGACGCTCATGTCGCGAAAGAGATTGCGGCCCTCGGGGACGAGCGCGATTCCCAACTCGACGATCGCTGCCGGTGCGTGGCCGGTGATCGATACTCCGTCGAACAGCACGGTCCCGCTGCCGGCTCGTACGATCCCCATCAACGTCTTGAGCGTCGTCGACTTGCCGGCCCCGTTCGCGCCGACGATGCTGACGATCTCGCCCCGATCGATCGCGAACGAGACGCCGTGCAGCGCTTTGAAGTCGCCATAGCTCGCCTCTAGAGCGGTGACTTCCAAGAAGGCCATCAAATCGTTTCCGCGAGCGGAGCGCCGAGGTACGCCTCGATGACCCGCGGATCGGCTTGGATCGCCTTCGGATCCCCCTCGGCGATGCAGCGGCCGGCGTCGAGGACGACGATGCGGTGTGAGATGCGCATCACCAAGCGCATCACGTGTTCGATCCCGCATACCGTTCCGATTCCGTGCTCGCTCAAGCGCACGACGAATTCGGCCATCGTATCCATTTCGCTCGGCGTCAGACCCGCCATGACTTCGTCGAGCAGCAACAAACGCGGACGCAGAGCGAGCGCGCGCGCGACCTCGAGGCGCTTGCGCTGGGTCAAAGTCAAGGACGACGCCGGGCGCGTCGCGAGCGGCGCAAGCCCGACGAAATCGACGATCTCGCGCGCCGCGCGGCGCGCCGCGCCGATCGACCGCGCATGAGTCAGCGCGCCGACTGCGACGTTATCGACAACCGAGAGATTTCCGAAGGGACGGACGATTTGGTACGTCCGCCCGATCCCCATCTGCGCGATCTGGTGCGGGCTGCGGCCGAGGATCGAGCGGCCGAGGAAACGGACGTCGCCGCGTTGCGGGCGCAGGACGCCGCTGATCACGTTGAAGAGCGTCGTTTTACCGGCACCGTTGGGACCGATCAGCGAGAGGATCTCGCCTTCACGAATCTCGAGGGAGACGCAGTCGAGGGCGGCAACGCCGCCGAAGGCGACCGAGACGTCGGTGACGGAGAGCAGCGCGTCGCTCACGTGGTCCGCCGCATCCGTTGCACGAGCGCGGGGACGATCCCGCGAGGCAGTACGATCAACAGCACGACCAGCAGTCCGCCGAAGATCATGAGGTAGACCTGCGGGAATTTCGCCCACAATGCTTCCGCGATCTGCGTCATCAAGACGCCGCCGACGAGCGGTCCCCACACGGTCCCGACTCCACCGAGGATCGCCATCACGACGGATTGGAGGTCGAGTCGCGGCGAGAACACGGCATCCGGCTCGATGTAGGTGAGGAACCAGGCATAGCCGCCGCCGAGCAAACCCGGGATCAACGCGCTCAGCGCAAAGGCGTACATCTTTTCGAGGGTCACGTTGATCCCGAGCGTCCCGGCGACTTGCTCGTCTTCGCGGAGTGCCTGAAGGCGTAAGCCGAACGCGCTGCGATCGATCCACGCCGTGAGAGCGATGGCGCAGACCGTGATCGCGAGAGTCCAGTAGAAAATCGAGCGCAGATCCGAGGCCGGCGGCAGAAAGAGCCCCGAGCCGCCACCGGTCGCCGGGATCGCGGTGATGACGACACGCGACGTCTGCGCGAGACCGAACATTCCCATCGCGAAGAACGGCCCGCGCAGACGCAGCATCACGTAGCCCATGGGGATCGAGAGCGCGCACGCGATGACCCCGCCGCTGAGCGCCGCGAGCAGCCAGTACCACTTCAGATTGACGACGATGAGCCCCGTTGCGTAAGCGCCGATGCCGAAGAATGCAATCTGGCCGAACGAAAAATAGCCGGCATATCCCGAGATGATGTTCCAGCCGTAAGCGAGGCCGACATAAAGGACCGTAATGTAGAGCAAGTTGAGGTAGTAGCCGTTGAGCCACGACGGCGCGACGACCAGCAGTGCAACGACGAGCGCCGCGACCGGCAGCCAGAGCTTCACGTCGCGCGCCGTCCCAAGATCCCCGAAGGCAAGAACAGTGAGACCAGGATGAAGAGGACGTACGGCGCCGCCTCCGAGAGTGTCGCACCGGCGAAGTAGCTCGTGAATGACTGCGCCAGGCCCAAGACCACCGCGCCGGCGATTGTGCCCGCGTAGTTCCCCAGTCCGCCGATGACCACGATCGCAAAGGCGTTGATCGTGAAGAGGACGCCCATCTGAGGGTTGAGATTGTAGATGAAGCTCATCAGCGCGCCCGCGGCCGTCGCGACCGCCGTCCCGAGCGCGAAGCTGATCGTCCGCACGCGGTCGGCATCGATCCCGCACGCGAGCGCGCCTTCGACGTCTTGGCTCGTCGCGCGGATCGCGCGCCCGATTGCCGTGAACCGAAGGAACAGCCCCAAGAGGGCAGCGAGGACCAGCGCGGAGCCGAACGCAAGCAGCCGTGCCTGCGGAATCGAGAGCCCGGCGACGTGATACGCGCCGGTCAAGTACGGAACCGAACGATAGTTGCCGCCGAAGACCGCAAGCCCGGCCCCCGCTAAGAGAAACGAGAGCCCGAACGTGAGGGTGAGTGACGACGCTTCGGCCTTTGCGATCTCGCCGGGGAGCCGGCGCAAGAGATAGCGATGCACCACCGCACCAAAGAGAAAGCCCGCGATCGCCGTCAACGGCAGCAGAAAGAGCGGATTGATGTTCGACTGCGCAAAGACGAATGCGCAGAAGACGGCCGAGAGGACGACGAAGTCGCCGTGCGCGAGATTGACGACGCGCATGACGCCGAAGATGATGTTGAAGCCGAGCGCGGAGAGCGCGAGGACCCCACCGAGCAAGACTCCGTTGATGACGAGCTGAGCGATCAGCACCATGGGCGCATCACGCGAGCTGCGTCGCCCAGTCCCAGGTTTCGAGGTTGTTCTTGATGCGCGCCAGGAAGCGGCCGGCGGTCGATCCGTCGAGCGCGCGATGGTCCCACGTCATGCAAAGATACATCCGGTAACGCGCGACGATCGCCCCGTCGACGACCACCGCGCGCTGCTCGACGACATCGGTCGAGAGGATCGCAACATTAGGCTGGTTGATCACCGGCGCCGTCATCAGCGTCCCGAACGCCCCATTGTTCGTAATCGTGAACGTCGATCCGCTGACGTCAGCCGCGGCGATCGTCCCGTCGCGAGCCGCCCGCGAGAGTGTATTGATCCGTCGCGCGATCCCCAGGACGTTCATCGCATCGGCATCGCGAACGACCGGGACCAGCAGCCCCTTCTCGTCGAGATCGACGGCGATCCCCAAATGGATCCCCTCGCTGTACACGATCGTCTTCGCATCGACGTCGATCCGCGCATTGACGGCCGGATACGCAGCAAGCGCATCGACGGCCGCGCGAGCGATGAACGGTAGATACGTGAGCGAAAAGCCTTCTCGCTTTGAGAATGCATCCTTGTTTGCAGTCCGCACGGCGTGGACGCGCTCCATGTCGGCTTCGATGACGCTGAAGACCTCGACGGCGGTGCGCTTCGAAAACGTTACTCTTTCGGCGATTTGTTGGCGAATAAGGGTCATTGGTAGGGGCCGGCCGGGGAGAGCGCCGCTCCAACGCGGGGACGCCGCAGATTTCCCCTCCTGGGAAATCTGCAGCTCGAGCTCTCGCGTGCTCCCGCCCTCCGGGCTCCGCACGCGACCCGCACGCCCCGCTTTTGGAGCGGCGCTCTCCCCGGCCTCCGTCGTCGTCGCTTCGCTGACGTACGCCAGGACGTCGTCGCGTGTGACGCGCCCGGCACCACCGGTTCCGTGAATCTTCGAAAGATCGACATCGTGCTCACGCGCAAGCCTACGCACTACGGGCGAATAGAGATTCGCCCGCGCTCCATTCCCACGGAGCGCAGGTTGGGTCATCGGCTCCGGCGCCTTAACCCTACTCCCGGGCGTCGGAGCCGATGACCCAACCTGCGCGGCCCCAGCGCCGATACGTGCAAGCACAGTCCCCACAGGAACGGTCTCTCCTTCGCTAACGAGAATCTCTGAGAGAACGCCGGCTTCGAGCGAGGGGATCTCGGTGTTGACTTTGTCGGTCGAGACTTCGAAGAGCGGCTCGTCGACGCGCACGGGTTCGCCGACCCGCTTGAGCCAGCGGACGATCGTTCCTTCAGCGACGCTCTCGCCGAGCTGCGGCATCGCGACCGTCGCCATTTATTTGCGCTTGTACGGCTTCGACGGAACGGCGTCGACGCCGGCCATCTTCGCGAGCGTGTAAAAGAGGACGGCGAAGTCGTAGTCGGCGTAGCCCATGCCGCGCGCCGTGGTCAACATCTCGTTGGCGATCGCCGTCGTCGGCAAGGGGACCTCGACTTGCCGGCCGAGCTCGAGCGCGAGCTTCATATCTTTTTGCTGCATGTTGACGTCGAACATCGCCGGTTCGGGCATCTTGAGGACGAAGCCGCCGCGATAGCCGATCATCGGGGACGCGATCGCGCTGTTCGCGATCATGTCATAGGCGGCGTCGCGCGGGATGCCGCTCTTCTCTGCGAGGAGCAGGCCTTCGCTCATCGCCAGCATCTGCACGGCGAGCTGCAGATTGATCGCGATCTTCATGACTTTTGCCTGGCCGATCGTTCCGATCAACTTTACTTTGGGCCCGATGTCGAGCAGGACGGGCTCGGCCTTCTTGAAAGCAGCCTCGTCGCCGCCGACCATGATGAGCAGCTTCCCCTGTGCAACGGTGACCTGGCTGCCCGAAACCGGCGCATCGAGGAGCGCCGCGCCTGTTTTTGCAACCGCTTCACCCAGCTCGCGCACGTGTGCGGGCGAGATCGTGCTCATCTCGACGAAGATTTTCCCCGGCCCCAGCGCCGCGAGCGCGCCGTCCGGGCCTTCGGTGACCGCGGCGATCGCCTTGTCGTCGGTCACCATGCAGCAGATCACCTCGCATTGCTCGACGACTGCGCGAGGCGTCGCGGCGTACCGCATCCCCTCTTTGATGAGCGGCTCGGCCTTGGCTTTGGTCCGGTTGTACCCGACGACCTCACGCTCGGCGAGGAGCAGGCGGCGGACGAACGCCGCGCCCATCTCACCCAAACCGATCATCCCGACTGGTGGCATGCGCCTATCTCTCCATGGCTTGACGGACTTCGGCGACGATGCGATCGATTGATGGACGCGCGAGATCTTCGAGGGCGTCGGCGGCGGGGAGTGGGACGTGCGGCGTCGTGATGCGCACGACGGGTCCGTCGAGGTCGTAGAAGCATTCGTCCGCGATCAGCGACGCGAGCTCTGCACCCCAACCGCATAAACGCGGGTTCTCCTCAACGGTAAAGGCGCGACCGGTATTGCTCACCTCGCTCAGTATCGTGCGCGTATCGAGCGGGACGAGGCTGCGCACGTCGACGACCGTTGCGTCGATGCCGTCCTGCGCTAGACGGTTTGCGGCTTCGAGCGCGCGCGGGACCATCGCTGCGAGCGCGACGATCGTGCAGTTCTTTCCCTTGCGCAGGACGTTTGCGGTACCGAGCGGGACGACGTGTTCGCCGTCGGGGACCTCGCCCTTGTCCGCAAACAATCCCTTCGCTTCGAAAAACAGGACCGGATCAGGGTCGCGAATCGACGCGGCGAGCAACCCCTTGACGTCGGCCGGGTAGGCGGGCGCAACGACTTTGAGCCCGGGGATCGCCATCGCCCAGTTCTCGACCGCTTGCGAGTGTTGCGCGCCGAAGCGAAAGCCGCCGCCGTTCGCGGTGCGAATGACGAGCGGCAGGTTCACTTGTCCGTCGGTCATGTAGCGTGCTTTCGCGATCTGATTGGCGGCGATGTCCCAGCAGACGGCGAGAAAATCCGAGAACATGATCTCGCCGATCGGACGCAGGCCCGTCATCGCCGCGCCCATGACGGCGCCGAGGATCGCCTGCTCGGAGATCGGCGTGTCGCGCACGCGCTCGGGGCCGAACTCATCGAGCAAGCCGACGGTCGTCTTGAAGACGCCGCCGGCCGCCGCGATGTCCTCGCCGATCAGCACGACGTCGGGATCGCGGCGCATCTCTTGGGCGATCCCGGCCGCGACGGCGTCGCGGTACGTTAATTCCGCCATGCCGCGCCTCCGTCGGCCCAAACATTCGTCTCGAGCGCATCGGGTGAGGGCGGCGGCCCCGCCTTCGCCTCTTCGGTTGCGTGATCGACCTTCGCGAGCGACTCGGCGTCGATCGCATCGAGGACGGTGGATTGCATGCCGCGCTCGAGCAAGCGCGCCTTATAGAGATCGACCGGATCGCGTTTGAGCCACTCCTCGACCTCGCTTTGCGGCCGGTATGAGGCCGGATCGGCGCGCGAATGTCCGCCGTGCCGGTACGTCTTGGCCTCGATGAGCGAGGGGCCTTTCCCGAGCCGCGCGCGTTCGTAGGCCGTCAGCGCGGAACGGTAGCAGATGTCGGCGTCGTTGCCGTCGATCACGATGGGCTCGAGTCCGTAGGCGCTCGCGCGATCGGCCGCCGGGTTCTTCACCGACGTGACCGCGGCGATCGGCGTGTACTCCATGTAGAGGTTGTTCTCGCACACGAAGACGACGGGCAGCTTCCAGACGACGGCCATGTTGAGTGCTTCGTGAAAGGCGCCGATGTTCGTCGTTCCGTCCCCGAAGAAGCAGACCGCGACTTGACCGGATTTGCGATACTGCGCCGACCAGGCTGCGCCGTTGGCGATCGTGAGATGCGCACCGACGATCGCGTAGCTTCCCATCGCGAAGTGCTCGACGTCGGTCAGGTGCATCGAGCCGCCCTTGCCGTGTAAGATCCCGTTGCTGCGGCCGAGCAGCTCGGCCATCACCGCGGTCATCGATGCGCCGCGCGCAAGCGTATGGTTATGGCCGCGATACGTGCAGAAGGTATAGTCGTCGGGCCGCATCGCAACCGCGAATCCGGCTGCGACCGCTTCTTGCCCTAAGCCGAGATGGCTCGTCCCCTTGACGAGGTTTTGCAAGAACAGATCGTACGCCCGCTTTTCGAACAGCCGCAGCTCGACTTGCATGCGATAAAGCGCAAGCTCAGTTATAAGGCGCTCCGAGCCGAGCTCTCCGCGCCCCCCAGGCTTCGCCTGGGGCCCCCGAGCCTCAAGCGGGCTCACGGTTTCTGCCATTCGTACCATCCCCCGTGGGCCCGCTGATCACGGTTAGTATTTGTTTGTGATGAAGAGTTCTTCGGCCGGGAAGCGCGTGATGATGCTGCTGCCGGTCTTGGTGACGACGACCTCTTCCTCGATGCGTGCTGCGGAGAAGCCGTCCGATGCCGGGCAGTACGTCTCGAGCGCGAAGACCATCCCTTCCTTGATCTCCATCGGGTGATCGAGCGAGTTCAGCCGGCTGATGACCGGACGCTCGTGCAACGCGAGCCCCACGCCGTGCCCGAATTGTAAGCCGAAACATTCCATCTCGCTCGTAAAGCCGAACTCTTCGGCCTTCGGCCAGACGCGCGCGACTTGGTCGGTCGAGACGCCCGGACGAATTAAGTTGATCGAGGCGTCGATCCACTCGCGGCATTGTTTGTAGGCGTCCCTTTGGCTCTCGGTCGCGCGGCCGACGTTGAACGTGCGATAGTAGCACGTCCGGTAGCCGTTGAACGCCGACATGATATCGAAGAAGGCCTGGTCGCCGGGCCGGATCAGCCGGTCGGAAAAGTTGTGCGGGTGCGGGTTGCAGCGCTCGCCCGAGACCGCGTTGATCGATTCGACGTCGTCCGCCCCGAGGTCGTAGAGCTTCTTGGTCGCAAGCGCGACGATTTGGTTCTCGCGGATCCCGGGCTTGAGTGCTTCGACGATATCCTGGTAAGCCGCGTCGACCATCGCCGCCGACATCGAGAGCAACAGGATCTCGTCTTGCGACTTGATCTCGCGCGCGTCGAGCATCGTCTGCTGACCGTCGGCGATCTTCACGCCGGCCTTCTCGAGCGCGAACCAGAGCGGCGGCTCGATGATGTCGATCCCGAGCGGCATGCCTAAGACGCCGTGCTCCTTGAGGATCGAAGCAATTTCTTTCGCACACCGTTCAAAAAGACCGGCCTGGGGCGGAATCGCTCCGCGCAAACCGTTGAGGCCGGCGTGAATGTTTTCGTCGGCGAGCCAGTTCGAGTAGAGCCGGTGATGTTTGGCGGCCGAGCCGAAGTCCCAGACCATCGGCTCGCCGGTCCGGGTCAAGAGGGCGTACCGCGTCATCTTGTCGCGCGACCACTCGCCGATCATCGTCGCGGTGACGTAGCGGATGTTGTTGACGTCGAACAGCAAGAGCGCCCCAAGGTCCGACCGATTGAGCGCCTCGCGAGCGCGCCCGAGGCGGTACTTCCGAAGCCGGTCGAAGTCGACGCGTTCCTCGAAGTCGACGGCCATCGGTCCGGGCGCCGGAATCGGCCGAGAATCGGCGGCTGCCGGTGCCACCTTCGATGACGACGTCAACATAGGCCGAACCCCCAGGCATGAAAACGATTGCAGGTCAGTACTATACGAGCCTCGTCGGGACGAGTCAAGGGGTCAATCTTCATATACTGCGGCTCGACTCGGCTGGAGCGCTCGCGGGCAACGTCGTCGACTGGCGAACGATCAGCTTGCCGGGGAAGCGCATCACGCGCGGCTCGGCCACGCCGCCGTCTTCTGCGAGTCGCTCGATCAAGAGTTGCGCCGCGACCAGGCCCATCTCGCGCAGCGGGAGCGCGTAACAGGTCAGCGGCGGATTTTGAGCTGCGTACCAGTCCGGGTCTTCATAGCACACGAGCGAGACGTCGCCCGGAATCTGCAGGTGCAGTTCCTTGAGCGCGCTCAGCACGCCCAGCGTCAGGGGGCTCCCGCTCGAGAAGATCGCGGTTGGCGGGTCGGCCGCCTGCATGAGCTGCAAAGCGGCGTCGTAGCCGAACGCGCGCGAGTACTCGCCGTACACGATCCGCGCTTCCGAGGGCGGAAAGCCGGCCTGGCCCAGTGCATCCCGATATCCGGCGACACGGTCGCGCGTCGTGCTGAACGATAGCGAGCCGGTGATCATTGCGATCTTCGGATGCCCAAGCGCGATGAGGTGACGCGTCAGCGCGGCTGCCCCTTCGTGGTCGTCGGTCATGACCGCGTCGCACCGGCCTTGCCCGGTGTGACGCAAGAGCTCGACGATCGGGATCGGTCGCGGTGCGTTGATCAAATCGTGCGCGCCTTGCGGCGTGCACGGGACGTGGACGATCGCATCGACCCGGTGCTCGACCAAGGTCCGCAAATAGCCGCGATCGGTCTCGGGATCGCTGTTGCTGATGCAGAGGATCAAACGGTACCCGTGCTTTTCGAGCTCGTGCTGCACGACGGTCGCGCATTCGGCGTAAAAGTCGTTGAGGATGTCGGGGATGATCAGCCCGACGGCGTTCGTTCGACGCTGGCGGAGAGCGCGAGCCAGAGCGTTGGGCTGATAGCCGATCTCGGCAGCAGCGGCGGAGACGCGCCGGCGCGTCCCTTCGTCGACGTGCGGATGGCCGGAGAGCGCGCGTGAGACGGTGGCGACCGAGAGGCCGACATGGCGAGCGACGTCGCGGAGGGTAGCCATGCTGGAAACGATACCAGAAAGGGCGTGTTCATATCAAACGAGAGAAAGGAGGGTTCCGCCGAAGATGCGCGCTGCCGTGTATCACGGGCCACGGGACATCCGCATCGAGGAGGTCCCCCGTCCGGATCCCTCGCCGGGTGAGCTCGTCTTGCGCGTGCACGGCAACGGGATCTGCGGGACCGATGCAGCGGAATTCACGGTGCCGCAAATGTACCCGCTGCACTACGAGCATCCGCTGACGCACCATCATGGGCCGATGGTCCCCGGCCATGAATTTGCCGGTCATGTCGCACGGATCGGCGACGATGTCGAGGGTTTCACCGAAGGCGAGCTCGCCGTCACCGGCGCCGCGTTGTGGTGCGGTGAGTGCGGGCAGTGTCGCGCCGGACGGACGAGCATTTGCGCGAAGTATGGGACGATCGGACTGCATCGCGACGGCGCGCTCGCCGAATACGTGCGCGTACCCGCGCACATCGTCGTTCGCGCCGAACCGTTTGGCTTACAACCGGACGCAGCTGTCCTCACGCAGCCGATGGCGATCGCCGTTCACGCAGTTCGACGTGGGCGGCCGCGCGCGAACGAAAACGTCCTCGTGATCGGCGCCGGCGGGATCGGCGCGTTCTTGACGTACGCGCTCGCGCAATCCGGTGCTGCAGTCGTCGCGGTCGACGTTGCGCCGGAGCGTCTCGAAATCGCGCGGCGGCTCGGCGCGGTCGAGACGATCGCCGTCTCGGAGCGCAGGGCGCTAGCAGCAGAGCTTGCACGTCTGGGTTTCATCCCGACGCTGGTGTATGAGGTCACGGGGACCGACGCCGGGCTCGTCTCGGCGATCGCTGCGGCCGATCCGGGCGGCCGGATCGTCACCGTCGGCATCGCCAAACATCCCGTGCAACTCGACGCGCGCCGGGTGACGGTGAAAGAACTCGAGATCATCGGGACCAACGCACTCATCGGCGCCGAGGACGTCCCGGAGGCGGCGCGGCTCTTGAGCCTCGACCAGACGGCATGGAACGACGTTGCACCGATCGCGATTCCACTCGAGCGGCTCGTCGCGGACGGGATCGAGCCGATGCTCGCAGGCCGAGCGACGCGGATCAAGACGATCGTCGATCCGTGGGCGGCTTCGACGCGGCCGACGAAGATGTCGTAAATGCACCGGGTCCTCATCGGTCTCGCGATCGTCGCCGTCATCGGCGCCGGCGTGGCGCTCATCCTATTGCGCCACCGGGCGGCACCGGTTGCCGTGCAACCGACGCCGTGCGACGTGATGCGCGACGCCGGCCCGAACCCGGCAATGAGCCTACGCGACGCCTGCCGGAATTTCGCCATTGCGACGGTCGCCAACCTCAAGAACGACACCAACGCAGGAGCCGAGCGCGCGAGCTTGCGCGCCGCCGATGATTACCGGTCGCTTTTCAAAATCGACGTCGCCTTGAGCGACCGCGATCTCGCCAACAAGGACCATGGGAACGCGGAGCACCTCTACGCGATCGCGCTCATTTCGCTCAACGATTCGGTCTCGCAAGGCGCCGCGGCCGGTTTACGCGATCTCGAAGATTCCTACAAAGCGGCGCGCATGGCGCACCAGCTCTAGCCGGGCCGGTTCTTGGCGCGTTCCGCGCGCGTCGGTCCACGTTTGCGCGGCCACCACCAGGGTTCGGCCTGCGGCTCATCGCGCACGACGGCGACGATCCACACGACCGCGATGAACAGCACGATCGCATATTCGCGCGCCGAGCCGACCGTTGCGCCGTTGAGATTGCGGATGAACAGGACGAGAAAGTACAGCGCCGCGCCGGCCCAACCGATCGCCATCCACGGCGAAGCTCCGCGCAAGATGAAGATGCTCCGCAGGGAGAGGAGGATGCCGAAGGCGTCGATGGCCAGGTTGAAAGGCACCACGCACCGATTTTAGCACAGAACGTGGTGCCTTGCTCGGGCCGAGTGCCGCTTAGCCCATAAAGAACGGGTTTTGACTGCCGCCGAACAGCATGTCATACGTGCTCTTCGCGGATGCCTTTGTCGCCGCGTCCTTGCCATTTTTCATCTCCGCTGCCGCTGCGGCTTTCAAGGCGGTGCCGAGCATCTTCATGATCGACTTGTAGTCCTTGTCGGTGTCTCCCGACAGGGTCATCGTCGACATCTGATCGTGCAGCTTGTCCATCGCCGACTTCATCCCGGAATCCGTTTGCATCGTCGATTGCGCGATCGTTTCGGTTGCGAACGCCGGAGCGCTCGTGGCAAACATCGGACTGCAGAGAGCTGCAGCGATCGCTGCCGTGAGTAGGGCTTTCTTCATGGTTATCTCCTCTTAACTTGCGCTCATGGCGCAAGGAAAGGATACCGGGCCGGCCGCGAATGCGCTGTATCGCTCCTTACAAGGTCTGCACCTGATTGTAGGCCGGCTTACGTGATCGCGCGGGCGAGCTTCGGGCCGTCGACCGCTTTGTAGAAGGCGTTGTCGGTTTCGGAGATCTCCGGTCCCCACGGATCGATTTGCGTGCGCGTGAGCGGGAAGTGGACGGTCGGGCCGGTCGCGTCACGATAGCTCACGTCACCGTACGGTTTGAAGTCGCGGCTCTCGCGGTGCGACAGCACGAGATCGTTCACGGCGACGCGCGCTTCGCGCGCCGCCAAGCGCAAATCGTCGGGGAGGCGTGCATCGCGTGCGAGTGCGCCATAGACGCCCGCCGCGGGCCGATCGGCGTGCCAAGGCATCGTGTGCTCCGTGAAGCGCGCCATGCCGTCGACCTCGCGCGCGTCCAAACGGATCGCGCTGCGCCAGGTGGGATCGTGCGCGTCCGTTGCGATCGCGTCGTTGAGTACCTTGACGGCGTTTTCCATCCGCGCGATCTTCTCCCGATCGAGGTCGAGGACGTCGAACGCCGCTGCGGGATGCCACGAGTCGCCGGGCTCGCCGTAGCTCTGGCGCATCGTCAGCGACGTGAGCGCCCCAGCCATCGCCCGCGGATCTTCGAGGTGCTGCTCGATCGCAGCCGCCGATTCGCTCGGGACACCGGGGGCAAGCATCACCTCCGGGGACGCTGCCAAATACCGGACACCGGCGTGCGAAAGCGCGTCGGCGAAGCCGAGCGTCGACATCAAGCACTGGTTCGCGACGATGCCGTCGACGTGACGCGCGGCGTCGTCGGGATGAGCTTGCGCGTGCATCGCGACGCCGTCGGCGATCGCTCCGGCGATGTCGTCCTCGGACATGAATCCGCCCAGCTGATCGCTCTCGAGCCCGCCCGCATCCCCGCCGCCGTGATCGACGAGTTCGATCCAGGTCGCCGCGGCATGATGTTTTTCGGCGCGATCGAGCGTGCGGTCCACGAAGGCGGCGAGCGTCGAGCGCGCCGACATGTTTTTCGGAGGCTCGACCGTTACGTCGTGCGGACGACCCTGATCGACGTCGTACGATTCGGTCCGCAGGTAGTGCGCCGGCAATAACCCGCGCCTGGCGGTCGTGTCTTCGATCGTAAAGCTGATCGCGGGATCCTGCGCGCTCGTCTCGAGCGCTTGTCCGATCGCGGCCGATTGCGCGTCGTCGAGGTTGTTGTCGCCGTCTCGGTAGAGTCCGTATTCGAGGCGAACGTTGTTTGCTTGAATCATCGTGCACCCCGTCTGCGACGAAAGGAGCCGATGACAAGGGCGCTGCTACCTGTCGGCTTGACCCGGGCAGAGCGGCAGCACCGTCGTTCCGTTGGGCCGCGTGTATTGCAGCACGAGCTTGACGAGGCGATCCGCGTCCGCGACATCCGTCCCGGCCGGCGGCAACTGCGCGCGCGCGGGCATTCGCTTGTTGAGATTTTGCGGAGCCCACGGATCGTCGTTTTGATTGGTGTAAATCCACGGATACGGAAAGATCGCCGTCTCCGTATGTCCGTCAGGAAATTCGACGATCGTGCGGATCGTCTCGTACCACCGGCCGTTTGCGTACGTCGAAGCGCGCGTTGGGACGAACGAAACATGACCGCACGGCTGTTCCCCGCCGCCTCCCGTCCCGGTCCCGCCGGCGCCGCCGGTCCCCGTCCCGGGTCCGGCCCCCGTCCCGCTTCCACCGGCTGTTACACCGTTGCCGGCCGCGGTCGCGCTCCCGTTGGGCTCGGCGCTCGGGACGATCTTTGCGAGCTCCTTGGGTCGTGCGCTCCCGCCCTGATTCTGCGCCGGTTTCGCGGTGGCGCGCGGACCGACGGCGACGATTTTTTTGACGACGGGCCGCGGCGTCGAGATCGCGACCGTCGGGCGCGGTCGCGGCGTCGGGTGCGCCGTCGGTTTCGGCGGTGGAGGCGTGCGCCGTTCGAGGACGACCGGCGTGCTCGGCCGGTCGTTTTCGCGCGTCGGGATCGGACCGAGCGGTCCGCTGGCAACGATGAGCGCGTGTACGAAAACGCTCGCCGCGAACGCCAGCAAGATTCGGCGCCGATAGGCCGGATCGAGTGCAATCACGCTATTTCGACCGCAGGTCGCGCCAAAAAGGAGGCGGAACCCGCGACGGCGTGCCGATCGAAGATTTGATTCGGGCGATCCCCGATTTTCCTATCCCGGGCATTTTGTTTCGGGACATTACTCCTTTGCTGCGCGACAAGGCCGGATTCAAGGCCACGATCGATCTCTTCGTCGACCACTTCCGAAACGAAAAGATCGATGTGGTAGTCGGCATCGAGGCGCGCGGCTACATGCTGGGCGCTCCGCTCGCCTATGCGCTGGGCGCGGGCTTCGTTCCGGTCCGCAAGCCCGGGAAACTCCCTGGGACCAAGTTCACCGAAGAATATGCCCTCGAGTATGGGACCAACTCCCTCGAGATTCACAGCGACGCGGTCAGCCACGGCGAGCGGGTCCTCGTCGTCGACGACCTCCTCGCGACCGGCGGGACGGCCGCCGCGACCCGGCGGCTCCTGCAGCGGCTGGGCGCCAACGTCGTCGGGTTCGCCTTCCTGATCGAGCTGGGGGCCCTGGGGGGCCGCAACGCGCTGCCTGGCGCCGACGTTGTAAGTTTTGTACGATATTAGGAAGGCCACGGGGGAGCAACCTCTGACGATCGAGTCGCTCGTTGACAAGGTGCAAGCGTACGACCCGTCGCTCGACGGGGCGTGGCTTCGCCGTGTCTACGACGTGGCGGATCAGGCCCACAACGGGCAGATGCGCGCTTCCGGCGAGGCGTACATCGCGCACCCGCTCGCCGTCGCCTCGATCCTGGCCGACCTCGAGATGGATCGCGAGACGATCGCCGCCGCGTTGCTCCACGACGTCGTCGAAGATACCGTCGTCACGAGCGAAGAGGTCGCCGAAAAGTTCGGTGACGAGATCGCGACCTTGGTCGACGGCGTCACAAAGCTGACGCGTATCCCCTATCAATCCAAGGAAGATGCGCAGGTCGAGAACCTGCGCAAAATGTTCCTGGCGATGGCCAAGGACATCCGGGTCATCATCATCAAGCTCGCCGACCGCTTGCACAACATGCGGACCCTCGCGAGCCTCCCGCCGTCGAAGCAGACGCAAGTAGCGCGCGAGACGGTCGAGATCTATGCGCCGATCGCGCATCGCTTAGGCATCTGGAAGATCAAATGGGATCTCGAAGACCTTTCACTGCGCTATCTCGATCCCGAGTCGTACCGCGACATCGCCGAGCGCGTTGCCAAGAAGCGGACCGAGCGCGAGGCGGCGGTCCAGTCCGTCATCGCCGAGCTGAAAAGCGAGTTCAGCAAGATCGGTATCGAGGGTGAGATCACCGGCCGGCCAAAGCATTTTTATTCGATCTACAATAAGCTGCGCAAAGGCCGCGATTGGGCGTCTATTTACGATTTGACGGCGGTCCGCGTCATCGTCGATTCGGTAAAAGACTGCTACGGCGCGCTCGGGGTCGTGCATTCGATCTGGCGTCCGCTGCCGGGGCGCTTCAAAGACTACATCGCGATGCCCAAGCCGAACATGTACCAGTCGCTGCATACGACGGTCGTCGGCCCGGGCGGCGAGCCGATCGAGGTCCAAATTCGGACGCTCGAGATGCACCGCACGAGCGAATACGGCGTCGCAGCGCACTGGAGATATAAGGAAGGCAGCAAGGCGGACAACTTCGAGGAGAAGCTGACGTGGCTGCGCTCGCTCCTGGAGTGGCAGAGCGACACGCGCGACTCGCGCATGTTCATGGAGAATTTGAAGCTCGACCTGTTCGACTCGCAGGTCTTCGTCTTCTCGCCGAAGGGCGACGTCTACAGTATGCCCACGGGTGGGACCCCGCTCGATTTCGCATACCAGGTCCACACCGACATCGGAAACCATTGCGTCGGCGCAAAGGTCAACGGCAAGATCGTCCCGCTCGACTATCAGATGCGCAACGGCGACATCTGCGAGGTCCTGGTCAACAAGTCTTCCGCGCGCCCGTCGCTCGACTGGCTCTCGATCGTCAAGACCTCGAGCGCGAAGCACAAGATCAAGCAGTGGTTCCGCAAGGAGCGTAAGGAGGAGAACGTCCTCATCGGTCAAGAGGCGGTCGAAGCCGAATTGGCGCGCCAGCACATGCGTCCCGACGCCGCGCGCGGCGAGGTGATCGAAAAAATCGCGCATCGCCTCAACTACGGCGGCACGACCGATCTCTTTGCCGCGATCGGCTTCGGCGACGCGTCGTCGACCTCAGTCGTCCAGAAACTCAAGGAAGAGCTGAAGGGCTCGAACATCGTCGATATCGCCGCGCTTTCGCGACCGCTTCCGCAGCGGCGTGCCTCGCGCAGCGCCAGCGGCATCCGGATTGCCGGCGTCGACGACATGCTCGTCCGCGTCTCGAAATGCTGCAGCCCGGTCCCCGGCGACCCGATCATGGGTTACGTGACGATCGGCCGCGGCGTTTCAGTCCACCGCGCCGATTGCCCGAACGTCGCGTTCATGAGCGCGACGCCCGAGCGGATCCTCGACGCTTCGTGGACCAACGCGCCCGACGTGACGCACGCCGTCGACGTCGAGGTCGAGGCGGGCGATCGGATGGGGCTGCTCCAAGATATCATGGCCGTTTGCGCCGAGTACAAGACCAACGCCTCGTCGGTCACCGTCCGCGTGAAGCGCGACGTGGCGTACGCGAGCCTGACGCTGCAGATTCACGATCTCGTTCACCTGCACAAGATATTAGCGAAGCTCGAACAGATTAAGGACGTAAGGACGGTCTATCGCGTTACCAAGCGCGAGGCGCGCGCCGGAGTCTAGATTTCGGCGAGGTTCGCCTCGTCGACGTGCGCCTCGATTGGGACGATCCCCAGCACTCGGTCGGCGACCCGCACCTCGACCGGGCCGAAATCGCAGCGCGGCCGGCCCTCGATCTGGATGCAGATAGGGATCGCCCGTGGGTCGACCCGCTCGTCGGCAGCCCATTCTTGGATCGTGAACGCCCGGTCGCCGATGAGGCAGCGCCCGCGCGAGCCTTCGCTGAACGCGAGCCCTGCGAATGCGGGAGCCGCGAGTTCGGTGGCCGAGAAGGTCCGATGAATCTGAAATTGCCGTCCGATCAGCGTCGCGAAGCGCGGGTTGGCAACGCGCATGACCACGGGGACGTCGCGTTGGCGCGCCCGCGCGCCGAGCGCAATTTCGAGGTTCGCAGTATCGCTGTCGGTGGTGACGACGACAGAGCGTGCATACTCGATGTTGCACATGTCGAGCGTATCATCTTCGCTCGCGTCGCCGGTGAGGACATCGACGCCGCGGCGGCGTCCGAGGCGAACAATCGCTGCGGTCGGGTGAGCCTCGACGATGACGAGGGGGATGTCGAACCGGCGGAGGTAGTCGACGACGCGTTGTCCGACCCGTCCGGCACCACACACGACGATTTGATCGCGGATGTGGATGCGGCGCAGGCCTTGGAGTGCGGTCCACTGCGCGCGGACGAGCGCCGCGGACATAAGCGCGATCGTCACGTTAGCGATAAGGACCCCGCTCATCATGATGAACATCCCGAAGATCTTAATAAATGCCGCTTCTTTGACGAGGGCGATGTCGCCGTAGCCGACCGTCGTCATGGTTTCGACGACGAAGTATGCCGCCGTCACCGGGTCGAGGTGCAGCTCTAGAGCGAAAAAGTCCGTTGCAGCGAGGAAGACGATCAACGCCGCGAGGACGACGAACCGGAAGAGCGGGTCGAGTTCGTTGGCCATGGTGCGTCCGGCTTCGAAGAGGCGTCGCGCCCGCAGCGTGAGCGACTTGCGTAAGCTCGGCGCTCCGGTTTTCGAGATCGCCGAGAGGCGCTCGATCGTCCCGAATGCGACGACCCAATCGTCGTGATCGAGCCGTCGCTCATCCTCATGAATCAGCGTGCCGTTACGCGAAATGATGCGGCAGCCCAGACGCCGCGTCGCCTCGGCTATGGTGCAGCCTGCGATGCCGAACTCGTTCGCGCGCCGCTCCGAGAAGCCGGCTAGCACTCCTGAATGATTGGGGAATTGGAGCGCGTGATAGCACGACGGATCGATGGCGGCCGCGGCGAACGTCGCGGCCGAGTACGAGGCGAGCGAAATGACCGAGCAGTTCGAGAGATTCTGCTCGATCTTGCGCGCCATCGCGCGATTGAACTGGCCGATGATCAGTCTGACGTCGGGATTGAGCTCGCGCGCGGAGAGGGCGACGTCGAGGTTGATCCGATCGTTGACGTCGATCGCCATGACGGTCTTCGCCTCTTCGATCCCCGCAAAATCCAGGATGACGGGATCGTCCGGCGTCCCAGGGACGAATTGCGCACCGCACGCTTCAGCGTAGCTGGCGTGTTGGGGATTGTCGTGCCAAACCAAGCGGACATCGTGCGTCTTGCGCGCGCACAGCTCGGCGCAGACGCGCAAGGCCAAGGCATCGCCGCCGACGACGATGACGATCTCTCGTGGTGTGCGGGTGTTCACTTGTGGCGCACCGGGAAATTAGCCCAGCGCAGGTTCGACCTCGTGCTCCTCGACCCCGCGACGCCGTGGACGCGGAGGTTTGGGGGGCGAGAACCGCTCTTCGATATGCTTCGCGCTCCACATATAGAGTGCCGGCACGACCAACAGCGAGAGCATCGTCGACGTGAGCAGGCCGCCGATCACGACGGTTCCCAGCGGCGCTTGCGTCTGCGAGCCGGCTTCGAAGCCGAACGCGAGCGGGACCATCCCGCCGACCGTCGCGAGCGTCGTCATGAGGATGGGACGGAGTCGCATGGGGGCGGCGTGCATGAGCGCTTCACGCGTCTCCATCCCTTGCCGTCGCAGCTCATTGGTGAATTGAACGACCAGAATCGCGTTCTTGACGACGATCCCGACGAGCATCAACGTCCCGATGAACGCGGTCAAGCCGAAGGCGCGATGCGAGATGAAGAGCGAGCCGACGACGCCGACGAGCGAGAGCGGGACCGCCATCATGATGACCAGCGGGTGGAGATACGACTCGAACTGTGAGGCGAGCAGCATGTAGATCAGCCCAATCGCGAGGATCACGACGAGGCCGAGCGAGGAGAACGTATCGTTGTTCTGCTTGATGCTCGGGCCGAAGTCCCACGTATAGCCGGCAGGCAGCGGATAGGCCGCCATGATCGCGCCGGCTTCTGCGACGACGTCGCCGAGCGGACGGCCGATGACCGGTGCGTTGATGTCGATCCGCCGTTCCTTATTTTGCCGGCTGATCTGCGAGGGGCCATTGCCGACGACGATCTTGGCGATTCCGGCTAACGGGACGGTCACCAGTGATTGCGAGCTCGGGGCGGCGGCCTGGTTGATGATTTGCACCGAGGCCGTCGAGCCGTTGATCGACGCCGCCGTCGCGCCTGCAGCGCCGCTCCCCGTGATCGCGGTAGTCGAGATCGCGGCCGGAACCGGAAGTTGAATCTGAGAGAGCGCGTCAAACGTCCTGCGCTGGTTGGCCGGCAACTGGACGAACGTCGGGTATTGTATCCCGTTGAGCTCGTAATACGTCGCGATCGAGCCGGCCGTCGCGGTGTTGATGACCGCGGCGATTTGCCCGGTTGAGAGTCCGAGTTGGGCCGCGCGCCTGCGATCTATTTGGATGTCGAGCTCGGGCTGGAGGTCCGTGATGTTGGTATCCGGGCGCGGGATACCTTGGATCCTCGCGAGCTTGTCGATCACCCCTTGCGCCGTGCGGAACAGCGTGCGCACGTCCGGCCCGAAGATCTGGAGTTGAAGTGCGTCGCGACCTTGCGAGACTTGCTGCTGAATGATGTCGATCGTGCGGGCTCGGACCGTCGCGCCGATGAGCGCCTTTTGCAGCGCCGCAAAACGCGCGCGCTGTTCCGGCGTCGGCCCTTTACCGTTGTTCAACTGCGTCGCGGCCTGATTGTTGCCGTTGCGGGGGCCTCCGCCCAGCCGCCCCTGCCAACGCTGTACGAAGCGGCTGGCCTCCTCGCTCGACGTCCCGTCCTTGAGCGTGACAAAGATTTGGGCTTGATTCGTAATCTGGCGCGCCGAAGCGCCACCGCCGGCTGTTCCGACCGCCGAACCGATGTCGACGACGAGCGGATCTCTCGACATCGCGTCCTCGATCGCGAGGCAGACTTCATTTGTGACGGCGACCGCCGCACCAACCGGCGTCTTGACGTCCAAACGGACGAAACGCGAATTGGTTTGCGGAAAGACTTCCGTCGGAACGAGGCCGAGCTTGACCATGCCCAGCGCGAGCGCGAGGCTGGCCAGGCCGATCGTTACGATCGGTCCCGGATGATCGATCGCCCACTCGAGAATGCCGCGATACCAATCCGTGAAGCGCTCGAAGCCCTTGTCGAACTTCGCGGAGAACCGCGCGTACCAGCCCCGCGGATGCCCGTTCGATGCAAGTGGTTCCGGCCGCAGGAGCCGGCTCGAGAGCATCGGGACCAAGGTGAGCGCGACGACGAGCGAGATGCCGACCGCGACCATGATCATCAGCGCGAACGGTCCGAAGATCAGGCCTTGTAGGCCCGGGATGAGCATCAGCGGGACGAAGACGGTGATGACGGTGATTGACGACGCCACCACGGCGGTCAGGATTTGCGAGGTCGCCTTCTCGGATGCTTGCAGCGGCGGCTCCCCGCCCTCCATGTGGCGGAAGATATTCTCGATGACGACGATCGCGTCGTCGACGATCAGGCCGACGGCGAGCGCAAGTCCACCCATCGTCATCGTGTTGAGCGTCTGGCCGAACGCGTAGGCTGCGAACAAAGTGCCTAAGATGGAGACGGGGAGCGAGACCGCGACGATGATGGTCGAACGGTACGAGTGCAGGAAGAGCAGGATGATCAGGATCGCGAGAGCCGCGCCGTAGAGTCCCGTGTGCTCGAGTGCAGCGATCGAATCTTGAATGAAGCCGCGCTGATCCAGAACGACGCCGAAGTGCATCCCCGGATAGCGCTTTTCGATCTGGGCGATCTTTTCGTAGATCCCATTGGCGACATTGACGATGTTCGCATCGGGTTGAGCGATCACGGCCATGCGCACGCCCGGCGTCCCTACGCGCGCACCCTTGCCGGCGTTTATCTCGCGGGTGAAGATGCGCTGCTCTTCGATGCTGTCGCTGACCCTCGCGACGTCGCGCAGGTAGACCGGCGCGCCGTTCTTGATGCCGACGACGACGTTGGCGACTTCCTCGGCGTTCTTGAAGAGCTCGGTCGTGCGGATCGTATACTCGTTCTTTCCGATCTGTACGATGCCGGCGGGCAAATCGACGTTTTCGGCCGAGACGCGCGTCATCAGCTGCTGGAGCGTTAGCTGGTTGCCCGACACCAAGTTGATGTCGGGCTCGATCATGATCGCGCGCTGCGCTTCGCCGCCGGTCCCGACCGTTGCGACGCCGGGGACCGCCGAGAACTCGTCGGTGAGGTGATTGTCGATCAGATCGGAGAGATCGCGCAGCGGCATCCGGTCGTCCGTTGCGAACATGAAGACGACGGGGAGTGCGTTCGGATCAGCCTTGACGATCGCAGGAGGTTGAAGGTTCGGGTCGTTCGGGAGCTGGTTCTTGATGCGGTCGACCTGCTCTTGAATGTTGATCGCCGCCGTGTCGATGTTGATTCCGAAGCGGAACTGAGCGCGCACGACCGACTGCCCTTGGAACGAGTCGGATTGCAGGAACTCGATGCCCGGTACCCGGCTGACCGCGTTCTCAACCGGACGCGTAACGGTCGTTTCGATCGTCTCGGGAGCGACGTTCGTGTAGTTGATCGTCACCGTGACGACCGGTGGGGAGAAACTCGGGAGCAGTGAGACCGCGAGGCGCGGAAACGCAAAGATTCCCAAAATGGCGATCGCGGTCGATATCATAGCGACCGTGACCCGCCGGTTGACCGCGAAGTGGGCTATCGACACGTGTACTCCCGATCGGGGCTGACGAAGGGGCGGGCTAGCCGGGCTTCTCCTTACTGCGGATGTTTCTCGGCCGGGGCTTCCGGTCCCACATTTATTACAGATATTACAGAAAAAAGACTGACCTTGCTGGCCACCCGGGCCCGTGGTATACTAGGCCGCGTTTGCGCGGGGCGCCCCTGCGCCGTCCCCTGCCCGCCCCCTAGGGGTGGGCCGTCCGCCCTTCGGGCGGCGTCCGGAGAGGACCCGAATATGCCAACGAAGACCATCGACTACGAAGTGACGTACATCGTCCGCCCCAATCTCGAGGAGACCGAGCTCGACGAGCGGGTCAACACCATCGTCGAGCAACTCAAGGGCAACGGCGCCGAGGTCGGTGAGATCGAGAAGATGGGCAAGCGACGGCTCGCGTACGAGATCGACGACGTGCGCGAAGGCTACTACGTCGTGATGAAGTTCAAGAGCGAGCCCGCCCAAGCCAAGGAGCTCGAGCGGCAGATGCGTCTGAACGAAGACGTCATGCGCCACCTGCTCATCAACCTGAACGAGTAGGGCCACGGCTGTCCCTGGCAGCTCCCGCACATCCTGCGCTCCGCTGCACCCGCCTCATCCTGAGGCTTGTGGACAGTGTGTAAAACGCGAATAACAGGGAGTGACAAGGTGCTGGCACTGAGCCGAAGCATCCTTGTCATACGCCTCTAGCGTCGTGATTATCGCCACGAAGCAAAGCAGCGCGAAATTCAAGCAACGAGAGGGTAGTACCGTGGCAGGTTCATTTAACAAAATTATCTTAGTCGGCAATCTCACCCGCGATCCGGAGATTCGATACGTCGGGAGCGGCGCGGCGGTGACGAAGTTCACGCTCGCCGTCAATCGCCGTTCGAAACAAGGCGAAGAGACGGATTTCATCGATTGCGTCGCATGGGAGAAGCTCGCCGAAACGTGCAACACGTATCTCAAGAAGGGATCGAGTTGTCTCGTCGAGGGCCGTCTTTCGATTCGTTCGTATGAAACGAAGGAAGGCGAGAAACGCAAAGCGACCGAGGTCGTCCTCAATACGATGCAGATGCTCGACCGCGCGGGAAGCCGCAGCGGCGGCGAAAGCAACGCCCGCGAACACGCGGCCGCTGCACCAGCGCGGAATGGCGCAAGCGGCGGAGCCGCCGACCTAGACGAAAGCCTCGACGAAGAGATTCCGTTTTAACGTTCTAAGGATCTTCTAGGCGGCCGACGCCGCAAAATCGAAAGGACTCGCCGTGCGACATTCTGCGCGTGGCGACTTCCTTGCGGGCCTGGTTGCTGCCGGTGCTAGCACCGCCGCCTCCCCGCTGCTCGCGACCGCCCAGACACCGGCGACGCGCCGCATCGACCTGCACCATCACTTCTTGCCGCAAGCCTGGATCGCCGAGGCCCGCGAACACAAGCCCGACAACACGTGGCCGCCGGAGATCGTCAATTGGCGACCGCAGGTCTCGCTCGAGACGATGGACCGCTACGCCGTCGCGACCGCGATCGTCGAACTCGGACTTCCCGGCGTTTGGTGGGCGCCGCCGCCGCTCGCACGCCGCTTGGCGCGCATGACCAACGAGTATGCGGCCGAGATGGCGCGCAATTATCCCGGCCGCTTTGGCTTCTTCGCGACGCTCCCGCTACCCGATGTCGAGGGGACCTTGGCCGAGATCGCCTATGCGCTCGACGTACTCCATGCAGACGGGATCGGTCTACTGACCGACTACGGCGACAAGTGGCCTGGTGACCCCGCGTTCGCCGCGGTCTTCGATGAGCTCAACCGCCGCCGGGCGGTGGTTCACGTTCACCCGACGGTGCCGAATTGCTGCACGACCTTGATCCCCGGCGTCTTGGCCGCAGCCGAGGAGTATATGTTCGACGTCGCGCGTGCGATTACGAGCTTGCTCTACAGCAACACCTTCACGCGCTGCCCGAACATCAGCTTTATCTTCACGCACGCCGGCGGCGCCTTTCCGACCATCGCACCTCGCCTCGTCCGCAGCCTCGTCAACAATCCGGTGAGACGCTCGACATTTTCCGGGGGCGATCCGAACTCAGAGCTTCGCCGTTTGTATTTCGACGTCGCGACGTCGGTCAACACGCCCACGTTTGAGGCGCTGCGGGCGTTTACGTCCGTGCAACAGATCGTCCTCGGGACGGATCTTCCCTACTTACCGATGTCGGAAACGATACCCAAGCTCGACAGCGCAAAGCTCTCGGCACCTGATGCCAGGGCGATCAACACCGGCAACGCGCAGCGTCTGTTCCCGAGACTCAAGTGAAGCAGTGTGCGTTGGTCGCGCTGGAAATCGCGAAGGGCCTGACCTTGAGCGACGATCGGCGCTTCTGGCAGGTGAAATTGGACGTCGCGGGCGCTGCTGCAAACGGCGGCACGCTGTCATTGTTCGCGAGTGACAACCCCGAGGGTCTTCACGCCGTTGCCGAAGGGCACGCAGCGATGGCGCTCGTCAATCCCTCGGTCATGCTCACCTTGGCCTACCGCGGGACGGGTCCGTTTCGCCAACCGCTTCCGGTCCGCGCGATCGCCGTCATGCCTTCGTACGATCTGTTCGCCTTCGCCGTCACTGCAGACACCGGCTTGACGAGCCTCGAAGACGTACGGGAGCGGCGCTATCCCTTACGCATATCGGTACGCGGTCAGCGCAATCACTCGCTGCATCCCATTCTCGAGTGCGTAGTACGGGCCGCCGGCTTTTCATTGGATGACGTCATGCGCTGGGGCGGGTCGATCCACTACGAACCCGGATTTGACGCACCAGCGCGATCCGGGTTCGACTCGCCTGCGCGACTGGAAATGGCGCGAAACGGGACGATCAACGCCATTTTCGACGAGGCCGTGTGCCGGTGGCTCGAAGACGCACAGCGGATCGGCATGCGCGTCCTTCCGCTCGGCGCTACGACGGTGCGTAATCTGGAACGGCTCGGATTCCGCGCGAACGTGATCGACAAAGCGAGCTATCCGTTGCTCGAGGCCGATGTCGAGACGATCGATTTCAGCGGATTCGCCGTTTTCGTCCACGCCGACGCACCGGATGACTTAGTGACGAGCATCTGTGCCGGCTTGGATCTTCACCGAGCCTCGATCCCCTGGGAAGGATCCGGTCCGCTTCCGATCGAGCACATGTGCCGTGATACTCCCGACGGACCGCTCGATGTGCCATTACACCCCGCGGCGGAACGATATTGGCGCGAACGCGGGTACCTCGATGGACAGACGTTTCCCTCGAGCGGTCAAATCCACCCGAGGCGCGTCCCCTTCGAACGGCCGCCAAGGATTCGCTCGATGCTCACCCTGGAGATAGCGTCGGAGATCGTCGCTCGCGCGGATGTCGTCGCTGCGGGCGGCTTCGCCACGCGAGTTCAGCTGCGCCAGCAGACGCAAGACTTCGAGCGTTGGTTCGCTACGATTGTTTCCGCCCCGAGCCGAGAGTCGCTGGCCTCCGTGGCCGGAGGGCGGGCGGACTTGGCGATCGTCGGTCCGGGTTGCGAACTGGTTTACGGCGAAGATGCGCCGGCCGACGTCCTGGCCGCGATACGCGCTGTCGTCGAGACGCGCAAGGATCAGATTGCGGGTGTATGTGGCCGGGTGTAGCCGCGTGCTTCAACGTCGGCGCTTTATCGAGCTAAGCGCGTCCGCTTCGCTGGGCAGCTTTGCCATTACACCGCGTGTCGCCGCGGGTGACGAGGCGCGAATGCTGCACGTGCTCGCCGTACCGACCGACGGCGTGAAGTCGCTTCTGTACGCCCAGCGCGCGAATCTCCTTCGAAAGCACGGGATCCAAGCCGAGATCGTGCCGATGGGGAGCGGTGCGGCGATTTTCGCGGCG